>Ga0307477_10001415_pt1 | contig 20347 bp, 31 predicted proteins | sample atmos_gasesECM2C_FD_203316 | JGI IMG/M metagenome (GOLD analysis project Ga0307477, IMG submission 203316) | Hardwood forest soil microbial communities from Morgan-Monroe State Forest, Indiana, United States - atmos_gasesECM2C_515 | ecosystem: Environmental > Terrestrial > Soil > Temperate...
GCCTTGGACGAATCCCATCCTGGCCTGTTTCGTATTTCAGGTATTTCCACACTCGGATGGCGCCAGACTATGCCGAATGACTCGGATCCGGAAAGGCTCAGGCTGCTGCTATCGCGCGGTCATTCGGCACTGGACGCTTTCGCTACCGTCGACGACACGACTACCCTCGACCAACTGCTCCAGCGACTGGAACAACCACGGCAATGGCGCGCCCGTCGGGGGCGTGCCCTCCGTCCCTTAGCCGACGACCGAGCACTCCTCTCCGCAATCAACCACGGCGAGTTCGCTATCCACGGCTTCCGCAACCGTGACCTCCGCGCCATCTTCTTCCCCCAGACTACCGACGACAAACAACAGAGGCGCCGCCACTCTGCCTGGATTAGCCGCAAACTTCGTGGGCTGCGGGCTCACGCCCTGATCACCAAAATCGTGGGCACACACCGTTACCAGCTAACCTCCGGCGGTCGCAGGATCATCGTAGCTATCCTCAGTGCGTTACGGTCCACAGTTGCCCAGCTCATGCCTGTGACAGCCCAACTAACCGGGGTCGCCGCATAGACCCCACGAAGAATCTTTGCAAACGAAAAAGATTTTGGAGGTTAATGTCTTAATGTCATAGGATGAGCGTTATCGGGAGTGGGTGTTGAAACAGTCCATTTTTCTCAAAACGGGCAAAATTTTGGGGATAGAAAATGTCCACGAAAACCGAGATCGTCGTTTGTGGGGCATCCTAGTGCAAAGTTTTTTCGAGCGTTTTCCCGGGAGCGAGTTTTTCAACAGCCACGGTATGTAACGTCAACGATGGTGAGTCGAGTGTGGGACGAAATCATTGCCTATCGCTTTGCCTTAGGCAATTCACCGACGGATCCCAGGATGATTCATTTTAGTGAGGAGAGCTGACCGGGGTCAGCAGAAACAGATGCAGAGGTCCAGCGTGTGACTCATCATCAAGGTGTGCCTCGCGGTCATGGGTGAGATCGTGATGGATGCTGCCGACGGCAAGAATCTGACCATTATTGTTGACGTGAACAGCTTGTACCAACAGCACATCGTGCGTCGAAGGAATCAACGAATTCAGATCCTGCATTCCGCCGCTCTTCGTCCACAGAAAGGCGCGGGGACCCAGTGAGGTCTCTGAGGAGCCTACCACTGACCCAGAGTCATTGAGTCCCATCGCTTCGGCGTACTCTTTGCCGCCGAGAGAACCCAAGCTTTGCATGCCGTTCTCCTTCGACCACAGAAAGGGACGGCTGCCGGACCCGAGCGTACAAGATCCCACCACTTGACCGGCATGGTTGATGCGCACGGCCTTACACGACTCGCTTCCCATCAGTATCCCAAGGTCGACCATTCCGTCGCGACTAGTCCACAAAAAGGGACGCGTGCCCGACGAACTCGTCGACATCCCCACGATTTGCCCGGCATTGTTGATGGCATAGGCCTCGCTGTAGTTCCCGCCGGCAAGGCTTCCCAGACTTCGCGGTTCGAGTTTGGCCGACCAAACTACCGCACGAACCCCATGTTTCCCACTCGAATATCCGGCGATCTGCCCCGAGTTGTTGATCGCGAAGGCGCGGGTGGCGGAATCCCCAGGCAGCGGACTCAGCTCTCGCATCCCCTCCCGGGCGTTCCAAACAAATGCCCTCATCGTCTCTCGATTGTTGGAATCGCCAACTACGGTGCCCGCATCGTTCACCCCGAAAGCCTCGCTGTAATCTCCTCCCTGGAAGGTGCCGAGATCACGCATGCCGCTAGGGGCGGTCCAAATAAAAGCGCGCGTTTCGCTTCCGTGAGTAAATCCGGAGCTACCGACCACGTGCCCGCCTGCACGGTCCATGTATCGTCCCACGCTGCTCCCGCCCTCTCGTAAAGCGCCGAGTTCGACCGCAGTGTAGGTATCGCCTGCGCATGCCACGCCACCAAGCATACATGTGACGGATACCGCGAGGACTGCAATCAGCTTATCGATGGAAAAATCCGTTCTCATTTGTGCTTGTGTCCATGAGTAGAGTTGTCCACCTGGATCATTGAGCCGACGGATGGGACATTGCTGCTGTTCAGCAGGAAAAGCATGTAGTAGCCGGCAGGCGCCAGATTGGCGCTGGGTGGCGCGGTGACGTTAAGGCCGCCGGCGGCTTGACCGAAGCTCAGATAACTGAGGCGCTGTTCCTGATTGAAAGTGTGAGTCACTGCGCCAAGCCGAATCCAGGTGACTTGGGTGATGTTGGCGGCATCGGGGGTTCCCACGAAAAATGTCCGCCCGCCACCTATACTCGTGGGAGCTGAGGTTATGGTCGGCCTCGGTCCCTTAAACAGGTAGGGTGGCGAAAAGATTTCTGCAGTGTTCCTATTGCATGGTGGAGTTGTATTACACTCGCCACCTCCCGATAGCACGCGGCCATCGGGCAGAAGTAGCGCCACCGAATGGTATCCGCGATAGACGCTCAAGCTTGCCATTGTGGACCAGGTCCCGGTCGCCGGACTCCACAATTCGGCGGAGTATACCGCATGGGTGTAATCGTCGAATTGTGCTCCGCTCGTTCCTCCCGTCACCAAGACCGTCCCGTCTGGAAGCAACGTCGCGTTCGCATTGCGCCGTGGATTCGCCATCGACCCGGTGTAGCTCCAACTCGGGGCGGGCGCGTTCAGGTTAATAATTTCCGCGGTCGCCGTTGGCCCAGGGCCCCCGCCAACTACCATGATCTTGCCGTTGTCGTACATGACCGAAGGGCCATAGCCGCGCGGTGAGAAATTCAAGGATGGACCGGTCGTCCAACTTCCCGTGCCGGTTGTATCGAGGTATCGGGACGGTGACGTCGGGCCCGCGTAGAAAAGCGTGCCATTCGGCGTCACATACATCTCCGGGTAAAGGGCCAAAACCAATTGCGCGGTGGTCAGATCTCGCCATGTGCCCCTGGAGACCTGCCAGACTTGGGGCAATGCGTCAGTCCCCAACGTTGGGCTGATCTCACCCGAAGTTACCACGACATCTCCGTTGGGGAGCGTAGTGTTGGTCGGGTACCAACGACCCGCATTCATGTTCGGCAGAAACGTCCAATTCCCACTCACCGGGTCGTAGAGGGAAGCGTTCGCCACCCCTGTATTTAGCGCGGAGTCTCCCCCCGTGACCAGCACCTGACCGTTACCTAGTACGGAATGGCCCCCGCAGAAAATGTTGTAACCCGGCGGTGTTGCCACCGTATTGGTACTGGATACCGGTTCAAAGATCTGCGGCTTGCCGCCGTTGGCGAACGAACCCCACCACAATACCTTCCCATTTGATAGCAAAACGGCATGGGTTGGATTATCGTTCCAATTCATCAGCGAGGAGAATTGTCCAACCGCGGACGGATCCTGAGCACTCGCCCAGGTGCACGCACTTGCCAGCGTCACCGACACCAACGCGACCCAAAGTAAGCCTTGCTTCATTGAACGCCCAGCCCCGCTGAGACGCAACCCCGCCGGTTCTGTCCTTTGGGTGGACTCCGATTTTTGACGGCGGGATGAGAGCCAATCGAACATCTTGGCTTTCCTCGGGTTTCCGCACTCGTTTGGGATCCGAATCGCCAAAGCACAGAGCGGGAATTGAGCGCTTTCAAGACAGGCAGTCAAAATACCCCGGCCGGAGGGAGTTGTCAAGCTTAAGAGCTGCTCCTACACTCTACGCCGATGGATCTGGTTGCCCAGCATCGGAAAGGGCAGTTAATTTACGTAACCAGATGTCTGAGTAAGTTTGTCAATCATTTTTCGACTAGCTCCGTTTCGACTTCCACTTAGAATCCACAGTAATTTCACATGCTCACCGTCGCAGCGACGAAGGCAGAGGTCAAGTGCGAACCGCGCTTGGCCAGGACCGTGAGATATCTGGTCTCGTCATAAGCCACACGGTCTTGCCAGCAGCGAAACACGATGCGAATCCATTTGAAGGCTAACGCCCTCACCGCGGCATGGTGTTCCTTGCCGCGCTCGCGCGGTCGCTGGTAGTAGGCACGCGCCCAAACCGACTGCGCGATCGAGTGTCCTGCCCATTCGTGAAAACTCTGCCGCAAGAATTTGGAACACGCCCACGAATCCGCACTTCTCCAAGACTCGCTGCGAGGCGACATGAGAGGGATGGCAAAGCGCACGAAGTTCGTGGACTTTCAGTTCCTTTCCGAGACGAACAATCGCGCCGAGTACTTCCGTTGCGTAGCCGAAGCCCCATGAATCCTTTAGCAAGAACGTATCCAATCATTGCTCGTGTTGGAGTCTCGAAGTGGAATCCGGTGCTTCCAAGCAGGCGCGCATTTTCAAGATGCTCGATGAGGTAGGGGCCAGCGTGCCACCTACCTCTCGCGACTGTGGCGCTGGTGTGCGTCTGTCTGGGGCTCCGAATTTCCGAGGCTCTGGCGCTACGCTGGTCTGCCGTGGACTGGCTAGGCTCACGGCTCAGCATCAGGCGCGGAATCGTAGAGCAGATTGTGGACGATGTAAAGACCGAATGCTCTGCGAAAACGTTCAACCTGGCCAACGAACTGCTGGAAAGGCTGAAAACCTGTAAGCCGGTTTCGAAATTCTCGACTCCTGAGGACTGGATTTTCGCGAGTCCGCTCAAACTCGGCAGGCTACCGTACTCCTACACGGGAGTATGGCGGGAACTTGTTCGAGCGGCAGCGGCGGCGAAGATCGGGCATCTCGGAACCCACGCATTTCGCCACTATGCCGAATTCCGGAATATGCCGAATGACCGCGCGATAGCAGCAGCCTGAGCCTTTCCGGATCCGAGTCATTCGGCATAGTCTGGCGCCAGCCGAGTGTGGAAATACCTGAAATACGAAACAGGCCAGGATGGGATTCGTCCAAGGCATGCGTTGGCGTAATATTCTGGACCGGCCTGGAAGCCAGCCTTGCAGATGCAGTTGGCGGGCATGCCGATGACGCTCACCAAAGGAAAGGGAGGACGTTAAAGGACACGATGGCGAGCCCTGAGATTCCTGTGAAGCACAACGGACTATGCCGCATGGAGCCGAGTGGCACGATCGAGGATCCGCAGGATTCGCGCTGTTTCCAGAGCGTTTCAGAACTTCAATTCGGCATAGTCTCAGATTCGGCATAGTGGCGGCTATGCCGCATTCGGCATAGCCGCCACACCTACCGCAGTTGGCTGGATGCCGTGGGGACGCCAATCGCTGTTCAATCGAAGCTTATGCGACACAGCGATATCAGAACCACAATGAATATTTATGGCGACGTTGTTACGGATGAGATGACTACCGCGAGCGGCAGGGTCGCTGATCTTGCGTTTCCGGCAAATGGAGCGCAAACGGAGCGCAAGGGAAGCTAACCCATTGAAAGAATGGCTCCTCAGGTAGGACTCGAACCTACAACCCTTCGGTTAACAGCCGAATTTTACAACCCAGAGAAACACACAGCCACCAACACAAACCAAGTAAGTCAGCCACTTACACGGATACTAAGTTGGTTCTTTTGGTCGCCTTGGGCGGGTGTTCCCGCACAGTTTGCGCACACAACGCACGCCGCGTTGCTTCGTTGTGGCTGGCAGAGTAAAAGTTGAATCAGGAGTCAGTGGTCGGTTGGTATCTCTCAGGTGGGGGCCGCCGCAATGGTCGCCTCCACCGCCCTCAACCGCCGCACTCCGAGGGTGATACCAAATTTATGATGACCACAGCTTACAGGGCTCAGCGTGGACTACGTCGAGATTCTGAACCGCTCAGTCGGATCGGAAAATTGACTTGTCTAATGAGAGCGCACCTCTTCTAAATCTAGAAGTCCATCCCGTCACCGCGAACAGTCGCAAGGCGCACAGACGCCTAGTACGCCGCGCCCCGACGCCTCCCAAGCCACTTGCCAGTCCGTGGGCCGCATACTACGACCTTGTTCAAGCACTCCTACGTTACAAGGCGACCGCCGCCTCCGACTTTCAAGCCGCGGGCATCGACGATTCACTCGTCGGTTTGAACCTGTTGAAAATTCACCTTGAGAAACTGCGCGTTCTGCCTGTGGCGGAGCCCGGAAAGCTAGAGGCTTTGGAAGAGATCGAGGAGTAAAAAATCAAGGCCTCGCGGCGGCGAGGCCCTTTAAAAAGGAGATTCACCGAACATGTCAACAACCAACCCAACAGTACCACAGCCGCCAAGCGCTTTACAATCCAAAGCGCCTGCCAACTGCCCCATCTGCTCAAGGGCAATCGCCGAACACTCCGGCACACAACTCAAACAGCATGATGAAATCTGGCAGAGCGTGCTGAGAAAATTTCGTCCCAAGCGAAGCGCGAGGCCGTCGCTTCGCGAGGTGACCCGATGAGCCGCGCTGATCAGAGACTCCGAGCCGCTCAAGGGATTCCATACAGCCGCAACCTAACCCCGCCGCCTGCGCCCATGGCCACGCGCGCGCCATCCGCGCGCCGTTGCTCCTGCGGCCGCATTCACTCGCCCGAGGACTCGGCCATCAATCAAGACTTGTGGGAGCGCGGCATCGTCGAATGCCGCGAGCGGTGCGACGGCGAATTCCAGATGCGCGGACACGTCGAAGATGCCCCGCGGCGATTCTCGATTCACGACAGCGTGAACGCGGCCCTGGCCTGTGGCGGATGGGTGCGTGTGCGATTCGTGCTCGCGCCTCTGCCCTTTCGCAAACGCCGCCAGTGGCAGATGACATTCGACACAACGACTCCGGCCACGGGAGAAAGCATTCAATGACGCCGCTCGCGACCGCCGCACTGCTCTATGCCTACTGGCGTTCGGAGCGCTCCCTATTCCTTCCCGTCGGCTGGACTCTCGCCATTCGCTGCCCTCATTGCCGACGCCGCCATCTCCATCATGCGGGTTATAACATTCGCGGCCCGCGCTACGGACTCTATCCGCCCGGATGCACTCTCGAACGCTACCCGCTCTACTCCACGCCCGCCGAACGCGCCGAGTTCCGCCGTCGGATGGCTGAAGGCTCGCTCACGGGATACGAAATCCCCGCGCCATGCGGGCCGCTGGAGATGCGACGACAGACGAAAGGGTTCCGTCTGTGCCCGTGCGTGCCTCCGCGCCTGAGTCTCAACACTTCCACCGAAGGGATTACTACCATCCAATGAGAAACAACGACGACAATCCCCCCGACGATTCCGCCAACGATCCCGAATCCGTCCGCCGCGCCGCATACAGCGCGAAACTACGGCGCATCCGACGCCTCGCCGCACAGGTAAGCGAGCCGGGGAAACATCGCTACGACCTGAAATCCGTACTGCTCCGAGATTGTTGGTTCGGATACTCGCGCAACGCCGTCACGCGCGAGCGTGGACGCCATGGCAAGGCTGGCCGGATTACCTTCCGCTGCGCCGTGCCAATGCATCGTTGCCCCAGTTGCTTATCCTCCTGGCGGATCCTGCGAGCCCGCCGAGCCGACTATGCCGCCATTGTCGAGGCAGTGAAGCCCTTGCGCGAGGGCGAACGTCTCGATTGCTTCGTCCTGAGCGGGACGGCCACGAAACCGGTCACACTCTACCGCCTCGAAAATCTCATGCGCGCCGTGGGAATCTCCGGTTCCGACTGGGGAGCGGAGCTGGCTTGCCTGCCCAAAACTGCCGCGTTTCAACCAGTAGTAGTATGTACTGGCGAAAACGCGGCAGTTTTGCCCGATGCCGCCGATGCTCACGCACGCCTGAAACCATCCAAGCCCTGTGGAGTCAACGCGTTAGTCGTGGCTCGCCCGGGATTCAAACCGGATTTTAGCCAACTTGGGCCGGCTATCCGCGTGGAATTCCCTCCGACGCTGCCGCGCGCGTGGGAACTGTACCTTCAGGCAGTGGCCGCCACCATAGAATCCGCGCCCGACGCCGTCGTCGTCGATTGGATGTTTGCCAGCCGTCACCGTAGCTTTCATGGCGTCCGTATGCTGCAGGGAGCCAAGTGCAAGAACGATAAACGTATCCGCGGGGAGATGGCGGCCAAAGGTATCGTGTCACCGGTTACCGTCAGCATCTTCGATGAACGTGAGAAGCACGAACGTGTGGAGCAACGCACCGAAACACGAGCGAAGGAATTGTTCCCGACACTCAAGCCGCATCACATCGAGAGGTTCCTGGCCGAAGCGCGGCCGATCATCAAAGACGCAACCGACAAGCCCGACGATTACAGCGTTGATGAACACCTGCAGGATATGACGCCCGAGCAACGCGCGGCCTACGACGCCGAGCAAGCCGAGATGCGGGCGCAGCTAGCGGAGGTAGAGGAAGAGGTACGCCGACTGAAGCGCATTATCGGCGAGGAGGACAACAGGGAATCCCGCCTGCCCTCGCCATCGAAGTGGACGCAGTAACAAACGAACTTAGGAGGCTTGAAAATAATGGACGAAGAAACCAAGCTGTTCATATCGCACCTGGCTCTGAAACTCCAGCACGCCACGGCTCGCATGGACGAACTGGAGGAGAAAATCCGCATCCTGTACATGAGCGACGGAGAGCTGGCCGAGCACGTTCGGGGAATCGAGGCCCGCAAGGCGAAGGACAAGGCGGCGGAACTATTGGAAGGGATGACGTGGCCCGCCGAGATGCCCAAGGGGATTCACTAATGAACCTGCCACGGGAACAGGAGTTGATGCGCCAGCGGTCCCGCGACAGCAAGCCGAGGAGGCGTCCTATGACAACTGAGAAGAAAGAACGACACATGAACGACGGTAGGGTGCCTGTGACCCTAATCGTGCGCACCATGCGGGGCATCATGGAAAATCCGAAGGCTACGGTTAAGGAAAAGCTGCTGGCGGCCACTCTCATCATCCGGGTGACCAAGCGGCGCTGCCTGACCGACGGCTACTACCAGTATCAAGTCCACAGCAAGCAGGCGCGCAATGGACTCAAGGCGCTACTCGATAAAGTCGAAGGTCAAACGCCGAACTAGGCTAGCCACAGTGCCTCACTTTCCATCGGCGCCGACGATTTCTTCGCAAGTCTGACCGCGCTCATGCCCGCAACGCCTTGGACCGCGACCGCGGCGGGGCGCGTAACCAGTTGAGCCAGCAAATTGCACCCGCGCCCCCGCCCGCGCCCATTTTGAGCCTGATCCGCGCCCCACTCGAAGCGAGTTCAAAGGAGCACAATTCCCGCACAGCGAGCCGTAAGTCCCTGCGCCGCATTGGGTTTCCGGGGGACATTCGGTTCCTACCCTAATGCGGGGGAAAACGGGACGGGCGGCCCGGCGCGCCGAAGCACCGAATGGTCAGTCGGTCGCTCGACTGCGATCGCCCACCTACACCTGTCTGCCCTTCTACTATGCCAGTAGTTGCAGCGCCCACGCGCCCCCTGCGCCCACGCCATCACCCACTCGACCATTCGCCGCCCGTTCGCCCCACGCCCACGCCATCATCGCCCGGGGGGGTACGCGGCCGAGCGCCGGTCACGCCCACGGTCGCGGTGGTCATGATCGTCTAGGGGGCCCCCGCCTCGAAAATCAAGGCCGCCGCCTCACCCCCGACGTATACCTTCTCGTCCGCACCGCTCGGCCTTGGTGTAGACTCTCCGCTGACAGAAAACGCCCCTGTCGATTTGCGTCGGGGATCCGATTTCTTACATACGCTGGTCGGCATCGGCCCAACGAATTGCATAAGGAGGCCGCATGGCAACGATCATCGCTCCCGAACCGAACACCCCGGTCCGCAAATGGACTCCCGACGACACCGTAGCCCTAGTATTTGCATTTATCGGCTTCGTGGGGGGCGTGTTACTCCTTCTCTACTACAAGGCACCACCTATCGTCGTCAGCTTCTTCCTCGCAACTGGCGTCGCGGCCCTTGTGTATAAGTTCCTGGGTGGCATTCAAGCGACAAGCTTCGCAGTGGGTGCTTTGAAGTTGGGCGGAACGCTGGCGGCAATTGTTGGAATTGCTCTAACCGTTAATTACGTGTTGGCTTCTCAGGTAACTTTCCGCCTAACGAGTGAGGACGATTTGTTGGGCCAATGGAAGTGGAGCTACCCAGAAGGAGCGTCGGCGGGAGTCATTTCAATTCAGAAAGACGCCAACGGCAAGCTAGTTTTCACCGGGTGGCAGAATAAGTACTTAACGGAAAACCAGTATCAGAGATTGTATACGCTTTCGAACGGTCGGGTGACCCTAACGAACCGGAATTCTGTGATGTTCAGCGTCGACGTCCTTGATCACCTCCACGGAGATGCTCATATTCATTGGGATACGAAGAGCCCGATCGTTCTGAGGCCAGCGTTTGTAGGAGAGATGCACGCGACTGGAGACCACGGAGAGGAAATCAGTTCAGTTTGGGGGATCATGTTGTACAAATAGCGGCGTTTGTCCTATGGGACAAGACCACCTCGGTTTGCCAAGGGTACTTTTACGTTTGAATCGGGCATTTACAAGCTGAAGACGCTGCTGGTCCTTCGCTGGGAAACGTTAGCTTGATCCGTCCGGATCATCCAGTAAGTCGGTCGGCGAGAAATCAATTACACTCATCATGGCGCCCCTAGGGTTTTGTTAAACGCCGGCCCCGTGGTCGCTCCCGCTGCCCCGCGCGAAAATAAATCCCTCCTTTCCCCTCCGCACCCCCTATCCCACTTTCAGACCGAGTGGTTCAATTGTCCTGGAGGGACATATGGCACAACCAAAGACACTGCGGCCGGGAGCCGTGTTACTCGCTCCACCTCTTCCGGGCGGGGCCCCCGTCAAGGCGCGGGGATTCCCGTACCACGACGTCATCCCCAACCCGCTGAGCGGCTGGCACGTCACGGTGCGGGATCATTTCATTCCGGTCGGCGGCTACGCTGTCGGCTACTCCGATGACAACGTCCACTTCTCGCAGGGCCCGAGTCACGGCGCCCAGGGCGTCCCGGCCTCGCCCGCCATCACCTCGCCGCAGACCTTCGACCAATCGCAGACCGGATACGGCAGCGACGGCCGCGCATCGCTCGACGGCACAACCTACGGAGGCGCAACCGGCGCGGCCAGTTCAAGCGGATCCGGCAATGTCGGCGGCGGCGGCGGCAGCGCGAGCCGCGGATTCTAGCGATGGCAGCCTTCGCCCCTTTCGTGGTCGTGACTTCTGGGCCGACGCCGAACACCGTGCCCGCTTCGTTCAGCGACACGAACTCTCAGATGGTCGTCCCCTTCCAGACGGGCTTGCAAGCGACGCAAGGATCAATCATCGTGACCTCACAAACTCTGACCGCGGCCGATCCGGCGACGGGCCTGTTGGTGCCGCTTTCCCGGTTCTGGGTCGTAACGGCGCCGTCCGTCATTCTCACCACGCAACCAGTGCTCTATCAATCGACCGATGGCCTTCATTTCAGCTTGGGGTGTTCGACATGACATTCTCACTCGCTGCCACCAATCTCGATCAGCCCGTCGGCTCCATCGAGTGGCTCGAAAACGCATATTGGCTTGACCTCGCCTACCGCGCACTCTCAGGCGAAGTAGCAGTCATGTACGACCACGAGGTCCACGAGATCGTCGTAATTTCACAGGAGGAAAATTAGATGGCAACCAAGCAACTCACGGAAGAGGAATTGATGTCCGCGCCGATCTATACGCTCGACCGCACCCAGATCGAGCAGCGCACCGCGATCATGAAGCTACGGCGCGAGGAAATGGAATACGACTTGGCCAAGACCGCCGTCGAGAAGCACAAGGACGAGGTGGCCGAGCGCAAACGCAAGATGGAACATCGCATAGCCGATATTCAGGCGGAGCGCGATCGCATCGAAGGCGAGCAGCGGGCGTGCCAGCACAAAACGGGAGGCACCGGAATCGCGGGGATACTCAATGGCACGGGAGAGATATATGGAAGTTCCACGATAGGATTGGTGCTCCCCACAGGCGAACTATATTTCATGTGCGGAAGATGCGCCCTTGAGGTGCACGGCCCCGATTGCGTTTGCGAGGGCAAGCCCTCATACCGGCCGAAGCGCCAAGTCATCGAGGGCAAGATGTCGCTGGCCGAGTATCGCAGACGGGAAGCGCAGTACATCGAATGGTCCCGCCTCCGGCGAGTCTCCTATGAGGGCATCAACGGCGAGTGGTGTCAAGCCAGCTTATTCACCATTCCTAAACTCATCAAGCAACGGATGCAGGACAACGAGGACTTCGAGGCGTGGCTCCGAACGCACGACGAGGAAGCCATCCGCACCGCCTGAACGGAGAATTGATCCATGGCGAAGATAGACCTTTTCATTGATGGCAAGCCGACCAAGGTGGAGGACGTGTACCTCGCAGTGACCGAGAAGTTCAACGAGGACCATCCCGAGTTCTATGCCTCGGAGGGCAACAAAGCGCTGATGCTCGATTACATTCAGCGGCGGGACTTAGGTTGGACGGGCAGGAATCTAGAATCAGCGTATCGGGCACTTAAAGCCCAAGGCCTGCTAGCCGCGGATCCCGACTCGCCCGAGGAGAAGGCGCGGGTCAAGAAGCTCCGCGACGAGCAGCGCACCGCCAACCTGAAGGAGATGTACGAGCAGCAGCCGCCGATTTACGGTCGCCACGGCCAGCGCCTCGACACGTTCGAGGGATTTGTAGAGACGCAGACCAAGCGCAGGCCGACGCGCCAGTCGGACGCAGGCCGCAACATCGGCGTGGTGACTCCCATCGCGGCCTCCGACGATCTGCCCGCGCATCCGACGAAGCGCGAGTTTCAGTCTTGGGACTCGGACAAGGTGCGCCGATGGCTGGAGATGACCGGCTACGCTGGCCGGGACTTACCAGCGTATTTGCAATAGGTGACTATGGACGATCCCTCTAATCCGTTGCAGCAGCCGCAAGGTGACACCGGAGCCACGAGCGCTCCTCCGTCCGGTCCCACCATCAGCAACGCAGCCAACGCAGCCGTAGCCTCCTCTCAGCAGCCGGGGATGACTGTGGCTCCATCTCCGGTCCCGCCCCCTGCGCCGCCTACGCCGCAGCGTTCTCACCTGGCCGACATTGTCTCCGCGGTGGGTGCCGTGCTCGGTGCCCCGCGGACGGTACGCAGAGTGGATCCCTCGACTGGCCAAGTTTCCGATGTTCCGCGCAGCACTGGACAGCGGGTGGCGGGTGTTGCCGGGACGCTCCTGCGCGGCGCGGCCGCCGGACTCGGAGCCCAACCTGGCCCGGGCTTCGCCGGTCGCGCCGCGGCGGCGGGGATGACTGAGCAAGCGGGCTACGAGAAACAACAGTTCGCGCAGACGCAAGAGGAGGAACAAGAGGGACGCCAGCAGGCCGAATCGAAGCGCCAAGACCTACTCACGCAGGCCTCGCTGGCCAAGTCCGCGCAGGAAGCCGTCAGAATGGGCTTCGACATCCAGTCAGCCAAGCTCAAGCTCTCCACCGACGAGTCTGCCATCTTCAATTCGATGTCGGACATTCAGTCGATGCCGGGCGCGCGGCTGATCGGCACCTTCCAACACAACGCGGACCTCAATTCCTACCTTGAGCACGTCGGCCCGTCGCAGTCCAAACAATTCGCGGCGCAGTTCGCACGCAACCAGATACTCACCGTGCCCAATCCCGCGGGAGGCATGACCGCCTACTCCGTTCCCATCGGCTGGCAGAAGCAAGCGATCGGTCCGGGCCATACAGTCCATCAGGTGATGACCGACATGGACGGCAACCTTAAGATCACCGCCATCCCCGCGCCCGAGTCGATGACGCAGGGCGACTTCTACACGTGGGAGAACGCGGCGGGCAAGCAGGTGGTCGAATCCAAGATGCAGGCGCTCGACCTCCAGCAGAAGCAGCAGGCCGTCAACAAAGGCCCTGCCGAACTCGCTGAGACAAAGGCGCGCACCAATCTCATCAACAAGCAGGCCGAGCAGCTCTCCGCCACCGCCAACGCTGGCCCCGATGCGCTGGGCTTCACTCCCGCCACGCTCGCCGGAGGAACGAAGGAATACAACAAGCGGCAGGACTCGTTCAAGAAAGACGCCGACGACCTCTCGAAGACCGAGGGCACCTACGCAATGTTCCAGAACGTGCTCGATGACATCAACGCGGGCAAGGACGTCACCGGCTCGAAGTCCGTCGTCGCCCTGTTCAACGCCATCGGCCTCTCTGCCACGCCGCTCAAGGGCATGGGCATGCGGATCAACTCGAACACCGTCGCTGAACACGTCGAGGCGCGCGGCCTCGGCCAGAGCCTCTACCAGAAATTCCTCGGCCTAAAAGACGGCGACATCATCACGCCGCAGCAGATTCGGGATTACGCTTCCATCGCCACGCAGGCCCGCCACGACGCCTACGTGGACAAGATCAACCAAGCGCACAGCTACGGCTTGCGGGCTGACTTCTTGCTGCCGCAGGGCAACGGTAGAAAGATCGACCCCGGGACGGCGGCGATTTTCTTCGACGCAGCGGGCCGCGATCCTGCCAAGGCGCGCGCGGCAGCGGCCAAGCAGGGCTGGGTGATTGGACAGTAATCATGGCGGACGTGTTTGACCAACTCGCGTCAGGCACCACGACGGCCACAGGCGCGCCGCCAGCTGGCGCACCGGCAGCACCAGCCACAGCGCCCCCCGCCGCACCGCAAGGAGACATCTTCGACCAGATGGCAGCGGGAACTTACAAGCCACCCGGCACAACTCCGCCCGCGCCCACAGCATCGCCCGAGGAACAGCAGAGCCAGACGCGGCAAATGTTGGTTTCCGGATTGACCGGGATGCCGACTCCGAACATGACCGACCAGGACCGCGCGGAATTCGCCGAGGGCAAGGCGGCCGGCGCAATCTCAGTCCCCGCTATCGCGGCGAGCTACCTGGGAGCGCATGCCGCACTCAGCGCGGGAATTTCCGCACTGGTGCCAGCCTTGACCAAGGGCACGGTTGCGCTGGGCCAGTGGGCGGAAGCGCATCCCCTGGCGGCGAAGATTGTTTTTCACTCAATCAAGGCGGCAATTACAGGCACGGCGATAGGGGCGGGAGCCAAGATCGCCGGGAAGGTTATCGACTCAAGCGTGCCGTAGAATGTGAACTTTGAAACCAATCCATTTGTGGGAGGAAGCAGTGTCCGACTCAGTGTCCGACGTTCTCACGCTTCACCTAGACGCAGACACCCGCGCTGAACTGGCGCGTGCTGTGGAGGAACGGGGAATGGCTCCGTCGCGGATCGCCAAGGAAGTCCTCGCATGCTGGCTCAGCGAGCAGAGGGCGCAGCGGCAGGAATCACTGACGCCCGAGCCGCGCTCGCCGATGCAGTCCTGCTCGGACCCGGGCGCGCTGTTCAAGGTGAGTGGCTGACGCTACGGATCGCGGTAAAACAGAAAAGCCCGGATGCCAGTCCGGGCCGATGTTACGTAATCATGCCCACATTAGGGCGGAGGCACAATTCATGTCAAGACCTAGTTCGCTGGCCCGTCTTTTGGATTCCATTTTTCTAGAAACTCCGTTAGCTGCTGATCCAATTCTATGTCGTCAATTGTCGACAAAACTTTTTCCAACGGTTCATCGTATTTCTGAACAAGCGCTTGCTGAACTGCGGAGGACCCTTTCACCATCGCTAGACGAGAGTCGATATCATCTCCGATACCAAGCTGCCGGAGAGAATCAAGGAAAATCTGTTGAGCCAAAAGATCCTCTTCCATCTGACGGACTTTCTTAACTATGGTGACAAGGGCGTTTTTGAATTTGGTGGAATCTATATTCATTTCTTGTCTCTCATGCTCTCTGATGAGCCACGAAGTCTAAACTCGACCCTGCGACGACGCCAGCGCAAAGTAACGAGGGACTGATAGGCCCGACAGTCAAAACGCCCAGCACACTAGCCACGGCAATTTCCCGCGCAAAAGAGAAAAACAGGGCGGCGACAAGTATGGCTAGCCCAAATGGAGAAGCCCTCCGGCGAACCAGGGTCAAGGGTCAAGCTCTACTGCGTTGGGTTTTGTGTGGTCTTAGCTACCAGAAAACAGGCCGTCACGAAAAGTATCAGTGCGAACGCGAGGTTCCAAGCGAACACGCCAAGCATGGTTCCACGTTTGAGTTTTGCTTTGCAGCCCGGAGCACATGCATGATCTGCTGCAATTTTCTCCGAGTGAACCGTAGTCAGATAAATACCCTTTACGTAGAACATAACGGCAAATAGCAGAGCAATTGGGAGAACACTGCTTCCCCAGTACGTTGTGAACGCCGATCCCGTGGCGAGGGCAATGAAGAAAACGAGGTACACGCTGTGTTGTTCCGCAAGACACTCATTGAACAGCAACAAGGCGTTGTGCGCTCGCTTCACTTCGCCCTTGATCACATTGTCTATTACTGTCGCTACAACAGACGCAACTATCGCGGCCACCAAGACGATGAACCACAGAATTGGGTGGTGCTGTTCGCCCGCGTTCAAGCGATTCCTAGCTTTCTAGGGATTCTTGTGCTTCCTGGGGAACCAAACAGCAATTGCGAGGGCACCAAGAGCTACTTCTATGACTATCATGGCAATGCCGCCAGCGATGCTGGGAGGGGAATACACGGATGCTGCCAAGACGCAACCCAGTCCTACCATGGGAAGCGACCGCACTAGTAATGTCCTCGTGCTGAAGTGCGGCACGCCAACACGAATCGGAACCATGTTCTCGTGTGTACTTAGCGTCAGTTGTTCCTGCTGGGAATCTTGCTGCGGAGGCGGAGTCAATATTGGAGCGGCCATCTGGTCGTCGCCTGGATCTCTAAAATGTTGGCGCAACATTACCACCTGTTAGAGACGCCACGCAAGCGAAAAGGATTCATCTGCAATGGATGAATTTCATTTCGCTGCGGTTGCGCCGGATAAGTGCTTATGGAATCAGACTAGTGCAGCGCCTCCCTGAAGCGTTAGTTATTTTGGTACTGGGTCAGTCGTTACGAATGGCCGATGACCTCTCAGGAGCGGTGCGAATTTCCCTTCCCGTTTTTCGGGGACGAAACGCTCCCCGCACCCCGGACACTCCATCCGTTCAAAGTCGGGCGGCGGATCCTGTCAGGGGTAATCGTGCATCCGCACTTCGGGCAGACCGTGTTGAGCGCTGCCATGACTTTTTCGAGATTGATCTTTTGCTTTCTCGGCACTTCTCATTCCCCCGCCGTCCTCTCGCTCAATTTCGTCGTCAGCATCACGTTAATCTCTCCGGCGTCTTGGAGTATCCGGGCGGCCTTGCCCTTGACGCGGGACTCCTGGTCGGCCATTAATTCACTGAGCACCTTGGCCAGATCCCGCTTGTCGAGGCACGGAATCATGAACTCAACGGTGTCGTGTTCGATCTTTACGCCGTCCAACACGCGGCCCGGATGGATCAGCATGCGCACGTCACAGGAGGAAATTTTGGTTTCGGGCGTGGCTACAGCGGGAACGATCAACAGAATCGCGAGAGCGAACCATTTAGATTTCATGGCTTCTTCCTAATATGATCTTCTGCTTGCGGGGCACCGCGGGATTGTCTCACGATTCCGGTTAGAGATCATCTTCAGCAGATTCCGACGCCGCAACCAACCACTCCAAAGAAGAAAAAGGCACGAAGAGCGCAGGCTTCTCAAGAACAGCGGGGAAGCCGAATTCCTGAAGTGAGCGCTCAAGTGCGTTGTCCATAATCCACAAGCCGCGCTCTTTCTCTATTTTCACGACTGTTCCCGCCATGGCGGCTCTCATGTTGGGGAGCTTAATGATTATTCGTCTGTTTTCCAGATGTCCTAGGTCGATCATAATTGTCTTGGCCTTTCTTTGTCGGCGCTTGTCCGACCGCCAAAATAGCCCACACTGCACCCTTGACAGTCCTTGGCCGCTGTCTTAACATGTTGACAGCATTATAAGCAAGCCAGACCGATTCCCTTCCGCCATCCGGCCGAGTCCGAAGCCCAAGGGGCCGTCTGCCAAGGGGCAGCGAGGATCAAACAGTCCCGCCCCCCTCCGCCAATTTCAGAAAGAGGTTGCGGACATGGCGACTGGCGCTTGCTCTTTCCTTCCCTTCACCTCATCACAATCAGCGTCCTTGCCCGCGAACCGTGGGAAGCGGGCCACATGCTGCGCGCCGAACTTCTGTCCCTGCTGAAGAGTCTCCCCAAACTACAACCCGATGAGTTACCGACCCTGCTCGGAGAACTAGAGGAGGTGCGGGCACATGTATGGCTCCGGATGAACGCTCCAGCCCCGGCACAATCCGCTCCCGACACGCTGCTATCAGCAGGCGAGGCGGCCTTGCGCCTTGGAAGGAGCAAGGATTATGTCTACCGCCACGCTAACGAGTTTCCCTTCACCCGGCGCATGCCCGGCGGCGGGCCGCAGTTTTCGGCGCGCGGTATAGAGGCCTACATCAGCAAGAAAACAGCTTGACAGCAAGACAGCAAAAATGTATCGTCAATCTATAGGAGAACAGCCGATGGCCAAGGAACAAGAGATTGTGCGGACCACGATTCGAGTCCCGCAAGAGTTATGGGACAAGGCAAAAATCCGAGCCGTCAAAGAGCGCATCTCGCTGCAAGAGATGGTCATTGTGGCTCTGGCGGCTTACTTGAAAGGGGGCAGGTCATGAGGGGAGATGGCCGCATCTATCAGCGCCCCGGAAGCTCTTTTTGGTGGGTAGAGTATTCCCTGAGGGGCAAAACCTTCCGTGAGTCCACGAAGAAAACCGACGCAGACGAGGCGCGAAAGTTTCTCAAGTGGAAGCTCAAGTATGTGGGCGCCGATCAAATCGGAATGGGCCAGTTTGTCGGACCCGCGCAGGAACGAGTGAGAGTGAATCAGATCCTTGACGATCTTCTAGCAAACTACAAGCTGGGCGGGAAGAAACGCATTCCCCGCGAGGTCAGTGCCGAGATGCAATCCCAGGTCAACCGATTGCGCGAACACTTCGGGACAATGCGGGCTGTCGCGGTGCATCGGCGCGATGTAAACGGCTTCATTGAAACGCTACGGGCCGAAGGCAAGAAAAATGCGACCATCAACCGATTCCTGCAATTGCTGGCGCAGGCGTATAGCGTAGCCGTCGCGTCCGATCCTCAAGTATTGTCCCGCCCGCTGACTGTCCCCAAGCTGGACGAATCCGACAACGTCCGCAAAGGGAAATTCAGCCCGGCCGAAGCAGAAGCGGTATTCAACAATCTGCCGAAGTATATGACCGACGTTGCACGCTGGGCCTATGAGACGGGCGCACGGGCCGGGGAAATCCTAAAACTGAAATGGAGCTACCTGAACGGGGACGTCATTTCAATCCCGGCGACGGACTGCAAGAACCGCAAGCCGCGCCAGATCGCACTCACGCCGGAACTCGAAGCGATCCTAGAACGGCGGCGCGCCGCTCGGGTTGCGGGCTGCCCTTTGATCTTCCACCATGACGGGCATGCCATCACAGACTATCGGGATTGCTGGCACACGGCCTGTGTGTTGCTTGGCTTGGGCCATTGGTACTGCCGTGATTGCCGAGACGTGGAGCAGAATTTCATCTCGCTACTGGACGCAACCAAGACGTGTCCGACTTGTGGCACGAAATGGACCTGGCCGCGGGAGCCGAAGTACCTCGGGCGCGTCTTCCACGACTTTCGGCGATCGGCATCGCACGAACTGTTCAAAGCTGGGAACTCAATCGAGGACTGTAAGCTCATCACCGGCCACGCGACCGACGCTATGTTCAAGCGCTATGCGGACCTGTTCTCCGACGAGGAAAAGCAGGAGCGGCAACGGGAAACCCAAAAGCGGCGAGCGGAATGGCGCGAGGCAACGCAGGCTGTGGAACTGACTACTCAAGTGCAATGAAACAACACGGCCAAACCCGGAACCCGCACAATTGCCGCACAATCTGGAGGCGGAATCTATCTGGGGGTTTGCAACTCGTTGAAAGAATGGCTCCTCAGGTAGGACTCGAACCTACAACCCTTCGGTTAACAGCCGAATGCTCTGCCATTGAGCTACTGAGGAGTGTGGACGGGTCGGGCACTGGAGGCTCGACCCTCGGCTATCGAAGTTCATCATAGCATTTCGGGGCGGATCGTGAAAACACCAACTCTCCGCCGCGACGGCAAAAGGGTCTTCTCCTTTCGTGTTTCTGATACCCTAGGCCGTTGGGCCGGACCATCCGCTCGCCCCGCGCCAACTGCTGTTTCTGAGGTCTTCATGTCCGGAGGTTTCCGTTTGCTCGTATCGTTCTCTTCCCTGTTGTTTGCCGTCGCGGCGGTCTATGCGGGAACTAATTCCCAATCGTCTCAAACTCAATCATCGGCTCCGACCGCGCCTCCCAAGGCTGCACTCAAACCTGTCATCGACATACTTCACGGCACCAAAATCCTCGACAACTACCGCTGGCTCGAGGATGGCACGTCTCCTGAGACGCAAAAGTGGGTGGAACAGGAACTCGCCTACACCCGCGCGCTGCTCGATCCGCTGCCGGGGCGCGACGCGATCCACAAGCGCTTGACCGAATTGCTCTCGATCGGCAT
>Ga0307477_10001417_pt1 | contig 20292 bp, 29 predicted proteins | sample atmos_gasesECM2C_FD_203316 | JGI IMG/M metagenome (GOLD analysis project Ga0307477, IMG submission 203316) | Hardwood forest soil microbial communities from Morgan-Monroe State Forest, Indiana, United States - atmos_gasesECM2C_515 | ecosystem: Environmental > Terrestrial > Soil > Temperate...
CAGCCGGTCTTCTCAGAACGCGATTATGCTGCCTACCCCCGAAAGCGTTCGGACCCTTCATTGAGTGAAATCGAGATATAACGACATCCAAGGAGGGGAACAGAGCTAGCCTATTGTGTTCCGAGGGAGACTCCTCGGATAGTCACTTCCACACCGCCGAACTGTGCCGTCGATCTCAAATCCCACTGCTTTCGTCCCGATGTGACGCCTGCCCAAACTCAGTGTCGGCTTTTTCCAGTCGTTGAATGTCGTCAGCGTCTTGAAACGGAAATCGAATGTAACGCACCATCTAGATGAAGATAAGTAACCCGGCTGTTCGCGTTTGAGTGCCGGGAATTCGGATTCGTGCTCCAACTTTCCTGCTCCAGGCGTTCCCTCCTCACCTGACGCGACGAACCCATGCTGTTCAGCGCTAGACCAACCGCACCGTCCGGCGAAGCCGGAGTGAAGAGGAGAATGCTGTGAAACTGTTTCGAAATGCTTTTTACGCCGCGCTGCTGTTGGCGGCTTCCGCTTGCATCGCTCAGACCAAAGGAGACGTAGTGGCGGAGATCCCGTTTCCATTTGTCGTAGCAGAGCATACGCTGCCAGCTGGACGCTACATTGTCTCGCCGGTGAACGGGAACACCTTGAGAATCCACAAATTCATGGGCCCGGGCATGTTGGTGCTGACAAATGCTGCCCAGCGCTCTGAGTCCGACAATAGCTCGAAGCTGGTTTTCCACCGCTACGAGGGCGCGTATTTTCTCTCGCAGGTCTGGATCATGGGAAATGACCGGGGAAAAGAGGTGCTTCGTTCGCGTGCAGAGCGCGAATTAGCGGCAAGGACAACCCAGAAGGGCAACACCGTAGTAGTCGCCGTTCGGTGACTTCGAATACCACGCCTGGCCCCGGCAGCCAAAACGCCGGGGCGTACTTTTCTCATGCCACCGAGAGGCCAAGAAGTGCCGCGAGAGCACGCGAAGATTACGCTGCCATCGTGATTGGGAAAAAGTGTGGGAACGGGAACAAGATTGGCGTGAGTCGAAATTTGCTGCGATGCAGTCGGCACAATCAGCAGCAAAATTTGCAATGCCCCAAGGCCGATTTGTCGCATAGTTGTGAGATGCAGAGCCCGATTTTTGGGCTGCTGGCCGCAATGATTGATGTTAAACCTACTAGAACAGGCCATTGCACTCATTAACCGGCCGTGGGGAAGATGAGCGTTATGGCGATGTTTCAACAGTTGGGTCCTTCCCACGACTCATGTTGGCCTTTAGCGGGACACATCAATTCGAAGCGCCGCTACCTACGTGGGCAGTATTCTCCAGACTCCTGACCAGTGCGTCCAGTTGCGTTTCGAGCATTGTGAGCTTGTCTTGTTCGCTTCGCAGTTGTTGCTCGGCCTCAATTACTACCGTTTCCTGTTGTTGTTCTCTCGTCGTCCACTCCTCGAGTTCCGACTTCGAGTGGTTGAGCCTATCTCGGAGTTGCTTCTGCTGTGGCATGCTCTCTTCCGCGTTTAGAGCATCCTCCAACTGTTTGATAGTAGCAGCGGAATGTTTCTGTTGGTCTTGCGCGTCGGTAAGTCTCCCGCGTGCCGTGTTCAAGCGGTCTGAAGCCACATTGACATTCGCCTGCTGTGCCTGAAGACGAGACAGCAGAATTTGGCCTTTTTGCACTCTTGCCATTGAACTCAACATGTCCTGACGGAGTGCTCGGACTTCGGTTAAGAGAGCATGTAGCGTTTGCGAGTCGGACAAATCCGATTGGCCGAAAGCGCTTGCTGGTATTCCGAAGAGCACGACGATAAGACAAAATGCTCGCGCCATAGCGAAACCTCCCCACTTGAAACCCACGATTTCGACAGTCAAGTCTGCCATTATAGGTGCTCGGCCCGGTCGGCAAAGCTCACGCGCTCTGCGTGACGGTTGACGAAACCAAGCCATTTCACGCATTGACCCCTCAAAACTCCACTTCCCGGGTTTGCTCTACCCCCGACTCATGTTCGCAAACTGAACAGGCCTACTCGATGCGGTTGTGCTTGTGTGCCAGACCGCCATACAGGAATATTCTGAAGGGCATGGCACCACAGTTCTAGTTTAGAAGGGCAGCTGACGGGGAAAACTTTACCAGCAACTGATTCGAAACCGCAGACCCGGCACTGGGCAAGCCCTTGTGGGCAAAAACCTTATGATACAAGCCAAGTTTTGGGTCTAAAATTGCAAAATGGTAGACGTTGCCGTTATATCGCAAATAGCACGGCCGAGATTTCTTTGCTTGGGGGTTATTGCGATGACACCCGATGAACGCAAACGGATGATGTTACTGTGCCAGCAAATCCAACTGGAAAGAGACCCTCAGACATTCAGTAAGCTGGTGGCTGAATTGAGCGAATTGCTGGAACAGAAAGAACACCGCCTTACTCCGGAACAGTTGATGGCGAAGCCCAACTAAACTGCTCTCCAGATTGTCATCCGCGCTTGGCTCAATTTCGCGCAATTCCCCATACTCGTGACGAATCAGTTTGCGTCCTGCAATCTCGACCGTAGGTTCCTCTGTGCCTCTATCAAGGCGTGTGTTGCTCTGCTCCACGTTCTTTGACTTGCTCTGCCTGGGGTTCGCGAAGTGAACGCGCTTCCGGCTTACTCGATGCGATCTGTCAGACGGCTCCGGGGCACTTGAGTGTAATAGGGATTTAACAACAACCGACCAAACCTCGTCCTTCGATTTGCGGCTGAGCAGAGACCAGCAACCCTGATGCGGTAGGATTGCAAGACAATAAAGGGTGAAGGGGATGTAAATGGGTCAACAAATCTGGACGACTGTCTTTGCCCTGATAGCCTGCGCAGCTTTTGCCCAGAACGGTCCCTCGTCTCAGGGCGAAACTGCGCTCAAAACCCAGTTCGTCGACGTTCAGCCAGATGTAAAGCTCGAGGTGCTCGACTGGGGAGGGACCGGACGCAACCTCGCACTCCTCGCAGGTCTCGGAAGCACAGCTCACGTTTTTGACAGCTTAGGGCCGAAGCTCGCGGCGCATTATCACGTCATTGGGATAACGCGGCGCGGGTTTGGTCAGTCGTCCGCGCCTCAAACAGGTTATGATGCAAAGCGATTAGGAGATGATGTCGTCGCGGTTCTTGACGCCTTGCACATCGCTGATCCTGTCCTCGTCGGGCATTCGATTGCTGGAGAAGAACTGAGCGCCATCTCCACCTACCATCCAAGGCGCGCTGTGGCGCTCATCTATCTCGATGCCACAGGCACTTTCGCTCTCTACAACCCCAAGTATGGCGACTACACACCGGCTTTGGCGCAGCTCAGAGACGATCTTTCGGAACTACAAAAGAACCTCTTCGATGACGGCCTCATATCGAAGACGTTGACGGACATGGCGCTGTTTCAGGCGTCTCTTGCCGACATTCGAGGCGAAGTCGAAGGCGCAACGGGCCCCTCTCCGAAAGCCAGTGACCTTGCCAGCATTTCTGCCTTCCAGAGTTACATGAAAGGCTACTACGGTGGCATCATCCCCGAATCGGAGGTGCGCCAGGATTTTCGCATCGGTGAGGACGGGAGGGTCGGCGAGTGGCTTGGGCACGGGTATCCAAACCAATCTGTGATGCTCGAAGAAGAACGTTTCCACTCCATCGACACCCCCCTTCTAGCGATTTTTTCTTATCCTTCAGCTCCCTATCCAAGTCAGACGAGCGACCCGGCAAAACTCGCAGCCTATCGAGCCGCAGAAAAGAGTCGCGAGGAAGCGCAGATTGCTATCTTTCGGGAGCAGCCCCATGCAAAGGTGATCGTGATTCCCAACGCCACCCACTTCATATTCCTCTCACGCGAGGAGGAAGTGATCTCACAGATCACCGACTTCGTGAATAGCCTTCCTGCCAAGCACTAAGCAGAGCCAGAAGTGAAAGTTTACGGAACGGATGAGCGATACAGGTTGTACCCCGCAAACAATCGGACTGTCTGCTTGTGACACTGATTCGTTGTAGATCGGTTCTCAGTTGTTGCTATCAGGCCTTTACGCTCACCGAGAATCGGCCGACTTTCAGTCAAGGGTCAAAACCCCTTTCGCGATTTATCGCCAATCGACCCTCGAACGGTGTCTATTATCAGCATGACTGTTCACTGGAATCGAGTCGTGAAGATGGTGCTTCGACTCGCCGGTTCAGGGTTGTTCATCTTCGGGTTGCTGTCGGTTTTGGGCCTCTGGTATTCGACTGCGCACGGCTACACGACTTGGTGGTTTAGTTCGAATAGCCAAGTAACGGTCGATGGAGTTCGAAGCGGGTTTCTGGACGCCAACCGGGAACACTCGGCGGTGATCATAACGCGAACCGATTTACGCCCGAGCCAGTCGTATTTGGTCGGGTTGTCTGGCAGGAAATCTGTAACTCACTGCCGCGATTGGCAAGCACCACGACTTCCAGCATTTCCAATCGGCGACGTAGACCCACCCTGTTCGTTTTTCAGCAACGGCTCGGACATAATCAATGTTCGACCTCCTCTCTCCCGAGCCCTTGGTCGTTAGCGCTACCAAGTGTACTCGGGTCAGATGAGGCCGACGACTTTATGAAATCAAAGGTCGGTGGTTCAAATCCACCCGCCGCAACCAATCCTTTCAATAACTTCCCGTTATCGATCAAATCAGCAGTGGGGCCATTTGGGGCCAATCCCAACGCGATGCAACGATTTTACCGTTTGCCAGTCGCTTCGCATCCATCAGAGCGTTTCCGTATAGGTTCATGGTGGTCGAAACCTGGGCGTGCCGCATGAGCTTCTGCTGGACCCCTACGGGTGCTCCGCTGGCGTCGAGCCAAGAACGGTAGGTGTGGAGGTTATGCCGAATGCGGCATAATCGGCACACGAACGCGACGGCGCGCTGGACTCGTTGGGAACTCCGCGACAGATTCGTAGGCAGCGTTTCCCGATTCGATGCCTAGGTGACGCTGCTCCGACTCGGGGGCACCATACTCGTCTCGAAGTTCCTCATTGGTATTAAGACATTCTTCCCAGACCGGTGGCGTCTACGCTGAAGGACACTGTCGCAACCTACCCAATCCGCCTCCAGGAGAATTTTCCACGAACTAGATTTTCTGACCAGTTGGATGGCGCCTAAGGCCATATAGGCTCCGTCGATGGCAGGACCGTCCGTTTGTAATCCTCGAACCGAACCGCATCTTTGATCGTAAGACTTGCAATGACATAGACTGCCATGTGTTCCTCCTTTATCGCGTGATCGATGATTTTGCCGTACGAAGTTCTTGAGACTGGCTGCCACGTTGTTTTCCGTTCCGCGCAAGAAGCGTAATCGCAGCCGCCAGCAACCAGATTGCCTGAACTCCAGCAAGTACTGTGACTGCGTCAGGCAAGACCAGAGTGAATAGAAAAATCTCCCCTAACGCTGCAAATACGACTGCTAACGAAAGCACCACATATCCAAAGATTCCGCGCAGCACTTGCGGGCTGAGAACAACAGTCCCCAATGGCAAGAACAGAACTGGAGCTAACAGCAGCCAATAGCCGCCTAAGATGATCTTTGCAATCAGAAAAGTGATAATCATGTCGCTTTAGTCCTTTCGCCTGGCACCGTCCGCCGGTTTTCAGGCTACCTCCGCCCGCACCCCGAGTTTCTGCCCGAGGAAGTTCACCAACTCCAGATTGACCTCTTCCGCATGTGTCCAAGTAATGCAGTGCGGGCCATCCAAGCGCGTTCTAGCACCATGCGTACGGTCGCGAGATCTGCGTCGTGCCTCTGGCCGTTCGATCAAACCTGGGTCAGTTGGTCGAACGTCGTTTTTCCCGGACTATGCCCCGCCTAGCGCTTCGGCGCGGCGGCTGGACTTCAATCCGGCTTTTTTCGCCACGAACAGACCCGCGAACGAACTGCGCACCTGCGAGAAAACGACGAACCATAGCACCGTGACGACAATGGCGGGCGCCATGTTTTTTGAGTCCAAAAACATGTGGAAGCTGAGGATGTTCACGATCACCGGTCCGAGCATCGTCAGTGCGAGCGCCACGTAGTGGTTGCTGAGCAGCAGCGCGCCGCCGATGAGTTCCGTTCCGAACGCGATCACGTAGTAATGCGAGCCTAATAAAGCTCCCATGAACTGTCCCGCGAGACCCGAAACTGGCGGATTCGGGAAGAAATGTAGAAACGCGTTGAGGCCAAAGACCGTGAAAACGAGGCCCAGCAACACTCGGGCGATGACAAAGGCATACTTCATTGTTTTTTCTCCTCTACTTGTACAGGTTGATCAGTCTGCGAACGTAGGTGGAAATTTCCCAAGCGTCATGCGGCTCGGTGTCGCCCCCGCTTTAGCGTGTGTCCTGCTTGGTCGAGGCTTCCATACTGTGCGCATGCTGGGCACCATGTGGACCGCCCATGGCCTTTTCGTGGAGAGCCTTGTATGTGCGCTCTCTGGTGGCGGCCTCCTCGGTGGTTAGGTGCTGTGGCTGGGGCGGCTTTTCATAGCTGTCATATTCGTACCCGAGCTGCGCAGTGCGGTCGCCCGCGCTGACGGGGAGATCCACGCGCTTGCCGCTCCTGTCGCCGAACGCGAACGTGCGGTTCAGGTATTTGGGATCGGTTGGATTTTTGTTGCCGAGGCGGTCCCAGCTTTCCCAGATGCGGTCCATGTTGGCGTGATGGAGATAGAACATTGGGTCACCGCCGACGGTTGCGAAGTCGGACATGTCGCCTCCAAGTGCAAGATGGGTCAAGAAATGAGGATTGAGGTCGAGTCGCGGATTGAACCCAGTGTTGCCGGTCGGCGAGTCGATGTAAATCGTCTCGTTAAGAGCGTCCAGATTGATCCAGTCTTTATAAAGCATATCGATCCGTTCGCCTCCATTGACCCAGGGCCAGCGCGTGCCGTTATAGAGCGTGCTGCCGGGATCCCGGAACACGGCAGGCACGACCAAATCAGCGACGTTTCCGGTGACTGGGTTCCAGTAAGGGAGAGTGAAATCCTCATCGTGCAGCACCTCGCGAATGACTCCTTCGAACTCAGAAAGCATGAGCCGATGCCAGGGCAGGAAGTACCACTGTTGATATTGCTCAGGATTCGACGGGTTGTAGGGGTGGGCTTGGCATCCGTCCCATACGGCTTCGGCATCGGCCTGATACTCTTTCGGGAGTGCGGCGATGACCTCTGTTTTCTTTTTCCTCGAGTAGTCCCACAGGAAAGCCGGGGGACCTTTGATCCAATGGGTGTTCCACCACCAGGTCCAGGAATGAGTATCGTAGTCCGGCAAGGTCCTCATGATCTCGATGGCCTTCGCGTATTTCGCGAGCATCACCTGGCCTTCGGGACTGTTCACGTTGTAACGTATGTACGGCTTCTTCCCTCCGGAAGAAGCCGTGCCTACGCTGTTCTCGGTCAAAATCGCGCTTACGTTCTTCAGACGAGCGGAAGAAGAAGTCGCGCTTACGTTGTTCATAGCAGCGGCAGAAGGAGCCGCACCCACATTCTTTGCACCCGTGGAAGGCTGCGCTTCTTCCTTCTTCGCACCCGTTGGAGGAGTTGGAAAGAAGAAGTTCAGCTCCAGTACGTCATGCTGTCCCGTGTGGACTTCGAGACGCGGGTCAAGGAACGACAACGCTCCTGCGGATTGAATCATGCCGCTGACGAGATGTAATTCGTTCCCGATCACCGCGCCCGCGATGCCATGCCGCGGCATCGGCATCGGTGGCAGTGAGATCCATGAATTCGTGGCTGGCTCGTACGCCTCGACGGCTCGGAACGCTCCGACGAGCTCTTTCGTAGTCACCTCGCCACCCGCTACGTAGATCCTGCGGCCATCGGTGCCCCAGGCGCCGCCGCTACGAGGCGTCGGCATCCGTTCTTTCGGAGCACTCCACATATCACTTACTGGGCTGTACTCCTCCACCACATCCGTGTTGGTAGCGGACAGGATGAAGGCGTGGCCGGTGCGGCCACCAATTACGTAGATTTTGCCGTTAACGGGGGCGGCGTACGCATGATTGCGCGCCACCGACATCGGCCTGCGGCTCTCCCACTTGTTCGTGGCGGGGTCAAAAACCTCGTTGGTGGTGAGAACCAAAGATGGACCGAAGAACGTGAAGTATGGGTCCTTGGAATCTGCCACCGTGGTGGCGCCGCCGATGACGTAGATCTTGCCGCCGACTTCGACCGCCACCGCCGCCCCACGTTTCGTCGGTAACGGAGCCAGCGACTTCCAGGAATCGACCGCCGGATCGTACTCCCACACGTCGGCGATGGGTTCCCACGCGCCGCCGGTTGGTATCTGAGTGTCCTTTGGAGGGACGAAGCCGCCGATCACGTAAAGCTTGCCATTGGCAGTGGCTATGGCGGCATGGTGGGCCGACCGCGGCATCCCCCTTTTCTGAGTCCATTTGTCGGTGGCCGGGTCATACTCGTAGTTAATCCCCGCAGCTTTGCCTTCCTCCCAGCCGCCAATCACGTACATCTTGCCGTTAACGGCAGTGCCGTAGAGTTCTTCATCCGGCATAGGGAACGGCGCTGCTTTCTTCCAGGGGTTTATTGGCATCTGAGCCAGCGCGGCCATGGAGAAAACCAGGCTGGCGATCAGGCCAAGCATTGCAGTTCGTCGTTGTAGCACTTTTGACATACACGTCTCCTTATTGAGTGTTGAATAGAAATCAGGTTCTTATCTCGATGGCATTCTGAAGATCAGGCCAAACATTAAGTAGTGGAGGTCTTTGATTCCGTTTGTGCTTTCCCACATGTAGGAGGGCTGAAACGACACATGCTTCTCGATGGGCACCGTGACGCCAGTCCATGCTCGGTTTTTCGCCCACCCGCTTCCCTGGTCGTAAAAGGCTTCGTAGGACGCGAAAGGTTTCCAGACGTGGCCCCCAACCGCAAGGGGATACGCGACCGCGATCCGATTGCGATAGCGGTTGATCTCTTTTGCTGGAAGAGACGTTCCGGCATACATGTATGTTGGAAAAAACCTTCTGACATACATGTTGCGCTCGGAGATTTCAAACTTGTGGACCGAGAACATAACCGTCCCGTCGATCCGAAATTGTTGCTCCTCGACAGTGCGTGTAAATCCTCGCGAATGATTCGCGAGTTCATTGAGCCCGTCTGCAGGGACCGAGTAATACAGATAGCTGGGAGTGATCGAAAGAAATTTTGTCGCGCGAAAAGTGGCGTCAAACTGTGCTGACGGTGCTTTCAATTCGCCGATGTAAAAGCCGTAGAATTTAAGATCGATCCGCTGTTGCACAGGAGCAATCAACTCTGCCCAGCCCGTGGGCGCAACTACCGAGCCACTTCCGCGTCCACTAGGTACGTCTACTTCTTGGGCAACGCACCGCCCGCCAAGAAAAATGAGCCACAACACCAGAAAAGTTGGCGGTATATGCAGTGCAAATTTTGTGGATCCTTGCATGGCTTCTCCTAGCCCGGGTGCGTAGTGTCAACGCGCCCGATTGATTACGAACCCTTAGGAGGACGTGTGATGGTGGACGGAATTGCCACCTCATTGATCCCGCTCACGACTAGCTGTAACTTCCGGTTACATCCAGTGGTGATGCACATCACAAGAGCATGGGGCGTTCCAAAACTCCGCCGCAGCTAAGTGCCGCGTTTTCTGGGGATTCATGCAATGCGAAAGGGTTCCGAACGACCATCTGCCCGAAAGTGGGCAGCAGAATCTGGGCAGTGAGTGCGTTTTGTTGATTGGAGGACGAGTAGTGCGAGCGACTTTGCAACGCTGGCGCACAATGATCCATCAGAAATTTGGGAAACGTTTAGCAGGCAAGATGTGCAGCGATACATCTGTTGCGGAAAGTTAGAAACTGGTGGCGAAAGCTGTTCGATTCCAAAACGTCGCATGATCCGCTGTGCGGACATTGGGGGGCAGATCAGGCTGTGGGCATCAGTCAGTTTTTGTAGCTTGGGGCCTGGGGAGAATGACTGACAGGCACAGCCCTGAGTGTTACATTAGGTCGCGAAGGAGTGGCGTGCTCTTTGCTCTTCAACACTCCCCCTGTGTGTCTGCGCGGTCCTCTTGCTACGAGGCGCGAGGTCACAAATGAAAGCTGCGCTGGCGCTCATTACGATTGGCACGGCCACCTTGCTTACTCTGGTGTGCGCCTGGTCTGGCGCTGGATCCATCCCTGGAAATCAACCAGTACTCACATACTTCATGGACGAGACGGGACGGATTCTCCGTCGGCGCCATCTTCGCGATGGCCCAAACGCCCGATGGGTATCTCTGGCTGGGCAGCGAACACGGTTCGTTTCGCTTCGATGGCGTCCGCAGTGTTCCCTGGCAACCGCCTGCGGGTCACCATTTCCCCTACCACGCGCCCTACAGCCTGCTCGTCACGCGCGACGGAACTCTTTGGATTGGGACCTTTGCCGGCCTTTTGAGCTGGAATGGCAGAAAACTGACCCAGTATCCCGAGATTGGCGAAGTATTCATAACATCGCTGCTCGAAGACCACGAGGGAACGGTGTGGGTCGGCACGACTATGCTCGATCCGAAACGGCCAAGTGCAGTGCTACGGGAAGGATGGCACGTTTGGCTCGTTCGTGTGGAGTTTGGGTGAGGACGGTGCAGGCACTCTCTGGGTCGGCGCGGAGTCTGGTCTCTGGCGATGGAAGCCTGGTCCTCCAAAGCGCTACCCGACAGAAGCACGAGTTGGTGCCATGGTAGCCTCCGGCGATGGCGCGCTCACATTTGGCATCAGTGGCGAGGGACTTAAACGGATGGTTGCAGACAAACTCGCCGCACTTCCTATTTACAGCCCAAGGAATGGGACCGCGCTGCTCACAGACCGGGAGGTCGACTCAACATCCTCCGTGATGAAATCTACAAAATCGCTACCGAAGCACTCCGTAACGCATTTCATCACGCGCAAGCAAAGCAGGTAGAAGTTGAAATCCGTTATGACCATGACCAATTCCGATTGCGCGTGCGCGACGACGGAAAGGGCATGGATGCGGCGGTTCTCTCCAGCCATGGTCTTGAGGGACACTATGGCTTGCGCGGGTGGAGAGAACGAGCCACACTCATCCAAGGGAAGCGGGCGGTATGGAGCGAAGTCGATGAGGGAACGGAAGTGGAACTGCGCGCTCCTGGCGGCGCGGCCTACACGACAGATCGCAAGCCTTCCTGGTTGTTGCGGAAATTTGCTCCGAAGGCATGAAGTAGGAAACCGTATCATCTGCTACCAGGCTGCGAGGAGATAGCAACGGATGGTACGAGATTGCATGATCACCATCCGCAAAAACACAGTGTGGGGCTTTCGGGTTGCGAGTTGGATATTGCTGTGCATTCTTCAAGCGTCAACTGCGGCAGCACTTGACGCCCGGCCCGCCAAAATCGCAATTGCCAAACGGATAAACGCACGCTTGGCCGACGTGATGGCGAGAGTCGGGTTTCGTAAGGACCGCGAACAGGTACCTGACACCCCCGCCCGCCACGTTCAGAATTTCCCCGCTCAAGGCATCCACGTTCCGGTGAGGCACCTCAAGTTCTTCCACCTGACCACGAACGATGGCCTGTCTCAAGGCTATGTTACTGCCATTTTGCAGGATCGCCGCGGCTTCATGTGGTTTGCCACGCGAGATGGCCTCAATCGCTATGACGGTAATAGCTTCGTCGTGTACAAGAACAGACCGAATGACCCAAGCAGCCTAAGCTCCAACTTTCTTCAAGATTTGATCGAAGATGACAACGGCTATCTGTGGATCGCGACCAACACTGGGGTGAACAGATTCGACCCCACCACGGAGCGCTGCACACGCTACCTCCATGACGTGAACGATGCTGATGGCATCGGCAGTGCTTACGTGACGAGCATCGCTCGGGACGGTGGGGGCTACCTTTGGTTTGGCACTTTAGACAGTGGCCTCGACAGGTTTGATCCGAGGAGCGGAAGATTTATTCATCATCGCAACGATAGCAATGGCAAGTTTGTTGGCAGGATCACTAAGGTTATCGCCGGTAGGCAGGGAGAAATCTGGTTTGTCGGCGAACGCGGTCTCTTTCATTTGAACCCACAGACAGGAGAGATTACCAGGCCTCCTGCGATCCCGTACGGCTTGACCGGTGAGAGCGTCTATGAGGACGAGGCAGGCGCTTTGTGGGTGCTGGCGGATTCCCCGATCGTTGGCCTTGTGAAATATGATCCGAAGGCAGAGCGCGCCGCAACATATCCACTTCTTGCCGCCGTCCCCGCATCCACGGCGTACGGGGGCTCAACTAATGGCAACCTTATCGCTGACGGGCAGAATGGATTGTGGGTGCCGTCCGGCCTGGGCCTCTCTTATTTCGATCGCCGAACGGTAAAGTTCACGTACCGGTTGGAGCACGATGAAACCGACCCGGATAGCCTCGACAGCAACGCCGTTATGTCGGTCTATAAGGACACGGGTGGTGTGCTGTGGGTGGGAACTGAAAACGCCGGACTCAATATTCTGAATTTCCAGCAACAACAGTTCGGCTACTATGGACATCGTCCCGGTGACCCCAATAGCCTCTCGCCCGGCAGGGTCAAGGCGATTTTTCAGGAGCCGAATGGTGCTCTTTGGATAGGCTTCTTCCCCCGCGCCCTGGACAGATTGGATCCAAACACGGGCCAAATCACCCATTACATTCCCAAGACGGGCAACGAGAATACGCTCAGTGAAGGCACTAATGTCGACAGCATTTACAAAGATGCGGCGGGTTATCTGTGGGTGGGTGGCGGCGCCTGCGGTCTTGATCGGCTCGACGAACGCAGTGGGCGTTTCGCGCATTACCGATACAAGCCTAATGATCCCAACGGCTTGATGTCTGATAACGTCTTCACCATCTATGGGGACCGAAACGGCCATATGTGGGTAGGCCAGCAGAACGGAATAAGCCGCTTTGATCCAGTGACAGAAAGGTTTATCAATTACAAACCAGATCCCAATAATCCGGACAGTTTGGCCAATTGGGTCTGGATCATTTATGAAGATCGTTCCGGCGCTCTGTGGTTAGGCACGTTTGGCGGCGCGCTGATCCGCTTCGATGACAAGGCGAAGGGTTTTGCGGCTTACACGCCCGACTCGCACGATCCTCACAAACTCAACGGTGGCGGCATCACCACTATCCACGAAGACCGGACTGGAACACTCTGGGCAGGAGGGTTTGACGGACTCTACAGGTTCAACCGTCAAGATGGTAGCTTTAAACGGTACACGGAGAGCCAGGGTCTGCCGAGCAGCACGATTCGTTGCATTCGGGAAGATGGAGTTGGCAGGCTTTGGCTCAGCACTCAGAAGGGGGTATCCCGATTCGATCCGCACAAGGAAACCTTCAGAAATTATGATGTGTCCGACGGCCTGCAGAGCAATGAATTCAGTGACGGTTGTTACCAAGGCCGAGATGGGGAGATGTTTTTTGGCGGCAGCAATGGGTTCAATGCATTTTTCCCTGAAGATGTCCGCGACAATCCCTTCGTGCCGCCGGTAATGGTAACTAGCTTCAAGATCTTCAACAAAGCGGTGCCCATCGGCGCTCAGTCGGTGCTTAAGAAGGCCATCCCATATGTCGATTCGTTAACTCTGTCCTACCGGGACAACATCTTCTCCTTTGAATTCGCGGCATTGAGTTACGCGAATTCACAGAAGAACCGTTATCGATATAAGCTTGAGGGCCTAGAACCTGGCTGGAATGAGGTGGGCAGCAAGCAACGCCTGGCTACGTACACAAATCTAGATCCTGACAAATATGTTTTTCGAGTGCAGGGATCAAACAGTGATGGTGTATGGAATGAAGACGGGGTGTCGTTGCCCATTGTCATCACGCCCCCATGGTGGAAAACGAACTGGTTTCGCATTACCTGCGCGGCCGTGTTGTTGGCATTGCTGTGGGCCGCCTATCAGTATCGCGTCCGGCATTTGCATCATGAATTCGAGATGACGCTGGAGACCCGCGTCAGCGAGCGCACCCGCATCGCGCGTGATCTGCACGACACTCTGCTGCAGAGCTTCCATGGATTGCTGCTCCGGTTCCAAACGGTTTTCCTACTGTTACCAGAGCGCCCGATCGAGGCAAAGGAGAAACTGGGGAGTGCGATCGAGCAGGCTGCCGGCGCGATCACGGAAGGGCGGGATGCGGTGCAAGGACTGCGGGCGTCCACAATCGAGTGCAATGATCTTGCCCTCGCTATAAGGACCTTCGGAGAGGAGCTCGAAAACGACTCAAACAATCATCGACCTGCCAGCTTTCGCGTAGCGGTTGAGGGTCAGGCAAGAGACCTGCACCCGATCCTCCGTGACGAAATCTACAAAATTGCTACTGAAGCACTCCGCAACGCCTTCCATCATGCCCAAGCGAAGCAGGTAGAAGTTGAAATCCGCTATGGCCATGAATTCCGACTGCGCGTGCGGGACGACGGAAAGGGCATTGATTCGGCGGTTCTCTCCAGCCATGGTGTCGAGGGACACTATGGCTTGCGCGGGATGCGGGAACGAGCCACACTAATCAAAGGGAAGCTGGCGGTGTGGAGCGAAGTCGATGAGGGAACGGAAGTGGAACTGCGCGTTCCTGCCAGCGCCGCCTACACGACAGATCGCAAACGATCCTGGTTGTTGCAAAGATTTTCCGGAAAGATGAAGGGCGTAAAGTCATGAACACCGGCAGTTCTCAAATTCGGATTCTTGCGGTCGACGACCATCCGGTCGTACGGCAAGGCATCGCGGGTTTGCTTGCTGTTCAGCCTGATATGAGTTTAGTAGGCGAAGCGTCCAACGGTCGCGAGGCTATTCAGCAATTCCGTGCGCACCGTCCCGATGTCACGCTGATGGATCTGCAAATGCCGGAAATGAACGGCATTGACGCCCTCATTGCGATTCGCAGTGAGTTTCCAGATGCGAAGGTTATTGTGTTGACGACCTATGTAGGCGACGTGCAAATTCTGCGGGCGCTTAAAGCCGGTGCCCATGCCTATCTGCTCAAGAATACGTTACATAAGGAATTGCTGGACACGATCCGTGCTGTCCATGCTGGGAAGAAGAGCCTATCGCCAGAGGTCTCATACGAAATTGCCGAACATGCAACCGATGACGCCCTGACACCGGCAGAAATCCTTGTGCTGCGACTGATTGCCGCAGGAAACGCCAACAAGCAGATTGCAGATCAGCTTTCGATCACAGAGGAAACCGTCAAAAGCCGGGTCAAATGCATTCTTTCTAAATTGGGCGCCAATGATCGAACGCACGCCGCAATGATCGGGTTGAAGAGGGGGATTATCGAGCTCTAATTTTCATATCCGCAGACTCCTCTCACCCCCAGCCCCATGGGAACCTAAAGAGTGACAATTCCAACACTTTTTGGGGTTTCGACCGACCCTCGCAATATCAGAAGATTGGTGCGTATAAGGTGCGACGACTATATTCCACATTCGCTGGCGGTTGGCCTGGCGCAGGTTTGCTTTTCATGCGCTTGGTTATTGGCTCTGCACTGGTTGTGCGGGCGGCTTCCAAGCTGTGGATTGATCCTCCATTGAACGTCACGATTGTTGCCGTGCTCTCAATCGCAGCCGGCATCCTCCTCATTGCAGGGTTATGGACACCCATCGTGGGCAGCTTCGTAGCACTGGTTGAAGTCTGGAAGATGATTATGCTACCGGGAGATAAATGGGTCTGGCTTTTGATAGGAACCGCTGGCGCCACGCTAGCAATGTTAGGCCCGGGTTTATGGTCCATCGACGCTCGTCTTTTTGGATGGAAGCGCATCGAAACTCCACCGCGCAAGACGAACTCTAACTCTCGTTAAGAGATTTCCCACATACCAAATTTCTTACCTCAGAAGAGGGTCACATTTGTCCCCCCAAGAGTTCGCGATTTGCCCCGATGTGGGGCTGACCGCAAACAGGACTCGGCTGACAATGGCTACGTCATCACGACAACAGGTGCGAAGGTCGGGAGGCTTATGTGGAAGATCACGACTCGCGGTTTCACGCTACAGGAAGTCCTAATCATGGCTGCAACCAATATTGCATCCGTCCTGATAGCGACTGACAAAAGCGAACGAACGAAAACCCCGCGCACCGAGATTCAACAGGCTACAGGAGACTGTTATGGCAAAGGTGATTGAGTTTTACATACCGAAGAACTTTCGGAAACCGTTGAGGACGGCGGCTCAGCCGCAACTCGGAAAAATCATCGAGTTTTGCCCGCAGACGAAGAGATCAGCTTAGTTGCTATCAACCTTTTGCGGATTGAGAGGAAATATGACGTTCATTCCCACACAAACGGGCTTTATGCGTCTCGAAGATTCCGAAAGACTGTTGGGAGCCATCTTCCCAAACTATCCCCGCCTGGAGCCGTGCCATTCCGCGCCACGTCTGGAACCGATTCCTCAGGGCAGCAAGGAATACTGGAACGAAGAGAGGATGTCTCTCTGCTAGCCACTTTTGTTCGTATAAGTGCTCGCAAAGCACTGCAAGTGTAAAGATTCGGGAGGAGACTATGGGCGCGATCGTTGCTTTCACCGACCCCGGAGACCTCGCAGAAGAGAGTTTTTCCAACATGAGCGATCTCGAAGACCAGCAACTTCATCTGGAAACAGAAATTGGGTCTGAGCACTGTTTCGAAGACATCGTCGGCAAGAGCCGAGCCATTCAGATGGTGCTGGAACAAGTTGCCATCGTTGCACCCACCGATTCCACGGTCCTGCTTCATGGAGAGACAGGAACGGGGAAGGAGCTGATTGCGCGGGCCATCCACAAGCTCAGCTCCCGGCGCGAACGTTCTTATGTGCGAATGAATTGCGCGGCCATTCCCTCGGGCTTGCTGGAGAGTGAATTGTTCGGACACGAAAAGGGGGCCTTCACTGGAGCTCTGATCCAAAGAAAGGGCCGATTCGAGTTGGCGGACGGAGGCTCGCTGTTTCTGGATGAGATCGGCGACATCAGCCTGGAACTCCAACCGAAACTATTGCGTGCCATCCAGGAGCAGGAGTTCGAGCGACTCGGAAGCTCGAGGACTATCCAGGTCAACGTGCGGCTGATTGCCGCGACCCACCGTGACCTCCGGGCCATGATTCGGGACCAGAAGTTTCGCGAGGATCTGTTCTATCGATTCAACGTCTTCCCGATTGAGATCCCGCCGCTGCGCGAAAGGCGCGAGGATATTCCGCTCCTGGTTAACTACTTTGTGTCAAAGGTAGCGGGGCGGATGCGGAGACAGATAAAGTCCATCCCCAAACGTGCCATGGAGGTGCTGACCAACTGTCCGTGGAAGGGAAACATTAGGGAATTGGCGAACTTCATCGAACGCGCTGTCATTCTCACACGTGGTGAGGAGCTCGAGGTGCCGATCACCGAGCTTGCCGCCCGTCCAGAGATCAATTTCGCTATTGGAACGGCCTCCACGTTGCGACAAGCTGAGTCTTCTGTAATCATGTGCGCTTTAAGAGCTGCATCAGGACGGATCGCAGGGAAAGGGGGAGCCGCCGAACGTCTCGGATTGAAACGTACGACGCTGCAAAACAAGATTCGCCGCTTGGGCATCTCAAAGACGAACTACGGCTATTAGGTGCATTCCCTGTCCCCGCAGTGCCTCGCTCGTAGCACGGGGGAAGCGATGTTCCCAGAGTGGCGTTGGGCATCCCTTGAAGCGCGCCAACCATTGGGGGCAAGTCAACGAAGAAAGACAGAGATCAAGTGAGCTCCGAAATCACACTTTCGCGGCTCATGCGTCAGGGGAACGAACAAGGGTTCGTGCCGGTGTTTCTACACAGCGGGCAAAGCTTCGCGATTCTACTCCATTTCCTTCACGTGGCCGTCGTGAAGCCATGACATGGCATGACAATTGGCGCCGAGCACTGCCGAGCGGCACACGTTCAGGCGTAGAGAGCAATCTTGAATCGAAGATCGGATTGCAACTCTGAGTACCAGAACAGCCCGGCACAGCGGATCCAATTCCGTAAGCAGTTGTTGGCTGTCGACGCCAAGAATGAGGTCGAGTCTGGCCGCGCGTTCCTCATCATTCCCCTGCGATAAATGCTCGACATGTGGACATCGTCGATCCTTGTACGTGGCTTCACAGATCCGAATCACCTTCGTTCCGTGTGATATCGCACTGGCAATCGTCGCAACCTTGGCCCATTCGAGAAGCCAATCGCGGAAAGGACTATTTCCCCGAAGCGTGATCTCACAAGCTTGGACAACTGCCTGGTCCGCCGTTGCTTGGTCGCCAGTGATCAAGAACGCAAGCCTACCCAGAACGTTTTTTTGATCCTGAAAGCAGGCCACGATTTCGGCTGGCGATGCGTGATTGCAGGCATCGACTGCCGCTGTACTCGAGTGAAACCAAGACATAATTATCCTCTTTCTCTAACGCCCTTCGTTCTCATTCGCGCTGTGTGTCATTCTCCTTTCCATCTCAGGCAGAACGAAACCAGGTCCAGACAGGAGTGAGTGGCGGACGGCGCTCAATCGACATAGTTTCCAGCGAATATGCAAATTTCTCACCGCAGTCACAGCACACCTTGTATGTCTCGCCTTGCAACGTGAACACGCGACTGAGGTAAAGGGGGTGGTACCCAAACGGGAAGTCAAGGATAGCTAGGATGATCGCCATAAAACTCTTCTTTGCGAGTTAGGGCGTCTGCTGATCGCATGATCCGTTGCGAAGGTCGAACGGCTCCATTTCCAATCGATGGATGAGCTCAACGAGCAAGTCCGACTCCCTTGATACGGAACTAAATTCAAGCGTGATAGTGCAGTCCACCGACCAAACCGGGCATCGTCCTAAGTCGTTGGTTCTTGGTGTAGTCCGTTCTTTTCGCCCGCGGGCTGTCCTGACCGTTCAAGGGCACTGCCGCAATGTGGGCACCGCGCTGCAGCCCCATGTTCGTCCATGCTCCAGCAATTCAGTGATTTGCAGCGTTATGCCTTTGGCGAGCTAAGTGCGATGACACGGCTAGCTGTACGAACTGTTACGTAAGGCCGCTGCCCTGCTGAAGCACAAGAGCGACAAAGGAGTCGCGATGTACTTAACAACATCTCTGAATGGCGTTCCTACAATCCAGCGAGACGGACTTGGGCTGGGGACCGTGGTCGATCAAGGCTGGCATTGACCACGTTCGTCCGAGTTCCGATATTGTTGCGCGAATGCTGGCGATCCGCATCCATTTGGATGAGTGCGGAGCCGACAACGGCCCTCTGCGAGTGATTCCCGGTTCACACAAGCATGGTTTTTTGTCAGACAAGCAGATACATGAATGGCCGAAAGACGCGGCAGTGACGTGTACAGCCAGCCGGGATGATGCGATTCTCATGCGACCACTTCTGCTACACAGTTCGCCTTCGACGAGAGTTCCCAATAGCCGTCGAGTAGTCCATTTGGAGTTTGCGGCGATCATTTCCTGGGTGTTCTTCTTGTCCGAGTAAAAGTGGGTCACCCGTCACGAAAGCAATTTAACATATTCGCTATTTGTTTGCCGTCAAACAAAGAGGCGTGGTCGGATATCGACACAATTAAGATAAAAATGGTACGACGTAATGCAGCAGCCAAGGCAGCCCTAGAAAGTTTGACGCGCACCATAGCGGTTGAACTCGCAGCCGACGGCATTACGGCAAATGCCATTGCGCCAGGACCGACCGAGACAGAATTATTCCGCGCCAACAACCCGCCCGGCAGCGAAGGGGAGGTCCGTTATTTGCGGAGCGTTCCCATGAGACGTTTCGCACAGCCCGAGGAAATTGCGGCGGCAATCGCATTTCTTGCCGGCGAGAAGGCCGCTTTCATCACAGGGCAGACCCTGTTTGTGGATGGAGGTGCAAGCCTGGGGCGTCTCTAGGACTCGCCGGATCTCAGAATGACCGGCTACTAATAATCGCGATTGCAAAGCGTCACTAATCTCGATCGTCGGTGTCCCCCAACTTTCCAACCGCTCATTCGTGGGCAACCCGGTGTGCGCTCTTCCTCGCGGTCTTCACTTCGGACCGGTTCATACAAATCAGGATCATGTTCTTGGAACACTCACCGCATAGCCAGAAGTGCTCCAGCCGCTTGCTACCTGTCTTCGGAGACAAAACGAACTGATAAATCTTGCCATCGCGCAAGTAGTGGAGTTCCCGCGGGTGGGCGACATGGAAGGGTCACCTAGCGGGTTTCCTTTTTTTATGGCATGATTCTGAGCGTCTCTATACGTACAGACTAATTGCGCTCTAGAAAGGAAACCCTTATGTCTGATGACCTCGCCACTTTGGAAACCCAACGATCCGAGCTCCTGGAAGAGTTCCTCCGCTTGGGTGATCTGCGACCCGGCTCCATCACTGCCGTGACCCGACGCTGC
>Ga0307477_10001419_pt1 | contig 20255 bp, 13 predicted proteins | sample atmos_gasesECM2C_FD_203316 | JGI IMG/M metagenome (GOLD analysis project Ga0307477, IMG submission 203316) | Hardwood forest soil microbial communities from Morgan-Monroe State Forest, Indiana, United States - atmos_gasesECM2C_515 | ecosystem: Environmental > Terrestrial > Soil > Temperate...
ACCGTCCCGGTGAACCCGTTTTGAGGAGTCACCGATATCGAGTAGCTGGTAGTGCCCCCAGGGGCTACCGTCCGCGAACCCGGCGTGGCCGAGATGGCGAAATCCGGGCTGCTAACCGCCGGGATGATCTCGATGCCCCTGATGCTGGGATTCGTGTGCGGTGCTCCGTTTGTCCCTTTGGTAAAAGCGACCGTGATGGTGCCAGTGCTATCGGCCGTCGCCTTGAACTCTTGCACATTGGCGATGAACTCTCCGCCGGCAGCCGCGAAGATATCGAAGTTGGTCAAGACTTGCGCGCCATTGATGGCAACATTGAAGGCACGCTGGCCAGCGGCTGCAAACGCGGTCTCCGCAAAGTGCAGACGCACCGTATAGCTGTCGCCCGGTGTCAGATTGGGAATCGTATACGTCGTAGGAGCCCATCGCTCGGTGCGATAAACTCCCTGCGGCGCGGGATTCGTGACCTTGGAAACATCAATCACGTCGGGGAAAGCATTGCTAGCCCCTAGGTTGTAGCCGATGTCCTGCACAAAGTTGTCTGTTCCCACCAAGCTCCCGGAACTGATGGCAATTGGCTGCACGGTCGTTCCCGCGGAAGGTAATTGGACGACGGCCTCATTGGAGAGAGGAGATTCACCCGATTCCTGACCCGTCGCTGTGACTTCGTAGTAGTAGGTCGTGCCCGGAGTCAACAGCACATCCGTGAAGCTGGTGCCTTTCACTCCGGTGGAGATCATGTTGGTCATATTCGTGTTCGAGATGGAATGCTCGGTGCCCGGGGTCGTGCTGCGGAAGATGTTGTAGGTAACGTTGGGGTCGCTGGTTACGCTGGGGCTCCAATTTAACGCCACTTGGCTGTTGGAACCCGCCGAAGCCGTCAAGGAAGAAGGTGCTGGCGGCGGAGTCGCCTGGTAGAGACGAACATAGTCAATGTTCATGAACTGCGGCACGACCGTACCCGAGCCCGGAGGTCCAACGAAGCCGCCCCCCACCGCAACATCGAAGAGAATAAAGAAAGAATGACCCCAAAAATCCCACTGGCCCAGGGTAGAGGCACCGTTGCTTGGATCTGTGCCTGCCCCCATGATTTCGCCGGGGGTGTATGTCGCATAGATATTGCTTGGATCATCTACATAGAACTGGATCAGATAGGGTGACCAGATCATGCCGTAGGTCCGAAAGCCCGCGGAGAACGGCGTTGTGGAATCAAAGTGCGCCCCCAATCCGGTGTTCGCATATCCGATCCCGTGAATGGTTCCCCGAATTTGGGTCGGCTTCGCGCCGTTGTTTTCCATGATGTCAATCTCGCCGCGACCTGGCCAGGTGACGCCGTTGTCGCCCATCATCCAGAACGCCGGCCAGATGGCCTGGCTCGTAGGAATTTGAATGCTGGCTTCGAGTCTGCCGTACTGAAACTCCTTCCCGAAGGCGCCGTTCAGCTGGGTCTTGATACGGGCCGAAAAGTATGTCGAACCCGATTTGTAGGTCTTGATTACCAGATGTCCGTTGCCGTCCAGGTAGGAAGTTGTGCCATCGCTAATCATGTCCTCGATCTCGCCGGTGCCGAAAACCCCCTGGCCGGTTTCGAAGGTCCAGAACAGGTTGTTGCTACTGGTCGGCGTAAAAGGCCCGGCGGGTCCGTTGAACTCGTCACTCCATACCAGCGTCCAATTCTGCGCATTCGCAGTCCCCGCCAGGATGAACAGCGCGGCCATTGCGAAGAGGAATGCTCGTCTCATTCTCGAAATGGCCAGCAGTCCCGCTCGCGTCGAGTGATCAGATCCCTCTCTCGATCTGAAATTTCCTACTTGTTGCGATCGCGACAGATTCCTCATGGTTAATTCTCCCCTGTAAATTCCCAACTCGCACTTTCTCCACTCGATACACCCGCGCTCTTCTGTCCTGATCCGGGACATCCGGGACGCGAGCCGTTGTGCGGAAATCTGCTCGCGCCGTTTTGGCGCACCTCCGGCCCTCTCCCGATTCCTGACCCTTGAGGGTCTTCTATTGCACCTCGATCCCGCTCACCAGGGAGTTGTCTTTCACCGTAGTGAACGTGATCACGTACTGGCCGCTAGTATTTGCGTTTGCAGCGAACTGCTCGATGACAGCTCTGTTCTTCGATCCCGCGGCCGCAAAGATATCGAAGTTGGTCAGCACTTGAGTTCCGTTGATGCTCACGTTGAAGATGCGAGACCCAGCAACCGTCCAGAAGGTCTCGGCAAAGTGCAGCCGAACCGTGTGGCTCGATCCCACCGTAAATCCGGGAATGGTGTACGTGAAATTCCCAATTCGCGCCGTCTGGTATACGGCCATAGGCGCGGGATTCATCGCTCCGGTCAGGTCAATGGTGGTGGTATGGTTGATAGCGCGTCCGCCTAGGAAATCTGTGTCAGCAACGAACGGACTCGCGGCAGGACCGCCAGAGTTGATTTGTACGCCGCCCCTCGTTCCGGCATTCGTTGTAGCGCTAGCCTGATTCGACGGGCCAGATGTTCCACCCAGGTTGGCGGCCTCTATTAAGTAAAAGTAGGTTGTGGAGGCCGCCAACCCGGTGTCCGGGAACGATGTACCACTCACATTGCTGGCAACCTGGTTGCTGGCCGAAGGTGTGAATCCGGAACTAGGGCTGCGGAATACGCTATAGCTCACGGCGCAAGAGGAAGTACTTGCCGTCCAGCTCAGATTGATCTGACTGCTGGAACTTACCGTTGCATTCAGCCCGGTGGGAGCAGGAGGCGCTGTGCAAGCAGTCGCCGGTGTAATCTCGATGCCGCTCAACAGCGACTGATTCACCACGGAAATCAATTGGATTACATATTGCCCGCGGGAATTGGCTGGTGTAGTGAACTGTTCAATGACCGCCTTGTTCTGTGCGCCGGCGGCGGAAAAGATATCAAAACTGGTGAGTACCTGGACGCCGTTGATGTTCACATTGAACGTCCGGGAGCCCGCGGTGGTGAAAAATGTTTCCGCAAAATGCAGGCGCACGGTCTGGCTCGATCCAGCAGCAAAGCCAGGGATCGTATACGTGAAATTGCCGACACGCGCACTCTGATAGACCGCGGCAGGGGCAGGATTGGTCACCCCGCTTGTATTTATGGGGTTGGCATGATTGATGGTGGCTCCGCCGTTGAAATCCTGGTCGGCGAGGAATGGGCTTACCGCCGGCCCGCCGCCATTAATGTCTATACTCGTGATGGCCGGTCCGCTGGTCGCGCTGGCTTGGTTGGAAGGACTGGAAGAGCCCGCCGGGTCGGTGCCCTCTACCACATAAAAGTAGGTGGTGGCCGGGGAAGCAGTTATGTCCGAGAAAGCGGTCGCGAATACTCCGCTCGCGATCTGGTTGCCGCTGGAAGGAGTGAACCCGGGAGTCGTGCTGCGAAAGATGTTGTAACTCACCGAGCAGGATGCGGTGCTTGCTGTCCAACTGAGATTGACCTGGCTGCTAGAGATCCCGATGGCAGTCAACCCGCTGGCCGCAGTAGGTATCGTGCAATTCGTGGGAAGCAGCCCATAGACGCACACTTCGCCGGTACCGGCATTTTGCGCTCCGAAGCTGCCCAAATACACTTTGCCATTCACAATTGTGGCGTAGCCATTCTTGGCAAAATTGTTGCACGAGTCACGGCCGGCGTTCTGCTGGTTGTTCCAAAGCTCCGTGGCGATATTGTTGGCGTCGTAAGCCCTGAGCACGCCCGGTACCGAGCCGTGATTTGCATTGCCGCTCAGGACGGCATTGGCCCATACGATGCCGTTGGTGTTGCCGTTGGCGGAAATCGAAAGATAAGCTCCCGGTTCGCCTCCGATGAAATCCGGCCCCGTCTGAAAATTAGGCGTGTTCAGGTTGTTGCCGTTGAACTGGAAGGCTTTCAGGTGGTCGCTCTGAGCCCACATGTAGACTTCCGGGCCATTTACCGGGCTGTTCCAATACACGGCGCTTCCATGCAGTGCGCCGCCGAGGGTGATCGTCTGCGCTGCGGTCGCGTCGCCGAGATGACCGAGGTTACCGGAGTTGATAACATAGCCCGTCGCCGACTTACCGACCATCGTCAAACGGTTTCCAGGTGGGATCAGAAGCGGGCCAGAGGTATCGAGGTCTGCATCGCCTCCATCCAAGTTCGCATGGTTCGCGGGCGTAAACCAGTCCACTAGCGTCAGGCTGGGGCCGAGCTTGATAAAACTCTCGCTGAAATTCGCGACGCCATCCCAGGTGCCGTTGCTGGTTCCAAAATAAATGTTGCCGGAAGCGTCCACTGCCGGGCCTTGTCCAGACATCCAGAGGCTGTTGCCATTGCCGGTGGGCGAGGCATTAAAAACCGCAACTTTTGCCAGCGTGGAAGGATCGTAAGAAAACAGAAAGCCGTGATAATTTCCCATATCACAATGCGAACTGAAGGGGATTAGGAGATTGCCATTTGCCAGAGCGAGCCCTGCCCGCTGGTTCTGCGTCAAAGGGTTGAAGTTGGCGTTGGTGATCTGCACGGGACTCCCCGTCCTGTCGGCTCCGCTCGTAATATCAAGCGCATGCAACATGAAAGAAAAAACACCGGCATTGTTCAGGGAGTTCACCACATAGAGAGTTCCACTGGCGGGGTCAATCACCGGGGTGCCGATGATCCCCGCGTTGCCGTTGATATCAACGCAGCCGGCGCCATAATCGGTGTTTGCTATCGGCGTTCCGAGGTTTACGTGCCAGTACTGCGTACCGGTGTCGCCGTCGAAAGCGTACACGCTGTTGCTGGTCGTAGCGATGTAGACTACGTTGTGGGACCCGCCTGCAATATTTACGGCAGAAGCTACCAGGGGCTGTGCATAAACCTGGTTGTCCACCGTATTCCTGAACAGCAGGCCGAACTCGTTTACGTTCACGTTCGACGGTGTCAGTGTGGTCTCGCTCAGGTTTTGTCCGGTCCGCGCGGGGTCATTGTGCTGAGTTACGACGTTAACCTGGCTCAGCGCCATTTGAGCCGCTGGAAGAATCCAGCAAAGAACCATTACCGCCGGCACCAATACTTTCAGCCATTTCATTCGGCGCCCCCTTTGACCATTTGCCGGGCGCAGGTTTTGCCTGACGGCCCAGCGCAACTTCGGACGCGCGATGACGTTAAACGCATGGTGTCTACAGAACTACTGGCCTTAGGGGCTAAAAGAGTACAGTGACCAATCAGGGTTCAGAGGGGGGATTGAACAGGCGAAATAATAGCGCCCCCGGAAAATGAGCAGCAAAAAATGAGTGGCTCACTGGATCAAAGAGCGATTCATTTGACGTAGGCGATCCAAGTGGTGCTGCCGTTCGTGTGGCGGCGGTGAGCCGTTTACGCATAAGGGCAAAAGCCTCTTGTCCTTCGAGGCGACCTTGAGATTTGGCTCGACGGCAAGTAGCATTACACTTCCAAGCCCGACGACGACCTTCACTTTAAGAGTTCGGACTGAGTGCGGATGAAAACTTCTTCGCTTCGACTTTCTGTTCAAACGTTTCTGCTCTTGCTCTGTATCGATTCGATGCTGCCCGCACAGGGCCTCGTCGTGGAGCCGGCAGACATCATCGTGATTCATGGTCGCGTGTACACGGAGAACCCGAAGCAACCCTGGGCTCAGGCAGTGGCCATTCGCGGGGCGAAGATTGTCGCCGTTGGTGATGATCCTGCAATCGAGAAAATGCGCGGCATGGGCACGAAAGTCATCAATGCGGCCGGAAAACTCGTTCTTCCAGGCTTCGTCGATTGCCACATTCATTTTTTCGAGGGCTCGATCAAGCTCGGCTGGGTTCACCTGGAGGACGCAAAGAATCTTTCTGATATTCGCGCTAAGTTGCGCGAATATGCGGGTCAGAATCCCGGCGACGGCTGGATTCTTGGAACTGGATGGAACTACGGGATGCTTGTGTCGGAGAAATCGCCCGACAAGAAACACCTTGACGACCTTTTTCCAAATCGCCCCGTCTCCCTCGATGGATTTGACGGCCATACCTTATGGGCAAATTCGAAAGCCCTGGCCCTGGCGGGAATCACCCGGGATACCCAGGATCCCGCTCATGGAACGATTGTGCGAGACCCGGAAACCGGGGAAGCGACCGGAACTCTGAAAGAGTCAGCGATGGATCTGGTTCGCCGGGCGCTCCCGCCAATGACCCGCCCCGAAAAACTTCTGGCTCTCCGCGCGGGGATGAAATGGGCGAACGAAAATGGCCTGACACGCATCCATACGGCTGGCGGACACTTTGAATCGGGCGATTTCGAGTACTTGGATCTCTATGACGAAATGCGGAAGCGCGGGGACCTTTCCGTACGTATGCTGATCGCATATTATCTCGACCCTCCCGCCCCGCGGTCTCAGGATCTCGACGCCATCCAGAACGCCAAAAAAAAATATTCAAATGAATGGCTCTCGGCCGATGCTGTCACGCTTCGTCTTGATGGTTTGGTGGAATCTCATACTGCGGCAATGCTGGAGGCTTACAGCGACGATTCTTCGCTCACAGGCGCGCTTTTCTGGGAACCGGACAAATTCAAGTCCGCGGTGGCGGACCTCGATAAACGCGGATTTCAGCTTTTCACGGATGCCGTTGGTGACTACTCTGTTCGTGCCGCCCTCGATGCCTATGAAAATGCGCAAGAGCGAAATCACAAGCGCGATCACCGGCTGCGCATCGAGCATATTGAAACCATATCCGCAGCAGACATTCCGCGTTTTGGCAAGCTCGGCGTGATCGCCAGCATGCAACCACTCCACTCCAATCCCGGTGCAAACAACTTGGAGGTATGGGCGCATGACGTCGGCCCCGGTCGCGCGTCCCGTGCCTGGGCATGGAAAAGTATCTCTGATCGAGGAGGATACCTTGCCTTCGGCAGTGACTGGCCAGCGGTGACCCTCAATCCTTGGGAAGGGATCCAGACCGCAGTAACGCGTCAGAGTGCCGAAGGTACACCAGAAGCCGGCTTTCTACCCGAGCAGCGTTTGACTGTTGCCCAGGCCGTTGATGCGTACACGCTTGGAGCGGCCTTCGCCGGACGCCGCGAAAAGACTGAGGGTTCGTTGGAAGTGGGCAAGCTCGCAGACTTGATCATCGTTTCGCAGAATATCTTCGACATTAATCCACGTAAGATTGCATCGACAAAAGTAGTCGCTACGATGGTGGGTGGTAGGCTGGTCTATCAAACGAATGCAAAGTAACCGGAAGGATTGAACCAGTGGAGCCTTCGAAAATCAGGGTTCAGCCTGGGTGCCTGGGCGATGCGTCCGACCGCGTCACTTTTTGAAGTACTGCAAGTGCCTCTGCGGGCCATCGGTCGAGTGGCTAAACAAGAAACGCTTCCAACTTCAAGTTTGGCAGCTGCCGGGCTTGCGAATCTACCTCATAACGCAGACTCCTGATCTTCGAGAGAAGCAAAGCCATGTCGGCCAGAGCCAATTTCCTCAAACTCAAGATTCGCGTGGCCGATTTTGACAATGCGATAGCGGCCCAACAGCGTGTCGCCTTCTGCAGCGACGTAAACAGAGTCCCCATTCGTGAGGAAAGCGCGGCGGCTCGAACTGCCATCTACATTGCCGGAACCAAAAAACTTGAGGGGAAGCTCCAGCGGCGGCGGCGGGGGCGGTGCCGGTGCCACGTAATCCGAATCCCCTGGCTTTGGAAGCCGAACAATTTCTGGAGGAGGAGGAGGAGGAGGTTGCTCGCGGCTGAAGATATCACGGATGGTTGACCCATATTCGGTATTCCTGGCAGCTTGAACGCGCTCATGGTGAATCCGCGGACTCTCAACGCCCATCGGCTTGTAGGCGACCAGAAACGAAGCTGCACGCGCAGATCCCAACTCGGAGTGGGTGTAATCATACCAAGTGAATCCCGCGACGAGCAGCAGGATGGCGAGGACCGTGCTTTCGATTTTGGCTTTTTTCTTCAAGTTCCAGCCTTAAAATAGGCCCGCAAATGCAAATCCACTTTCACACTTCCGGAAGGAGCTCCTCCGGCAGACTCGCCAGTTAGAGTGAGATTGTCCACAGCGTAGTTATTCGCCGAACGCTGTAAACCATTCAAAAAGCGAACCACGCTCTTGTAATCGCCGGCGACCGCGGCATCAACGATGACTTCGGCGATGCCGCGTCCTCCCAGGTCATTCTGGTGAAAGGCGAGCGAGCTGATTTGCAACCCGGCCTTGCGGCCAATTTCATCGAGTTCGGAAGAAACGGCAGAATAGCCTGTGCCGGTGGGAGGAAGCGAATTCTCAAACTCGTCACAGTCCCGTTTAGCGGCCGGTGTATCTTTTTTGATGTTGCGCGCGCGCTCGAGGTCGGCCTGCAACAGCTTGAGTTGCGTGGTTTGCCCAACCAGTTCCAGTTGGGGTGAGCGCTTGGAAGAGGCCATACTCACCGAATACATGACCATGGCGGCGTCGGCACCAATCAAGAGAGCGAGCCCGGCAACAATGGTGGTCTTCTGACGTTTAAAATCGAGCTTCATCAAGCCCTCGAATAAATAACCGTAAGTTCCAAAATCACCTGATCTCCGCTTGGTCCTGGATTAGACACACGGATGTTGGTGAGCTGCAAATGCGAAAACGTGCCCGACTGCTCCAGGGCCCGCAGAAATTTCTGTTTCTCTTCCTCGTTGGCTGCACCCACGGTCAGTTTCACGGCGGCTTGCCCGTTTACCTGTTTGGGTTCGATGCTCAGTACGTGCACGCCGCCGGGCAAGACTCTCTCGAGATCCATGAACATGCGCGTCCAATTAAAGCTGCGCGCGTCCAGGATGGCGTTGACAAAAGTCGCCCGGTCGTGGAGTTGGGCGTTGCTGGGCTCCGAAAAAAAGCGTTCTAACTCTTGTCGCTCAGCGGTCAGGGCGTCAATTCGCTGCAGAGTGCTGGCGATTTGCGAGCGGAGCGCCGCATCCGCCTTTCGAACGGAATTTACGTGCCAGCCGAGCACCGGGAAAAGGATCGTCGCAAGCGCCCCGATGGCACAGGAACATGCGAAGAATCGACGGTGCGTTTCGAGGGGTTTGGTCGCTAAATTGAGCCTTACTCGCATAGTCTAAAGCGCCTCCGGGAAATTCCAGGAGAAGCTATCCACGATTCATCATCCATCCAGCCAGACCTTCCAGTTCGTTCTCGGCCAGGGGCCGCGCAACTTCTGGAATGCGCCCTTCGGAAACGGCCGAACGCAAGAGTGACTTCACCGAACACTGGAACTCGCTCTGGAGAGGCCCGACAAACTCTGGAAGCCGCGTGCTGAGCCCGGCCACCTGTATTAGCTGAATCCCTTCGTTCCAGTTATCCTGATAGTAGATAGTCGCCGGAAAAATCTCCTCAAGAAGCATCTGCGGGGTTAGATCGTTGCCATGCGCGGGAAGGTCGGTGCAGCGATACCCACACAATGCACCGTCGCGGACGATGGCAGTCGTTATGACCGAACCTGAAACGCGAGCAAGCAGCGTGGTTTTGTGCTCCTCAAGCAAGGCGACGGCAGCGAGCGAGGAACTGAGGATGACGCCGGCGCGAAGTCCCGCAGATTCGGCGAGCTCTTCGTATTCACGCACGATCCGAAGTCTGGCGAATGCTGTAAGTACGTCCACGCCACCTTCCCGCGGAGCCTGCCGCATGTAGGAAAGCACGGTGTCGTCAGCTCCAAACGGGACGCTCTTCTTTAGCTTCCAGCGGAGCATCGGCAGCGCCTCCTGCGGGGAGCGGGGAAACTCTTCGAAGTGCTGCACAAAGACACGAATCACCGGATCCGGCAAGAGCAGCGCAACATCCTCGTCCTTGGCGCATAGCCGCCGGCAGACGTTGGAGATGGCCTTGCGAAGTGCGTCCGCATCCAATAGATTCGTCTCGACGGCAGACGGCACAACGGCCCCCGGCGGAACTGGCTCAATGGCAATATCATCAACGCCACCGTTTCGCGTCCACCGTATTGCGGCGAGTCGGTCCACGCCAATCTCTATTGCGAGGGGCGGATCCGGCATAGCATCCAGCCAGCGCGCAATGCGGCGAACGCCGCGACTCTTGTATATCCCCTGGCGAAATGTGGCAGCACTAGCCAACGACATCCACCTTCCGGAGTCTGCGCACTACCGGCACGGGCCTTGCCAATTCGGCCCACGCACCTTAAATCAACTTTCTTCGCGGGCCTCGCGCCAGACACTCCATAGAAGCCCTCTGCGGGCGTTCTGCACGAAAACGAGAGGCGCCAGGCTCCCAATGCTGGACCCAGATGAGATTTACGCACGAAAACGCGAATGACTTGTTGCTCTGCGTCAAAGAGTCTTCAGAAACCGCTATTTGTAAGTCTTTGTTTGTGAATAGCTTACGGGGTGGGGGGCTATCCCGGAAATCGGAATTAGAGTGGACGAACGTTTAAACCGTGGCAGTCCACGCACTTTGAAAGAACTTGCTTGTAGAGGATCACGGGTTTCCCTTCGACTAAGGTCGTCTGTTTGTGACACTTGTCGCAAGCAACGTTGGCGTGCCCGCCCTGCAGCGGAAAATGCGTGCGCGTGTCGTGATTGAAGATTGAGGGTACCCAACGCTGCGAATCGTGGCAATCGGCGCAAGGGGTCTTCTTAGCCTTCACGAATTGGCCAGCATGCGCGTCTTTGTGACAATCCTCACAAATCTGGGAGGTACCTTTGAACTGCACTTCGCGGGTGCCCACGGGCGCCTTGTGGCAGGCGCCGCATTGGACCACACGGTGTGCTCCGAGAAGCGGGAACTTCGTTTTCGAGTGGTCAAAGCCATTGACATCGATCCAGGACCGCACGTTGTGGCAGGCTTCGCATCCGAGAGGTGTGCCGTCGGCGCGTCGCTGCGCCTGGCGATCTTTGAATTCGCCGTGGTGCGGATCTGCATGGCAGGCGGTGCACGTGCGATCTTCGAATCGGAACGGCAGAATCTTGTCCTTGCGGCCTGCCGCTCCCGCCTTGTGACAATCGGCGCAGGGCACGGCGGCGTGCGCTCCGGTCAAAGGGAAATGAGTATTGCGGTGCTGCGCGATGGTAAAGAGAGAACGGTGCCAGTCGCGCACGGTATGACAATCTTCGCATTTGTTCAAATGCGGAGCGGCGGCGAACTGGCCGTCATGCGCGTCCTTGTGACAGTCCGTGCAGAGCGCAAATTTCAATTTGTAAATTGTATCCTTGCCTGCGGGCAGATGGCACTTATCGCAGGGAACGGGAATGTGTTTGCCTTTCAGCGGATACTTGGATGTGTCGTGCTCCTTGACGCCGAAGAGCGAGGGTTTCCATCCATCGACTTTGTGGCACTCCGCGCATTCTCCCTTCTTCGGGCGGCCTTCGAATTGGCCTTTGTGGGGATCGGGTTTGTGGCAGTCGTTGCAATTCTCAAACGGCAGAGGCTTTTTGAAATCGCCATTGAGGTGGCATTCCGCACAGCCGACCATGGCATGCTTCCCGAGGAGCGGATACTTGGTCTTTGAATGATCGAATTCAAATCGCGGCAGCAATTTCTTCCATCCCGCGGTGGTGTGACATTCTTCGCACCGTTCTTTGAAAGAGCCTTTGTGCGGATCGATATGGCAGTCCATGCAGGCCTGGAACTTCATATCCTTGTAACGTGCCGGACCACCGGGTACATCCGGCTTGTGGCACTTCTCGCAGGCAACCTTGATGTGCAGACCGGTCAGAGGATAGCGGGTCTTGGAGTGATCAAACTGGTTTGCCGCCTTCCAGTCCGTGTAGTTATGACATTGCAGGCAATTATTTCCGAGCTGGCCTTTGTGCACGTCTTTGTGGCAGGGCACGCAATTCTGCGTCAATCCGAAAAAGGACTTCGAGAGATCTTTCATCTTGATGAGGGAGCGCTCATCGCCAACCATGTAAGCCGGCGTGTGGCATTTTTCACACGCGATGCCAGCATGCTTGCCTTCCAGCTTGTAGCCCGTTTGCAGGTGGTCGAACTGTTTTTGCGATGGCTCCCAGTGGATCAGGCCGAAGTCTTCTCCATTGTGATCCAGGTGGCAGCGCACGCAGTCTTTACTGTTCGGGTTTCTCATTCCCAGCCGAGCGTGATAGCCGTGATTTGCAGTCAGACGTTGCGCTATCTCTTTGTGGCAATCGAGGCACTTGAAGGTCGGCACGCTGGTGCCAAATTGGTGACAACTCGTACATTGAGATGTACCTGACAACGATTGATGCGCTTTGGCAAGGGGCCCCGGCGAAATCTGAGCATGCGCCGGCCCCGCGACAAAGGCTATGGCCAGCGCACACCAACGAAGGGCGAGGAGCAATCGATAGAGCTGGCTCCGGATCGCGGTAAACTGTACAGCAGCCTCGCAGGATGCCACCGAATTCTCCGTGAATTCTTTGCGTGCAAAAACTTCGGGCCCGGTTGCTCGAACTTATCATAGGCCCGCAGGTTTATGGTCACATAACCTCGGAGTGTGCTCATTTTGAAATGAGAACGCAATTGCCCATTGGTGCAGGAAACGAGTACAGGTAAAGACCGGGAGGCAGCGAAACCTGATTTCAGCGAGTGGCCTTACGGCGCAGGTTTGAAGCGGGCCATCAGCGCGGAGACAATGGATGCTTCGAGAGTGCCGTTGGACTCCAGTTCCCAATATTCCCGCTGCGGCGTAAACTTGTCCGCGCCTTCGCCGTAACCGCGGAACCTGGCGCGGACGATGGTGCGCGTGAATCCGTCCGCTAATGAGGCGCTATTGATTTGCACGAGAACGATGCCGCTTCGCCACTGCACTTTTTCCGAGCCCGGGCCCGCTTTTGTGGATCCCGCCAGTTCATCCTTGTTTATGGCCTGTGAAAAAATCCAGGAATCCTCGGTCACGTGCTCTTCGACGATGGGCCAATGCTGGTTTCGAGAGAAGGACTGCAAATATTCCTGAATCTCGAGCGCCGAAGCAGATAGTTCAATACAAGCCGGGGCGTCGTGCAATTCTCTCGGTGAATTCTTTGGGCGCTTCTTTTTTGCTTCGGGGGCGGATGTATTCCAAGAACCCGTGCAGGACCTAGCTGTACCGCTGGCTTGGGGTATTTGGCTGGGTGAAGCAGCCGGTTTTTGCAGCAACAAGATCGCAAGAAGAAAGAGCATCCTCCGCAGTGTACAGAAGAACGCAACCTGTATAGAAGCGGTTCCCGAGGGTGTTCCACTTGTGTCATGGCCTGGTTCAGCCAGGCACGCTGCAGAGCGATCGGATCCGTTAGGGGTTGTGGATTTCAGTTGACCATTGCCCAAAGGACTGCGGTGTGCACTTACCGAAAGCGCGCGTCTTAGAGCCAAAAGTACTCTCGGGCACAACGCAGACTGATGTCGGCTCTTAACGACCGGACAGAGCTACCTGATTCGATTGATTTGTCAGTTTGGCCGCCTTGGCCTCTTTAGCTTCTTTGCTCCCGGTCGAGGTGAGGTCTTGGTTTCCAAACCCGATGCCGATCTTTTTCAAGAATGCCGTGGGGGGCTCGCCGCCGGCAAAGATCCAAACGTAATCGTTGGGGATCTCCTCCTGCTTGCCATTGACATCCATGACCACGGATTTTTCTTTGAATTCCGTGGGAACGGAATTGAACACAACCTTGACTTTGCCCTTGCGCACGGATTCCTCAATGCGCTGAGCGTTGCGTTCCTTGATGCGGCTGAAGGCTTCTTTGCGGTAGGAGAGAGTGACCTGATTGCCAACCTGGTGGCCCAAGCCCATGGCGGCCTCGATGGCGCTGTCCCCACCCCCGACGACCAGAATCTTCTTGTTGATATAGTGATCGGCTTCAATCAAACGGTACATTACTTTAGGAAGTTCCTCGCCCTTAACACCGAGTTTACGCGGGCTGCCGCTCTTGCCGAGCGCTAGAACGACGGCGTGTGCTCGATATTGGGACTTGGGCGTCGCGATAGTGAAGATGCTGTCCTCGCCCTTCTTGATGTCCTCCACCTTTTCACCCTGGCGCAGCTTGAAATCCGCGCGTTGCAAGACTTTGTTCCAGAAAGCGATTAGCTCTTCCTTGGAAAGCTCGGTCTTCTTGAATTTTCCATACGTTGGAAATTCCACTGGGCTGGTCATCACCAGTTTCTGCCGGGGATACTTGGCTACAGTGCCGCCCATTTCTCCCTCATCAATGGCGATGTAATTGAGTTTTTTCTCCGTGGCGCGGAGGGCAGCGCTGATTCCCGCAGGCCCCGCGCCCACGATCAGCACGTCATATACGTCCGGGAGGCGCAGCGCAGCGCTCCGGGATGCGGCCTTATTGACGATCGTATCGATGCAGTCGCGGCCCTGGTTGATGGCATTTTTGATGAGCGCCAAGCCGCCCAGCTCGCCAACGATGTACATGCTCTTAATGGTGGTTTCAAATTCGGGCGTCAAGTACGCCATGTCCCCGCCCATGCTGGGGCTGGCCAGGACCATGGTGATGGCGCCGACTGGACAAACCTCGGCGCACAGGCTGTGTCCGATACACTTGTACCCATTCACGATGACCGCTTTGCCCCCTAACATGGCAAGGACATCCCCTTCGGGGCAGACCATGGTGCAAGCTGCGCAGCCGATACAATAGGTTGCATCAATGTGAGGATGCTGGGATTGCGGACCGTCCGAACGCAGAGCCCCCTTTTCCGCGGCCTCGAGCGCTACTTGTTCTATTTTTTTCTGCTTCTTCAAGTAACCGCGCATGAAGAAGCCGACGACGAGGACGGCGACAACGAAAGCGACAAAAGTATCCATCGGTCAGCGCGGCTTCCTGGCTGAAGTGGTATCAAGCACGGCAGGCTGGGAGTTGGGTTGCTGCGAGGCGGCCGGGGGATGGCCTGGTGGCAAAGCGCCTTGCGCAGGCGCGCCAGTCGGATTCAAGACATCACTGAAGTTCGGCAGGCTTCCAGAGTGAACGGCCTGACTTTGATGCGGGTTCTGGTTTGGATCAGGATGCTGGATCATGCCTCCCGCGGCCTGCGTCTTCAGGACGACCCACAAACCGTCGCGCTTTTCGAGATTATAGGCGACTTGCATGCCTGCACCGGGCGCCCCTCCGCTCTTCGGACGGAACTCGACATCGGCATGGGCTTGATTACCGCTGATCGAAACGCTGCGGATATCCATATCCATGGCGCTGATGTTCAGCGTGCCAACGGTAGTTAAATGCTGCAGGATGCCAGCGCGGATGGCGTCCTTGTCGCTCTGTTGTTTCTTGCATCCGCCAACGGCGCAGAAAGCGGCGAACGTCAGGATTGCTACGGCAAATCGTTTCATAAGCGTGTCCATTTCCCCGACTTACAGTCTATAACCCATGAAGAGGGCGATGCCAATGTGCAGAATGGCAAGAATAGCGAAGGCATAACTAAATGGGCGGTGGATGACGTGCCAGAGCTGAAAGATGCGCTGCGTTCTGCTGAGAAAGGCAATGCTCTGGGACAACGAGGACTGCTTTTGCGCCACGCGAATGGCGCGCTCGAGTTTCAGGTTGCGGGTGGAGAACAGGCCGAAGCAGGAAAACACCCAGGCGCCAAAGCCTGCTTCGCGCAAGCGCAACATGGAAGCTTTGAAGGGGCGTTTGATATCGATCAGAAACATGGACAAGAGCGAAGCGATCAATGGGGTCTTCGCCATTTCGGCCGGTGATGGCAACTCGGCTAGGGCCTCAACGGAAAAGCCAAACGTGGCCTTTTGCTCTGCCAGCTCTTTGCGGAGGGTTTCTTCTTTCTCCTGGATTTCTTTCATGGAAAGCTCCGCGGCGCTGAGGCCGCGCGGGATATGGGAGTAAAGATAGCGGCCCACAAAACCGCTGAGCGTAACCATCAACATGCTATAGAAGGCCATGCCGGCGATGTTACCGAATTTGAACGAAGAGTGAAATGCAATGATGATGGGCGCGGCTGTGCCGAGGACCACGTGAAAATCGAGCCAGTGCCGGGAATTCCCCATTCTTCCGAGCCATCCCCATTTCTTGCGTAGCGGATAAAGATAGATGAGGAAAAACATCAAGACGCCCACCATCCCCAGCTTGATCCCAATCGTGCCGCTGGGCCGCAACAGTTGATGCTTGGGTGAAAACGGCCGCTGGGCAGCACTCAGCGTGTAGTAATTCATTCCATAGCCGGCAATGACCAGAACGACGGCCAGGGCCAGCATCCAGGCTAAAAACAGGCGCGTGCGATGGCCCTTTTCGGCGTCCACGCGGGGCAGTACGGCGGTGCCAATGGTAGCGGATGCGCTCATGGTTTACTCTCGGCTTCCTCGACTTGAATGGTGGCCTTGAATCTCTTGTAGCCCGCAAAACGGTGAATATTGCGCCAGTGCTGGCGAAGTGTTTCCACATCGATAACCGCGGAGATGGGCATCCAATAGGATTCCTCGGGATCGTGGAAATGAACCGTGGCGTAATGAATCTCGCTGCGCATAGCCTGCAGCCCCAGGTCGCTCAAGCTGGACTGCATGGAAACGACGAGTTTGGCCACGGCCCCGGTTTGCGGCTCGATCCAGATGGTTCCGGAGAGCGGGATGGGATAGTTTTTGCCGCGGAGCTGCATTGCCGCGGGAGAGGAAGCTCCGGGCACGGGGCTGAAATGAATGCGAACGTAGGTAGCGCCGTCCACAGATTCTTCGCCGCCGGGTTCGAAAGTATAGCTGGTTTCATACGTGGGGTGAATAATGAGCAGCATGCTGGTGAAACCGTTGGTGATCAGCAGGGAGCGAGCGGAGTCGCGGAAGGCCGCTTTGCGTGTATTGCGCGATTCGACAAGCTTCAGCGAGCCGGAGTTTGTGCTGGACTGCATCTGGTAGTCGAAGACGGAATCTTCCCGATAGTTGGCTTTTCCGTTCTTTCCAACCACGGCTTGCGTAACGCTCTCCGTGCAGACGACATTAGCGGCCTGCTCGAAGTATTTTTCGACGAGTGCGCGGGCGCGGACGAGAGCGTCCATCGCCGGTGGTTGGGGAGCGGGTGAGGGTTCCACAATAGCCGGGGCGGGATTGGCCGTTTGGGCGGACGAATTTCCACAGAAAAAGAATGGCGCGAGAGCAAGAGCGGAAAAACACACAAAATTCCGCACCAGGTGCTTAGCAGGAATCGGCGGAAGATTGACGGGAAGCATTCTCATTTTCGGAATCCTCCAATGCGATACCCGAAAACCGTAGACCACTGCGAGTAGCTCAGGCTGGTGCCATGGTACCAGCCATAATTGCCTTCCAGAAAATAACGCGGCCCGACGTTCCAGTCCACGACGGCGTTGACGAAGTTGGAGTTGGTGTTGGTAGACAGAGCGCTAGCGAAAACCTGGTGCCCGCCATAAATCTGCACGCGGAACGTGTCCGTGATGCTTTTCGAGAGCGAGAACGATTCGTATTTTCCACTGCCAAAGGCGCTGTCGAATTTCGAATAGTGGAGATCGAGAAGCACGCCGGTGTTCCAGAGACGGCCGAGGGAGAGGCCGTACGACTGATTGAGTGAGCTCTTTTTATCCGTGGTTGTTTTGCTTTGCCCGAGGCTGGCGAACAGGCCGATGTGTTTTGGCAAAGCCAGCCTCACGTCGCCGCTGAATCCCTGGAAGAGGTATTGATCCAGCAAACCGGTGCCCAGCAAGCGCGGATCGAATGTCGGCAGTGAGCGGAAGTAGTTGTGGTTCACGCCGAAACCGATCAGCTTGATGGGCTGGAAGTGAAGCGAAGAATAGCTCTGCGAGACTGCTGTGGGGTTGCTGCCGCCATTGACCAGTGGGGAGGTCCGCGCCGCATCCGCTTGCAGCGAGTTGTAAAAGGTCACGTATTGCTTCCACGACCAGGTGTTTTCAAAAAAAGCGAATTGCCGCGCCACCTTCCATTGGATGCTGGTAATCGCCAGTCCCATGGTGCTGTAAATCCGAAAATGATCGAAGCTGCCATGCTCCAGGTTCACAAAAGCTCCCGCGATATGCTGGTTCGGGTTGTAACTCCAAGAAGAAGGGTCCGGAGTCGAGCCAGCAAAAAAACCAAACGTGGCTTCCCGAGTGAACTTCCTGCCGTAGTAGCCGCCATCGATAGTGCTCAAGCTCGGCGCCCAGGGCAGAAACAGCCGGCCAACCCCTATCGTCTCTGGGGAATAAGGGCTCTGGTACGTAAATCCAATCCGATACGTGCGGTTCACCAAGTCCGTAAGAGTCTGGGCCCCTGCACCGGGAACCGTTGTGCTGCTGGTGCCGAAATTCCCGCGCCACGAGCCTACAAAATTCCAAAATGTCCCGCCGATATTCCGCATATTGGCATCAATCACCAATCCCATTTGGCGGGAGCTGAATCCCCCGGATTCGTTCGTGCCACCGTAATCGAAACCGATTCGCCCCTGGGAACGCTGCATGGGAGTCAGGCGCGCCACTTGCGCTTCCCGAGTTTCCCGGACCTCTTCATCCAGCGGATCGCCGTAAGTAAACGTCATGAGGATCGGATATTTGTCTTCATCGGCGGCCAGTTCCGCCTGCTGTCGGCCGCGAACACTGTCCGGCGTGAGAAACGCCGCTTGTCCAACCTTCAGTTCACCATCGGCTTTTACCACTTCGCAGACGGCTGACGAGTCGGAGACGGAAGCAACGACGAGTTCGGCTACGTGCTCGTAGCCTCGGTACTGAATTCCTTCTGCGATCACGCCATCGGGAGGAGCCTCCACTACGGAAAGTTTCATGCCCTCCTGTAAATCCGCATTGCGGCCCGCTTCGAGGTATACCGTCTTGTCCCCAAGGGACTTCACCTTGAATACCGTGGGCTTCTTGCTGTCCTGTTCAGGACGGTTCGCCGGAGGGGGTGTCGGACCTTCGGGAGCTTGGGCGCGAGTAATCGGGGAATAGCAGGCACAAAACGCAGCGGCCAGAAAAACTACTGCAGCCGGGCGCGGGAAAAGACCCCCTAGAAACAGCTCTAACTTTCTGATCCAATCTGACACGTAAATCATCCCCCCAGCGCTTTCGTCCCCCGGCTTCGCCGGCTTTTCTTGTGCTTCCCTGACTGACTACGCCGCAGAGGCTTGCGGAGCCTCTGCCCGTGTCTGCATCATCCCTTGTGGCAGTCGTAGCACCGAGTCGGCGGCGTATACCAGCACGAAGGAGACGGCGAGCAAACGTTAGGATGCGACATGCCGGGCCGATGCGCAGTCGGCGACGTATGACAAACCTCACAAGAGAACTGACTATAGTCCGTCGGAACGATGTGACAATCACTGCAGACGGACCCGTGGTGCGGAATCCGGAAGTAGGTATGGTTGAATACCGCCCCCAGCCAGGCGGTGGTCACGTAGGTCGTGTGGCAGCTTATGCATGCTGTCGGATAATTCGCCGTGACGTGATTGGGAACGGTGGCGCCATAATTCTGCGCGTTCGTGAAATAGGTCTGGTGGCAGCCGTAGCAATCCGTGGTGGGGTAACCGGTGGTGTAGTTGCCGCCCAAGTGGCAATCGGTACATGCATTGACCATCGGCCCAATCGCGCCCGTAACCGCCGTGCGCGGCGGCACCATGTGCGGACCCTGCAAGGGAAAGCCCGTCGTGCTGTGGTCAAATTTTCCATCCGTCCAGAGCACCGTGTCATGGCAGGTCGAGCAGAGTAAGATTGGAAAGCCTGCCGTCAAGTGGTTCGGCACGTTTCCGCCAAACGTCGGTGTGTTGTTCCAATCTTTCAGATGGCACCCGCTGTTGCCGCAATCCACAGGCGGGAAGCCGGCCGTGTAGTTGTTTCCCGTGTGGCAATCCGTGCAAGCGTTCACCTTGCCGGCCGGTGCCAGCTGGTGAGAACCCGTCAGCGGAAAGCCCGTCGTGCTGTGATCAAATACTGCCGTCGTCCAGGAAATCGTGTTGTGGCAGGTCGAACAGTTCGCCGCTGCAAACGGCGCCCCGGCTGTCGAGTGCACCGGATTGTTCGTCCCATTGTAGGTCGTCAAGTGGCACTGCGAATTCCCGCAATCCGTCGGTTGGATTGCCAGCGTCGAATAGTTCCCCACATGGCACTGGTCGCAGCCTGTGACCTTTCCGGCCGGTGCAATTTGGTGCGAATTCGTCAGCGGGAATCCCGTCGACGCGTGATTGAAGGTTGAATCGGTCCACAGAATCGTGTCGTGGCAGGATGAACAGAGCGTTGTCGGAAAGCCGGCCGCGATGTGGTTTGGCACGGCACCGCCAAAGGTCGGCGTGCTGTTCCAGGCCGTCTGGTGACATCCGTAGCAATCCGTGTTCGCGGTGGTGAACGTATAGTTGTTGCCCACGTGGCAATCCGTGCAGGCCACCACTTTGCCCGCGGGCGCCATTTGGTGCGAGCCCGTCAAAGCCCAGCCAGTCACCGCGT
>Ga0307477_10001420_pt1 | contig 20249 bp, 17 predicted proteins | sample atmos_gasesECM2C_FD_203316 | JGI IMG/M metagenome (GOLD analysis project Ga0307477, IMG submission 203316) | Hardwood forest soil microbial communities from Morgan-Monroe State Forest, Indiana, United States - atmos_gasesECM2C_515 | ecosystem: Environmental > Terrestrial > Soil > Temperate...
TTCCATGAGTTCCCCCGAAATCGGATGGCGCGGAGCCCCGTTTTTGTCACAGTGAAGTTTCAGGAGATAACTGACTAGGTCTGGGATGTCTTCCGTTCTTTGACGTAACGAAGGCAGACTAATGCGAAAAGCATTAATTCGAAAAAAAAGGTCCCTGCGAAACCTTCCTATTTCGACTTCGTCCTCTAAGTCCCGATTGGTCGCGCAGATAAGTCGAAATCGCCCAGAATCGGCGTCGCAAGGATTCAGTCCTTCCTGTAGCATCTGTAGGAGCTTGGCTTGCTGCTCCATGTCCAGCTCCGCTATCCCGTCGAGATACAGGGTTATTCTCCCTGTCAGATCGGAGAACTTGCCCGGAGAGTCTGGCAACGTTGGGCAGGTGAATTTGATAAAATTCCGGTCGCTCTCGCCGCAACCGCGATGGATCGCGAGAGCGAAAGACTGCTTACCGGTTCCGCTTTCGCCTTGAATCAAAATGGAGATATTCGAAGCTGTTAGTTTCTGAAGGTTTCGACGGATCAACTGCATGCCCGCGGATTTACCAAAAATCACCGATTCCGGTAGCGGTTCTCGTGTCCCATCCGGGAGACAGCCCTTGACTGTTAGCGACAAGTTTGAGCCTCAAAGCCGAAAGCAGATAACTGCCGGCACGCTTAAGTAGGGCACTCCGAATACCAAATTCTTGCGGCTTTCCTACGAAACTATTGGGTGGATTAGTGCGGCCAAGAACCGACAAGTTACTGATAAGGAGGATGATGCAGGCCTTCTCACGAGTATTTCATAGGCGGCACAGGCAATTTTCAGTCTGTCGATTAAGGAAAACATTTTCACACCTCAAGAATTGGTATTCCGCCTCGACGGGTATTGATCGATCATTTCTGAACACGAATGCTTCGATACCGTTAGGAAGCGATTGGCGATCACTTCAGTAAGGAAATACCAGGCGGGCGGCTCACGTAAATGGCTTTTAATCAGTAGGTTACCGTAAACGACCGGAAGCTTGAATGGTCGCTCAGCCGGCTTACCGTACCCGCCTCGGTTGGCAGAAAAAGTGCACTACTTAAGTCTCGAAGACCGACTTTGGGATTATGGAGAAACTACGTAAGTGACCATTAGCAGTGAAAAATGTTTTGAAAAACGGGAGTCCGGTCCGAAAGCCGAGAATCAAGTGGTCGATTATTTCGGAGCGAACGCTCGCACTTGGCACGCGATGTACACCCGCCAGGATTTGTGGGGCGACATTCATCAGCAGCGGCTCGCAAGATTTCTTTCCTGGGTCGAGGGCCTTAATTTGCCTCTCGACACGCCAGTTGCAGATATAGGATGCGGCGCTGGTCTCGCGAGCGTCGCCATGGCTCAGCGCGGGTACTGCGTTGAGGCCATCGATGCTGCTGACGCGATGGTTGGCCTAGCCCGTCAAAACATAGAGCAAGCGTCCGTTCAAGCGCGAGTGCGTGCGAATGTTGGAGACGTCTACTGTCTTGATTTGCATCCTGAAGCGTTCGGCTTAGTGCTTTCCATCGGCGTCATTCCTTGGCTGCTATCACCGCGTGACGCGATTGCAGAACTTGGGAGAATAGTTAGGCCAGGCGGTTATCTGTTGTTTACGGCCGACAACCGCTTCCGACTCGCCCACTTGCTCGACCCTGCTACATCCCCAGCGCTCTCTTGGGCCCGTTACGGCCTAAAAAAAATCCTGCGGAGTTCAAAATCTGCTCCGAGTAAGGAATCGGTGCAATCCTACCGTCACTCAGTAGAGGAAATTGATGGGTTCTTGAATCAAGCCGGTTTGCATCGGGTGCATTCTGAGACGCTCGGTTTCGGACCATTCACTATTTTCTATCAAAAGATTCTATCGGATGCCATGGAAGTAACCGTAAACCACGGCCTTCAGCGTTTGGCGGATAGGCGCTGGACAATTTTCCGCTCTACTGGAGCGCAGTTCTTGATCCTTGCAAAAAAGCGCTCATAATTGCCGATGATCAAAAGTTGGAAAATTGTTGCCCGGGCGCCACAATCAGCGCTATGAACATTGAGCGTGAAATGCGAACCGCCGCATGGTACGGAGATCACCGGCTCCGCCTGGATTTCCCTTCAGGCTGGAACGTGACCACTCATTGGCCGAGAACGCCCGAGCCTTTGACGGACGCTCGGATTATCGAATGCCTGCAGAATCCCACTGGGCAACCTCGAATAAGTGAACTCTGTAAAGGGAAGAGACGCCCTCTGATTCTCGTCGACGACGTGAATCGCCCGACGCCTGCAGCCAGGATCATGCCATTTCTGTTGAACGAGTTCGCCGACGCCGGCATACCGAGATCGAATATCACCGTGGTGATTGCCCGAGGATCGCACGGTGCCCCAGAGCCCAATTCCATCGCTCTTAAAGTCGGCCAAGAGGCAACTACTACCTGCCGAGTGCTACTACACGATCCGTATCGCGAGACTTCAAGGATTGGCGCAACGTCGTTTGGCACACCGGTCCACGTAAATAGACACGTTCTGAAATCAGACTTTGTTATGGGGATCGGAGGCGTCTACCCGAACAACACGGCGGGGTTTGGAGGTGGCGCAAAGCTCGCGCTCGGTGTCCTCGACATCCGGGTGATTTCCCAATTGCACCGAAAGCACCCTGGGGCCGGTTGGGGCGCTCCGGATGGTGAGAACAGTTTTCGCAAAGATTTAAACGAAATCGCCCAGATGGTAGGTCTACAAACGATGGTTACCGCGCACGTCAATGCAAACCGCGAGTTGGTGCGTGTAAGAAGCGGCGATTACCCGTCGTACTACAATGAAGAGGTAGCGTTCGCACGCGAAGCGTTCCGCGCCCCAAAGCCCATCGGCGCCGACGTCGTTATTTCCAATGCGTTTCCGAACGATCTGTCGCTTACCTTCGTGCACATGAAAGGCATCAATCCGTTACGCCATGCACCTCAACAGGCATCGCGAATTGTACTAGGGGCCTGCAGTGAGGGAGAGGGCTTTCACGGAGTCTACCCGATCGTTCGGATGCCGTTGTTTCACGAGCGGCGCGATCGGCTTCGCCGCATCTCTCTGATGACTCCATCGGAAATCGCCAAAAAAATCTTTGAGAAGCTAGGCAGCAAAGTCCTACCGAAGCAGTCTGAAAGCTCGGATGCGTCGGCGAGCGGAAGGACGGGACCTATGCCCGCACTGAAGAAGCCAAAGAACCCGATTTGGATGTACCGAACCGGTAGCAGTAAGAATTCACTTCCTCCGGCGGTACGCGGCATGCGCGTTGTCCACAACTGGAACGAGATCCTCGGCCGAGTGCGCGAAGAACAGGGCGGGCGAGATAACTTGAACGTGGTTGTTTATCCCTGCGCTCCCTTGCAGATAATTGAATGAATGATTTCGTTCCGGAACTCGTAAGCATATTTCGTCTTGTTTTTGGTGATACGCACCGGTTTCCGCGAGAGCTAGAGAATTGACCATCGGCTACAACTTCAAGTGCCAAATCAAGCGTGCCTTGATCAGCAGCCGTCTAATACAGACGGCTGCCCGAGTCATGCCCGAGCAGATTGCAATCTTGAAATATCACTCCGTACAGGACGACCCTCGACGTTATTTGAATTCGCTGGGCGGCGGAATCGTCATGTCCACTAGCACTTTTCGAAACCAGATGGAGATCGTCGCGCGCAAATTCAATCCCGTCACCATGGATGACGTTTTGCTTTTTTTCAGTGGAAAGAAGCATCTCCCGCGAAAACCTGTGGTCATTACATTTGATGACGGTTTTGCAGACAACATAGAGATTGCGGTCCCAATTATGCATCACTTCGGAATACGTGCGGCGTTCTACATAACTGTGGATCCTGTCGAACAGGCCACTGTCCCGTGGTTCTGTCGTATCCGTCACGCGTTCGCTGTGACACGAAGGCAAACCTGGCTTGATTCGATCAACGGTTGTACGCGAGATATTGCGCATGCATCCGATCGCAGAGCCGCGTTCTTGGTCGCCTCCGAACGCTGTGCTCGCTGCCGGGGCGCCGCCCAGAAAAATTCTGTCGCAACAATTGAAGAGGAATTGGAAGTCCAGCCACTTGCAGAGAAGCTGATGATGACTTGGACTCAAGTCCGCATTCTGCGTCAGTTGGGTCACATCGTCGGCTCTCACACCGTAACTCATCCCAACATGGCCTATATGGACGCAGCGGACTTGCAGATCGAGTGTGTTGAATCCAAGAACAAATTGGAGAAAGAACTTGGCGCGGAGGTTTGTCACTTCTCCTATCCGTCTCCGATCTTGCAACCGCATTGGAGCAAGCAGACCGTCGAGTGCACGGAAAGAGCTGGTTATAAGTGTGCTGTTACGAGCACCGCCGGGCCTGCGAGGAGAGGCCAGCATCCGCTCTCGATTCAGCGTGTGGTGGTTTCCGACGATGCCGATCAATTCTTGTGGATTTTAGAGAACACGATGCTCGGCCGCCGCTTTCCGTGAGTCCCTGAGTTGAATCAGTCACAGCGATCCTGGACACGAAACGAGGACATACAGATTAACTTTTAGTGAATATAACGACGACCTGATATTTCATTGGGGCTTACCTAGGTCTGGGAGCAGGTGAGCATAAAAGTCCGTGTTTCCAAGTCTGGCCCAACCGGGTCTGACGGCTCCCTTTGGGGTCTCGCTGGCCACAATAGCTCTCGCTCCAATTCGACGACATGTTGCAAGTACTTCAGATTGAGCCGCGGGATCCAAGGCCCAAAAGGTCAGGACATCGCTCGAGGGAATCTCGGCAACCACTTTGACTCGAGCCAAATGCGCCCAATACGCATCGTAGGCACTACCTAAAGACACAACGTTCTCACCTGGATGGATTCCGAGCCGCCCCAGTCCGTCGGCAATCTGCCAATTCCCATTCGTGGAACGCTCCTTCATCTCATACATCCTGGTTGCGATTTGCTCGAAGGCGGAAAGGAGGAGAGTAAATGAGCCGATAATCGCCACGCTTGACAAAAGTTTGCGTGTCCATAAAGCGGGCGGAAGGCGAATGGAAGACAGGATCGCCGCCCAGATCAGGACGACGAAGGGACCAACGTAGCGGTGCTCAAGCGTCACGAGAGCGTACATACCTGTCGCCGCAATTCCTGGGAACCACAAGTGCCAACTCTCCCAAAGACGCCTCAAGCCGGGTTTGCCAGCCAAGACAAGTAATACAAGGACTCCTGCACAGAGGCCTGCCTGTGGAACAAAGAAACTCGAATAGAAGGAGTAACCGCTAGTCACCAACGCCCGAAGCTGCTGCTTAAAATTAAAATGGGGCGTCAACCCTGCATTCCAATACGAGGGATCAAAATGCGGAGGATAAGTGCCCCCGATCGGCGTTGCGAACTCGTAAAGCGTAGGTGAGGAAAGAAGCTTTCTCGTTGGATGGAGCGGGACTCCTGCCGCAGCATTGCCGGGCTGCCAATTAAAGAAAGGCGCACTCTTGTTTACGTCCCACGCATAATTGATTTTGCCTGCCTCGCCAATCGTCAGATGGCCCTTGTTTCGCGAAATCGCAGCGATGAAGGGCGCCGAGATGGCAAGAAAGATGGTCAGCGCCGTTAGCGACCTGGAGACTGCTTTTCGTGTGTTGGCGACGGCTAGAAAGCTGACACCGAGAAATACGAAGGAAAATACAAACATAGCAGACTTCGCCAAATAGCTAATTCCGAGAAGCGGTCCTAAGAAAAGAAAAGCCGCGAATCCGGTGTACCCTGCCCGCATGCGAACGATAACGGAGGCGATGAGGAATACAATCCCAGCCACAAGCAGGTCCGGGGTTACCACGGAGACGATCGTGGCTCTTACTATCGTCCAAATAAACAGGCTATAGCCCAGGATTAGCCAGGCCTTTCTCGAGAAACTCACCATTTGCATTTCCTCGGGCCTTAGGAATCCGAGGTCGCGGACCTCTCCCAATACGCGCCAAAAATGACCGAAACACACTAAACTAAACACAGAGATCACGAAGTTGATGAACTGCACCGCAGGAAATTCCCAGTAGGGCGACGGCTTCAAGACCCAGAGTCCGAACCCAAGGACCCAAGAATAGAGCGGACTCCAATAGGCATTGATTGCGTTTCCCCAATCACGGCGGAAGAACGCGTCTGCGATGTCCAGATATGAAAGACCATCGACCGTTATACCGTAGCGCGCGGACCAAGTTAGGTAAGCGGAGACGAGAAGTGCCCCGAGCCACAATATCGCCCGCACAAATCGCTCATTCTCCGGCGTCGTTGCTATCAACTCAGCTGATTCTGCCAGAGGTTCCGTTGGCTCAGTACGCACCATTTCCCGAATTCCTTCTGGCAACTTTATTCTGCCCACCTAATCTCAGAGGGGGCGGTTCGTGCTTTATTTATCTCGCTCCGCAGCTACGCCTCGGAGTCTGTTCTGCGCGAATTTGAGCGCGGTAACCAACCCAAGGGCACCGAGCATTCCCCGCACACCGTCTCTTGCAGCTTTTCGAGAGTGCTTGCCTCTTGCCGTTGCCTCGGGTCAGACGAGCAATTGATCTGCCAAGCAGCCCCTTCGCGATACCGATGGGAACGGCCCTGCAAAGAACCTGCTGACGCAAAATGAGTCCCTCATTCTCTTACGAGGCCTTCTCTGCCAAGCGCTCATCCGACGGAATGATGTGATTGAATCGACGTAAGTCTATAAATAGAAAGAAATTAATGCCACCAGACATTTTGCAGAAGGGTCCCAAGAGAGCAATGCCGACCACTTCCGGATGTAAGGACTCGCCGATCTCCATCCGGCGTGTACGTAAAACGCCTTCTTAGTGTGTGAAAACCTTTTCCTTAGTTGCGCCTTGTTAGCCGAACTCAGCCCCGGAGCAAGCAAGGACAGATTAATATGTATATTGCTTCTTATCAATAACTTACGATCATGCCGAACGAGCTTGAGCTAACCCTACGAACGGGGGAACATGCAAACATTTGGACCTACGAGTGCCTACCTTACGCGGGCGGACAAGCGCATAGGAGAGCGCGGACTTGGCAGCCGCCATAAAAGCCGTACTACATGAACGAGCCGGCCTAATTCTATCCGAGTCTCCACGACTTCCCGCAAGCACAACGGAGATTACATGCTGGCACCTTTATCGGTAAAGCTGACTTTTAGCGATAAAAACACCTGCGGTTCCCCAATACAACTATTCCATTCGTGCCACCAGATGAGAAACCGAGGCCCAGCACATGAAAGCATGTCACAGACCCCTCGATTTGGACCAATTTCAACTGTCATCCACGAGAGACTGAAAGAGGCTGCCGTTCACATTTCGAAAACTTCCACAAGAACGAAATTTGGTATTTCATGAAAAATGACAAGAAAGTTCGCATTGCCGCGGTAGGTGATATCGCTTTTAACGGAGCATATACCCGCCTAGCAAAGGCTCCAGAGATGTCAAACGTCCTTGACGGTGTTAGCTCCCTGTTGAATGGGGCGGACCTTGTCATTGGCAATCTTGAGGGACCGCTGACGGAACATTCACCTCCTCAGCGATCTTCCCGGTTTTGCCTCCGGGGCCATCCGCGATACTCATCGGTGTTGCGAGCTGCTGGCTTCGGAGTCCTTAGCTTAGCGAACAACCATATCCTGGATTTTGGTTGGGGAGCGGCGGAAGAAACACTCAACAATCTCGCATCCATGGGTATCCGGCACGTAGGAGTTGGACACAACCTTGATGCGGCTCGAAAACCCGTCCAGCTCTCGATCAACGGAGTATCGATTTCCATTCTTGCATACTGCGGCGTCCCTACAGGCCTTCGCATTTACGCAACCGATCACCAACCGGGAGTCGCGCCAGCTCGGATGGCTTTGATGATCGAGGACGTCGCCAGGGCTAAAAAAAATTGCGACCTATTGGTGATCTGCCTGCACTGGGGACAGGAATATGTTCCGTATCCGACACCCAGCCAGCGTCGCTCGGCGCGAAAATTGCTCGCCTCTGGGGCCAATCTGATCCTCGGCCATCACCCGCACATTTTGCAGGGTTGGGAGAACCTATCAGGTGGTCTGGTGGCATACAGTCTCGGTAATTTTGTCTTCGCCGAGGAAGAGTGGACTTGCACTGACAGCAATGGGGACGATTTTCGCGTGGCCTACAGGCTGAAAGAGAATTCGAGGCGCTCGGCGGTTATGAATATAGAAATCGTAAAGGATGGGAATATTGTAAGGCAGGAACTCGACCCGGTTTATGTGGGCGTCGATCTGCGACCTGTCCGTGACCCCCGCCCTGAACGCGAGGTAGAACTCAGGCGATGTCGTGCGGCGCTCAGCGCGCCGAGTTATCGGTTGCTTTGGACACTTCGGATGTTGTGGTCGCGCGCGTGCGCGCAAGTGGAAGAGCTATCTCAAGAATCTGTCATTTGGAAACGGCTGCATCGCATACGCCCTCGCCACGTCCGCGACGCCATCCGCTTGATCGCTCGGGAATGGCAGCATTTGCGGGGAGTGAAATAGAGCCGTGCGCCTCAAACAGTGGGGACGACATTTTCTCGTGTACGGTCTCGGCGTCGTGCTGATGAACTTTCTGCCGGCTCTGATGGTCCCAATTTATACGCACCGAATTGTGCCCTCGGAATTCGGGGCTCTAGAGCTGTTGAACCGCAGCCAAGAGATTTTGATGGTGCTTCTTTCCTTCGGGCTGCGCTCCGCCTTGCTCACTTTCTATCAAATGGAAAAGGAGAATCCGGAACGCCAGAAGGGAATATACAGCACGGCGCTGCACTTCCTGATAGTCGCTGGCCTCGTCGTGATTCTCGTATCGCTCCCTGCAGCGGGAAAGCTTTCGCACATCCTGTTCAATAATTCCTCTTATACAAGTGCTGTGATTCTGATCCTGGCTGCCACTTACTTTGAGATGCTCTTCCAAATGGCGGTGCTGTATCTTCAGTCCGAGCTGCGCTCCTCGCTATACGTGACGGCTTGCGTTGGCCGCCTGTTGTTGGCCATTACTCTGAATCTAGTGTTTGTCTATTGGTGGCGATTAGGGCTATCGGGAATATTATGGGCAACGCTGATTCACACTGCTCTTTTCGCGGTCGCACTGCTTGCTTTTATACGACACCAGACTGGATGGGTCTTTGACTTCGGTCTCCTACGTGCGATGCTGCGGTTCGGGTTCCCACTGATCCCCGCATCGGCCATCGGTTTTTTCTTCAACAACGGCGATCGTTACTTTCTTAACGCCTATAGCACCCGCGCTGACGTGGGTATTTACGGTTTAGGATACAAAATAGGAATGCTCTCAATGCTGCTGGTGATGATGCCCTTCGGAAAGATCTGGAGTGTCACCATGGTGGACATTTCGCGCCGAGCAAATGGCCAGTCCGAATTAGGAAGGATTGCTACCTACCTTCTGGCTGCCTGCACAACGTCGACACTCGCCCTATCTCTCATAGGTCCGTATTTGGTTCGTTTATTGGCTCCAGTTGCTTATTGGGATGCTTATCGTCTCGTTCCTCTGGTGAGCGCTGCATATCTTTTCTACAGTTGGACAGTAATCATGGATGCTTCGTTTTATATAACGAAACGTACGATGTACAAGCCTATTGTTCTTTTAGTGAGCTCCCTGATAATCGCCGCATTGTACTGGTATTTGATCCCTCGTTTCGGTCTGATGGGCGCAGCATGGGCAACTCTGGGCGGATTCGCAAGCTTTGCCGCGTTGACCGGAGTACTGGCGCAGCGCGCCTATCGCATCGAGTATCAATACGGAAGGGTTGCCACCCTCCTCACCCTCGGCTTCTTTGTCTACGAGGGCGGCAGCTTAATTCCTATCGAGCCAGTCGGATTGGGATTCGTCGCCCGCATTGCAACGCTGCTCGCGTTTCCGCTAATCCTCTGGATTGGTGGTTTTTTCACCACCGAGGAAAAGGACGTGATGGGGAAATACTGGCACGGGCTATGGCTTCGATTCCAAGCGCCGGTGGGGACGCCATGACCTACGGCCAAACGTCTCTGGCGTCGTCCCATAAATCAACCCGAAAGTTTGCTGGTTTCCGTCCGCTTCGCTTTCTGGCGTCCGAAACAGTTCGTACCATGCTTTTTCCAATATACCAGCGTCGGCAGACTCCATCGGCGTTTCAGCACCTGATGGAATTGCGGAGTCATGAATTCGCTTCGCTGGAAATTATTAACAAAATGCAGTGGGCCCGCATTGTAAAGCTTCTCAATCACGCGGCCACAAATGCTCCATATTATCGGGATTTGTTCCGAAGGGAACACATCGCGCTTAAGGATTTCCGTTCGATGCGTGACTTTGCGCGCATCCCAATCCTCTCCAAGAAGACTCTCCAAGAACAGCCAAAAGATCTTCTGGCCACGAACGTCGATGAGCGTCGCCGCCAAAGGAACGCTAGTGGTGGCTCAACCGGGGAGCCCGTTCAGTTCTATCAAGACCGCTTTTACTGGGACTATGCCCGTGCCTCTCAATGGTTTGTGGAGAGTTGGTGGGGCATTCGTCCAGGGGATCGGACCGCGTCGATCTGGGGATGCGATCGCGACTTACCCCAGCAAACTTGGAAAGAGCGATTATCACAAGAGATCTGCCAGGTTCGGACGTGCAATGCTTTTGCACTCACCGAGCAACGGATGGAGGCATTTGCTCGAATGCTTATGACTTGGCAGCCTAAATTTGTCGTAGGCTATGCCTCCGCACTGGAACTCTTCTCGCGATTCCTGCTCGATCGTCCTCAATTACGTATCCGTCCAATCGCTGTGAAGTCGACTGCGGAAGTTCTGCGAACAGAACAGCGCTCCGTCATAAGAGAAGCCTTCGACTGCCCTGTCTACAACTTCTACGGATCTCGTGAAGTCAACAATCTTGCGGCGGAGTGCCCGACCTTTTCAGGGTTGCATGTCAATACTCTTGGTCGTCTGGTTGAGATCGTCGATGAGTATGGCGAGCCTGTCGTCCCCGGGGTCCCTGGGCGTATTCTTGTCACTGACCTCACCAATTTTACGATGCCCTTCATCCGTTATGAGATTCAGGATATTGGAAGTTGGGCTCAGAAGCCGTGCGACTGCGGTCGACCGTTTCCTTTGTTGTCCGAAGTAGCTGGCAGGTCGAGCGATTTCATTGTTACCCCCGGGGGCAGGATCATCCACGGGGAGTATTTCACGCACCTTTTCTACGAATTACCTCAGGTCGCTCGATTCCAACTTGTTCAAAATGCCATCTCCGAAGTGGAAGTTAAGATTGAACTGAAACCTGGAGAGGAACATCTCCCCGCTGTTGAGTTGCAAAACAAGATGACAAAAGCTTTGGGCCCTGGTGTGAACGTTGAAATTAAGAGGGTGGAGCGAATCGACCGCTCTGTCAGTGGAAAGCATCGGTTTACCGTTTCTACAGTAAGCCGCCCCTGGAGCCAGCAGAATACGCATCCCGTGGCGCGAGCTTAATTCCGTGAACAACGCTATCACAAATCGACGAAGTAAACGTCGCTGGATCAACTCCATCATTAGTCACGCCGTTTTTCCGGTGATTGATTCAAAGCATTACGCTGGACTGCCCGGGTTGATGCGCCATTACCGGGACTTGGAAGACTTATCGATCGATCAGAACCGGGAGCACCAATGGCAGTTGTTGCGCCGTGTGCTACAGCAAGCCTACAGCTCGACACCCTTCTATCGACGTCGTTTCGAGGAAGCAGGTGTGCGCGTCCAGGATATTGTTAGTCCATCTGACCTTGCGAAGATACCTCCTCTAACTCGGGAAGACATCCGCTCCCACCAGGACGAACTCTGGTCGCGCCAGTTTTCTCGCGAGGCGCTGTTGAGCGCGGCGACAGGTGGAACAACCGACACACCTGTGCCGCTGCTACGAGCCCCCAATGCTATTCGGCAAAGAATGGCAATTCATTCAAATTTTAACGGCTGGGCGGGATTGTGGCCGGGCGACAAAGTGTTCTATTTGTGGGGAGCACGGTCGGACTTTGCAGAGGATCCTAGCTGGCGCTGGCGACTCTACGACCGTTACTTGATGCGCCGTGTCTGGGCACCCACCTCATTGCTGAACGAAGAGTTGTTGGAATCGCACCGACAAAAACTCAATCAGTTTCGGCCGCGGGTGATTTACGCCTACCCAACGCCGCTCGCGCTCCTTTGCGAATTCCTCCAGCAAACCGGCCAGTCCTTTCATCGTCCTGTGAGTGCTATTTGCACGGCCGAGCCCTTATTGGCGAAGCAGAGAAGGATAATCGAGGAAGTGCTTGATTGTCCTGTCTTCGAGATGTACGGGAGTCGCGAATTTGGAATGGTCGCCGCCGAGTGCGAATGTCACCAAGGACTTCACCTGAATCCTTACTCCGCATATGTGGAATTTGTGCCCCTGGACGGTGCAGAGATCGAAGGCACGTGCGAAATCCTCGTGACCGATCTCACCAATGACGGTATGCCTCTAATCCGCTACCGAATTAATGATTGTGCGGTTCCTGCCGAACAACCGTGTGACTGTGGGCGAGGTTTCCCGCTCGTCCGCCAATTTATAGGCCGTACGGGCGACGTTTTTGTAATGTCGAACGGGGATCGAGTACCAGGAGTTTCCCTGACAAATCGCCTGCTCAAGGTGTGTCCGGGTCTGAAAAAGGTGCAAGTCATCCAAGAGACCTCGGATGATTTCCGGATACGGTATGTACCTAGTCGGGACTTTACGGCGGCAGACATCGAGCTCCTGCGCGGCAACTTAGGGAACTTTTTCCCGGTATCGCTGAATTTTAGATTCGAGCAAGTTGTGGACATTGAGCGCGAACCCTCCGGGAAGACTCGATTCTGTATCTCTCGCGTCTCCCAGCAACCTCATCAGCAGGTTCTGCGATGAACGCTGTGCGGACGGTTCGATTGCGCGGGCAAGCCTCTCAAACGCTCCGACGACCCAACTGGTGGTCATGGTTCGTGTCGTCAAAAGCCCCCGCTCCCATCTTGACATGTGATTGGCACCACAGCCCTCTGACGACCCAACAAGTCGAGACGCACGGCTCCCCGCCAACACCCTCGGTTGGCCGAACTTCTACGGTCCTAACGACGCATCCACCGGCGCTTCCCGCTGAATTTCTTAGCCGAACCCACGTTCTGACACCTACTAAAAGTGTGTGGTGGGAACGTATACTTGATCGGCTTCGATTGCCGGGGCTCGCCCGTCGCAGCTCGGAATACCGCCGCGCGTGGGCTTTGTTTCGCAAGGCTCCGGATTTCGACGTCGTGATCACCGACGGCGCCGCGGTCGGTTTCGCCTTTGCATTCTTGCAATCATTGCGTTCTGCGCGGCGGCCGGCGCATGTAATGTATGACTGCTACTGGTATGGCGGAAACTGGCTGCACCGAAAGGTGATGCAGCTTTGTTTGCGACAAGTCGATCTTTGCATTGTCTGGAGTCGTGTGGAATGTGTCCGTTACGCTAAGGAATACCGCGTCTCTCCTTGCAAGTTCTCGTTCGTTCAGCATCATCACACCTTGAAGCGCTACCAGTTTGCAGTCTGCGACGACGGGTACATTTTCGCCGGCGGAAATTCCGACCGCGACTATGGCCTCTTCTTGGAAGCGGTTCGCGGCCTCCCAATCTCCTGCATATTGGCCACCAACCTGCCGCGTTTATTGGCAGGCATCCAACTTCCAGAGAATGTCCGTGTGGTAAGTGCTTCTCCGGTGGAATTTCGCCAGCTGATGGCCCGTGCGCGAATCGTTGTTGTCCCGATGCGGGCAAACTTGTTACGAACGGGTGGCCAGCAGACGTTCTTGAATGCCATGTACATGCGCAAGCCGACGATTGTCACTGATCCCGAAGGAGGCTCCGACTATATCGCACACCAAAAGACCGGCGTTCTTGTGCCCTATCCGGACGTTCACGCTTTGCGCAAGGCCATGGTCTACCTTTGGGAACATCCAGATGAGGCACGCACGATCGGTGAACGGGCCCGTGAAGTGTCCCTGCCACTGACCACGGAAAGATGCAACATTGAAATATGGAGTCTGGCGTTGAAACTTGTTCAGAACAATCGAAGTAAAGAAGCCGCCAAAATTAGTTGAAGCTTAGTGCGATGAATCTCTCTGCACCTGCGATCGGTATCGGACTGGCATGCGCCATAATAGCCGTCATCGGTATTTTTCGCCCTTTTGTGGGTTTGCTCGTCTTTCTTGCCATGCACTTCACGATGCCCGCGGAAATGGTGCCGGCCCTCGCCCCGCTCCGACTTGAGCTTGTCTACGGAATCCTTCTATTTGTGGTCTGCGCTCGTCGGATGGGCGCTGCGCTGGCAAATGCCTTAGTTAATAATCGAGTATTGCTCTCCTCCGTGATTCTGGTAGCCGCATCATGTCTCTCCATACCATTTGCGGTTTGGCGCGGAGGTGCTTTCAACGCCGTGGTCTACATGGCAAAACTTGTTGCCTTGCTCCTCTTGCTGGCCACCTTGATAGGGAACAACGGCCAGATGCAGAAGGTGTTGTGGTTGCTAATTGGGCTTCTCGTTTTCTTTGCAGGTACCGGCCTTCTTGGTTACATGCACGGCGACTTTTACGAACTGAATTACTCGGTTGGAAATCTGGACCGCGCTAGAGGTATAAACAGTCTTGTTGGCGGGCCGAACGAGCTGGCTGGCGTGCTCCTCACGCTGATTCCGTTTACGATCCCACTGTTTCGCTGCACCCGAAATTTTTTTCTTAAACTGTTGCTGCTTGCGTGCAACGGGCTTGCGTTAGCAACTATGGTCCTCACGGGATCGCGAAGTTCTATGATTGGACTCGCGTTCGTAATCGTTTATTTGGTTTTCACGTCGAAAAACAAGGTCCTCAATTTCATTGCATGCGTCGTGCTTTGCTGTGTCGTCTGGGTCTCCATGCCCAGTGAGTACCAACAGCGCTTCTTGACGGTTAAAACCTACGCCGAGGGTGGGAAGCTGGATGATTCCAATGAGTACCGGCTCGAAGTCTGGAGAGTAGGGTGGAAAATGTTTATCGATCACCCTATCGTCGGGGTAGGAGCCGGACAATTCCCCACGGCTTTTGGCACGACCTATTCCGGAAAGGCTCACGGCGGATGGATGAACCCGCACAACTTGCTTCTCCAAGTGGTTTGTGAGCTTGGTCTCGTTGGTATGATAGCTTTCGTCTATTTCTTGGCTCAAATCAGGAAGGCTATTCGTTCGGTGCTCCGTTTGGATGAGAAATCCAGATTGGTATTGAATTATCAAGTGGCTCGCGCGTGCAACGCAATGTTTCTCGCCACCATTGTCATCAGTGTCGTCGGCCACAGCCTTTATCGTCCTTATTGGTATGTACTAGCGGGTCTTGCGGCAGCCAATCGCTCTCTCGCACTGAAGAGGATACGTCAATCGTCTCCAGTCAAAGTAATCCCTGAAGCCGTCCAAGATCCTAAAGGCGAACCGCAACTTTTCCCCGCCGCCATGCCTGCACGCGCAAAGTAATTTGGGCACATTTAGTCTTTGGCCGCGCCGCTCCGGACATAAACTCCCCTCCAATTCCGAATCCTCCCTAATCGAAAAAAGTGGCCCGGCGTTTAAGACTTTCTCTTAAAACGGGCAATTGCTTTCTTTAAATGTGAACGGGAGTCTCGCAATAAAGTCTTGCAATTCATCGGCGGGATTTGCTGATTCCTTTCGTTTGTTGAAGATACGGCTGTCTCAGACGGCTCGAGCTTGGAATTTGAAGTGCCACAGAGTGATGTAGTTATCGTCCGAGGTGTGCGCATAGTACTAGCTCGCCATGCACCACTCGGCATCGCGAACCACAAGCGATCTAAGGACTGAGCAAAGCGCTTTCAGAGCCTTAACGTACGGCCGGGGTTGATAACGACCTTGGAGCGCTGGGCAGTCTGAAATTGGCGAAAATCGTATCACGGAGAGGCGCGTGAAAATTCGGAAGCTTATACTGGCAGTTACTGTTCTATTGCTATCGGCTTGCTCGCTGCGGGCCAATTGGGGTGTGGTTCAACAAACGGCCAGCCCCCAAACAGGAAGCACGACGGTCACGGCTAGATTCGCTTCCAACGTAACACCCGGCGATCTCATTGTAGTTCAAGCCATTTGGAGTTCCACCACCTTTGGCGTTACTTCGATTTCGGACACACTCGGCAACACCTACACCAGCGCCGCGATCGCTTCCGGTTCAACGAGCACGGAACAGATTAGCACGCAGGTTTTCTATGCCGCGAATGTGAACGGTGGGCCAAACCAAGTAACAGTCACCATTGGAGGTTCCACCTTCTTCAACATCTTTGTCTATGAAATTGCCGGGGCAGCGACCACCAATCCGGTTGATGTCACTGCCATCGGTAATGGGACCGGCTTGTCCGAAACGACGGGCTCCACGCTGACATCTGCTGCAAACGACTTCGTATTCGTCGCAACAGGCCACCATTTCGCTTATGACGCCCCTGGGACCAATTTCACAGGTATGCAGGCGACGGCGACCGGCCTCGGCCAGTACGAGACGGTAGCTTTCTCTGGAACGACCGTAAGTGGTGCCGCTACCCTCAGCGGGACCAATTCCTCCTTGCCGTGGTCCGCTGTTCTTGTGGCATTCAAAAGTCCGGCGCCGACGGGAACCGGCGGGGGTGCCACTTTGACCTCCATACAGGTTATTCCTGCGAGTCCCACTTTGGCCATGGGGCAAACCCTCCAGTTGAGCGCCGTCGGAACTTTCAGCGACAACAGCACTCAAGATCTCACCAATATGGCGACGTGGGGGTCGTCTAATTCCACAGCGGTTAGCGTCAGCACCTCGGGACTTGTCACCGCTACTGGACACGGAACCTCCACGATTACGGCCACTTCGGGGGCCGTATCCAGCAGCACTCCGGTGCTAGTCGAGGGCGTCCTGACTTCCATTCAAGTAACGCCAGTAAACGGTTCCGTCACGGCAGGAGGCACTCAGCAGTTTACTGCTACCGGTAGTTTCAGCGATGGCACTACAGAAAACCTGACTCCTTCCGTTAGCTGGAGTTCATCTAACACCAGCGTGGCGACAATTAATGCCTCCGGCTCACTGTCCAGTCTCACAGCCGGGAATGTCACTATTACGGCCAGCTCCGGTGGCGTAACTGGCTCAAGCAACTTTACTGTGAACCCGCCCATCGGTGTTGTCGCCACCCCGGTTACGCAGACGCCTTTGGTTCAGACCAACTTCCAGTCATCGGTGCAGTATCAAATGCAGACCCCTCCCACATCTGGCGGCAATTCCTGTGCTCCTGCCCCATGCATAGCCCAAACCTTTCTGAATCCCAACGCTGCGGGGAACATGATATTTGTCTGGGTTAGCTGGAATGCCGGATTCAATCTCACCAATGTTTCGGACACCGCCGGAAATACCTACACGCGTATTCCTGGTTATCCTTCTGCGGGCAGCGTAACCGATGATTTTTGGGTCGCGTACAACATCAACGCTAGCTCAAGCAACAAGGTAATTGGACTATTCTCGAGCGGCACAATCACTCCCGTCTACATGCAAATTCTCGAGTACTCTGGGTTAGCCACAGCGAACGCTTTCGATGTGACCTCAACCGTCCGGAAGCACGTCCAGTGTGTCGCGCCCTGCACCATGATTAGCGCGCCCTCGCCACTGACAACGCAGCCGCACGAACTGGTAGTGGCGATCTTTGACATCTCGTCCGGTCCTCAGGTGACTGGCGGCAACGGGTGGATACCTGAGTTCTCCTGCTTCAGTTGTATGGCTTGGGAGGCCGATCTGAGTGGCCAAGTCGTGATTGAGCACCAAGTGGCAACGGCAACCGGTTCTTTCACCGCGTCCTTCGCAGACGTCACGAATGGGTGGCCAGCTTACGACAGTTATCTATTTACATTCAAGATGGCTCATTGAAGTACACGCCCATCGAAGTCGAATCATCGGATATTAATGGGCCTGGGCAGCCGATAAGGTTCGCTGTTGAGAGCAGACCTCGAACCACACCTGTAACTCTTGAGTCCCCTCAATGAAACAGGATTGAAAGGGAAACTATTTTCACACAGTAGGCAGGCCGCCCTGTAAGCGAAGCAGAATCACTCTGTAAGTTACTTGGTTTCAGCAGGTTATGATACACATCAGGTGTTCCAAGAATCGCACCAACGGCCAAGAATTTGCTGCATCTACCGTCTGGGCGTTGCGTTAAGCGAAGCTGGGTAGGGAGAGCATTTCGACGACTCCTAAGCTCGCCGACTTCCTACATTACCAAGGCCCAGCTAAGAGATTCTGAAGGCGGCAACGAAATGCAAGAGCGCCTCTATGACCGTCTAAAATTGCCTGAGATACCAGCGCTTAATGGCTTGCGAGCAGTTGCCGTCTTCACAGTGATTGGATTTCACACAGTTAACCGTTGGTTCCCGGGTCGGTTTGGCGTTCTGATTTTTTTCGTTCTCAGCGGGTTCCTGATCACTTGGCTGCTATTGAAGGAATCCGCCTCAACCGGAAGGGTATCGCTCACAGCGTTTTACAAAAGACGAAGCTTGCGAATTTTCCCAGCTTTTTACGTATTTTGGTTGCTTCAGGTGTTCGTATTGGCCGCGATCCCATGGCCTCTTGTCACCAGCTGTGCTGCCTACGTCGGAAACTACTATGTCGGGGCTGTACTGCACACTGAAGCGCCTGTCATGGGCCATACTTGGTCTTTAGCCGTCGAAGAACAATTCTATTTACTATGGCCCCTCATATTTGCCTGGCAAAGACACAATCTCAGACGACTTGCTTGGTACCTTGCAGGAGTCGTCCTCGCCGTTCAGATTCTTCGCATTCTCCTTTTTAAGCCCGGGGTAAATGGTCTGTATGTAGCTTATGCTTTCGAGACGCGGTGCGATGCGCTCGCCATCGGTTGCTTGATCGCTATTTTGCTCTGGACTCAGCCGAAAATTCCGAGTTGGCTCTTCTCCCGAGCCGCGATTTTCGCGCCGATCAGTGTGGTCCTGGCTTGCACTTTTGTCGAACGTTACGATCAACCAGGGAGTCTCTTGTATTGTTTTGGTCCGGTTGCTGCGGCGTCGGCCTTATTAATTGTGCAAGCCATCACTCTGAGTGACCGGGGCTTGTTCGCGCTGCTGAATCATCCGGTAATGAACTATCTCGGAAAAATCTCGTACCCTCTATATCTCTACCATTTGATCGTTCATCAATTCACTCACGATCTGCCGGCTAGCAAAGTAGTGAAAGGAATCATCAGTCTTCCTTTGCTCATTCTGGTGGCAAGCGCATCTTACTTCTTCGTGGAGAAGCCCTTCCTGAAATTAAAGAATAGAAAGATCCAACCCGCGCCCGATGCCATAATTGGCTTGACGAATGAGTAGCGCCGCTCTCTTACCAGCAACTGCCTGATATGCGGACGTCCAGGCTGGCAGCTAGTTTACGTTCAGGGTCACAGTGGTCGAATGTGTCAAGGCGTTTGCGCCAGTTCCAGAACTCCCGGTCAATGTTAGCGTGTAAGTCCCAGCCGGTGTGCCGTTAGGGCTCGTCCCTGCGGTGATACCAGCACATCCCGCCACCAGGATCACTGCCAGCAGCGCTAGCCCCATGGCGAGGCTCATTTGTCTGCCCTTCTTGGTCAGGAGAGTGGCCAGGGCCATGAAGGCCATAAGGATCACCGACTGAATGACCTGTATCTCCAGACGCGTCCAAGGTCGTATCGCCTGCGGCCCAACTATTGGTCCTACCGACGAATGTGCCATCGTTGTTACTGTTACCGTCGCTGTCGAGGGGCTAGTTCCATTGGGCGTCACCAAATTCGGCGCAATCATGCAAGTCGCGGACTGAGGAGCTCCCAAACAGGTCAAACTCACCGCTTTATTGAAGCCCCCGGTGGGCATCGCACTCAACGTAAAGGTGGTCGACTGGCCTGAGGCTGTCGTGATCAAACTCGAAGACGCCGATATAGAGAAATCTCCAATATTGCTAGAGGAACCTGTGCCTGTGAGGCTTAGGGTCTGCGGGCTGGCCCCAGCATTGTCTGTGATGCTGATCATGCCCGTCCGCGTCCCCGTCGCCGTCGGTTTAAACGTCACACTGATCGTGCAGTTGGCCCCTGCCGCCAGCGATCCGCCGCAACTGTTGCTTTCGGCAAAGTCCCCGCTGGCCGTGATCCCCGTGATCGTTAATGCCGCGTTCCCCGTGTTGCTTAGCGTCGCCGTTTGCGCCGCACTGCTTGCATTAATTGTCTGACTCCCAAAGGTCAGCGCCGCCGGTGCTACATTGGCGGTCGGCACAGCCACCGCCACACCTGTGCCTGTGAGACTTAGGGTCT
>Ga0307477_10001421_pt1 | contig 20242 bp, 16 predicted proteins | sample atmos_gasesECM2C_FD_203316 | JGI IMG/M metagenome (GOLD analysis project Ga0307477, IMG submission 203316) | Hardwood forest soil microbial communities from Morgan-Monroe State Forest, Indiana, United States - atmos_gasesECM2C_515 | ecosystem: Environmental > Terrestrial > Soil > Temperate...
ACATCAAGATGACGATTGAGCTGATCAGTCCGATTGCGATGGAGGACGGGCTGCGCTTTGCGATCCGCGAGGGCGGCAAGACCGTCGGCGCAGGGGTCGTCACGAAGATACTTAAGTAATTGCTTAAGTGATCGCTTGACCGAAGGTGATACACAGGCCAGTAGCTCAATTGGCAGAGCGGCGGTCTCCAAAACCGCAGGTTGGGGGTTCGATTCCCTCCTGGCCTGCCAGCGGTTGACCTAAACAGTGGGTATGACAGAGGAACTCAAGGCTCCAGAACCGGGAACCGCCGACAAGCTGCAGCTTGGCGTCGGGGTGGCGATCGCGCTGGCGGGGATCGTCGGCTACTACCTGCTCGCAAATCAGGCTTCCTGGGTGCGCTGGCTCGCCGTGGTCGGGGGCCTGGCGCTCGCCGCGGTGGCGGTGGGGTTCACCAACTACGGGTCGGAATTTCGCCGCTTCGTCGAGCTCGCGCGCATCGAGCTGCGCAAGGTGGTGTGGCCGACGCGCCAGGAGACTCTGCAGACGACGGTGGTGGTGTTCGTGTTCGTGATCGTCGCCGGCGCCTTCTTCTGGGCGCTCGATCTGGTGCTCGCCTGGGCGACCAAATTCCTCACCGGGCAGGGGAGCTGAACGTGGCGCTCAGGTGGTACGTCGTGCACGCCTACTCGAATTTCGAGCACCGCGTGGCCGAGTCGCTCAAGGAGCGCATCCAGCGCGCGGGCCTTGTGGAGCGCTTCGGCGAGATCCTGGTGCCGACCGAGGAAGTCGTCGAGATGCGCGACGGCCAGAAGCGCAAGAGCGAGCGCAAGTTCTATCCCGGCTACGTGCTGGTGCAGATGGAGATGGACGAGGAGACCTGGCACCTGGTGCGCGACGTGCCCAAAGTGCTCGGCTTCATCGGCGGCACGCCGGAGAAGCCGGCGGCGATCAGCGACAAGGAGGCGAATCAGATCCTGCGACGCGTGGAAGAGGGCGTCGACAAGCCGCGGCCGAAGGTGCTGTTCGAGCCCGGCGAGGTGGTGCGCGTGGTGGATGGGCCGTTCAACGACTTCAACGGCGTGGTGGAGAGCGTGAACTACGAGAAGAACCGCCTGCAGGTGGCGGTGCAGATTCTCGGCCGCTCGACCCCGGTCGAGCTCGATTTCTCGCAGGTGGAGAAGGCCTGATGAGCCGCCGCGCGGCGCTCGGGTCCTGAAGGAAAGCGAATCATGGCGAAGAAGGTACAGGGCTACATCAAGCTGCAGGTGCCGGCGGGCGCTGCCAATCCCTCACCCCCGATCGGGCCGGCGCTCGGCCAGCAGGGCGTGAACATCATGGAGTTCTGCAAGCAGTTCAACGCCCAGACGGCGAAAATGGAGAAGGGTCTGCCGATCCCGGTGGTGATCACGGTCTATAGCGACCGCAGCTTCACCTTCGTGATGAAGACCCCGCCGGCGGCGGTGCTGATCCGCAAGGCGATCGGCATTGAAAAAGGCAGCGGCACCCCCAATACGGCCAAAGTCGGGAAGATCTCGCGCAAGCAGCTGGAAGAGATCGCCCGGATCAAGCAACCCGACCTCACCGCCGCAGACCTCGACGCTGCGGTGCGCACCATTGCCGGCAGCGCCCGCAGCATGGGCGTCGACGTCGAGGGAGTCTGAGCATGGCTACCGCTAAGCGCATCAAGGCCTGGAAGGCGAAGCTCGCCCCGGGCAAGCAGTACCCGGTGGAGGAGGCTATCAAGCTGGTGAAAGAGTTCGCTACCGCCAAGTTTCCGGAGACCGTCGATGCGGCGGTCAACCTCGGGATCGATGCGAGCAAGTCCGACCAGCAGGTGCGCGGCTCGACGGTGATGCCGCACGGCACCGGCCAGACCGTGCGCGTGGCGGTGTTCACCTCCGGCAAGAACCAGGAGGCGGCCAAGGCCGCCGGCGCCGACATCGTGGGACTCGAAGATCTGGCCGCCAAGGTGAAGGCAGGCGAGATCAATTTCGATCGCGTGATCGCCAGCCCCGACGCCATGCGGATCGTCGGCCAGCTCGGCCAGATCCTCGGCCCGCGCGGCCTGATGCCGAACCCGAAGGTCGGCACGGTGACGGCGGATGTCGCGACCGCAGTGAAGAACGCCAAGTCCGGCCAGGTGACCTACCGGGTCGACAAGGCGGGCATCGTCCACTGCACGATCGGCAAGGCGAATTTCGAGGTGGACGCACTCAAGGAGAATCTGCACGCCCTGATCGCGGACCTGCAGAAGGCGAAGCCCGCCTCCTCGAAAGGCGTGTACCTGAAGCGCATCACGCTGTCCTCGACCATGGGGCCGGGCGTGAGGGTGGATCAGACGACCGTTTAATTTGCGCGGGGCTGCGCGGTTGCAGCCCCGGTGGAAATGCGCGCAAGCGCAGGACTGGGCCGGCGCGGCGAAGGCGCCGTCCCTCATCGAAGACCGCAGGCGAGGAATGGGGAATGGCGGGTGAGCGCAGGCTCACCGCCCTGGCGACCCGGGGCCTCTTAATGGAGCGCCTGCGCAGATGGTGAACCGATGACGCATCGAGGACTCCTCGGGGCGCGCAGGTCACCGTCGGTGATCTTCGCGGCGAGAGGAGAGAGGAATGGCACTCAACCTGGAAGACAAGCGCACGCTGGTCGCTGAGGTCGCCGCAGTCGCGGCGACCGCGCAATCGGTCGTGGCCGCCCAGTACCGCGGGTTGACGGTCGGACAGATGACCGAGCTGCGTGCCAAGGCGAGAAAGCAGGGCGTGTACATGCGTGTGGTCAAGAACACGCTGGCACGCAAGGCGCTCGCCGGCACGTCGTTCGAGTCTGTGGGACCTAAGCTCAAGGGACCTCTGGTGCTGGCGTTCTCGAAGGACGATCCGGGCGCGGCGGCGCGCGTGGTGAAGGACTTCGCGAAGAGCAACGAGAAGCTGATTGCCACACTCGTGTCGCTCGGCGGGCAGGTGCTGCCCGGCGGGGAGCTCGAGAAGGTGGCGAGTCTGCCGACTCGCGAGCAGGCGTTGGCGATGCTGCTGGGCGTGCTCAAGGCGCCGATCAGCAAGCTCGTCGGCACTCTCGCTGCGCCGGCCTCGAAGCTCGCACGCACCGTCGCTGCGGTGCGCGACCACAGGGCGCCGGCGCCTGGAGCGTAGATAGCAACTTTTTTGGAGACTCACATGGCTGTCAACAAAGACGAAATCCTCGATGCAATTTCCAAGATGACCCTGCTCGAAGTCATGGAACTCGTGTCCGACATGGAGAAGAAGTTCGGCGTCACCGCCGCCGCTCCGGTGGCCGTCGCGGCCGCGCCGGGCGCTGGTGCCGCAGCCGCCGCTCCCGCGGAGGAGCAGACCGAGTTCGCCGTCAGCCTCAAGGAGTATCCGGCTGACAAGAAGGTGACCGTGATCAAGGTGATCCGCGAGATCACCGGACTCGGCCTCAAGGAAGCCAAGGACCTGGTCGAGGGCGCACCTTCCACCGTGAAGGAAGGCGTCTCCAAGGCCGATTCCGAGACCATCAAGAAGAAGCTCGAGGACGCCGGCGCGAAGGTGGAGGTCAAGTAGACCTCCATGCGCGCCTGCCCCTCCGGGCTCGAGAGGCGCCGCCGCGGCAGCGCCTGGGCGTGGGGGAATCTGGTCCTGCGCGGCGCGCGCGGGACGCGTCGGCTCGCGCGTGGGGCGCGGGCCGCTGAAACGTTGCTGCACACCGTTTTGAGGTGACCACTCGATGGCTTATTCCTTCACCGAGAAGAAGCGCATCCGCAAGAACTTCGGCAAGCAGGCGAGCATTCTCGATACGCCTTATCTGCTCGCCATCCAGCTCGACTCCTACCGCAAGTTCCTGCAGGTGGACAAGCCCGAGGAGGAGCGCGAGCCGACCGGGCTGCACGCCGCCTTCCGGAGCGTGTTCCCGATCACGAGCTACAGCGGCAACGCCTCGCTCGAGTACGTGAGCTACCGGCTCGGCGAGCCGGTGTTCGACGTCAAGGAGTGCCAGCTGCGCGGCCTCACCTACGCCGCGCCGCTGCGCGTCAAGGTGCGGCTCATCGTGCTCGACAAGGAGGCCGCCGGAGCCAAGAAGCCGGTCAAGGATGTGCGCGAGCAGGAGGTATACCTCGGCGAGCTGCCACTGATGACCGACAACGGCACCTTCGTCATCAACGGCACCGAGCGCGTCATCGTCTCGCAGCTGCACCGCTCGCCCGGGGTGTTCTTCGATCACGACCGCGGCAAGACCCATTCCTCCGGGAAGCTGCTGTTCTCGGCGCGCATCATTCCCTACCGCGGCTCGTGGCTCGACTTCGAGTTCGATCCGAAGGACTGCGTATTCGCGCGCATCGACCGGCGGCGCAAGCTCCCGGTGACCATCATCCTGCGCGCGCTCGGCATGAACGAGGCGGAGATCCTGGCGACCTTTTTCGACACCAACACCTTCTACCTGAGCCGTGACGAGGTCGCCCTGCAGCTCGTGCCGCAGCGCCTGCGCGGCGAGACCGCGACCTTCGAGATTCGCATCGGCGATCAGGTGATCGTCGAAGAGGGGCGCCGCATCACCGCGCGTCACGTGCGCCAGCTCGAGGAGGCGCGCGTAACGCGGCTGCGCGTGCCGCGCGAGTACGTCTACGGCAAGGTTCTGGCGCACGACGTCGTCAACACCGAGACCGGCGAGATCCTCGCCAAGGCCAACGAGGTGCTGACCGCAGCCTCGGTCGAGAAGCTCATCGAAGCGGGCGTCGCGCAGATCAACTCGCTGTACGTCAATGACCTCGATCGCGGCGCCTACATTTCCGACACGCTGCGCATCGATCCCACCAAGACGCGCCTCGAGGCGCTGGTGGAAATCTATCGCATGATGCGTCCGGGCGAGCCGCCGACCAAGGACGCCGCTGAGAACCTGTTCGCCAATCTGTTCTTCAACCCGGAGCGCTACGACCTCTCGGGTGTCGGGCGCATGAAGTTCAACCGGCGCGTCGGCCGCAAGGAGATCAAGGGTCCCGGCATTCTCTACGACCACAAGTACGCCAGCAGCCGCAGCGACGAGCTGTCGAAGCGCCTGGTCGCCCAGTACGGTGAGATGTCGGACATCATCGACGTGCTCAAGGTGCTGATCGACATCCGCAACGGCAACGGCCAGGTCGACGACATCGACCACCTCGGCAACCGCCGCGTACGCAGCGTCGGCGAGATGGCCGAGAACGCCTTCCGCGTCGGCCTGGTGCGCGTCGAGCGCGCCGTCAAGGAGCGACTCACCATCGCCGAGACCGAGCCGCTGATGCCGCAGGAGATGATCAACGCCAAGCCGGTGGCCGCGGCGGTCAAGGAATTCTTCGGTTCCTCGCAGCTGTCGCAGTTCATGGACCAGAACAACCCGCTGTCGGAAGTGACCCACAAGCGGCGCGTCTCGGCGCTCGGCCCGGGAGGCCTGACGCGCGAGCGTGCCGGCTTCGAGGTGCGCGACGTGCATCCAACGCACTACGGCCGGGTGTGCCCGATCGAGACGCCGGAAGGCCCGAACATCGGCCTGATTAACTCGCTCTCGGTGTATGCGCGGACCAACAGCTACGGCTTCCTCGAGACGCCCTATCGGCGCGTCGACGGCGGCCGCGTCACCGATCGCATCGACTACCTGTCGGCGATCGAGGAAGGCGAGTTCGCGATCGCGCAGGCGAACGCCGCCCTCGGCCCGGAGGGCGAGCTGACCGACGTACTGGTGTCGTGCCGCTTCCAGAACGAGTTCACGCTGATGCCGCGCGAGCGCATCAACTACATGGACGTCTCGCCGAAGCAGATCGTGTCGGTGGCGGCCTCGCTCATCCCGTTCCTCGAGCACGACGACGCCAACCGCGCGCTCATGGGCTCGAACATGCAGCGCCAGGCGGTGCCGACGCTGCGCTCGGAGACACCGCTGGTCGGTACCGGCATGGAGCGCCCGGTGGCAATCGATTCCGGCGTCACCGTGATCGGCAAGCGCGGCGGCACGGTCGATTCCGTCGATGCCTCGCGCATCGTGGTGCGGGTCAACGACGAGGAGACCACCGCCGGCGAGCCGGGAGTCGACATCTACAACCTCACCAAGTACACGCGCTCGAACCAGAACACCTGCATCAACCAGCGGCCGCTGGTGAACGCCGGCGATGTGATCGCGCGCGGCGATGTGCTGGCAGACGGCCCCTCGACCCATCTTGGCGAGCTCGCCCTCGGGCAGAACCTGCTGGTGGCCTTCATGCCGTGGAACGGCTTCAACTTCGAGGACTCGATCCTGATTTCCGAGCGCGTGGTGCAGGAGGACCGCTTCACCACCATCCATATCGAAGAGCTCACGTGCGTGGCGCGCGACACCAAGCTGGGACCCGAGGAGATCACCGCCGACATCCCCAACGTCGGCGATGCGGCGCTCGCCAAGCTCGATGAGGCGGGTATCGCCTTCATCGGCGCGGAGGTGAAGGCCGGCGACATCCTGGTCGGCAAGGTGACGCCCAAGGGCGAAACGCAGTTGACGCCCGAAGAGAAGCTGCTGCGCGCGATCTTCGGCGAGAAGGCTTCCGACGTGAAGGACACCGGGTTGCGTGTGCCGCCCGGGATGGACGGCACCGTGATCGACGTGCGCGTGTTCACGCGCGACGGCGTCGACAAGGACTCGCGCGCGCTCGCGATCGAGAAGTCGGAGATCGAGCGGGTGCGCAAGGACTTCGCCGATCAGCAGCGCATCCTCGAGGACGACCTGTTCCTGCGCGTACGCGGCATGCTGCTCGGCCAGAGCGCCGCCGGCGGCCCGCACAAGCTCAAGGGTGGCACGCGCATCACCGCCGAGTACCTGGATGAGGTGCCGCGCGAGCAGTGGTTCGAGATTCGCCTCGAGGAGGAGGAGGCCAACTCGCAGCTCGAGCAGTCCGCCGAGCGCCTCAAGGCGCAGCGCAAGGCGTTCGAGAAGCGCCTCGACGACAAGAAGGCCAAGATCACCGCGGGCGATGATCTCGCCCCCGGCGTGCTCAAGATGGTGAAGGTCTACCTCGCGGTGAAACGCCGCGTGCAGCCGGGTGACAAGATGGCCGGCCGCCACGGCAACAAGGGTGTGATCTCGACCATCGTGCCGGTGGAGGACATGCCGTACCTCGAGGACGGCACCCCGGTGGACGTGGTGCTGAACCCGTTGGGCGTCCCCTCGCGCATGAACGTCGGCCAGGTGCTCGAGACGCACCTCGGCTGGGCGGCCAAGGGTGTGGGATTGAAGATCGGCCGCATGCTCGAGCAGCAGGCGGCGCTCGCCGAGCTGCGCGGCTTCGTGCGGCAGATCTACAACGAGACCGGCGGGCAGCACGAGGAGATCGACAGCATGAGTGATGCGGATCTCCTGCAGCTCGCCAAGAACCTCTCGAGCGGTGTGCCGATGGCGACCCCGGTGTTCGACGGTGCGAGCGAGGCGGAGATCAAGCGCATGCTCGAGCTCGCCGAGCTCCCGGTGAACGGCCAGACCTTCCTGTACGACGGCCGCACCGGCGAGCGCTTCGAGCGCCAGGTGACGGTCGGCTACATGTACATGCTGAAGCTCAACCACCTGGTCGACGACAAGATGCACGCGCGCTCGACCGGCCCCTACAGTCTGGTCACCCAGCAGCCGCTCGGCGGCAAGGCGCAGTTCGGTGGGCAGCGCTTCGGCGAGATGGAGGTGTGGGCGCTCGAGGCCTACGGCGCCTCCTACACGCTGCAGGAGATGCTCACCGTGAAGTCAGATGACGTGAACGGTCGGACCAAGATGTACAAGAACATCGTCGACGGCAACCATCAGATGGATGCCGGCATGCCGGAGTCCTTCAACGTGTTGGTGAAGGAAATCCGCTCGCTCGGCATCAATATGGAACTGGAGCAGGACTGAGTCATGAAAGACCTTTTGAAACTGTTCAGGCAGCACGCTCCGGTCGAGCACTTCGACTCGATCAAGATCGGGCTGGCGTCGCCGGAGATGATCCGCGCGTGGTCGTACGGCGAGGTGAAGAAGCCCGAGACCATCAACTACCGTACCTTCAAGCCCGAGCGCGACGGTCTGTTCTGCGCCAAGATCTTCGGGCCGGTGAAGGATTACGAGTGCCTGTGCGGCAAGTACAAGCGCCTGAAGCATCGCGGCGTGGTGTGCGAGAAGTGCGGCGTCGAGGTAACTCAGTCGAAGGTCCGCCGCGAGCGCATGGGCCACATCGAGCTGGCGAGCCCGACCGCGCACATCTGGTTCCTGAAGTCGCTGCCGTCGCGCATCGGGCTGATGCTCGACATGACGCTGCGCGAGATCGAGCGGGTGCTGTACTTCGAGGCCTTCGTGGTCATCGATCCGGGCATGACCCCGATGCAGCGTGGGCAGCTGCTCACCGACGAGATGTACCTCGAGGCGATCGAGGAGCACGGCGACGAGTTCGACGCCCGCATGGGCGCCGAGGCCGTCTACGAGCTGATGCGCACCATCGATCTGCCCGCCGAGATCACCAAGGTGCGCGAGGAGATGGCCGGCACGTCGTCTGAGACCAAGCTCAAGCGGCTGTCGAAGCGTCTGAAGCTGATCGAGTCGTTCGTCGAGTCGGGCAACAAGCCCGAGTGGATGGTGATGACGGTGCTGCCGGTGCTGCCGCCGGACTTGAGGCCGCTGGTGCCGCTCGACGGCGGGCGCTTCGCGACCTCGGACCTGAACGACCTGTACCGCCGCGTCATCAACCGCAACAACCGGCTGCGGCGGCTGCTCGAGCTCAACGCGCCCGACATCATCGTGCGCAACGAGAAGCGGATGCTGCAGGAGGCGGTCGACGCGCTGCTCGACAACGGCCGCCGCGGGCGCGCGATCACCGGCACCAACAAGCGCCCGCTCAAGTCGCTCGCCGACATGATCAAGGGCAAGCAGGGGCGTTTCCGTCAGAACCTGCTCGGCAAGCGCGTCGACTACTCGGGCCGCTCGGTCATCGTGGTCGGCCCGCAGCTGCGCCTGCACCAGTGCGGACTGCCGAAGAAGATGGCGCTCGAGCTCTTCAAGCCGTTCATCTTCCAGAAGCTGCAGCTGCGCGGCGAGGCTTCGACCATCAAGGCCGCGAAACGGCTGGTGGAGCGCGAGGGCCCTGAGGTGTGGGACATCCTCGAGGAGGTCATCCGCGAGCATCCGGTGCTCCTCAACCGCGCACCGACGCTGCATCGCCTCGGCATCCAGGCGTTCGAGCCGCTGCTGGTCGAGGGCAAGGCCATCCAGCTGCACCCGCTGGTGTGCACCGCCTTCAACGCCGACTTCGACGGCGACCAGATGGCCGTGCACGTGCCGCTGTCGCTCGAGGCGCAGCTCGAGGCGCGCGCGCTGATGATGTCCTCGAACAACATCCTCTCGCCCGCCAACGGCGACCCGATCATCGTGCCCTCGCAGGACGTGGTGCTCGGGCTCTATTACATGACGCGCGAGCGCATCGGCGCGCGCGGCGAGGGGAGCCTGTTCAGCGACGTGGCCGAAGTGCACCGCGCCTACGAGAGCCGCGCGGTCGACCTGCAGGCGCGCTGCCGGGTGCGCCTGCGCGAGCACGTGCGCGATGAGAACGGCGGGCTCAGCGAGCGCAGCCGCACCGTCGAGACGACGGTCGGCCGCGCGCTGCTGTTCGAGATTCTGCCGAGAGGCCTGTCGTTCGACCTGATCAACCAGGACATGACCAAGAAGGCGATCTCCGCGACCATCAACGCGTGTTACCGCGCGTTGGGACTCAAGGAAACCGTGGTGTTCGCCGACCAGCTGATGTACACCGGCTTCCACTACGCGACCCGCGCCGGCGTGTCCTTCGGCATCGACGACATCGTGATTCCGGAGCAGAAAACCCGCATCGTGACGGCGGCCGACGACGAGGTGAAGGAGATCCAGGATCAGTACGCCTCGGGCCTCGTGACCAACGGCGAGCGTTACAACAAGGTGGTCGACATCTGGTCGCGCGCCAACGACCAGGTCGCCAAGGCGATGATGGAGAAGCTCGGTACCGAGGAGGCGACCGACATCAAGGGCGCACGCCATAAGCAGAAGTCGTTCAATTCGATCTTCATGATGGCGGACTCGGGCGCGCGCGGCTCCGCGGCGCAGATCCGTCAGCTCGCCGGCATGCGCGGCCTGATGGCGAAGCCCGACGGCTCGATCATCGAGACCCCGATCACGGCGAACTTCCGCGAGGGGCTGAACGTCCTGCAGTACTTCATCTCGACGCACGGCGCCCGCAAGGGACTCGCCGACACGGCGCTCAAGACCGCCAACTCCGGCTACCTGACGCGCCGTCTGGTCGACGTGGCGCAGGACCTGGTGGTGACCGAGCCCGACTGCGGCACCTCCAACGGACTCGCCATGAGCCCGCTGGTCGAGGGGGGCGACGTGGTCGAGGCGCTCGGCGAGCGCGTCCTCGGGCGAGTGCTGGCGGAGGACATCGTCAAGCCCGGCACCAGCGAGGTGCTGATCGCGAGCGGCACGCTGCTCGATGAGAAGCTCGTGCGGCTGCTCGAGACCGAGGGCGTGGACCAGATCAAGGTCCGCTCACCGATCACCTGCGAGACGCGCTACGGCGTGTGCTCGCACTGCTATGGGCGCGATCTGGCGCGCGGCCGGCCGATCTCGATCGGCGAGGCCGTGGGCGTGATCGCTGCGCAGTCGATCGGCGAGCCGGGCACGCAGCTCACCATGCGCACCTTCCACATCGGCGGCGCGGCCTCGCGGGCGGCGGCGGCGAGCAGCGTCGAGGTGCGCAACAAGGGCGTGGTCCGCTTCCATCACGTGAAGACGGTGCAGCACGAGAAGGGACACCTGGTGGCGGTGTCGCGCTCGGGCGAGATCGGCGTGGTCGATGACTTCGGCCGCGAGCGCGAGCGCTACAAGATCCCGTACGGCGCCATCATCAGCGTCAAGGAAGGCGCAACGGTCAACTCCGGCCAGGTGGTCGCCACCTGGGATCCGCATACTCACCCGGTGGTGACCGAGGTCGCCGGCTTCGTGAAGTTCCAGGACTTCATCGACGGGCTCACCGTCACCTCGCAGGTCGATGAGGTCACCGGCCTGTCGAGCACCGTGGTGCTCGATACCAAGCAGCGCGGCGGCCGGGACGTGCGCGCCACGATGAAGCTGGTGAACGCCAAGGGCAAGGAAGTGACCTTCGCCAACACCGAGATTCCGGCGGTCTATACCCTGCCGCCGGGCGCGCTCGTCAGCCTCGAGGACGGCGCACGCGTGTCGGTGGGCGATGTGATCGCGCGCATCCCGCAGGAGTCGTCCAAGACGCGCGACATCACCGGCGGTCTGCCGCGGGTCGCCGATCTGTTCGAGGCGCGCAAGCCGAAGGACCCGGCGATCCTCGCCGAGAAGTCCGGCACCGTGAGCTTCGGCAAGGAGACCAAGGGCAAGCGGCGCCTGATCATCACCTCCGACGACGGCGAGAAGTACGAGGAGCTGATCCCGAAGTGGCGCCAGCTGAACGTGTTCGAGGGCGAGACGGTCGAGCGCGGCGAGGTGATCGCCGACGGCGAGCCGAATCCGCACGACATCCTGCGCCTGCAAGGCGTCGAGGCGCTGGCGAACTATCTGGTGCGCGAGATCCAGGACGTCTATCGGTTGCAGGGCGTCAAGATCAACGACAAGCACATCGAGGTGATCATCCGCCAGATGCTGCGCAAGACCGAGGTGCAGGAGGCCGGTGAGACCGCGCTGCTGCGCGGCGAGCAGCTCGACCGCTCACGCGCCCTCGACATCAACGATCGCGCGCAGAGCGACGGCAAGAAGGGCGCACGGCTGCAGCCGGTGCTGCTCGGCATCACCAAGGCCTCGCTCGCGACCGAGTCGTTCATCTCCGCGGCTTCCTTCCAGGAAACCACCCGCGTGCTGACCGAAGCGGCGGTGCGGGGACTCAAGGACGATCTGCGCGGGCTGAAGGAGAACGTGATCGTCGGCCGCCTGATTCCGGCCGGCACCGGCTTCGCCGCGCACGCTTCGCGCCGCAAGAAGATGGAGGGCGCCGACCGGCGCAGCTTCATGGACGTCGGCGGAAGCCTGCCGGACACGGAAGAGGCGAGCGTCAGCGAGGAGTCGGAGAGCGCCGCCAGCTGAGTCGCCCGGCGCGCGCCGAGGCGCCCGGCGCGCCGAGGCGCCAGGGCAGACACCTGGTGCCTGCACGAGATACGTCGGCGCGATAGTTAAGTAAACGCTTAACTATCGCGTCGCTCAGCCTTGAGCCTACGCCGTCACCGGCAGGTGACCGCTATTTCGCCTCCCAGACCTTGAGCATGTCGGGCGAGCCCTGGGCGCGCACGCCGTTGTCGGTCAGGATGGCTTCCGTCGAGGCCACCAGCTGCGCGTGCTGAAACACCAGCGCCTCGCTGAGGCGGTTGTCGAAGTCGATGGTGACGAACTCGTCCCGCAGGTCGCGCAGCAGCGCGACCAGGTGTGCGAGGCTGCGCACCGGGGTGCCGTTGATCGACTTGACGACCCAGCCGGTGGGATCGGAGTAGCCCTTCGACAGCGCGTGCGGAAACAGCGGCGCGGGAATGATCACCAGCTCCTGGCGTGCGGCATCCGGGCGCTCCGCGAGACGGGCGACCAGCGGGCTGCCGATGACCGCCTGCCCGCGCGCACGCACCAGCTGCAGCGTCTCGATGGTGGCGCGCTCGAAGACCACCGGCCCGAGAATGAAGTAGGACGGGTAAGCGCCGTTGAGCCAGTCGATCAGCAGCGGGCGGTGCGTCGGCACCGGCATGCGGATTTGCGACGTCTGGCCGCCGCGCACGATAGTGAGCGGCACGGTGCCGTCGCGTGCCACTTGTTGAATGAGATAAGCGAAGTTCACGCGCAGGTTGTCGCGCACGGCGATCATGCCCTCGTCGTCGATCGGCTTGTCGGCGATCTTCGAGATGACGTCCCACTGCTTCAGCGCATAGGAGGGACTCGGGTCGTCGGGCCAGTGAACGATCATGCCGCGCACCGAGCTGTCGAGCTTCAGAAAGCCGCGCAGTGCCGGGTTCTCGAGCGTCTGCAGCTCGTCGTACATGGCCGGTTTGCCGCCGTAGCCGCCGTCGCCGCCGAGGTTCTTGAGAAACAGCTCGATCTCCTCGTTGGGAATGATGTAGCTGATGTTCTCCGCCTTCGCGAGGTGACTGAAGGCGAGGCCGATCATCCGATCGTGGGCGATGGCCGGCCCGCCGCTGTTGCCGGGGTTGATGGCGGCATCGACCTGGATGCGCAGACCCGCGGTCATCGCGCCGTACGGTACGTATTCGATACGCGAGACGATGCCGCGCGTGATCGAGAGCGTCGTGCCGCCGATCGGAAAGCCGTACGCCAGCACCGGCTCTTTGATCTGTGGCAGCGTGCTGGCGCGCGGCAGCGGACGGCGGCCGTCGAAGAACGACTCGTCTTCGAGCTTGAGCACGGCAAGATCGATCCCCGGGTCCGTCGCGACAATAGTGGCGGCGATTTTGTCGCCCGCCTGGTTGCCCTGTACTTGCACCAGGCTGGCGTACGCCACGACGTGCGCGTTGGTCAGGATGCGCTTGCCCTCGATCACGACGCCCGAGCCGGTTGCCTCCACCGGCGAGGCCTTGCTCCAGGGCCGCGCGACGTCCGGCCGGCGCATGGTCGAGAACACCTTCACCACGGCGTTCTCGGCCTCGTGTGCGATCGCCGGGCTGGGCTCGGCAACCGTCTCGGGCGCGGCCGTGGCGGTAGCCGCGAGCAGCGTAGCGAGCAGGCAGCCGCCAACAGCGAGACATCGTCGGGTACCGATCATGGCAGCTCTGCTCGATGAATAGGTGGCTCGGCCGGAGGGCGCGGCCCGGATTCTGACACAGGACGCGGGTGAACCGGCCCGCCGCTGCTGATAAAGTCGTGCGCAGTCAGCGTTCACGAGCAGGGAGGAATGATCTATGCGACGTACAGCGATTCCGGCCATCGGGTCCGTGCTGGCAATGACGCTGTCAGCGAGCAGCAGTGCGTCCGCAGCGACGCTACCCGCATACATCGGCGCTGCGGTGGCCGATGCGGCGCGCCCCGAAGCCGACAGGCAACGCGATACCGAGCGCAAGCCCGCGGAGACGCTGGCCTTCGCCGGCGTGAAGCCGGGCGATGCGGTGATGGAGCTCGCCGCGGGACGGGGCTACTACACGCGGCTCCTGAGCGCCGCCGTCGGGCCGCAAGGAAAGGTCTTGGTCGTCGTGGCGCCGCCGAAGCCCGACGCACCCGCCGATGCACCGGTGCCGGGAGCGGCGGTGCGCGAGATTGCCGCCGACCCGCACTATGCCAACGTGACGGTCATCGTGCAGCGCCTCGGCGAGCTTGCGCCGCCGGTGAAGGTCGATCTCGTCTGGACCTCACAGAACTACCATGATTTTCACAACCTCTCGGATATCAGCATCTCGACCATCAACCGCGCCGTCTTCCAGGCGCTGAAGCCGGGCGGCACTTACCTGGTGCTCGATCACGCCGCGGCGCCAGGGTCCGGCACACGCGATACCTCCACTTTGCACCGCATCGATGAGGCGGCGGTGATCAAGGAGGTGCAGGAAGCCGGGTTCGAGCTCAAGGGTAAGAGCAACATCCTGCGCAATCCGGCCGATGACCACACCGCGAAGGTGTTCGATGCGCCCATTCGGGGTCACACCGACCAGTTCATCCTGAAGTTCGGGAAGCCGTAGCGGCGGCGCCAGGAAAAGCGGACCCGCGCACCCGTTGCCTCAGAGACCCAGCAGCTCCAGGGTGAGACGATCGCTCTCGCCCGCGCAGTACTTTGCCAGCGCCTCGCTGAAAACTCGTTCGCCGGTGCCTTGGGCGCCGCGCGTCGCGGCCGCGCCGCCGGCGCCGGTGGCCACGCTCAGCTCGCCGGCAGCACAGGCGAACAGCGTCATGCAGGAGCGGAACTTCAGCTCATCCGGGGACCCGAAAATTGTCTCGGCGCTGGCGCCCGGGAGGGCGTTCACGAGCGCCGCGCATTCGCGCAGCCGCGCGCCGAGCAGCGGGTGAGCGAGGTAGGCGCGCGCCTCCTCGAGCGAGCCCAGCCCGAAGCGCTGGGCCGTGGGGCTCGACCCCAGCCCCCTGAGCTGCGGAAAGATGAACCACATCCAGTGAGTGCGCTTGCGTCCATCCGCGAGCTCGGCACACACACGTGCGTACACGGCCTCCTGTGCGGCGACAAAACGACCGAGGTCGTACGGGTCATGCACGGTCACTGTCAGCTCTGGTCGCGGCGGAACACCATCACGAAGCGGTCGGTCTTACCGACCATCTCGCCCTTGTAGGTGATTTTGTCGCGCGGATCGTCCGGCCGGCGCAGCACGTCGCTGGTCTTGAGCATCGTGAAGCCGTGCTTCTCGAAGTCGTGCCGCGCATATTCCTCATCGATCCGGTGCAGCGGGCCGGCAGCCGCGTGGCCGGTACCGGGTTTGGCGGAGTGATCGACGAGCAGCAGGATACCGCCCGGCTTCACGACGCGCGCGATCTCGGTCAGCACCGCATCGGGATCGATCTTCGGCCAGGGCCCCTTGTCGGGCTGCCAATAGAGATCGTGATACACCTTGATGAGCAGGATCGCATCGAGCGTGTGGGCGGGAAATCCGAGGTAGTGCACGTCGATGAGGCGATGCTCGACGTTCGCCAGCCGCCCGCCGGCGAGACGTACCTGCCATTGTTTCTCGCTCCACTCCTCCCAGGCGTCGTTGTTGAGCAGATAGACGTGCCCCTTCGGGCCGACGATGTAGCTCGCCAGCTCGCTGTAGTAGCCATCGGCGGCCAGAAAGTCCGCGACCACCATGCCGGGGCGTATGCCGGCGAGCCGCAGCACCTCCGCCGGGTGATCTATTGCGTCGCGCTTGATGTCATCGGCGGTACGTCCGGGATGAGCCACCGCCGCGTCGTAGATGTCGCCACCGCGCGTACTGGCGCCGGCGACTGTGACGATCCCGCTCAGCAGTAACAGGGCGAGGGCGCAGCGGGATGCGCAGGTGAAGAGGCGCATCGTTACTCCTTTCAAGGAAGTCGCAGCAAATGCCGCCAATGAGGGCGAGCGTGCATTATGAGCCTGCCCCGCGCGGCCGCGATGCTCGCTGAGACCAGACGAGAGTTGCCGGCGGCGCTCGGAGTACGGCCCGACGGCGGCCGGTCTGTCGCCCTGTGGCTGCCGTGACAGAACCCGCCGGGGCAAAGAAAGAAGGGGAATGACTGCCGCAGTGCGTCAGCTCTGAGTTGGCAGGGGCTTGTCGAGCAGCTGGTAACCCGCGCGCGGGCCGTAGCCGCGCCGTTGGTAAAAGGCGCGCGCCGCAGTGTTGTCGATCCCGAGCTGCAACTGCAGGCGTACGCAGCCGCGCCGCACGAGCGCTGCCTCGGCGGCCGCAAGCAGCAGCGAGCCGGTGCCCTGCGAGCGCGCCGCCGGCAGCACGAAGAACTCGTCGATCTCGCCCATGAGGCCGCGGTGCTCGACGCTCATCACCAGCACCACGATGAGATAACCGGCCAGTCCCCCCTGTGACTCCGCCACCAGGATCAGGCCGAGCGCCGGATCCGCGAGCAGCCGCTTCAGCACCAGCTCTATACGCAGCGCCTCGAAGCCCGCGATGCCCTCGAAGTCCCAGTAGCGGCGGATGAGGGTGAGCAGCCGGGGAATGTCGGCGGGCTGGGCGGGGCGGGTGTTCACGTCGCTGCGCGTCTCCTCGAGCCTACGCCGCGAAGGCGGCGGCGAGCCCGCAACTCATGAGGTCCCGAGCGCTTGGCGGCGTATCGCACCACCCGCAGCCGGAACGCCCCACAGGCCTCGCCCGAGGTCGAAAATGAGGTCGTTGACGGGGGGGCGGGCGCGATGCGTCGCCGCAAGGTCTTTTGGGGCTATCGTAATCGGCCGCCGTGACAAATCAATCGCAAAGCAGCAGGTCGGCCGCCGGCGGTGCCGGCAGGTGCGGACGCGGCCGGTTGCCCCCTGGTTGTTGCCCTTGGACGTCCCGCCCCGGGCGGTTGACACCCCGCAGGTCCGTACCTAGAATCGCCCGCCTTTGTCGGGGCGGCCATTACGCACGCCGTCCCGGAAACAGCGACTTACGAGTACCGGGCCGCCACAGCAAAGGGCGGCCCCGTGTTTCTCTAGCGGTCGCTTTGTCGTGCGAGGAAAACGAGGCAACGATGGCGACCACGGGTCAGCTCATCCGGCAGCCGCGCCGGACCAGGGCGGAGAAAACCAAAGTGCCGGCGCTCGGGGCGTCGCCACAGAAGCGTGGCGTGTGCACGCGCGTCTATACCACCACGCCCAAGAAGCCGAATTCCGCGCTCCGCAAGGTCTGCCGGGTGCGCCTCACCAACGGCTACGAGGTCACCAGCTACATCGGCGGCGAAGGCCACAACCTGCAGGAGCACTCGGTGGTGCTCATCCGTGGCGGCCGTGTGAAGGATCTGCCAGGCGTCCGCTACCACACCGTCCGCGGCACGCTCGATTGTGCCGGCGTCGGCGAGCGCAAGCAGGGGCGCTCGAAGTACGGCGCCAAGCGCCCGAAGAAGTAAGGGGTAGACATGTCCCGACGTGCTCAAGCGCCGGTCCGCACCATTCTGCCGGACCCGAAGTACAACAACGACATGCTCGCCAAGTTCATGAATGTCGTGATGAAGAACGGCAAGAAGTCGGCGGCGGAACGCATCATCTACGGCGCGCTCGAACGCATTGCCGAGAAGACCGGCAAGCAGGGAGGCGAGGCGATCGAGGTGCTATCGACGGCGCTCGACAACGTCAAGCCGGTCGTCGAGGTGAAGTCACGGCGCGTCGGTGGCGCCACCTATCAGGTGCCGGTCGAAGTCCGTGCCAGTCGCCGCCAGACGCTCGCGATGCGCTGGGTGATCGAGGCGGCGCGCGATCGCAGCGAGAAGTCGATGGCGTTTCGCCTGGCGCACGAGCTGATGGACGCTTCCGAGAACCGCGGCGCCGCCGTCAGGAAGCGCGAGGACACGCACCGCATGGCGGAGGCCAACAAGGCTTTCGCCCACTACCGCTGGTAAGGGAGCGAAGGACACTCAGTGGCACGCGCGACGCCCATCGAGCGGTATCGGAACATCGGCATCTCCGCCCACATCGACGCGGGCAAGACGACGACGACCGAGCGCATCCTGTTCTACACCGGCGTGTCGCACAAGATCGGCGAGGTCCACGACGGCGCGGCCATCATGGACTACATGGAACAGGAGCAGGAGCGCGGCATCACGATCACCGCCGCGGCGACCACCTGCTTCTGGAAGGGGATGGACAACAGCTTCCCCGAGCATCGCATCAACATCCTCGACACTCCGGGCCACGTCGACTTCACCATCGAAGTAGAGCGCTCGCTGCGGGTGCTCGACAGCGCCGTCGCGCTGTTCGATTCGGTCGCCGGCGTGCAGCCGCAGTCGGAGACGGTGTGGCGGCAGATGAACCGCTACGCCGTGCCGCGGATTGCGTTCGTCAACAAGATGGACCGCGCGGGCGCTAACTTTCTGCGCGTCGTCGACATGATCCGCACGCGCCTGCGCGCCAATCCGCTCGCCATCCAGCTGCCGATCGGCGCCGAGGAAGGCTTCGAGGGCGTGATCGACCTGATCCGCATGCAGGCCATCTACTGGGATATGGCGACCCAGGGAATGAAGTTCGAGTACCGCGACATCCCGGAGAACCTGCGGACGCAGGCCGAGGAGTATCGCGCCAAAATGATCGAGGCGGCGGCCGAGGCCAACGATACTCTGATGCACAAGTACCTCGAGCACGAGGAGCTGTCGGCGGCCGAGATCCGCGCGGGGTTGCGCGAGCGCTCGATCAAGAACGAGCTGGTGCTGTGCATGTGCGGCAGTGCCTTCAAGAACAAGGGCGTGCAGGCGCTGCTCGATGCGATTATCGAGTTCATGCCCTCGCCGGTCGACATGCCGGACGTCAAGGGCATCGGGCCGGACGGCGAGCTCGAGACCCGCAAGGCGAGCGACGACGAGCCTTTCGCGGCGCTCGCCTTCAAGATCCTCAACGACCCCTTCGTCGGCAATCTCACCTTCTTTCGCGTCTACTCGGGGGTGCTGAGCTCCGGCGACACGGTGTACGTGCCCGCCAAGGACCGCAAGGAGCGCATCGGTCGGGTACTGCAGATGCATGCCAGCGAGCGCACCGAGATCAAGGAAGTGCGCGCCGGCGACATCGCCGCGGCGGTCGGCCTCAAGGACGTGATCACCGGCGATACGCTGTGCGATATCGACCAACCGATCACGCTCGAGAAGATGGAGTTCCCCGCCCCGGTGATCTCGGTGGCGGTGGAGCCCAAGACCAAGGCCGACCAGGAGAAGATGGGGCTCGCACTGCAGCGCCTCGCCAAGGAGGATCCGTCGTTCCGCGTCAGCACCGATCAGGAGTCGGGGCAGACCATCATCTCGGGCATGGGCGAGCTGCACCTCGAGATCATCGTCGACCGCATGAAGCGCGAGTTCAAGGTGGAGGCGAACGTCGGCAAGCCGCAGGTCGCCTATCGCGAGACGATCCGCGCCAAGGTCGAGAGCGAGGGTAAGTTCGTCCGCCAGACGGGCGGGCGCGGCCAGTACGGCCACGTATGGCTGAAGCTCGAGCCCAATGCGCCGGGCAAGGGGAACGAGTTCGTCAACGGCGTCGTGGGCGGCTCCGTGCCGCGCGAGTACGTACCGGCGGTGGACAAGGGCATCCGCGAGGCGGAGGAGACCGGGGTCATTGCCGGCTACCCGGTGGTGGACGTGAAGGTGACGCTGTTCGACGGCTCCTACCATGACGTCGATTCGAGCGAGGTGGCGTTCAAGATCGCCGGCTCGATGGGTTTCAAGGAAGGCTTCAAGCGCGCGAAGCCCGTGCTGCTCGAGCCGATCATGAGGGTCGAAGTCGTGACGCCGGAGGATTACTCCGGCGACGTCATCGGCGATCTCAACCGCCGGCGCGGGCAGATCACCGGCATGGAGGAGACGCCCGCGGGCAAGGCCATCACGGCCGACGTGCCGCTGTCGGAGATGTTCGGCTACGCGACCACGGTGCGCTCCATGAGCCAGGGCCGCGCGACCTTCACGATGGAATTTGCCAAGTACGTGGAAGTGCCGCCGAACATCGCGGACGGCATCATCAAGAAGTGACGATTACCGGTTGAGAGAGTCGGATCAAGGAATACGCCATGTCCAAAGAGAAATTCCAGCGCAGCAAGCCGCACGTGAACGTCGGCACGATTGGTCACGTGGATCATGGGAAGACGACGTTGACGGCGGCGCTGACGAAGGTGATGGCGGAAGCCTACGGTGG
>Ga0307477_10001422_pt1 | contig 20237 bp, 16 predicted proteins | sample atmos_gasesECM2C_FD_203316 | JGI IMG/M metagenome (GOLD analysis project Ga0307477, IMG submission 203316) | Hardwood forest soil microbial communities from Morgan-Monroe State Forest, Indiana, United States - atmos_gasesECM2C_515 | ecosystem: Environmental > Terrestrial > Soil > Temperate...
ACCTGCTTCGGGGCCCCGACCTCGAGGACTCCCACGGAACGGATGTCGAGGAGGTCGACCTCGAGCGCCACGTGGAGGAGCGCCTCCTGTTCACCCGCATGGACCGGGCCTTCACGTGGGCTCGGGCGAACTCGCTCTTCCCCCTCACCTTCGGCCTGGCCTGCTGCGCCATCGAGCAGATCCAGAGCGTGGGCTCGCGGCTGGACATCGCCCGCTTCGGCTACGAGGCGTTTCGCGCCTCCCCGCGCCAGGCCGACCTGATCATCCTCTCGGGCCGCGTGTCGATCAAGATGGCCCCGATCATCCGGCGCCTGTACGACCAGATGCTCGAGCCCAAGTGGGCCATCTCGATGGGCGCCTGCTGCTCGTCGATGGGCGTGTTCAACAACTACTCCCTGGTTCCCGCCGACAAGTTCATGCCCATCGACGTCCACGTTCCCGGCTGCCCGCCCCGGCCCGAGGCGCTCATGCACGGCATCCTCAAGCTGCGCCAGATGGTGCTCGAGAACCCCGAGTCCGGCTGGCGCGAGCGCTACGGCGCGCAGGGCACCGAGGAGCTGCTCGAGGGGGCCGACGGGCACCCGCCGGCCGCGAACGTGCTCCGTCCCGGGGACACCGCCGGTGCCTGACGCCACCGGCCTCGAGCTGATGGCTCGGGAGCTGCGGGAGGTCGAGCCCGACAGCGTGCTGGACACGATCTTCTTCCGGGATCGGGCCACGCTGCTGATCAGTCCGGGGTCGGTGAGGGCGGTGCTGGCCTGGTTGCGGGAGCGGGGGTACCGGTTCCTGGCCAGCGTGCACGGAGCCGACTATTACCCGGACGAGCCGCGCCTGGGGGTGCTCTACGAGCTCCTGGACATGGAGCGGGTGGACCGGCTCACGGTCAAGCTGCGCGTGCACACCGAGGAGCCCCGGGTGGAGTCGGTCACCCCGGACTGGCCCACGGCCGACTTCCAGGAGCGCGAGATCTACGACATGTTCGGGGTGCGCTTCGAGGGCCACCCCGACCTGCGCCGGATCCTCATGCCCGAGGACTATGAGGGCCACCCGCAGCGGCGCGACTTCCCGGTCGGGGGCGAGCCGGTCCTGTTCACGGTTAACCAGGCGCTGGGGACGCACTACCCGGACTGATGCCCGAGGTCTCGGAGTACCGCCGCCAGGAGGAGAGCATCTCCCTCTCCCCCCTGGAGCGGCGGCCCCCGGACCTGGACGGCGAGGAAGGCGGGTCGCGGGCGGAGCTTCTGACCCTCAACATGGGTCCGCACCACCCCGCCACCCACGGGGTCCTGCGGCTGCTGGTCGAGCTCGAGGGCGAGGTGGTGCGCGACCTGCGGCCCATCATCGGCTACGTCCACACCGGGATCGAGAAGACGGCCGAGGACAAGTCCTACTGGAAGGTGATCCCGGTCGTCGAGCGCATGGACTACCTGTCCTACTACTTCAACGCGCTCGCCTACTGCGGTGCGGTGGAGACCCTGATCGGGGTGGAGGTGCCCAAGCGGGCCCAGTACCTGCGGGTGATCCACCTCGAGCTCAACCGTATCGCCTCCCACCTGGTGTGGCTGGGCACGAGCGCCCTGGACCTGGGCGCCATCTCGATGTTCTGGTACTGCTTCCGCGAGCGCGAGCAGATCATGGACCTGTTCGAGATGTCCTCCGGGCAGCGCATGCACACGCGCTACTTCCAGGTCGGAGGGGTGGCCGAGGACATCCCCGCCGGCTTCGCCGAGAAGGTGCGCGCCTTCTGCCGGGTCATGCCCGAGCGGGCCGACCAGTACGGGGCCATCCTCAACCGCAACGAGATCGTGGTCAAGCGCCTGCGCGACGTGTGCCCCCTGTCCGAGGCCAAGCTGCTCGAGCTGGGGGTCACCGGTCCCCTGCTCCGGGCCGCCGGTAACCCCTGGGACCTGCGCAAGGCCGCCCCCTACTGCTCCTACGACGACTTCCAGTTCAGGGTCCCGGTGGGCAGCGCGGGCGACAACTACGACCGCTACGCGGTGCGCCTGGCCGAGATCTACGAGTCGGTCAAGATCATCGAGCAGGCGCTCGAGGGGCTCCCCGAGGGGCCCCACATCACCGAGGACCGCAAGGTTGCCCTCCCCCCGCGCCACGAGCTGGCCACCTCGATGGAGGCCCTCATCCACCACTTCAAGCTGGTGACCGAGGGCTTCCGGGTCCCGCCCGGCGAGGTGTACTACCCGATCGAGGGACCGCGGGGAGAGCTGGGCTGCTTCGTGCGCTCGGACGGGTCCTCCAAGCCCGCCCGCGTGCACATGCGCGACCCCAGCTTCGTCAACCTCCAGGCCTTCCGGTGGATGGTCAAGGACAACTACATCGCCGACCTGATCGCCACCCTGGCCATGCTCGACCCCATCCTGGGCGGGATCGACCGTTGACCCCGGCCGTCCCCCGCTTCGCACACGGCTCGCGTGTGCCCGGGTGGGACACGGCCGCCGACCTGCTCAAGGACCCGGCCCCCGTCCCCGACCCGGCCACCACCCCGGTGCCCGCGCCCCTGCGCGAGGAGATCGAGCACCACATGTCGCTCTACCCCGACCGGCGCTCGGCCGCCCTGCCCGCCCTGGCCGCGGCCCAGCGCGAGTACGGCTGGTGCTCGCCCGAGGCCATCGACCAGGTGGCCTGCGTGATGGGCCTCACCCCGGGGTACCTGGCCGCGATCGCCACCTTCTACGACATGCTCGAGACCGAGCCCGTCCCCCGGCACAGCGTCTACGTGTGCACCAACATCTCCTGCTCGCTGCGGGGGGCGGACGAGCTCTATGCCGCCTTCGAACGGGCCGTGGCCGACGGGGCCGAGGTCAACCTGCGCGCGTTCGAGTGCCTGGGGGCGTGCGACATCGCGCCCATGGCCTCGGTGGACGGGGCGTACGTCGGCCCGCTCACCCCCGACGACGTGCCCGCCCTGCTCGACGACGTACGGGCCGGGCGACCCGTGCTCCCGGACAAGCAGCTGCGCCTGCGCCCGGTGGCCGACCCCTACGCAGGAGAGGGGGAAGCGGGGGCTGACGCCCCCGGCAGCGATGGCGGGGGCGGCGACGGAGAGGGCGCGTGAGCTCGCCCCACCTGCTGTTCGCGAACATCGACGAGCCGGGGCTCGCCACCCGCGCGGTGTACGAGCGCCGCGGCGGGTACGAGACCCTGCGCCGGGCCCTGCGGATGCCGGCCGAGGCCGTGCTCCACGAGCTCGAGGCGTCGGCGGTGCGGGGCCGGGGCGGGGCGGGCTTCCAGATGGGCAAGAAGGCCTCGTTCCTGCCCAAGGGCAGCATGGACAAGTACCTGTGCTGCAACGCCGACGAGTCCGAGCCCGGGGCGTTCAAGGACCGCGAGCTGATGCAGAAGAACCCGCACCAGCTCATCGAGGGGCTCCTGATCACCACCTACGCCGCCGGGATCAATCGGGCCTTCATCTACATCCGGGGCGAGTACGCCCTGCAGGCCGACATCCTCGACGCGGCCCTGGTCGAGGCCCGCGACGCCGGCTACCTGGGCGAGCGCATCCTGGGCTCGGAGCACTCGGTCTCGGTCGTGGTCCACCGGGGGGCGGGCGCCTACATCTGCGGAGAGGAGACGGCGCTGCTGGACTCGCTGGAGGGCAAGCGCGGCAATCCCCGCCTCAAGCCTCCCTTCCCGGCCAACCAGGGCCTGTACCAGGGCCCCACCCTGATCAACAACGTGGAGACCCTGTCCACCGTCCCCCACATCGTGGCCCTGGGCGGAGCCGAGTACGCCAAGCTGGGCACCGAGACCTCGACCGGGACCAAGGTGGTCAGCGTGTCGGGCCACGTGCAGCGGCCGGGCAACTACGAGATCGAGCTGGGCATCCCCGCGCGCGAGCTCATCTGCGGCCTGGCCGGCGGCCCCCCCGAGGGCCACTCGATCAAGTGCTGGTTCCCTGGCGGATCCTCGTCCCCCATCCTCACCGCCGACGATCTCGACCTGGCCTACGACTTCGACACCATGGCCAAGGCGGGCTCGATGATGGGCTCGGGGTCGATCATCGTGGTGGACGACTCGGTCCCCCTCGTGTACGTGGCCCTGAAGCTGGCCCGCTTCTACCGCCACGAGTCGTGCGGCAAGTGCACGCCCTGCCGCGAGGGGACCAACTGGACCGTGAAGATGCTCGAGCGCATCGACGCGGGCGAGGCCACCCCGATGGACCTCGACATCATGGCCTCGGTCCAGCACCACATCATCGGCAACTGCCTGTGCGTGCTGGGGGACTCGATGGCCATGCCCGTGGGGTCGATGATCGAGAAGTTCCGGCCCGAGTTCGAGGCTCACATCGAGACCGCCCGGACTCGCAGCCCGTGGGGGACCGAGGCCCCGGAGCGCGAGCCGGCGCTGGTCCCGGGAGCGGCGTGATGCCGCGCCCCGAGCACCGCCCGATCACCTTCTCGATCGACGGACGCGAGGTCCAGGCCCCGGAGAACATCATGCTGGTGGACGGGGCCAAGCACGGCGACATCGAGATCCCCGTGTTCTGCTACGAGCCCAAGCTCGGCCAGCCGGTGGGGGCGTGCCGCATGTGCCTGGTGGAGATCGAGGGCACCCCCAAGCTCCAGACCGCGTGCTCGACTCCGGTCAAGGACGGCATGGTGGTGCACACCCAGACCGAGCGCGTGCGCGAGGCCCAGGCCGCGGTGGTCGAGTTCCTGCTCATCAACCATCCGCTCGACTGCCCCGTGTGCGACAAGGGGGGCGAGTGCCCGCTGCAGGACATCTCGTTCGGCTGGGGCAAGGGGCGCTCGCGCTTCGTCGAGCCCAAGCGCCACTTCGTCAAGCCGCTCGAGCTCTCGCCCGTGGTGGCCATCGACCGTGAGCGCTGCATCCTGTGCTACCGCTGCGTGCGCTTCTCCCAGGAGGTGTCCGAGGACTACCAGCTCGTGCTCCTCGAGCGGGGGGCGGAGACGTTCGTGGGCACGTTCGACGGGCACCCCTACGTGGCCCCGTTCAGCGGCAACATCGTGGAGCTGTGTCCGGTGGGGGCCCTGACCTCGCGCCCCTACCGGTTCCGGGCCCGCCCCTGGGACGTGGAGGGGGCGGGGTCGATCTGCACCCTGTGCCCGTCGCAGTGCAACGTCGACTTCACCGTCCGCGACGAGCGCGTCATGCGCGTCCTGTCCCGCAACCACGCCGACGTGGACGACGGATGGCTGTGTGACAAGGGCCGCTTCGCCTACCAGTCCATCCACGTGGACGAGCGCATCACCCAGCCGATGGTCAGGGACGGCGGTGAGCTGCGGCCCGTGAGCTGGGAGCGAGCCATGACCGAGGCGGCCCGGGGGCTGGAGCGGGCGGGGGCGCGCACCGCGGCCCTGGTCGGAGGGCAGACCACCAACGAGGAGGGCTTCCTCCTGGCCCGGCTCATGCGCGACGGGCTTCGGTCGGGGCACCTGGACTCGCGGGCCGCGGGGTCGCTGCCGCTCGAGCTTCACCGGGCCCTGAGCCGGCCCGAGCTCCAGGCCTCGATGACCGACCTCGAGTACGCGCACGCCGTGCTGGTGATCGACTGCGAGCCGGTGGACGACGCCCCCATCTTCGATCTGCGCCTGCGCAAGGGGGTGCGCCGCAACCGGGTCAAGCTGGCCCTGGCCACCAGCCGGCCCAGCTCGCTGGAGGACAACGCCGCGCTCAGCGTGCGCATGCAGCCGGGGGGTGGCCGGTGGCTGCTGGTTGCCCTGGATCGGGTGCTGTCGGGGGCCGGCGAGCGCGAGGCAGCGGCTGCGGCCGCGGCGGCCGGGGTGGAGCTCGAGCGGGTGCGGGCCCTGGCGGAGACGCTGCGCACCGCGGCCGGCGAGGACGACTCGGGCGAGGTGGTGCCCCCCGAGGTGGTGGTGGTGTGGGGCGAGCGCCTCGGGTATGGCCCGGAGGGCGAGCAGGCGATCCGGGCCCTGCTCAACCTGGCCGACCGTCTGGGTATGGCCGGGCGGCAGGGGGCGGGCCTGCTCGAGGTCCCGGGGGGAACCAACGGGCGCGGCCTGCGCGAGGCGGGAGTGCTGCCCAACGCCGGGCCGGGGCTGTCCGAGGTCCCCGGGGAGCCGGGGCTATCCGAGGTCCCCGGGGAGCCGGGGCTGGACGCGGCCGGGATGGCCCGGGCCCTGGGCCATGGCGACCTGTCCGCCCTGTACCTGCTCCACGTCGACCCGCTGCGGTCCATGCCCGACCGTCAGGCATGGGAGCACGCTCTGGAATCCGCGGGCACGGTGGTGGCCCACGCCTCCTACCTGAGCGACGCGCTGCGCCATCACGCCGACGTCGTCTTCCCCGCCGAGGCCTACGCCGAGAAGGAGGGGACCATGGTCCACCCGGACGGGCGCCTCCAGCGGCTCCGGCCCACCATCGCCCACCCCGGCGGGGTCAGGGCCGAATGGCGGGTGCTGGTCGAGCTGGCCGCCCGGCTGGGACTCCAGCTCGACCTGAGCACGGGGATGCACGCCACCGCGGCCCTGGTCGACGCGGTCCCCTTCTACGGCGGGATCACCCTGGAGGACATCGGGGGGCGGGGCCTGCGCTGGCCCGAGCAGGCCGCGGCCGCGGCCGCCCCGGCCGCCGAGCTGGGCCCGTTCGCGCTCGAGTCGCCGCCGGATGAGGGGGCGGGCCGCGGGGAAGATGCGGGCCATGGGGACGGGACGGGCCGCGGGGACGACGGCGGGCTGGTGCTGGGGACCTACCGCTCGATCTGGGCCGCTCCCGAGGTAGACGTCTCCCCGGCGCTGCAGTTCACCCGGGCCCGCCAGCACCTGGAGATCTCGCCCACCGACGCCCAACGGCTCGGCCTCGCCCAGGGCCAGGCGGTCACGGTGGTCAACGGCCACCCCGGAGCATCGGTCACCGCCACCGTGGCGCTGCGCCACTCGGTCACTCCGGGCATCGTGTATCTCCAGGACGGGCTGGCCGATGACTCGGCCAACGCTCTGACCAACGGGCAGCCCGCCCCCCACGTGGAGGTGCGCCCGGCGTGATCGCCACCGTCAGCTACTTCGAGCCCTGGTGGATCCAGGTGCTCAAGTCCATCGTCATCTTCGCCATCGCCCTTCAGCTCGTCCCCGTCGTGCTGCTGGTGGAGCGCAAGCTCTTGGGCCGGTTCCAGAACCGGTTCGGGCCCAACCGCGTGGGCCCCTACGGCGTCCTTCAGCCCCTGGCCGACATCGGCAAGCTCCTCACCAAGGAGCAGTCCCGGCCCACCACCTCGGTGGGCTTCCTGTTCGCCCTCGCCCCGGGCATCTCGATCTGCACCGCCGTCGCGACCTTCGCGATCATCCCGTTCGGCGACCCCCAGGACATCTTCGGCACCAAGGTGGGGCTGTACGGGATCGACGTCAGCATCGGCCCGCTCTACCTGTTCGCCTTCGGGGCCATCGCCTTCTACGGGCTCATGCTCGGGGGCTGGGCCTCGGGTTCCAAGTACTCCTTCCTGGGAGCCATGCGGGCGGCGGCCCAGCTCATCTCCTACGAGGTGTCCCAGGGCCTGGCCCTGGTGGGCGTGGTCATCACCGCCGGGACACTGTCCCTGACCGGCATCGTCCACGCCCAGGGGGGCATGTGGTACATCGTCCCCCAGCTGATCGGCTTCCTGGTCTTCATGACCGCCGGCTTCGCCGAGACCAACCGGGCTCCATTCGACCTGGCCGAGGCCGACGCCGAGCTGGTCGGCGGCTACAACACCGAGTACGGGGGAGCGCGGTTCGCGTCCTACTTCTTCGCCGAGTACCTGAACGTGATCGTGGTCTCCGGGGTGGCCACCACCATGTTCCTGGGCGGCTGGCTGCTGCCCTTCGGTCTGGATCCCCCGGGATGGGTGGACCCCTTCGTGGTCCTGTTCAAGATGGCGCTGTTCGTGTCCCTGTTCATCTGGATCAGGGCCACGCTCCCGCGCCTGCGCTACGACCAGCTGATGGCGTTTGGGTGGAAGGTGCTGCTCCCGCTGGCCACCATCAACGCCCTGGTCACCGCGATCGTGGTGGTGGCCACCCACTGACATGCCCTGGACCCGCTGACATGCCCTGGGATCCGCACGCCGACGTGATCGTGGTCGACCGCCCGCCCGATCGGGGAGGCGCCGCCAGCGACCTGTACCGGGCCTTCGGCGAGACCCTTCGCGGGCTGAGGACCACGTTCGGCCGCATCATCGAGGGCACCACCACCCTCCAGTACCCCGAGGAGAAGACGGCGGTCTACCCCCGCTTCCGGGGACGCCACAAGCTGCACCGGTTCGAGGACACGGGCCTGGAGAAGTGCGTCGGGTGCTCGCTGTGCGCGGCCGCGTGCCCGGCCGACTGCATACGGGTGGTGGCCGCCGAGAACACCCCCGAGCTCCGGGTCTCCCCCGGCGAGCGTTACGCGGCGGTGTACGAGATCAACATGAGCCGCTGCATCTTCTGCGGCTACTGCGAGGTGGCCTGCCCGTTCGATGCCATCACCATGGGCCACGACTACGAGCTGTCGGACTTCGCCCGCTCGGACCTGATCTTCACCAAGGAGATGCTGCTGGCCGAGCCGCTGGAGCGCACGCCGCTGAGAGCCGCCGGGGAGTAGCGATGGCGGCCGTCCTGTTCTTCATCGCCGGGATCGGGGTCATCGCCGGAGCGGTCGCGGTGGTGGCGCTGCGCAACCCGTTCTACAGCGTGCTCGGGCTGGTGGCCCACCTGCTCTCCCTGGCCGCCCTGTTCCTGCTCCTGCGGGCCGAGTTCGTGGCCGCCGCCCAGGTCATCGTTTACGCGGGCGCCGTGATGGTGCTGTACGTGTTCGTGGTCTCCTACGTGGGCCTCCAGGACGAGCCCTGGCGGGGCAGCCGGGTGAGCAGCGGGGGAGCGACGCTGAAGGCGGGGGCCACCCTGTTCTGCGGCGCGCTGCTGGTGGAGCTGTGCATCGCCCTGCTCGGCTCGGGACTGAAGGCCATCGACTCCCGCGGCGCGGGATACGTGCCGGGGTTCGGGTCCCCGACCCAGATCGGCGACCTCCTGCTCACCAAGTTCCTATTCGTGTTCGAGGTCGCTTCCTTCCTGCTGCTCATCGCCGCGGTCGGGGCGGTGGTCCTGGCCCGCCGCCGGGGCGGCCTGCACGACGAGGAGTGGACCGTCTCGGTGGCCAGCCTGCTGCGCAGCCCCACCCTGGGCTCGATGGCCGAGGCGGTGGGGACGACCATGGCCACGCCCAGCCGGGGGGCCCCGGGCGAGCCCGCCCCCGAGACTGGTCACGGTCGGGGCGAGCCCTTCCCCTGGACCCATCGGGGCGGGGGACAGCGGGAGCCGGGACCGGGCACCGAGGCGGGCGGCAGCGCGGGAGAAGGCGGGCAGCACCCGGGCGCCCGCGAGCGGGGCGACCACCGCGAGGAGGGCGGCTGGTGAACATCGGCTGGTACCTGGTGGTGTCGGCCTTCGTGTTCTGCATCGGCGCCGCGGGCGTGCTCACCCGCCGCAACCCCATCGTCATCCTGCTGTGCCTCGAGCTGATGCTCAACGCGGCCAACCTGGCCCTGATCGCCTTCTCGCGCATGTGGGGCAACGCCCAGGGCCAGATCTTCGCCCTGATCGTGATCGTGGTCGCGGCCTGTGAGGTCGCGGTGGGCCTGGGCCTCATCGTGGCCATCTACCGGCGGCGGCTGCCGATCGACGTGGACGAGCTGCGCGAGCTGCAAGGGTGAGCGCCACCACCTGGGCCTGGCTGGTGCTCGCCTTCCCCCTGGCGGGCACCGTGGTGATCGCCCTGGGCTGGCGCACGCTGTCCGGTCGCAGCGCGGGCTGGATCGGGACCGCGGCCATCGCCGCCGCCTTCGCGTGCGCGGTGGCGTGCTTCATCAGCATCCAATCGCACGCCCCCGATCACCGCGTGCTCACCTCCACCCTGTGGGACTACGCCAACACGGTGGGGGTCGACGCCCGCCTCACCATCCTGGTCGACCCCCTGTCGGTCCTGATGATCCTGGTCGTGTCTGGGGTCTCGGCCCTGATTCACCTCTACTCGGTGTCCTACATGGCCTCCGACCGGGGGTACGTGCGGTTCTTCTCCTACCTGAACTTCTTCGTGTTCTCGATGCTGCTGCTGGTCCTGGGCGGCAACTTCGTGGTCCTCATCGTGGGCTGGGCGTTCGTGGGCGCCGCGTCCTACCTGCTCATCTCCTTCTGGTACCGCCGGCGCACGGCCACGGCGGCGGGCATCAAGGCGTTCGTCATCAACGTGGTGGGCGACGTCGGGCTCGTCCTGGGCACGTACTTCATCTTCAAGCACACGGGCACGCTCGACTTCGAGAAGACGTTTCACTCGGTCAGGGACGTCTTCTACTCCAACCAGCCCGACCTGGTGGCGGGGTGCATCCTGCTCCTGCTGGGCGCGTTCGCCAAGTCGGCTCAGATCCCGTTGCACACCTGGCTGCCCGACGCCATGGAGGGGCCCACGCCGGTGAGCGCGCTCATCCACGCCGCCACCATGGTCACCGCCGGGGTGTATCTGATCGCCCGGCTTCACCCCCTGTTCGAGCAGGCCCCCGCGGCCGCCGACGTGGGCGCGGTGGTGGGCTGCCTGACCCTGCTGGTGGCCGGGACCATCGCCCTGGCCGTGACCGACCTCAAGCGGGTCATCGCCTACTCGACCATGTCCCAGATCGGCTACATGATCATGGGCGTCTCCTCGGGGGCCTACGTGGCCGGCCTGTTCCACCTCATGACCCACGCCTTCTTCAAGGCGCTGCTGTTCATGGCCGCCGGCTCGATCATCGCCGCCATGGCGGGCGAGCAGTCGCTGGACCGGATGGGGGGGTTTCGCCGGGCCATGCCGTTCACGTTCCCGGCCATGCTCATCGGGGGGCTCGCCCTGTCGGGGATTCCCCCGCTGTCCGGCTACTTCTCCAAGGACCAGGTCCTGCTCGACGTGGCCAACCGAGGGGGGTGGCACTGGGCCCTCTACGTGCTCGGGTATCTGGGCGCCCTGCTGACCGCCGTGTACACGTTCCGCATGATCTTCCGGGCGTTCTGGGGCGAGCCGGTGGCCGAGGCGCGCGAGCTCGAGCAGGGGCACCTGCACCACGTCGAGACCCCGTTCAACCCGGCCACCGATGAGCCCGAGGACACCGACGTGGGCTTCCCGGGGCCCGACCACCACATCGCCGAGCGCGAGGGAAGCATGCGCGGGGCGATGGCCATCCTGGCCGTGCTGGCCGTGGTCGGGGGGGTGTTCCAGCTGCCCAAGGTCAACTGGCTCGAGCATTTCCTCGAGCCCGCATTCGGCGACTCGCGCTACTTCAATCCGCCCACCCAGGGGCCCCTGGCCGTGAGCCTGGTCATCGGCGGGGTCATCGGGGTGCTGGGAATCGCCATCGCCTACCAGGTGTGGGTGCGCCGGCCGGGAACCGCCGCCGAGGTGCGCGAGCGCCTGAGCCCGGTCTACCTCCTGTTCGTCAACAAGTGGTACTTCGATGACCTGATCGACATCGCCTTCGTGCGCCCGACCGCATGGGTGGGCCGGTTCGCCCAGCAGACCTTCGAGCGGGTGTTCGTGGACGGGACCCTGGTGGGGGGCGCGACCGCGGTGGTGCGCGCGGGCTCTGCCGCCGTGCGCGCGGCCCAGACCGGGTTCGTGCGCTACTACGCCGGGCTGCTGATCCTCGGACTGGCCGCCGTGAGCCTCTACTTCCTGCTCCAGAGCTGACATGCCCCTGTCGATCCTGATCTGGCTCCCGGCCGCCGCCGCCCTGATCGGGGCGCTGGCCGCGGCCGTGACCGGGCGCAGGGAAGGCGGGGGGGCGTCGCTTCCGGGACGGGTGGCGCTGGTCGGGACGATGGGGGCCCTGGGGATCGCGATCGGCGAGATCGCGTCGTTCGACGTTCACCACAAGGGCCTGAGCGAGGTCACCGACGTGACCTGGATCGCCGCGCTAGGCATCCACTACAAGCTGGGAATCGACGGGCTCAACCTGTTCCTGGTGGCCCTCACCACGCTGCTGTTCGCCGCCGCCATCCTGGCCGCCAACCGGCGGCGGTGGGAGCGCCCGGGCAGCTTCTTCTTCTTCATGGGCCTGGCCGAGTCGGGAGTGCTGGGCGCCTTCCTGGCTCAGGACCTGGCCCTGTTCGTGGCCTTCTTCGACCTGATGCTGATCCCGTTCTACTTCCTGACCGGCATCTGGGGCGGGCCGGGGAGGGTGGCGGCCACCACCAAGCTGGTCATCTACACGCTGGTGGGATCGCTGTTGATGCTGGCGGCGGCCATCGCCACCGCCGTGCTCTCGTCCAGCCAGACCGGGCGGCCGCTGAGCTTCGTCCTCTCCGACCTCCAGCACGCGGGGGCCGCCGCCGGGGTGGGCGGGGCCGGCCTGAGCAGCAGCTCGCAGGACTGGATCTTCCTGTTCTTCGCGGCCGCCTTCCTGGTCAAGATGCCCGCCTTCCCCCTCCACGGTTGGATGCCCGACGGCTACCGGGCCATGCCGACCGAGGCCCTGGCCGTGTTCTCGGGCGTGCTCTCCAAGGTGGGGGCATACGGGTTCCTGCGCATCGTCCTGCCCCTGTTCCCCAGGGCCAGCACCCACTTCCAGACCCTGATCCTGGTCATCGCCCTGCTCTCGATCCTGTACGGATCGGCCATGGCCTTCACCCAGACCAATGCCCGCCTGATCGTGGGGTACTCATCGGTGGCTCAGCTCGGGTTCATCACCCTGGGCATCTTCGCCCTGCGCCCGGAGGGGGCTCAGGGGGCGCTGCTGCAGATGGTTAACCACGGGCTGGTTGTGGCCCCGCTGTTTTTGATCATCGGGCTGCTGGCCGCCCGGGCGGGAGGGTCCGAGGACATCCGCGACATGGGAGGCATGGCGTTCCGGGCCCCCGTGCTGGCCGCGATCTTCCTGATCGTGGCCCTGGCCACCCTGGCCATGCCCGGCTCATCGAACTTCGCGGGCGAGTTCCTGATCCTGCTCGGCGTGTTCCGGGCCAAGATCGTGTTCGCCATCGTGGCGTTCGCCGGCGTGGTCCTGGCCAGCGTCTACATGCTGCGCATGTTCATCCGGACCATGCACAACCGGACCGGGCCGCGGGTCACCTCCCGGGACCTGGGGGTGGGCGACGCGATCGTGCTCGTCCCCCTGGTCGCGGTGATCCTGTTCTTCGCCGTCTACCCGCAGCTGGCCCTGCACAGGAGCGAGCCGGCCACGGTGGCCGCCATCGCCCCGGCCCGAGGGCTGGTCAGTCCGGCCTCCGCGAGCGCGAGCAATGCGCTGGTGCCGGTGAACGGGCCGGTGGTCGTCCGTAGGAGGTCCCGAGGTAACACGATCGTCGTGCGGCGCGGCGTCTTTGGAGGCTCTGCGCGGGGCGTGAGGGGAGGGGCGACGGCCCGATGACCACCTCCCAGATCGCGCTTGCCGTCGCCCACCTCAAGGGCCCGCACGTCGACTGGGCCGGGCTGTCGCCGCTGGTCGCCCTGCTGGGCGGGGCCACCATCGTGCTCCTTGTCGGCCTGTTCCGGAGCGCGTTCGTACGCGAGCAGCTCGTCCCCGGGCTCAGCGTCGCCAGCCTGGGCGCCGCCATCGGGCTCACCGTGTGGCAGTGGGATTCGGGCAAGTCGATCATCTCCGGCGCGCTGCGGATCGACGACCTGGCCCTGGCCCTGAACCTGATCCTGTTCACCGCCGGCATCCTGGTGGTGCTGCTCTCGTGGCGCTCGGCCGCGCCCCGCGAGTCGGCCCACGGCGAGTACTACGCGCTGCTGCTCACTTCGGTGGCCGGGATGTCCACCCTGGTCGCCGCCCAGAACACGATCGCGCTCTTCGTGGGGATCGAGCTGCTGTCGATCCCGCTCTACGTCCTGTGCGCGACCGAGAGCCGGCGGGCCACCTCACTCGAGTCGGGGCTCAAATACCTGGTGATCGGCTCGGTGGGGTCGGCCACGCTGGTGTACGGGCTGGCCCTGATCTACGGGGCCACGGGATCCACGGACTTCGGCCCCATCGCGAGCGCGATCGGAACCGGTTCGATCGCCACCGACCCGCTCATGCTCACCGGGATCGCTCTGGTCATCGCCGGCCTGGCCTTCAAGTCCTCGGTCGCGCCTTTTCACCAGTGGACGCCCGATGTGTACGAGGGCGCACCCACCCCGATCACCGCGTTCATGGCGGTGGCCACCAAGGCCGCCGCCCTCGGGATCTTCCTGCGCCTGTTCGACGTGGCCCTGATCGACGAGCAGGTGCGCTGGGGTCCGGCCCTGGCCGCGCTGGCCACGGTCACCATCATCGTGGGCAACGTGGGCGCGCTCGGGCAATCGTCGCTGAAGCGACTGCTGGCCTATTCCTCGGTGGCCCAAGCCGGCTACATGCTGGCCGGGGTGGTGGTCTCCACCAGCCTCGGCATCCGGGCCACCGTGTTCTACCTGGCCGTGTACCTGTTCATGAACCTGGCCGCCTTCGCCGTGATCGTGGCCCGCGAGCGGGAGACCGGGTGGGGGGACGACATCGCGGCGGTGGCCGGGCTGGGGGGCGAGCGCCCCTGGCTGGCCTGGCCGATGACGATCGCCATGCTCTCGCTGGCCGGCATCCCCGCCACGGCCGGATTCGTGGGCAAGTTCTACCTGATCGACGCATCGGTGAACGGGGGCTACACGTGGCTGGGGGTGGTGATCGTGGTGGGATCGATGATCTCGCTGGCCTACTACCTGCGCGTGATTGCGGCCATGTGGATGCGGCCGGCCGCCGAGGGCCCGGCCCTGTCCGGGAGCGTGGGCGTGGGCGGGCGGCCCGCCATGGCCGGGGGGGCGCCGGAGGTCGATGCGGTGGCGGAGGGCCCGGGGCTCCGGGCCCGGGCGACCGGTCAGCTCGAGGTCACGGCCGTGGCCGTGATGTGCGCGGCGGCCAGCATCTTCTTCGGCATCGTCGCCTCCCCCCTGTTTGACCTGGTGCGTCACACCGGGTCTGCCCTCGGGCTGTTCTGACCCGGACCCCCCGGTCAGCGCCGGCGGTGGGCTCGGCGCACCCGAGTTCGCGGCTTGGTGAGGGCGCAACCCTGAACCCGGCGGGTGGTGATGACCCTGGCCCGGTGGGCCGTGGTAGCCACGATCCGGATGAGCGCGCCGTTGGGCAGGCCGGGCGGAAGCCCGATGCGCCGCACGTTGTGGCCACGACGGAGCCCGACCCGGCGGCGGTCGATGTACACGGCCACCGACACGACGCGCCCGCGTCGCCCGTGGGTGTGGACGGTGAGCGATCGGGCCGGGCTGGCGGGGCAGTCGGACGGTGGTGCGCCGGCCACGGGCCCGCCGGCCACCGTCCGTGGTGAGGGGGGATGGTGGTCGGCTGGGGACACCGTCACCGTGACGACGGCGGCGCCGGGCATGCTCTCGACCAGGAGCGGGTCGCCATCAGGGGCCGAGGTGATGCGGGCCCCATCCACCGTCACCTGGTAGCCGGTGGGGTAGTGCAGGGCGGGAACCTCGATCTGCGTCTTCACCCCCGGCGCGAACGTCCCGTCCCCCGCGCGGGCGGTCGAGTACGTGAGGCGGAAGATGCGCGTGTCCGGGTCATAGCTCCACGCGCGCGGGGTGCCGGCGATGGCCTGGGGATAGGGACGGACCAGCGTCTCGAGCACCGGCAGGTTGAGGTTCCCGGGAGCGGTGGGCGGCTTGGTCCCGTCCTTGACGATGGCGGCCGGGCTGTTGCAGCAATCCTCGTAGGCCCACACGGTCCATCCCACCATGTGCTGGTCGGCCTCGCTCGCCACCCGCTGGTTGAGGACCGGGTCGGTGCTGTTGCCCCACTCGTCCATCAGCAGCGCATCGCCGCTGCTGGCCGCCCTGGCCTCGGCGTTGTCGAACACCACGCCCTCATTCGTGCCGCACGCCTGCACGGGGTCGGGGAACGCGGTGAGACCGGGAGCCCTCCCCAGGCAGTAGTTGTGGAAGGCGAACAGCAGGTTGGGGTCGCCGATGCTGCCCAGGGTCGTCGGGGCGCCGAAGTCGAACAGCAGATTCGGCTCGTAGACGATCAGGTGCCGCGGGTCGGCCGAGCGAAGGGCAGGAACCACGCGACGGTAGAAGTCGGTCAGCGAGGTCTGGTCGAATCCCCCGGGCGGACACCCGACCGGGTTCGCGCACGTCGGCCATCGCGACCCCGGCCAGGGCTCGTTGACGATCTCCAGGCCAAGCAGGGCCGGGGCCGAGGCGAAGCGCCCGGCCAGGAGCCGGAGTCCACGGACATAGTCGTCCTCAAGAGCGCTTCCGCCGGCAACCGGCGCGTTGCCCCACAAGTTGTCCCAGGCCGCCTGCTCGGCCGGGTTATCGAGGTAGCCGCGGGAATAGGGCTCGTGGTTGTTGGGCACCCCGCCCGTGTCGGTCATCCAGTCCGGGAAGCCGTTTCCGGACAGCACGTTGCTGTACTGGCCCTGCTGCAGGTCGAGCACATCCCAGATCCCGGCCGAGGCCAGCTCGCGATCGAGGGTCAGATAGCTGGCGATGTAGGAATCGTCATAGCGCCCGGCCGCGGGCTCTACTCCCTCGTAGCTCATGCTCACGCGTGCCGCGTTGAACCCGGCGGAGCCGATGAAGCGCACGTTCGCGGGCGACAGGTCGACGACGTTCTCGGACCCGGCGGGATTCGAGATGTCCTTGAACTTGTCCACCTGGACACCGTGCAGGATCACCACCCGTCCCTGTGGATCGGTCAGCCAGCGCCCCTTGTGTCCGAGCACGGGCAGCGCAGCGCGCGCGGCGTTCGCGCCCGCCAGGAGCGCGACCAGCGCCAACACCAGCAGGCCTCCCCCGCACAGCCTGGACGCGCTCGGGCCGACACGCCGGGCGGCGAGGGGTGCTGGCTTGTGAGGGGATCGGGCTGCGGGTACCCCCAGATGGTGACCGAACGCCAGCCCGGTCACACGGAAGACCCTCGCCCGCAAGGCACCGGCGCCCTACCGAGGATCGCGGGGGGGACCGACCCCGGCGCCGCCGGCGAAGGGAGCCACTCGACCGGCAACCCATCCGCGGCCGGCTGAACTGCCGCTCCTTCCCGGGGGGAGGGCGGTGGTACGGTGGCCTCGATGGCCGCCACGCTCATGTACGTCAAGCCGGGCTGCCCCTATTGCGAGGAAGCACGCCAGGCGCTGCGCTCCGAGGGTACGGACTTCGAGGAGCGCGACGCCACCACCCGAGCGGACTGGAAGGCCGAGCTGATGCGTCACAGCCGCAACACCGGCACGGTCCCCACCATCGTCCGGGGCGAAGAGGTCGTGACGGTCGGCTGGAAGGGGCGCGGCTGACGAGTCCACTGACGCGGCCGGTCGGCCGCGACCGGTGACCGCTTCCCGGAGGTGTCCGGGGGTCGGCGGCGCCGGGCCGGCCGCTAGCATCGCCCCGTCGTGACGGATCCAGCGCCCGAGAGCTTCACCGACGCCGAGCGGGCGCGACTCGCTCCCCACTTCACCAATCTCGACCACCCCATCTTCGGGATCGTGAACCTGCCCGAGGCGGTCAAGGGAGCGCTCTTCGCGCGCTACTCCCGGTATCCGGGCACGCTCCGGCGCCTGTTCCTGGAGGAGTTCGCCGACACTCTTCCCGAGGGGCCGGCCCAGGCCTGGGACGGCCAGGAGGGCCGCCGGGCGGCTGAGCTCTACGAGCGGATCTTCGCCGGCTACGGCGATGACTCCGTGGCCCAGCTCGGCGGGGCCCACGTGGCCTGCGAGTGGGTGTCAAACGTGGTCACCAAGGTCCTCCAGCGCCCCCGGCTGGGGGCGTACCTCGAGCAGTCCACCCGCTACATCGCCTACGACTCCCCCATGCCCGGAGGGGGCCACCGCTATTACCGCGATCCTCGCCTGGGTTCGATCTACACCGAGGCCATGGACGCCCTGTTCGGCACCTACTCCTACCTGCTGCCTCGCATCAGGACCTGGGCGGCGGAGACGTACCCTGCGGCGGAGGGAGAGCCCGCCCCCGCGCACGAGCGTGCCATCCGGGCCAAGTCGCTGGACCTGCTGCGCGGCCTCCTGCCCGCCGGGTCGCTGTCCCACATGGGCATCTTCGCCACCGGCCAGACCTATGAGCAGCTCATCCTCCACCTGCTGGCCCATCCCCTGCCCGAGGCTCAAGAGTGCGGTCGCGGCATCCTCGAGGCGGTGCGGGCCATCATGCCGAGCTTCGTGTCCCGCGTGGACCGGCCAGACCGCGGGGGCGAGTGGGTGACCTACCTCGAGCGCCGCGAGCAGGCGGCCCGGAGATGGGCGTCCAGGCTGGGGCTCGATCGCCCCGCGGCCGCCGACGACAGCGGCCCGTACGTGCGGCTCGTGCACGTGGACGGGACCGAGGACGACCTGCTGGCGGCGCTGCTGTTCGAGGCCTCCCACGCGGACGACGGCTACCTCCACGCCGCGGTGGCCGACCTCAGCAGCGAGGAACGCTCGCAGCTTCTAGCCGACCTGGTCGGGCTGCGGGTCAATCGGCGCCACCGCCCGGGACGCGGGTTCGAGGCCATTCGCTACCGGTTCGAGATCGTGTCCGACTACGGAGCCTTCCGCGACCTGCAGCGCCACCGGCTACTCACTTCGCAGTGGCAGGGGCTGACGCCGGACCTGGGCGCGGGGATCCCCGAGGAGCTCGAGCGAGCCGGCGCGGGCGACGATTACCGCCGCGCGCTCGATCTCTCGGCCCGCACGTACCACCGCCTGGCCGACTCGGGGCTCGAGGAGCTCGCCCCCTACGCCCTGTGCCTGGCCTACCGGATCCGGTACGTGCTCGACCTCAACGCGCGCGAGGCCATGCACCTGATCGAGCTCCGCTCAGGCCGTGAAGGCCACCCGAGCTACCGGGCCGTGGCCCATGAGATGCACGCCCAGATCGCGGGCGTGCACCCTGCCGTGGCCGAGGCCATGACCCACCTGGACCGGGAGACCGAGCCGCGCCTGGAGCGGATCCTGTCGGAGATCCGCTCGGACGCCCGCCGCCAGCGCGTCTCAAGCGCGGCGCCCGTCGGTCAGGCGCGAGCGGAGGCCGAGCCGGGCCCGGGGGGCTCGGACATTCGCATCACCCGGGCCACCCGCGCCTCCCAGCCCTAGCGGGCCGGAAGTCGGCGGGGTCAGACGGACGGACCGCCGGTCAGCGCGATCCGCGCGTGTTGCGCCAGCCCGCGCGGCGGTCGTGGTCCAGCACGCTCGGACCGCGGGCGCCGGGCGCGCCGCTGTACATCTTTCCGTAGGGACGCTGGTTGACCCCCGAGCCGCTCCGCGAGTACAGGCTCACCGTGACGGCCAGCGTGAACAGGACCACGAAGGCGAGGAAGATCCAGGCTCCGCCGGAGAGGGTGATGAGGGCGAGTGACATGGCTTCTCTCTTTGGGACGGGGACGGGTGACTGCCTGGGGGCATGCTCGCGCCCGGACGCGGGGCCGGCTGTGCATGCGCGCACACAACCCGGGGCGCTGTGCGCACGCGCACACAACCCGTGCCTGAGCAAGAGGGGTCGGTGGGCGGGGCCGCCCGAGAACGAACCGTCTATCCCTCTGATCGCGGGGGCCCGGGCGGCCCGGCCCCCTGCTCGCGCTGGCGCAGCTCGATGCGCCGGATCTTCCCGGTCAGGGTCTTGGGGAGCTCGGACACGAACTCGATGCGGCGGGGGTAGGCGTACGCGGACAGGCGTTCGCGCACGAACGCCTTGATCTGGTCGGCCAGCTCGTCCGACGGCGGGTGGCCCGCGGCGGGGACGATGAACGCCTTGACCACGTTGCCCCGGCGCGCGTCCGGGGAGGCCACCGCCGCCGCCTCGGCCACGCCCGCGTGTTCCAGGCAGGCGGACTCGACCTCGAATGGCCCGATCCGGTACCCGGCCGCGATGATCACGTCGTCGGCCCGGCCCTCGTACCAGAAGTAGCCGTCCTCGTCCATCCGGGCGGCGTCCTTGGTGTGGAACCACTGGCCTCCGAACGTCTCCTCGCTTTCTTCCGGCAGCCGCCAGTAGCCCAGCGGGTAGTGCGGGTTCGAGCGCGCGCGCAGGCAGATCTCGCCCCGCTCGCCCTGCGAGACGGGGCGCTCATCCTCGTCGAGGATGGCCACCTCCCACCCCGGCATGGGCCGGCCCATCGATCCCTCGCGCACCTCCATGAAGGGGTAGTTGGCGCACAGCGGATAGCTCTCGGTGAGCCCGTAGTAGTCGAGTACGGTCACCCCGTATTGCTCGCGAAACCACCGGATCGCCTCGGGATTGAGCGGCTCCCCCGCCGAGCACACGATCCGAAATCGCTGGGGATAGCGCGATCCCGCGTCGGC
>Ga0307477_10001423_pt1 | contig 20236 bp, 20 predicted proteins | sample atmos_gasesECM2C_FD_203316 | JGI IMG/M metagenome (GOLD analysis project Ga0307477, IMG submission 203316) | Hardwood forest soil microbial communities from Morgan-Monroe State Forest, Indiana, United States - atmos_gasesECM2C_515 | ecosystem: Environmental > Terrestrial > Soil > Temperate...
CGGGAGATTCCGTTTGACGGCCTGCATTGGTTTTTCGATCACTGTGAAACGATCACGGATCACAACATCGAACGTGTGAAAGCCCTTGGCGGGGGCATTGCCATTCAGAACCGAATGGCCTTCCAGGGCGAATACTTCGTCGGACGGTACGGTGCGCAGCAGGCGAAACGGACGCCGCCCATCCGACGCATGCTTGAAATGGGCGTTCCCGTCGGAGCCGGCACGGACGCTACGCGAGTGTCCAGCTACAATCCGTTTCTCTCACTTTACTGGCTCATTACGGGGAAGACTATTGGAGGTTTGACCCTGTACTCCTCCGAGAATCGCTTCGATCGAGAGCAAGCTTTGAAGCTCTACACGCTCGGAAGCAGTTGGTTCTCGACGGAAAACGGCAAGAAGGGGGCACTCGCGCCCGGACAACTGGCGGATTTCGCCGTTCTTTCAGCGGACTACTTTTCCATCCCGGAAGAGAAGATCAAGCAACTTGAATCGGTCCTCACAGTCGTCGGCGGGAAGGTTGTTTACGCCACTGCTGAATTCTCGAAACTCGCGCCGCCGGCCCTGCCGGTGAGTCCCGACTGGTCTCCCGTCAAACAGTATGGCGGATATGCCGAGCCTTCGGACCATGCACTCGGGGCTTCCCACTCCGCTGTCTGCACGCATCTGCCGAGCCACTCCCAACAGGAAAAGAACTGGCACCTGCCTGTTTTGGGAGACTTGGGGCTATGGGAACTGGGTTGCGATTGTTTCGCGTTCTAATGCTTTAGTCTCCGTCGCCGGATTCAGAGAAGAGGGAGGCAGTGCTGGACATGAAGGTACTCTTCGTTTCATTTCTCGTAGGCTTGTTTGTCGGCGTTCTGTATGGAGTAATCCGCGTAAAAAGTCCGGCGCCGCCCATTGTGGCTCTGCTCGGACTTCTGGGAATGGTGCTCGGGGAGCAACTCGGTGGCTGGATTCTTGCAAAAAAGATCAGTCTCACCCACGCTGCTTCGGTTTGCCTCGTGGGTAAGCACTGGGATCAGCCTGCGGGTGCGCAATCGGTTGTGGAGCCGCAGCCTCACGCGGACTGAGAAGAAGTAAGCAGCCTAGCAGGAGACGTGCCGGGCCTTTTGCGATACCGGCGTCCGAACAAGAGGAGCAATTGCGATGCAAAGAAGTAGAGCGCTTGGGGCGACGTTCTTCGGGATCGTTGTGCTTGTTGCAGGCAGCGGCCTGTTGAGCTGGCAGCATTCTTTCCCGGTTGCCGCGCAAGCCATTGCGACAACGCCGAATGTAGCGGTTGGACCGCAGTACGATACGACCCATGTCTACGTGGCACCCCAGGATTTTGACCGTTTCGTCGCCAGCTTGATCGCCGCATTCGGGGGCACAACGACCAAGCAGGGGGTCTTCACAGTAACCCCGACGCCGAGCAGCACAATGTCGCAATTGGTGCTGACCCCTGTTGGGTCCATATCCGTGTTTGGTTTCAAGACGCCCATCCCATATCCGTTTGGTCTGGAGCGCACGGGCTATCTGGTCACGGACATGGATGTGGCTGTGCGTGCGGCGCGCGCAACCGGTGCGGATGTCCTCGTCGCTCCCTTCAACGACCCGATTGGGCGAGACGCCGTCATCCAGTGGCCGGGCGGCGTCAATACGCAACTCTATTGGCATACTACCGCGCCATCTTACGCGTCGCTCCAGTCTGTTCCTGAAAATCGCGTTTATGTATCTACTGATAAAGCCGACGAGTTCGTTCGCAGCTTTCTTGCGTTATCGCACGGCAGAGTAGCCTCCGACGATGCGCATGCTCCGGGCGTAGAAATCGGGCGATCGGGAGAAACGTATCGCCGGATAAGGGTTGAATCGCAATTTGGTAAGCTCACCGTGTTCATCACAAACGGACACCTTCCGTATCCCTATGGACGGGAAATGACTGGATATGAAGTGGCGAATCTGACGGACACCCTTACCAAGGCTAAGGCGGCAGGCGTCGAGGTCATCGTACCTCCGTATAAGAGTGAGGAACGCGATGCGGCTCTCGTGCAGTTTCCGGGAGGATATATCGCCGAGATTCATTCCGTCGCAAAAAAATAGAACAGCAAGCCAAGGTCGGACGATACTGGCCGAACAAATCGCCTCATACAGGGTGGAACGAAGAGATAGATGCGAACCTTCGCGATCTTGATGGTCATGTTTTTTGCGAGCCCTTTGTTCCTGCAGGGCCAATCGATTCCGCCTGCCGAATCCCCGCCCCCCGCACGGATTTATCACCTGCTTCGGGAGGATGACGATTGGAGCTCTCTTGCCGATCCAACCCAGCGGCAGGAGTTTTGGGACCCCATCAAATACATTCGCCTGCGGCCGGGTCGGGATGATTGGTTCCTGTCGATGGGAGGCGAAGCTCGCGAGATTTGGGAACAGATCGGAAACGACAACTGGGGCCAACAGCCATTTATGAATGGCTATTTTAATGAACGGTACATGCTCTATTTCGACCTGCATTACGGAGAACATGTGAGGACGTTCGTGGAATTGAAGAGCGGCATCAATTCTTACCGTATCGGCGGCCCGCGCCCGATCGACGAAAAGAAGCTCGACTTTCAAGCAGGTTTTCTGGAGCTCGGCACTTCGTCGGGTTCAAATTCGCTCCGCCTGCGCGTCGGCCGGCAGGAGTTGGAGTACGGTTCGGGGCGATTAATCGACGTTCGCGAAGGTCCCAATGTTCGGCTAAGCTTCGACGGCTTTGTGGTCAAAAGCAGGCTCGACGCGTGGCAAGTGGACGGATTTGCCGTGCGTCCGGACGTCGACAACCCAGGCTTCTTTGACAACGCGCCGAATCACGCTGTTGGTTTTTGGGGCGTGTACGCTTCGCGGCCGTTGCCCCACAAGAATTCTTTGGAGGTCTATTACCTGGGCTTGGATCGCAAGGAAGCACGTTTTCAGCGCGGCGCGGCGCAAGAAGTGCGCCACACCTTGGGGGCGAGGTTTTCCCGTCCAATCGCCTCCGAACAACCAGGATGGGATTTCGACTACGAAGGCCTCTGGCAGTTCGGCACGTTCGGTTCGGCGAACATTGAGGCCTGGACCGTGGCCTCGGAAACAGGCTATCGCATCCCAACCATTCCTCTGAAACCCCGCTTCAGCGCAAAAGCCGATATTTCGAGCGGCGACAATCCAAATTCCAGGACTTTGGGTACGTTCAATCCGTTGTTTCCGAAAGGCAATTACTTTGGCGTTCTGGCCACCACGGGTCCGGGCCCAATTAACTTCATAGATGTTCACCCGCACGTGGAAGCGGCGCTTCCCCACGACGTGAGCGTATCGTTCGATTGGATCGTCCAGTGGCGGGAAAACGCCAACGATGGTGTGTACGCCGTACCCGGCTTCCTTATCCGCGCTGCCGATGGCAGCCGCGCCCGATTCGTTGGACACAGGCCTGGTGGAGAAGTTCGCTGGCAGGTGAATCGCCATATGTGGTTCCAGGCGGATTACGGAATTTTCTATGCCGGCCGCTTTCTTAAGGAAACGCAACCGGGACGTAACTTGAACTATTGGGCCCTTTGGGTTGGTTACAAATTCTAGGAGGAATGCAATGAGCGCAACCGACGTGTTACTGAAGCCCGAAGAATGCGTGATCTTGCTTGTCGATTTCCAAGCGGGCCTCGGATTCGGTGTCGAGTCCATGCCACGGCAAATTGTGGTGAACAACGCCGTCGCATTGGCGCGTACCGGCGCTGCCTTCAAAGTTCCCGTCATCGCATCAACCTCTGCAACGCGCGTTTACAGCGGTCCTTTGCTTCCAGGGTTGCAAGAAGCTCTTCCGTCTGTGAAAGCTATCGAACGCAGAAGCATGAATGTTTGGGAAGATGACACGGCCAGAAATGCAGTGATCGCGACCAGCCGCAAGCGACTGATCATTGCGGGCTTCCTTACGGAAGCCTGTGTGTCCTTCCCGGCGCTCTCAGCGTTGAAGGATGGCTTTGAGGTCTTCGTTGTTGGCGACGCCTGTGGCGGCTTGACCCCGCAAAGCCACGAATTCGCCCTCCGAAGATTGGAGCAAGCCGGTGCTCGCCTGACAAGCTGGCTACAGGCTCTTTTGGAATTCCAGCGTGACTGGACCCGTCACGAAACGTACGAAGCCGCGCGAGCCGTTGTTGAGGCGAATGGTGGGGGCTATGGAATGGGTCTCGCGTACGCCCGAGAAATGATTCATCCAGGATGACAGCTCAAAAACGAAATAGAGCGAACTGACCGTGTCCAGCGACGTACAAATTGCGAATGCTCCCTCTTCCCCGCCGGAAGAAAAGCGCGAGCAATTTCAGTCCGCGTTTTTCCACGTCGCACCGGCGATGTTTTTGGGAGCTCTTGATCAAACCATCATCGCCACAGCTCTGCCGGCGATTGCAGGTTCGCTTGGCGGACTTTCCTACCTCGCCTGGGTGGTTACTGCGTATCTCCTCGCCGCGACGGTGGCTGCCCCGCTATACGGCCGCATGGGGGACGCATTCGGGCGCAAACGCATGCTGCTATGGGCGCTCGGCCTGTTCGTTGTGGGTTCCGCCGCGTGTGCGATTGCCCCCACTCTTGCCACTCTGATTTGCGCTCGCGCGCTGCAGGGGTTTGGCGGTGGCGGCCTCATGACACTGGCGCAAGCACTCATCGACGAAATCGTGTCTCCAAAAGAAAGAGGACAATTTCAAGGATGGTTCGGAGCCAATTTTGCCCTTGCCAGCACTCTCGGTCCGGTAGTTGGCGGCGTTCTCTCGCAACACCTCGGTTGGCGCAGCATCTTCTGGGTCAATATCCCGCTGGGACTGGGTGCCGCGGCCGCCGCCTTGCGCGTTAAAACTTCCGCCGGAACGGGAGTCTGTCGATTGGACTATGCCGGAACAAGCGTCTTTTTCGCTTCGACCGTAGCAGTTCTTCTCGCTCTGAGCATTGGCGGTCGCGAAGTTTCTTGGACATCTCCAGCCCTGGTCGCACTCGCGTGCTTCGGAATTGCAGGATTTGTTCTACTTCGAAAAGTCGAACTGAAAGCTCCCGATCCGCTCATCTCTCCCGAATTGATGGAAGATCCCGTTATCTGGCGCGCCTCACTGACGGTTCTTCTGTTCGCGGCGGTCCTCTTCGGCTTGATCGTGGAATTGCCGGTTTTTTTTCAAATCGCGCTCCGAACTAGCGCGACGCTCTCCGGGCTACTGCTTATCCCTCTAACTCTGGCGCAAGTAGCTGTTTCCACCGCAACAGGTCTGCGAATCTCAACGACAGGGCATCCTCGCACTTCAATGGCTGCGGGTCTCTCCATCGTCACCGTGGCTTTCTTTGTCCTCGCGGCTGGAATCCAGCTTGGGCCGGTATTCATTGGGCTGCTGACCTTTTTGATCGGCGCCGGCCTTGGATCAACGATGCCGGCCGCACAGACCATGGTTCAGTGGGCATCGGGCGCACAGCGCCTCGGTGTCGGCACAGCGCTCGTGTCGTTCAGCCGAACAATTGGAGGCGTGATGGGTACCGCGCTTGCTTCCGCAGTCTTACTTGGAATGCTGCAGGTTCTGGATCCGAACGCCCGGGATATCCTTAGCCGTGAGCTTGCTGCGATTGGTTCGAGCCACGTTGAAGCTTCTCAAATAGCTTCGGCATTGATCGCGGCATACCGCTGGGTATTCTTCGCGCTGGGAGGGCTGTCTGCAGGCGCTGCGGTAGTCGCTTGGTCGATTCCGGACGTGGACTTAGCCGCCAGCCCGGCCTCGGAGGAATCGGATTTTCGACGTAGCGGAGGGCCATCATGAGCCGTAGCAAAGATTTGAGCCAGTTCGCAGGTTTGGCCGGTACAGCACTTCTGGGGGCGCTCTTTTTCTTTTTGATTCTTGGTGTTTTCGGATTGCAATTCGCGATTGGCGGGCTCTTGGTATTTGTCGTCGGTGCCGTTCTTATCTCTCAAGCATTTCCCGCAGAAGGTGCGGAACCATGAAAGTCGATCCTTCCACTCTCGCCAGAATTCAGTTTGCCTTTACGGTGAGCTTCCACATCATTTTCCCGACGATGTCGATCGGTCTCGCTTCATTTTTGGCTGTGACCGAAGCGCTATGGCTGAAAACGAAGCAGTCCGTATATCTCGAAATCTACAAATTCTGGCTCAGCATTTTTGCCATGGGATTCGGGATCGGTGTCGTTACCGGAATCGTGCTTTCGTTCGAGTTTGGACTCGGCTTCGCGCGCTTTGCGGAGATGGCCGGACCAGCGATTGGGCCCATGATCGCCCTTGAGGTACTCACGGCCTTTTTCCTTGAGGCTGGTTTCCTCGGAATCATGCTGTATGGTCTGCATCGCGTCGGTCCAAACCTGCACTTTTTCGCAACCTGCATGGTAGCTGTCGGTACGCTTTTGTCAGCCTCGTGGATCCTCTCGGCGAACAGCTGGATGCAGACACCCGCGGGTGTCGCCATTCACGATGGTCATCTGACAGTCGTGAGTTGGCGTGACGTGGTGGTGAATCCGTCCTGGCCTTATCGACTACCCCACATGGTGACGGCAGCCTACCTTACCGCGTCATTCATGGTTGCAGGAGTTGGCGCCTGGTATCTCCTGCGAGGCAAACATCTTCATTTTGCGCGCAGGACCGTCGCGCTGGGAACCGCGTTCGCTACGGTGTTGATAGCAGGTCAGGTTTTCATCGGAGACATCCTTTACGGCGCCATGGTGAAGTACCAGCCATCCAAAATGCAGGCGGCCGAGGGCTTCTGGGAAAAGGAGTCGCAGTCGCCGGCACCGTATTACTGGCTCATCATTCCCGATCAGAAAAATCAAAGAAATCGGTTCGCAGTGGGAACGCCGTACCTGGGAAGTATCTGGCTGACCCACAGTCTGCACGGCCGTGTCGAAGGCCTCAAGAATACTCCACGTGACCGTCAACCCCGTATGGGGATGGTCTTCTACGCCTTTCGAATCATGTATTGCCTGGCTATTCTCATGTTCGCTCTGGGCGTTGCTTCCCTATGGTTGCGCCTCCGGGGCAGACTCTTCGCTTCTCGCTGGTTTCTTTGGATGCTCGTCTTAATGACGCCGTCCGGGATTATTGCAACACTCGCGGGGTGGTATGTTGCCGAGACTGGACGCCAGCCCTGGGTCATCTACGGCATCCTAAGAACCGTCGATGCCGTGTCTCCTGTTCCGGCCCATGCACTCTTGTCAACCCTGATTGGATTCGTCTGCGTTTACTCCGTTTTTATGAGTGCCTTTCTGATTTTCACACTTCGGATTATCAGACGTGGCCCTGCAGAAGCTCCGCCACACGCCGAAGCTTCGGGTTCTCTCAAGAACGCGTTCCGGCCGCACGTGCTGGACAGCCCGGCACGAGTGGTGAGCAGGTAAGTCTCGTAAGGGAGTCGAAGGAAATGGACCTACCACTGTTCTCGGCTTCTTTTCTCGCTCTGGCGCTTACCCTGTACGCGATGCTCGACGGATTTGATCTAGGAGTGGGGATCTTGCTCCTGTGCCAACCGGCGGCGGCATCTCGCGACCATATGATGGACTCGATTACCCCGACATGGGATGGCAACGAGACGTGGATCATCATGGCCGGTGTCACGTTGCTTGCGGCGTTTCCGACTGCTTATTCAATTCTGTTACCGGCGTTCTACCTGCCGGTCATAGTCATGTTGCTTGCATTGGGATTCCGAGGTGTCTCGTTTGAGTTTCGCGTACAAACCAGTCGGCATCGCCGTAAATGGGACGTGGCGTTCGCAATTGGGTCGCTAGTCGCTGCGTTCATGCAAGGGTTGATTGCAGGGGGCCTGATCCAAGGAGTCAAAGTCCGCGATTTGCGCTTCACCGGAAGCGTTCTAGATAGCCTTCATCCTCTTCCCATGATCAGCGGGATCACTCTTGCAGTCGGGTACACCGTGCTTGGAGGAGGGTGGCTCAGACTGAAGTCCAATTTGTTGTTACAGGAGTTTGCTCGCCGGTCCCTTCGCGTTTCCGTACCGGTTTTCGCCGTTTTGTTCGGCATTGCTTGCCTCTATTCGGCACAAATTCAGCCAGGCGTGCGCTCTCAGTGGACGTTACACCCAATCGCTCTGCCTTGCCTTCTTGGTTTGTTTGCCATTGCAGTAGGAGCGTTGGCTGTGCTGACCGAACGGGTGAGGCCCGCAATCCCGTTTGTTCTTGGCTTATTTCTGTTTGTTGTAGGCATCTCGGGGATGGCTTTGATTGTGTTTCCCAACATTGTCCCCTTTAGTGTTTCCCTTTGGGACGCCGCATCATCCTCCGCGAGCCAAGAGTTTGTACTCATCGGCGCAACCATCGTCACTCCGGTGGTGCTTGGATACTCCGCATTTGCGTATTGGGTTTTCCGCGGAAGGACGCCGGAGAAGGGATGGGAAGAGTGACGATTCGACGCCAACTCTCGTGGTTCGTCGCAATCTATGGCCTGTCCGTGGGTGCTTTTGCCCTTCTGGTGATGTTAGTCCGAGTGTTATTACGGCGGATGTTTTGATGTGTCTTACGCGCGAAAGACGCCCCCGAGCGGAAACGAGATGTCCTAGGAGCAACGAACTCGGTCCGCGAGCTGTTCAATGGGGAACACTCTAACCACTGAAAAGATCGTACCGTACGCCCTGCTCGGAATGACGGCGGTCACTGGTCTCGTCGACGCGGTCAGTTTCCTCTCGCTTGGGCGCGTCTTCACGGCGAACATGACGGGGAATATCGTGATTCTGGCTTTTGCGACGGCGCGCGTGTCAGCAATGTCCATCGCGCACTCGCTGACGGCGCTCTTGTCGTTTCTAGTAGGGTCGATTTTCGGCGGACGGATCATGGCCCGAGCCGGAGCCGACTCACAGATTCGATTCGCGGCACAAGCATTCGTGCTGGAGGTCGTCTTTCTCTCTGCCGCGTCGCTATGCAGTATCGGATACAGAAGCGACTTGCTGGAACATGCTTTTCGACCGTTTGCTCTGATCGCCTTGACGGCGCTCGCCATGGGCACGCGGAATGCCGCTGTCCGGAAGCTCGCAATCCCCGATCTGACGACGACCGTCCTAACGCTAACGATCACGGGCATCGGCGCCGACTCTTCGTTCGCGAACGGTAACAACCCTAGATTGGCGAGAAGGGTTGAGTCGGTCATCGCAATGTTTTTGGGAGCCGCGTTGGGTGCGCTAGCCATACGCTACTCGATCTCAGCTGCCTTGTGGCTTGGGGCAGCGATCTCCGCCTTGTGCAGTGCTGCATTGTTTCGCGCGTTGCGCACGCCCGATACGCTGTGACGGCGAGAGTCGCCTCTCAGCTGAGGGAGTTGCACCTGATTCACAGAGCGTAACGGTTCAAACAACCGTTGTAATCCTGAAGATAGCGGACTCCTAGACCGTTGTAGTCTCCGAGAGGTTTTTCCCCAAGGGCGAGGAACCGCATAGCTTCATCACTAAGCAGAATAGTCGCCCGATTCCTGCTGTCAAAGAGAGCCCAGTAACGATCGGCTTGCGATTTGCGAGAGCGAGCGCTTCGCTTCTTTCACCATGTGTGCTACGATAAATCTCGTGATGAGCGCACTGGTTTTTACAGGAGATTTACAGGAGGTTTTGCCAGGAAAGCTTGCAGTCAGGGGCAACCGAGGCGAACAGTGCGCTGTATGCGAAACTTGCAAAGCCTTATTTTGCAAGGTTTTAGGCTAAGTTGTTGATTCCACGGCTGGGGACGTAGTTCAGTTGGTTAGAACGCTGCCCCGTCATTCGTTAGAGTCCTAACACTGTCACGGCCGACCCGCAGAATCAGCTCCCTCAGCACACTTCAATCACTCTGAATAGGAGCTCCCGCCTCGCACACAGGAGGTCGTGGGCCTGAGTCCGTCGCTCGCGCCAATTCCAACCTTATTATCTGGCTAGCCAATTCGCCCGGCTGCTGCCAGTCTACTTCGCTGCTGTGCTTCGCCTAGCCTTTTCGATGAAAACAGCAACAGCCAGCGGCTCTACCGCCACTCCCTGCAAAGCAGTAGTTCCCAGTTTTGGCATTTTCACAAGTAAGGAGTAAGATGATAGTGTAAGGAAAAGGAGAATCTGTCATGAAGAAGGCGGCGCGCATCACAAGCAAGGGACAGATCACGGTACCGCACGAGATTCGACGCGCGCTGGGGGTTCGCCCCGGCGATAAATTGCTTTTCGAGAGAGACGGAGGGGGTGTCCGCGTCCGGCCCGTGCGAACCAAGAGCCCATTTGAAAAATATCGCGGCATCGGGAGCCCTGGCATTTCGCGCGGCAAGAAGGCCGTTGTGGGATGGGTCCGTGAGCTGCGCGGACGATGAGCACCGCTATTGACAGCAACGTCCTCATTGCTCTCTGGAACGAGGACGACACCTTGAACACTCAGGCGCGGTCAGCGCTGGACACTGCTCTAGCGCGCGGCGGTCTGGTCATTGCCGCACCTGTCTTCGCTGAGCTACTTGCGGCTCCCTCCAGGACGGAGTCTTTCCTTGATTCCTTCTGTAAGGAAACAGGTATCGCCGTGGACTGGAACCTCAACGAAGCCACCTGGCGCGGGGCGGGTCGTGCCTTCCAACAGTACGTTGCTCGCCGCAGAAGGCAGCGGGACTCCGGCCCGCGTCGGATTCTTGCCGATTTCCTGATCGGGGCTCACGCCCTACACCATGGGCTCCGACTGCTCACGTTGGATGATCGCTTGTATCGCGCGGCTTTCCCCCGGCTCGCGATTCTCACTGTTTAGTCCAGGCGTGGAGCTCTCTTTGGAGGCGCAAATGCGCCCTTCTCCGTGGCTGGGGACGTAGTTCAGTTGGTTAGAACGCTGCCCTGTCGTTGGTTAGAATCCCGCACTGTCACGGCCAATTCGCTTTACCCCGCTCCCCACATCTTCCCCTCTAGACGCTGTCTTGAACACGGCCCCAGCCCAGTTGAAAATATACCACCAGGAGTGGTATATTTAGTGTCGGACAACAAGATGGCAGAACTCTTCACCCTCGACGAAGCCGCCGCGATTGCGGAGATTGAGCCTGACACCGTTCGAACCGCTCTTGAAAAGAGAACCGTAACCCCCTCGCGCAAGATTAAAACCGGCAAAGCAGTGCGCTACCGTTTCTCCGAGGGCGACGTGCTCTTTTTACTTGTACTTACCGAATTTCCTTTTCCGCTTTCGACGGACGATAAGAACTCTCTCGCCAAGGTTCTGGCCCACGGGGATAGGGCGGCGCACCGTTGGGTCTCGGAAGGAGCCGATCTTATCTTTCAGTCTGGCGACATGCGGATACTCGTTGAGTGCAAGATCTTTCGTGACACAGTCAAAAGAAACGTTGCCGCGTATCGCTGGGGCAAGGAGCGAATCGCTTCGTCTCCGGATGTTCTCGGCGGGGAACCTGTCTTCCGGGGTACGCGAGTCCCTTTGGAACATGTCGCGGCGCTCTTCCGCAAACGCGTTCCAGAAGAAGAGATCGCCGAAGACTTCCCTGCTCTCGATGAGAGAGACTTGGCCTATGCGCGGCTCGCGGCGCGACTAGCACAGCCACCAGGACGGCCGAAAAAGCGCTTGCGAATCGAAAGGGAGCCCGGTGCCCACAGTTGATTCGCCTATTGCTGGACGAACACATTTCGCCGTCGTTGGTCGGCAAACTCGGCGATAAGGGTGCGTTCGCTGTGGCCGCAGCACATGTCGGTTTGTCCGGTGAACCGGACGAGCAGATCTGGAACTACGCTTTAGAAAACGACTTTGTCGTCGTCACGAGCAACGCCCGCGACTTTATCCGCCTGTTGAATGTCGAGGTGCACCCAGGACTGATCGTTCTGCGCGAAAGTGGCCTGACCCGCGACGAACAATGGGATCGTATTCGACCCGTAATCGAGCACGTCTTGGAATCCAGCGATGACAATTTCTTGGTTAACAAACTGGTAGAAATCTCTGATGTGGACGAGTGGGAAATTCGCGAGATTCCCGAACGGTGACGAGCATGCGAAGGATCCCGGAATGACTTCGTCTGATATAAAACCAGAATTATTGCGTTTCGATGAAATCGTGCGCAGGGTTCTGAAATCAGTCTCCCCAGTTGGTTAGAATCCCACACTGTCACGGCCAATTCCCTCGCCCGTTTTTCAGAGACTGGATGTTGAGCGGTAGCTTGGCCGCGCCCCTAGAGACACTCTGAAGCTACTCGCCGATTCGCACGACCTGACCCGGCAGGATCGTCGCTAGTGCAGTAAGAGCAGCGGGAACGATTGGCGCTAAGTCCTCAATCTGATTCGATCTCGACACCAGCAGGAGAATCGCGATTCTACGCTCCTTAAGGTTTTGCTGATACTCGAAGCCTTGGTCGATCGTGATTAAGGCGTCGAACTCAGCCTCGGCCAGAGACAGGAGTGCGCCATTCTTGATGCCGGACCAAGCCATCTCTTGGACTGTGCGACAGGTGTGTCCACGGAGTAGCCGTTTTAGGGCTCGCGGCAAACATTCGTCGATGAGGAGCCTCATCGCGTCTGGGCGATCACTAATTCCTTAGCGTGCTCCAAAGCCGCAATGGCTGCCTGGCGTGTGACCGACGGAAACTCTTCGAGAAATTCGTCCAGAGTGTGGCCCCCTTCAAGGTAGTCGAGTAAGTTCTTGAAAGGCACACGAGTTCCCCGGAATACGGGTATCCCGCCAAGAATCTCGGGATCGCGTATAATTACGTTAGCCTTGGGCTCCATTGTTATCCTTTTAAGGAGTATATCATTACTGGATTCTGGCGCTGATTAGAACGCTGCCCGTCATTGGTTAGAATCCCGCACTGTCACGGCCAATTCCCTTCCCCTCGCTCGTCAACAATCCTGTTTCAACCATATCTCCGGTCATTTCAAGCGTTACGCGAAAACCATGTAGGTCGCATTCTAATCACTTCTGATTCTCTTCCCCGAGGCGATCCCCACGCGAAGTGCCCATATATTTCCCTATATTAAGGATAGGGGGTCCCCGACGTTCTTCGCGACGCTTCGGACACCCATATGACACTGCGACCCTTCGGGTACCGACAAACGCCTCAGCAGCGACCGACCAATCAGTAGCGAGAAGCCGACTTGACCTATCTTGATCGCAGCCTGAAAGGTCCGGGACTCTGAAGCACTTGGACAATGCGCGTTTGCTTTTGTGAACACCTTGGCGACTACTTGCTGCAACCTGCGCGATTCCCATGATTCCGAGTTTCTGTCAGAATCTGAGACTCATGCAGGATCAGGCCGGCACTCTACGGCTTATGTCCGAAGAACGATGGCTTTCTGTCGGAGATATTCCCGTAAGCTTGGACGAATGAAATCTGATGGCCTCGGTGCGTCGGACGATCTATTAACAGGTGGGATAGGGCGCAAGCGACTTTGAGCGCCATTTGCTGATGCCAGATGGCTCTATAAAGCACATTTACAATCTCTCGCACAGCCTAAGTGACGAGGCGGGAAACGGAGAAGTTGTCGGCGCCATAATGGATATCTCGGAACGTAAAGTCGCGGAGGAAGCAATCCGGCGAAGTGAAGCTTACCTGGCCGAAGCCCAAAAGCTTAGTCACACAGGCAGCTTCGGCTGGAAAGTTTCCAGCGGGGAGATCTTCTGGTCCGACGAGACGTTCCGAATCTTTGAATGTGATTTAAAGACAAAACCGACCTTGGAATTTGTCCTCTCGCGAGTTCATCCCGATGATCGGGAGCCAGTGCAGCAGCAAATCGACCGAGCGAGCCGTGACGGCGAAAGTTTTAGTTTTGAGCATCGCCTGCAACTGCCCAGCGGTTCTATCAAGCATGTCCGTGTGACTGCCCACCCTTCGCGGGATTGTGCGGGCAACCTCGAGTTTGTTGGGGCAGTGACCGATATCACCGAACGCAAGCTGGCCGAAGAAAGCTTGCGACGGAGTGAGGAGAGGCTTCGCCTGGTTCTTGACAACATCGGCGCTCACGTAATGGCCACGACATCAGAAGGCGAACTCGAGTTCGTCAACCAACCGAGTCTAGATTACTTCGGAAAGACCCTTGAAGAATTGAAGCGCTGGCTGACCAGCAACGTCATCGTTCATCCAGATGAGCGCGCTAGCGCAATCGCAGTGTGGAGGCGCTCAGTCGAAAAGGGGCTTTCGTACGATGTTGACAATCGTTTTCGCCGCTCCGACGGCGTGTACCGTTGGTTTCACGTACGTGGGCGACCTCAGCGTGATGCGCAGGGCTCTATTGTTCGGTGGTATGCCTTGCTTACCGACATAGATGAGCGCAAGAAGGCCGAAGAAAAACTTGAAGCACAGGAGATGGAGCTCCGGCAGATTCTGGATTTCGCACCTCAACTTATTGCGGTATACGGACCCAATCGCGAGCGGCTTTATGCCAATCGCGCTTGGCTCGATTACACCGGCCTTAGTCTTGAAGAGTGGCGGCAAACAGAAGCTACGGGTGCGTTCCTTCATCCAGACGACCGGAAGCAGGAACTCGCTTATTTTGCCCGTGCTCGGTCCGACGGGTCTGCGGACCAGATGGAAGTACGACTACGCAAAGGTGATGGAAGCTATCGTTGGTTTCTAGCTCGTTATAACCCGGTGCGCGGCGACAACGGACAAATCCTTCGTTGCTACGTTTCATGTACCGATATCGAAGACCGGAAGAGGGCTGAGGAAAAGTTACGACAGGAAAACGTCGCGCTGCGTGAGGAAATCGACGAAACCTCGATGTTCGAAGAGATCGTGGGGACCTCCCCCGCCCTGCAATCTGTGCTGTCGCGGATTTCCGCAGTGGCTCCAAGTGATTCTACGGTTCTCATTACCGGTGAAACGGGGACGGGAAAAGAGCTTGTGGCACGAGCGATCCACCGACGATCCAGTCGCAGTTCGCGCGCATTCGTTAGCGTGAATTGTGCAGCGATTCCCCGTGACCTCATCCTGTCGGAGTTGTTCGGGCATGAGATGGGAGCCTTTACCGGAGCCACACAAAGACGGATCGGCCGCTTCGAACTCGCCCATGGCGGAACGATTTTCCTGGACGAGGTGGGCGAACTTTTGCCCGACACCCAGGTTGCGTTATTGAGGGTATTGCAGGAACGAGAATTTGAGCGAGTCGGCGGAAGTCATCTGATCCACGTCGATGTTCGAGTCGTCGCCGCTACAAACCGTGATCTCAAGGCGGCTGTGGCTAATGGGACCTTCCGGCCGGATCTCTTTTACCGGCTCAATGTGTTTCCCCTTGAGGTGCCACCCCTTCGGGAACGGCAAGAAGACATTTTGACGCTCGCCGATTATTTCGTGCAACGCTACGGCAAGCGGGCGGGAAAGAACATCCGGTCGATCGACAAAAAGACGATAGGCATCTTGGCGTCTTACGACTGGCCGGGCAATATCCGTGAGTTACAGAACGTCATCGAAAGATCCGTGATTCTGAGCTCCGGCGAGATTTTTTCAGTTGACGAAGCGTGGCTTACGAAAGAAACCGTCGCACCGCAGTCGAGAGTTGACGGGAAGCGCCAGGATGAACCTCGGACCGAGCGGGCGATCATCGAGGCGGCGTTAGCCAAGGCCAAAGGACGCATTTCGGGACCATCGGGGGCGGCTGCTAAGCTTGGAATTCCGCCATCCACTCTCGCCCACAGGATCAAAACGCTAAAGATCGATAAAACCAAATTCAAGTTCCGCTAAAGTACCGGCAATCACCAGATTCACAAGAATCTCAAAGGTTTCCACCGCTTCCGCGATTTTAGCCAATTCACGCCCGCATCCTTTCCATCTCTTTCAGTAGGTTAGGTCTGGAACGACGTTTGCATGTCCCTTACCGTTGGCCGTTCAGATTGCTTTTCAACAACCGCTTCAACGAAACGAATGGAGGCTACTCGCATGGCAAGCGGACCTATTCGCGATCCGAAGACAGACGATCTGCTGACACCCCAGAATTCGGCGCTGGTCATCATCGACTATCAGCCGCTGCAAGTGAATTCGATCGCCTCGATGGATCGCAATCTGCTCGTGAACCACATCGTGGCGGTGGCGAAGACCGGCGTCGGCTTCCGGCTGCCGATCGTCCATTCCACGGTGAACGTCAAGACGGGGTGGAACAAGCCGCCCATCGCGCCGCTGCGGAAGGTTCTTGAGGAGTACCCGACGTATGACCGCACCTCAATCAACGCATGGGAGGACGTGGAGTTCCGGAAGGCGGTCGAGGGCACGAAACGCAAGAAGATCATCATGACGGCGCTGTGGACGGAGGCCTGTCTCCAATTCCCGTCGCTCGACATGCTGAAGGAGGGATATGAAATCTACGTCGTCGCCGATGCCGTGGGTGGCACCTCGCCCGAGGCGCACGAAATGGCACTGCGGCGGATCCAGCAGGCGGGAGGCCGCACGACCAGCGTCACTGGCCTCATCTGTGAGCTGCAGCGCGACTGGAACCGCAGGGAGACCGTGGAGTTGATGGTGGATCTCTTCCTCACTGCCCAAGGCACACCCGGGCTCCAGATGATGTACGACCGCGATACGGCAGCACCAAAGTAACGAACGACCTCGCCGGGGAGTAATTCCGGCCCAAATCTAAACGGAAGTTTCTAAGGAGGATAGCTATGTCTCTCAGCAATAGACTCGCGGCTCGCAGCGAAAAAGGACTACTTACGCCTAATAACTGTGTCGTGGCGTTCGTTGATCATGAACCCCAAATGCTTTTCGCAACCGCCAACTTCGACCGGCAGTCGATCATTAACAGCACAGTCGCCCTTGCCAAGGCAACGCGGATCTTTGACGTGCCGGTTGTGTTGACCACGATCGAATCAAAGACCTTCAGCGGGTATATGTGGCCGCAGCTCACGGCGATCTTTCCTAACAAGGAGCCCATTGAGCGCTCCTCAATGAACTCGTGGGACGACAAGAACTTCGTGGCGGCCATCGAAAGAATCGGCAAGAAGAAGATCGTGCTTGCAGGCTTGTGGACCGAGACCTGTATCGCGATGCCCACGATCCAGGCGATTCACGACGGCTACGACATTTATGTGGCTGAGGATTGCTGCGGAGATGTCAGCCAGCTCGCTCACGACAATGCGATGCGCCGACTTATTCAGGCCGGGGCCAAGCCGGTGACCGCTCTTTCTACGCTTCTCGAGTGGCAGCGCGACTGGGCGAATCTCGACACGTATGACGCAGTTGTAGACCTGGTGAAGAACCATTTTGGCGCCTACGGCGTCGGTGCGGAGTACGCCTCCACCATGGTGCACGGTGCCCCGCCCACGCTATTTCCGGAGTACGTGGTTCCTAAACCCGCGCCCGCACACAAGTAGCTCCGGAGCACGCAATGAATGAACAGCCCGCGGACCTGATTCTTCACAACGGTAAGATTGCGACACAGGATGATCGCCGCTCTATAGTCGAGGCGCTCGCGATTCGTGACGGGAAATTCCTCGCAGTCGGAAGCGATCGGGAAGTAATGCGCTTCCGTGACCAGGGGACGAAACTGATTGACCTGCGCAAGCGCACCGTAATTCCAGGGTTGAATGACTCGCACCTTCACCTGATACGCGGCGGCCTCAACTTCAATTTGGAGCTCCGGTGGGACGGCGTTCCGTCACTCGCGGATGGTCTGCGGATGCTGCGCGAACAGGCGCAAAGAACGCCGCCGGGTCAGTGGGTACGAGTGGTGGGAGGCTGGTCTGAATTTCAGTTCGCCGAGCGCCGGATGCCAAGGCTCGATGAGCTGAACCATGCCGCGCCGGATACGCCCGTCTTCGTGCTTCATCTATACGATCGGGCGCTGCTGAATCGCGCCGCGCTGCATGCAGTCGGATATACGAAGGACTCGCCCGATCCTCCGGGCGGCGAAATTGTCCGCGATGGCGCCGGTAATCCGACCGGGATACTCATCGCCAAGCCGAATGCGCTCGTTCTGTACGCCACACTGGCAAAGGGTCCGAAGCTGCCTCCGGAGTACCAGGCAAACTCGACTAGGCACTTCATGCGTGAGCTCAATCGACTCGGGATCACGAGTGCGATTGACGCAGGCGGCGGGTTCCAGAACTACCCCGATGACTACCAGATCATCCAGGAGCTGCACAAGAATAGTGAACTGACAGTTCGGATTGCCTACAACCTTTTCACCCAGAGGCCCAAAAGCGAGCTCGTCGACTTCGAGAACTGGACCGGCATGCTCAGCCCGCGGCAAGGCGATGATTACTTCCGCCACAACGGCGGGGGAGAGATGCTGGTCTTTTCGGCCGCGGATTTCGAGGACTTCCTCGAGCCGCGTCCGGACATGCCGGGAGTCATGGAGCAGGAACTTAGGTCTGTAGTGAGCCTGCTGGCTAAGCACCATTGGCCTTTTCGCCTCCATGCCACCTACGATGAGACGATCACGCGTGCGCTCAACGTCTACGAAGAAGTGAACCGGGAGGTTCCGCTGCAGGGCCTTCATTGGTTCATCGACCACGCGGAAACCATCTCGCAGCGAAACATGGATCGGATAGCGGCGCTAGGCGGTGGGATAGCGATCCAGCACCGCATGGCGTTTCAGGGCGAGTACTACTGCGACCGGTACGGAAGCGTAGCAGCGAAACGAACCCCGCCAATTCGCGAGATGCTGCGGGCCGGACTGCCGGTGGGAGCCGGAACAGATGCCACCCGTGTGGCCACGTACAACCCATTCGTATCGCTTTACTGGCTCGTGACGGGAAAGACCGTCGGCGGCTTGTCGATGTACGACGAGGATCATCGATTCGATCGCATGGAAGCTCTGCGCCTGTGGACCGTAGGAAGCAGTTGGTTCTCCACGGAAAGTGCGTCGAAAGGATCGATCGTTCCAGGACAATTAGCGGATCTCGCTGTGCTTTCCGCAGATTATTTCTCGGTGGCCGACGACGAGATCAGGCGCCTCCAATCGGTGTTAACGATCGTCGGCGGAAAATGTGTTTATGGCGCAGATGAGTTCAATACTCTTGCGCCCCCCGCACCGGGGATTCTACCGGAATGGTCGCCAGTCGCAGCCTACGGCGGTTACGCAACGCTGGCGCAGGTTCCGGTCGTGACGCAGACGCGGTCGACCTGTCCGCAGGTCCACGAACATCGCCATGAACATCGCCGCGACAGGGGCAGCTTCGGCTGTCTGTGCTGGGCTTTCTGAAGGGATGGAGTAAATAGATGCGAAACCGAGCTTCCTATATCGCGGCCCTGATTCTCGCCGGGCCGCTCGCTGTGGCGGCAACGCCCCAGGTGGCTGTCGGGCCTCAATACGACACAACGCACGTCTATGTCGCTCCGAAGGACTTCGATCGATTTGTAGCCAGCCTCACAGCGACATTCGGCGGGACAACTACGAAGCTGGGGGTTTTTACTGTCACGCCCACGCCGAGCAGCACGATGTCCCAATTGGTCCTCACACCGGCGGGTACTCTGTCCGTATTCGGATTTATGACTCCGATTCCTTATCCGTTCGGTGCCGAACGTACCGGTTATCTGGTGACGGACCTCGACGGGAGCGTGAAAGCTGCGCGGGCAGACGGCGCAGACGTACTGGTCAGCCCGTTTAACGATCCCATTGGACGGAACGCCGTGATTCAATGGCCGGGCGGCGTAAACATGCAGCTGTACTGGCACACTACGCCGCCTTCGTATTCGGCGCTCAAAACAATTCCGGAGAATCGCGTGTATGTATCGCCCGAACGGGTCGATTCGTTCACGCGAAGCTTTCTCGAGTTTTCGCACGGTGAGGTTTTGAGTGACGATCCGCACGCACCAGGTTTAGAGATCGGGCGACGGTCCGATACGGTCCGCCGAATTCGGATCACATCCCGATTCGGCCTGCTGACTGTCTTCGTCACCAACGGGCATCTGCCGTATCCATACGGGCGCGAAATGACCGGATACGAAGTCGCCAATCTCGGCGAGACGCTCAAAAAAGCAAGAGCGGCAGGAGCGACCGTACTGGTCGAGCCATATTCCTTCGGCGACCGGCAGGCGGCAATGGTCGAGTTCCCGGGCGGCTATATCGCCGAGATTCACTCGATCAAGCCTAAGTAGGAGGCCCCCATGCGATTCGTTGTTGCTTGGGCGGCGCTGTTTCTGGCTCTGCCGTTGTGCGCGCAGGTTCAGGGCGAGTCGCAGGCACCTGTTCGAACCTACAATCTGCTGCGCGAAAACGACGATTGGAGTTTTCTTGCCGATCCATCGCTGCGCGACGATTTCTGGGATCCAATCAAATACATCCCGCTTGGCTGCGAGGCCTGCTACGTCAGTCTCGGGGGCGAAATCCGCCAAGTTTTCGAACAGGTCGCAAACGATAACTGGGGAAAA
>Ga0307477_10001427_pt1 | contig 20211 bp, 14 predicted proteins | sample atmos_gasesECM2C_FD_203316 | JGI IMG/M metagenome (GOLD analysis project Ga0307477, IMG submission 203316) | Hardwood forest soil microbial communities from Morgan-Monroe State Forest, Indiana, United States - atmos_gasesECM2C_515 | ecosystem: Environmental > Terrestrial > Soil > Temperate...
AGCAACTGTTGGATACTATCAGAGCGGTCCTGGGGTCGGATGAACCGCGCGTGAATTAGAAGGTCTGCTCTGAGGCCTGCTGGAGAGTAGCCGCCGCTAGTGAAAGTCGTGAGACGTTGTTTCAGCTTTGGTGATCCGCAGCGGTTCGATGGTTTCCGCCTTCACTGAAATTACTCCGTCCTGATTTTGCAGTTGCCCCTCTATCAATAAGAATTGCTGATGAACGATTACTACATGATTTTTTTCGAATAACTGCGGCGTGACGATTGCATTCGAAATTCCTGTTTCATCTTCCAGACTGATAAACACAAAACCTTTCGCCGTCCCGGGGCGCTGGCGTGTGATCACTCCTCCCGCAATTCGGACATGCATGCCGTTCGGAAGATTCAGAAGTTCGATGGCTGAGCGGACATTTCGCCTCTGCATTTCTGCGCGATGGTGGCCCATAGGATGAAGACCTACGGTCATTCCGGTTCCTCGAAAGTCTGCAACTAATCTTTCTTCCCCAGTCATGGCTGCCAGAGGAGACGCTAGCTGGAAAGAAATCGGAGTCGCTCCCAGTTCTGTGGTGCCGTTTTCTATTTCTACTTCCTTTTCCTCTGCTTTCTCTAGCAAAGGGCCTGGCCGCCTGGCCGCGCGTTCGATTTGCCACAAAGCATCGCGGCGATGAACTCCGTTCTTGCCGCCAATAAAATTCAAGGCGCCGATTTCCGCCAAAGTTGCGAGTTCTGCTTTCTGAATCATGGGGACCCGAAACTTCAGGTCGTCGATGGAAGAAAACGGGTGAATGGCGCGCTCGCTTACAATTTTCAAAGCCACGTCCCTGCGCAGATCTTTGACGAATCGCATGCCCAGACGCACGCAGAAATCCTGCCCATTTTTTTCAAGCTGGCAGAGCCAGTCCGAACAGGTCACGTCGATAGGCTTCACCTTCAGGCCGTGACGCTGCGCGTCGCGTACGAGCGTGTCTGGCTGGTAGAACCCCATGGGTTGATTATTCAAAATGGCCGCAGTGAAAGCAGCCAGGTAACGGCATTTCAAAAAAGCGCTGGCATAGGCGAGCAGTGCAAAACTTGCGGCGTGGGATTCAGGAAATCCATACAAGGCAAAAGAAGTAATGGCCAAAATAATCTTTTCCTGCGCCTCGGATGAGATCTCATTTTTATCCATCCCCGAGCGAAGCTTTTTCTCAATTTCTTTCATTCTTCGTTCGGAGCGTTTGAAGCCAAATGCGCGACGCAATTCCTCGGCTTCACCTCCGGTAAATCCCGCTGCGATCATGGCCATGCGCAACAATTGCTCTTGAAATAGCGGGACTCCTAAAGTGCGCTTCAGAACTGGTTTGAGCGAAGGATGAAGGTAATCAATCGCTTCGCGGCCTTGGCGGCGCTTCAAAAAAGGATTGACCATTTTTCCGACGATTGGCCCGGGCCGGATAATGGCTACCTGCACGACAATGTCGTAAAAACATTCGGGCCGCAGGCGAGGTAAACAAGCCATCTGCGCGTGGCTTTCCACCTGGAACATCCCGATGGTGTCCGCTTTTTGCAGCGTGTTGTAAACCACGGGATCGTTCGCCGGCAACTTTCCTAAATCTACCTCTTCGCCGTAATCTTTCTGGATGATTTGCAGACAATCTTCCAGGACGGCCATCATTCCGAGGCCCAGAAGATCTACTTTCACGATTTTCATATCGGCACAATCGTCTTTGTCCCACTGCACCACCACCCGGCCGGGCATGGCGGCTGGTTCCAAAGGAACGATCGAATCCAACTGATCCTGGCACACCACCAAGCCTCCGGAATGCTGGCCCAAGTGGCGCGGTAAATCCTGGAACTGCAGGCAAAGCTCGAAGAATTTACGGATCTGGGGATGTTGCATGTCAAATCCAGCGTCGCGAAATTGCCGCGCGAGGGTATCGTTCGCATCCTGGTATTCCCAAGCGCTTACCAGGCTGGTCAAACGGCTTAATGTTTCCGGATTAAAAGATAGCGCCTTGCCAATTTCACGAGCGGCGGAACGGCCACGATAGGTGATTACATTAGCGGTCATGGCTGCGCCCAACTTTCCGTAGCGTTCATATACATATTGAATCGCTCGTTCCCGCTGATCTCCGCTGGGAAGATCGAGGTCGATGTCAGGCCATTCCCCACGCTGTTCGGAAAGAAATCGCTCGAATAGGAGATCCATTCTCACAGGGTCAACGGCGGTGATGCCCAGCGCGTAGCAGACGGCGCTGTTGGCAGCGGAGCCGCGTCCCTGCACCAAAATATTGTGTTCGCGGCAAAAGCGAACGATGTCCCACACGATCAGGAAATAGCCGGCCATATCCAGTTTCTCGATCAGGTCGAGTTCGCGTCCAATCTGCGCCAGCGCTCGTTCGTTGTTTGATCCATAGCGCCAGAGCATGCCTTCCTGGGCTCGCTGACGCAAAAAATGGATTTCCGGTTTGCCGTCGGGGACCGGATATTTGGGGAATCGATAACCTAGATCCTTCAAGGTGAACTGCAAGCGCGAAGAAAGGGCATCGGTATTCGCGATCGCTTCGGGAAGATCTGAAAATAGCTGGGCCATTTCCGCAGGAGTTTTCATATGCAGCTCGGAATTGCGCGCTAGCAGACGACCGGCAGTAGCAAGAGTGCGGTGATGTCGAATGCATGTGAAGACGTCCAACACTTCACGCCGTTGCGGTATGGCATGACGCACGCCATTCGTGGCAAGCAACGGAAGGCCTAACTTTTCCGCGATTTCGATGGCGGCGTGATTTCTTGCTTCTTCTTCGCGCAGAAAATGCCGCTGCAGCTCGACATAAACATTTTGTTTGCCGAATTGTTCGCATAGCTGCTGAACACATTCTTTTCCGCTTTCCATTCCGCCTTGTTCCAAAGCATGGGCGAGTGGGCCTTCCTCGCCTCCGGTGAGGCATATAAGCCCACGGGAGCATTCGGATACTTCCGCTCCTGAAACATCTCCTTTGCCTTTCGGCGCACGCAATTTCATTCTCGTGATCAAGCGGCAAAGATTTTGATAGCCTTCGCGCGATTCTACGAGCAACGGGTAACGCCAGCCGGCGGCTGAAGTGACTTCGGCACCGATGTGAGCGCGAATATTAATTTTGTCTGCGGCCAGATAAAAACGAGGAGCGCCATAAACCCCGTCTCGATCGAGCAAAGCCATGGAGTGCATTCCATACTCCGCGCACACCGTTGCCAGCTCTTCAGGCAAAGATGCACCTTCAAGAAAGCTGAAAGCGGAGCGGGCGTGAAGTTCTGTGTACATCAGTCGTAACGGCCGCGCGCGAACCAGGCAGCGCGAATCGAGTCGTAATAGATGCGATAAAGTCCGTTCTGCGTGCGCGGACTGGAAATTCGTTCGTTGTGGCCACTCACGGAATCAAAGCGAATTTCCACGTCCCATTCATCCTGCTGCCAGATGTCTTCCCGCCACCAATCACCGGAAGTCCGCCAGGGCCCGGAAGCTGCCACGATATTTCCGCGCATACCCTGAAAATAAATGCGCGCTGGACAGTTTTGCTGCAGTTCAACTTTCGCCTGTATTTCAGGTCGGAAAACACGGAATGCGGTTAGCGGGGCTCCAGGGACGTGGGCGGTAGCAGCTCGGTTTTTTTGCGAGATCTTTGATTCGCCGTTTTCTGGGGCGAATCGGCCCATTCGAAAATCTCCAGGGCGATGAGTGTCAATCAATTCGGGCGAGCCAACATTCGAATTGCCTACGAGATTCGTCAATCGCCCCAGGGTCAGCTCTAATTTTTCCGGATCGGGAGAGCCGGGAAGAAATAGTCCGCCTTGCGCCGCGCGCGGACGAGCTGGTTCTGCAGAGAGAATGATTTTTAAAATGGCGGCGTGCGGAGGGTCTGCCTGCAATTGCAAGCGAAGCAGTTTCAGAAGCATTTTTGAATTTCGGGCAGGTACGGGCAAACTCAGAACCGTTTCATAGGTTTTCGGAGCGAGCTTGGGAGGAGAATTCTCACTGAGAACTTGAAAATCTTTCTCAAAGGAATCCTCTAAATCAAAGTGCGTGCGAATTGCACACGCTGCCAGCGCACGCGCTTCCAGCCGCGCGCACAATTGATCGAGCAAACGGCCTAGCAGAAAGGAAAGCGGCTCGAGCTCGGCAATGGCAAAGTCGAGCGCCATTTCTTCTTCGAAGTGTACTCCCGCTTGTGCAAGCACCATTGAACGTACACACGCGCCGCGCGCCAATTCGTGAAGGCGAACCCCTTCCTGTCCCATTCGTTCTGACAATTGCAGCACGGGAAGCGCTGCCAGTGCGGCACAATCGCGAATGCCCCAGCGTTCTAAAGTTTCCAGAATCTCTGCGGAGGGTAAAAGAGCGCACACAGACAGTTTACCCAGGCATTTCGATTCTTCGCCCGGAGGAATCAAAGTAATACCGGGAAACCCGCGCGCGGCGTGAATAGCGACTTCCAGATTGGAAGAAACTGCCACGTGCACCAGCAAACCAAGGATCGATGCGCGCTGTTTCAACTGGACGGCGATATTCTCATCGCTTCCAAATAAGGAAGTAAGACCGGAAATATCCAGAATAATCGTGTCCGGCGCGGTGTTTTCCATGCGCGGGGAAATGGAGGCCCCCAGATCAAGCAAAGCTGCGTGTGCACATTTTTCCTGTACTCGAGAGCGATTGCGAATTTCCACGGCATGAAATTGCGCTGCTTGTGATTTCGCCATGCCTAATTCGATGCCTACCTGCAGCGCTGCTAGATTGGCCGCTACGACGTTCCAAATGGGAGGAATACCATCTACAAGCGCGATAGCCTGATTGCGTAAGCCGGGTTCCGCGCGCACCACGGCTTGCACCGGGAAATTGGGAACGTGAATGGAAGCGAAGGCCATAGGAGACGGGTGTAAGCAGCAACAAGTTTCTTTGCAATTGGTCCCTTCACTTCGATAGTGGTTCAATTCGCGCAATGCTTCGATAACTTCGCATAACATTTGATTCGAAGGATTCCGAGCGCCCTGCCGAGGCGAAATGCTTTTGAAAACTATTCGGAGTACTTGGCTGGATGCGAGAATGAAGCACTTCGGTGCGAATTCCGACGCCATCGAACAGCCAGGAAGCTGGATATCTGAACAAATCCGCGGCGTGATTTTCCAGCGCCGTAGACCAGCGTGCCGGTTCCGCTTCCATACGCAGGACCAGCGAGGCGCAGGTCTTGGCATTGGACTCCGGTTCCACCACCATCAGAATGGTCGGCGTATCTTCCACAGCGCGCCGAAAACGAAACCAGGTTTCCAGCGGAACGTGCCGCAACAACTGCGCGCGTATATCACCCAAATCGAGCGCGATAAAGCCAAATCCGCCCCCTTGCAAAAGCAAATCCGTGGCGCGCAGAGTTTGTTCAATATTCCGGCAGCGCACCCAAAGCAATTGTTTCAGTTCAACGCCAGCTGCTTCCGCGGAGTACGGATCGAAAGAGTCGCATCCATCAATTAGCGCGCAGGCTTCCGCGCAAGTAGTTCTTGCAGCTAAAGCGGAAAGCAGCAAAGTTGTTTTTCCAGAGCAGGCTGAGCCAAAAATTTCTGTCAGCGCTCCGCGAGGCAAACCTCTGACCAATGAATCAATTTCCGCGATGCCCGTGGAAACGGTTTCAACGGCACGGCGATCACGATAGGTAAATGGAGCGGCGACACGCCCGGCCAGGGCACGTTCGACGTGGGAGCGCAAAGTAGCGAGATTTACAGCCATAGCGGACCCGGTGAGGAGAAAGGAAGGATTTTTATCTTCGCTTTTTCTTCGCCTACCTGGAATTCTCTACGAATTCCCTGAGATTGTCAACGCTCAGCATCCAGCGCTCCAGCGAATCCAGCGAAGTTCGCCTTATGTGCCTACCAGAATCAATTCTGCATCTAACGGACATGGCAAAACCGGTTGGTGACTCAGCAACAACTTTGTTCCCCTTGCATGCGTCATTGGAAGAGTTGCGCGAAGCTTCCAAAACCTGCAAGGCCTGCGATCTATGGAAGCTCGGCACGCAGACCGTATTCGGCGAAGGAATGCCGACGGCAAAAATTATGCTGGCGGGTGAGCAGCCGGGCAATCAAGAAGATCTTGAAGGCAAACCATTTGTGGGACCGGCCGGAAAATTATTGGACGCGGCGCTGGAGGAAGCCGGAATCGATCGAAAAAAAGTTTACGTTACGAATGCCGTGAAACATTTCAAATGGGAGCCGCGCGGGAAGCGGCGCATTCACAAGAAACCGAATGGCGCGGAAGTTGCAGCATGCCGGCCCTGGCTTGATGCTGAAATTGCCGCGCTACGTCCAAAAATAATTGTGTGCCTAGGAGCTACGGCGGCGCAGGTACTGCTGGGCCGGGAGTTTCGCGTCACGCAGCATCGCGGCGAGTTTGTGAAATCCGATCTTGCTCCGCAGGTGATGGCCACAGTCCACCCTTCTTCCATATTGCGTGCGCCAGATGAAGCCACGCGTGCGGAAGAAATGAAAAGATTCATTGCAGATTTGAAGAAGATTGCGCAGGTTCGCTAGACCAGTTCCCTCTTATGGAAGGCATGCGTGATTTTGCATACCGCTCAATTTTCGGGCACAATATATATGTATTCAGTTTGACGACCCTTCTTTTTTCCCAGGTAACTCGTGAGTCAGACCGCTTGCACTGCTTCACCTCCGACTGGCCTTGAATGGGCGCACCCATTGGTTCAGGAGTGGTTCGTCAACAAGTTCGGCACTCCCACCGAGCCGCAAGAGCAGGGCTGGCCGCACATTCTCAGCGATAAAACCACGCTTATTTGCGCTCCCACCGGCTCTGGCAAAACACTTGCAGCGTTTCTGGCTTGCATTGATCGGCTGGTGCGCAAAGCGCTGGCGGGTGAATTAGAAGATAAAACGGAAGTTTTGTACGTCTCCCCGCTAAAGGCTCTTGGCAACGACATCCAGAAAAACCTGGATTCGCCGGTCGGCGAAATTCTGCAACTTGCTCAACAACGCGGCTACTTAATGCCGCTGATTCGAACGGCGGTTAGAACCGGCGACACTTTGATGCGCGAACGGCTCGCCATGCAAAAGCGCCCGCCACATATTCTGGTGACTACTCCGGAATCTCTTTACATTTTGCTCACAGCGGCGAAGAGCCGGGAAATCCTTCGCACGGTTAAAACCGTGATCGTGGATGAAATCCACGCCATCGCCGACGACAAACGCGGGTCGCATCTGTCGCTTTCGCTCGAACGCCTCGATGCCCTGACTGGAAATCGATGCACACGCATCGGGCTTTCTGCTACGCAGAAGCCTATCGAGCTGATTGCGCATTTTCTCGCTGGGAATGGGCGGCCTGAGCCTGCGATTGTGCAAATCTCGCAGCGGCGCCATTTGGATTTGGCCATAGAAGTTCCGGCGAGCGAGCTCGGGCCAGTTGCGTCGAATGAGATGTGGGAAGAAATTTACAAGCGCATTGCGGACCTGGTGCTGGCGAATCGTTCTACCCTGATTTTTGTAAACACCCGTCGACTGGCGGAACGGGTGGGACATCATCTCGCGGCAATACTTGGACAAGACGCAGTGGCTTCGCATCATGGCAGCCTTTCGCGTCAGCGACGGCTATCTGCGGAAGGAAAATTGAAGTCTGGGGAGATACGCGCGCTGGTCGCGACGGCCTCGCTTGAACTCGGAATTGATATTGGAACCATCGATCTGGTCTGCCAAATCGGCTCACCTCGCTCGATTGCAGTTGCGCTGCAGCGCATCGGACGCGCGGGCCACTGGCGCGGCGCCGTGCCGAAAGGCCGCTTGTTTGCTACCACACGCGATGAGCTCATCGAATGCGCTGCGCTGGTTCGCGCGATCAATCGGTTAGAACTGGATCGCATCTTGATTCCGGAGTGTCCGCTCGACATTCTTGCCCAGCACATGGTGGCGGTGTGCGCAGCGGAGGATTGGCTGGAGGACGATCTATTTGCGCTCGTTCGTCGCGCGTATCCCTATCGCAATCTCGAGCGAAAAGATTTCGACGAAATCATCGAGATGCTATCGAATGGCATCGCAGCGCGCCGCGGTCGCTATGGCGCTTATCTGCATCGCGATCAGGTGAACAATCGCTTGCACGGACGCCGCGGCGCCAGGCTTGCCGCAATCACTAGCGGCGGCGCAATCCCCGATAATTCGCTCTATACCGTAATCGCAGAGCCGGAGCACGTCGTGGTGGGTACGGTGGATGAGGATTTTGCGGTGGAAAGTTTGCGCGGCGATATCATTCTTCTCGGGAACACATCGTGGCGCATTCGTCGCGTGCAATCCGGTTCCGTTTCTGTGGAAGACGCCAAGGGAGCCGCTCCGAGTATTCCGTTCTGGCTGGGTGAAGCTCCATCGCGCACGATGGAGCTTTCCGAAGAGATAGCCGCCGTAAGGGAGAAAATCAGTTCGCTCACGGAAGGCGTTTCGCCGGGCTACGTTCGCGGGACTCTCCCGGAGGCCGGGGCCGCGGTGGGGTGGTTACAACAGGAGTGCGGACTCGATCAGTCCGGCGCCGAACAAGCCGTGGAATACGTCGTGACTGGCCGCGCGGTATTGCGCGCCGTTCCCACACAGGACACCGTAATCGCGGAACGTTTTTTCGACGAAGGCGGGGGAATGCAACTCGTCATTCACGCGCCATTCGGCGGCAGAATCAACAAAGCCTGGGGACTAGCGCTGCGAAAAAGATTCTGCCGCTCGTTCAATTTCGAATTGCAGGCTGCCGCTACGGATAACGGCCTGAACATTTCTCTGAGTGACCAGCACAGCTTCCCCCTGGCTGATGTGTTCCATTTTCTGCAGTCCGCAAGCGTGGAGCAATTACTGGAACAGGCAGTATTAGCATCTCCGATTTTCACTACGCGCTGGCGCTGGGTAGCCGGGCGTGCGCTCGCGCTTCTGCGCTTTATGGGCGGGAAAAAAGTGCCGCCGCAAATTCAGCGTATGCGCTCTGAAGATCTTCTGGCCGCGGTGTTTCCGGAAGCGCTCGCTTGCCAGGAAAATATCGAAGGGGAGATCAAGATTCCGGATCATCCGTTGGCTCGCGAGACGATGAAGGACGCGCTGACGGAGGCAATGGACATTGAGGGTTTGAAAAACGTTTTGGATCGGATAGCCTCAGGTAGCATTCGCTGCATTGCGGTTGAGACGCCGGTTCCATCGCAGTTTTCGCATGAAATTCTAAATGCAAATCCATACGCATATCTCGACGACGCTCCACTCGAAGAGCGCCGCGCGCGCGCCGTGGAGATGCGTCGCATGTTGCCGGAAGCAGTGCTTTCCGAAATTGGGAGGCTGGATCCAACCGCGATCGCACAAGTTCGTGAAGAAGCGTGGCCCGACGTGCGCGATGCCGACGAGCTCCACGATGTGCTGCAGACACTGATTGCGTTGCCGGTACCTCGAGGTCCAAATCCCCGCTTATCGGAGCCAGATGCAACGTCGACGGTCACGCCGGAACTGCAGCAACGTGCGGCTAATTCGGTTCAGCAGTGGACCGAGTACTTCGCCCGGTTGAGCCAAGCACGGCGCGCAGCCACGGCTTCTATCGGCGGTCGGCCTTACTGGGTTGCGGCGGAGAAAGCCGCAACTTTCACGGCCGCGTTTCCTGGAGCGCGGCTGCATTCTGCGCTTCCTGAAATCGAAGCTCCTGTTATGTCGCGAGAAGATGCGCTGTTTGCGTGCATCACAGGATGGATGTCGCACGTTGGTCCGATATCGGTTGCGAGCTTGGGCGATTTCCTGGGAATTGGGACCGCCGACGTTGACAAAACGTTCCTGCGGCTGGAAGCGAGCGGAGCCATTTTGCGCGGCCACTTCACCGACGGCGCGAGCCAAGAAACAGAATGGTGCGAACGCCGCCTCCTTGCCCGCATTCATCGCATGACGCTAGGAACTTTGCGCAGCCAAATTCAGCCCGCTAGCGCGGCTCAATTCATGCGCTGGTTGCTGCGCTGGCAACATGTAGCGCCCAGCAGTCAGGTGCTCGGCGAACGCGGTACTTTGGAAATTCTGCAGCAGCTACAAGGTTATGAAGCGCCGGCGAATGCGTGGGAGCGGCAAATCCTCGGCAGACGAATCGTAAATTACGATCCGCAAGCTCTCGATCGTCATTGTCTCACCGGAGTAGTGGGCTGGGGCCGGCTCTCGCCGCATCCCGCGACATATGAAGCTCGAACGAGCATTGGCCGTCGCGTAATTCCCACGAGCGTGGCACCCATCGCATTTTTTGTGCGTGAAGATTCGGACTGGATGATTCCGCAGCAGGCACAGGGAGATGCGCAGGAACCGCGCGGCTTGAGCCAGAATGCACGCGAAGCGTTGAACTATCTTCGCCAGCGAGGCGCTTCCTTCTTTGCGGATCTCGTGCGCGGCACGGGCAAGTTGAAATCTGAAATGGAAACGGCATTGTGGGAACTTGTAACGGCCGGAATGATCACTGCGGACGGCTTCGATAATATTCGCGCGCTGATTGATCCGAAGCGACGTTCCGGGCAGGGCCGCGGCCACAACTCGCGTCCGCGCCACAGCATTGGACGGTGGTCGCTGCTTTACGCACACGAGGTTCCCGATCGCGCGCGCATCGCCGATGCCACGTGCTGGATGCTGCTCAAGCGCTACGGCATCGTCTTTCGCGAAGTGATCGCGCGCGAAACAATTGTTCCGCGCTGGCGGGAACTGCTTATCGCATTTCGGCGGCTCGAAGACCGCGGTGAAGTGCGCGGAGGACGGTTTGTCAGTGGATTTATGGGAGAACAATTCGCGCTGCCGATGGCCGTGGAGTCGTTGCGAGCCATGCGCAAGGTTGAGCCCAGCGAGGAAACGGTGACGATTTCTGCGGCCGACCCCCTAAATCTCGTGGGCATTCTATTGCCAGGCGAGCGCGTTTCTGCCGTTTCCGGAAAAACGGTTACCTTCCGGGACGGAGTGCCGTTGGAAGCTGATGACGCTTCCCCGCAATTTACAAATTCGATCGCAGTATAAATTCAGATTTCGGCACTTCGAGGCGCGAACGCGATTAAATGAATAAGAAATCAGCAGACGCGACTCCCGCAGGTAAGGTTCGCATCGGGATTTCCGGCTGGAGATATATTCCCTGGCGCGGCGTTTTCTATCCGGAGAAGCTGACGCAGAAAAAGGAACTCGCCTACGCCTCCAGTATTTTCCGATCGATTGAAATCAACGGCACTTTCTATTCGTTGCAGCGTCCGGAATATTTCGAAGCTTGGGCTGGCGAAACACCTGATGATTTCGTTTTTTCGGTAAAGGCGCCACGATTCATAACGCATATTAGGCGCTTGCGAGATGCCCAGACGCCGCTGGCGAATTTCCTGGCCTCTGGCATCTTTCGGCTAGGCCCAAAACTAGGTCCCATCCTCTGGCAGCTGCCGCCTAATTTCAAATACGATCCAGTAAGACTGGAAGGATTTCTCAAACTACTCCCTCACGATACCGAATCCGCCGCCGCTCTCTCGAAGAAGCACGACAAATGGATGAAAGGCCGCGCAGCGATGAAGCCGGATGCAACACGTCCCTTGCGCCACGCCATTGAGATTCGTCATGCTAGTTTCGCGGCGCGGGAATTTATTGAAATGATGCGTTCCTACAACGTGGCGGTGGTGTGCGCTGATACAGTGGAATGGCCCCGGCTGATGGATGTTACGTCGGACTTTATGTATTGCCGCCTGCACGGCTCGGAAATTCTTTATGCCAGCGGCTACACGGCCGAGGCGCTCGATCAATGGACCGGTCGAGTTTGTGCTTGGGCGCAAGGCGAGGAACCTAACGATGCCGAACGGGTTGTTAAAAACTGTGGCGCGAAACTCCCCACGCGCGATGTCTTCGTTTATTTCGACAACGATGTGAAAGTACGTGCGCCTTTCGATGCAAAAAGCCTCACCGAGCGCGTCGACAAAGTGCTCGCCCCGCTAGGTGCAGCGAATCTCTCCCGGTGACATTGCAAAAAAACCTTACAACCAACCGAGGTCTGGCCCAAATTCGTGCCCAAGAGAGGACTCGAACCTCCACTCGCTTGCGGGAACTAGCTCCTGAATCTAGTTCTAACTACCCGGCATGAATGAGCACCGTGTCGCGCGCAATTGCAACCTATACAATTTGAATGCACTTACGGAATTGCCCATGCGCACACTCCTGCACGAGATTGTACGGATTAGCAGATTCAACTGACACCAGAACTGACGCCCGCGGCCATGAAGCTGCGCAGCATTGATCCGTCTGAAACAGCGACAAGATAGCGTCGATATGTGTGTCCTGGACTTGAAGGCCCTCGAAATAAAGACAGAAGGCGTTGGTTCGACAAAGTGTTCGAAGAAACCCTAGTGTGGAGTCCACGCAACGCTCGACGCCACTGCCTCTCGTTTTGCTGGCAGAAGCGCTAACAAGACGCCTCCGATCACAATGAAAACGACAACATCGGTAAAGTCCCTGTGGACGCCGTGGATCCGGGCTTCTACGGTTTGAATAGCCATCACCACGCCATGGGCGATGTTCCACCAAGCTGCTAGAGCAATCATCGAGCGATGCTCAGATGGTCTCCTTGCGGCCATGAGTAGAAAGACCCCGACCGGAATAAAGAAGCTCAGAAACATCGGCTCGACCTCGTTCTTCCGCTCCAAAAGCCAGCTGGAATGCCGCAGATCCATATATAGAAAATAAATCAGGGACAGATTGATCAGCCCCACGATCACCAGGACGATCTGTGTTAGGCGTTCTCTTTTCACATTGACCTCACTTGAGCGAATTTTGTTGCGAGCGCCGCCAGGCAGGCTAATTTCGGACTAGCGATAAGCTTTCCGAACTAAGTGGTGGCTTCAACCCCTGACCAAGTCCACGCTCGCCAGATGATGACCGAGGTGCATACAGTTTCGATCGTCGCAAAGAACACGTATGCTGGAAAAGTGGGGTCCCGAAAGTCACCGTTAGTCAGAGGCAGAACGAAGGTCAGGAAACCGTTTACAAGGGTCAAAATGAGACCCGCGATGATATTCGCCAGCCGGTTCGCTCTAAACGGAAGTAGTCGAGACGCGAGAATCATGGCGATGGGTATTTCCATCAAGACCGCTGAACCCAGCAGGGCCCATTGTGGGAGATGTGGGGCTGTATTCGGCGAGCCAACGAAAGCGAACAGGGCCAGCACGTCCGCGTACAGGTAGTTTAATAACGCGAAGAGCCAGAATAGAGACAACCGCTCCTTTGTGTCTTGCATGTCAACCTCCTACGGAAAGGCAATGAAGGGTTTAGTGGCGCTCTCACTCAGGGACCGAGATTGTTTTCCAGTTCTCCGTAGCGATTGCCACTAAGCAATCCGCGGCGCTGGTGAGGGCAATTTCGCTCTCCAGGCTCACGCTCGCCTCCCATGTCATCGGTACTACGAATGAGCCCTGAAGAAAGACTCACCCTGAACGGCGAAGAGATTGCAACTCAGTGTCTGGAAAGAAGCGGATCCGGAAATTCCCGGTCTGAAGCAAGCCAAGGGGAAGCCATAGCCAGCTTGCTGCAAACGTGACAAATCAGGGAGCAGAGCGAAGTTACGCGGGCCTACTAAGTGGTACACGGCAAATACTTCGAGCGCTTCGCGCAAATCAGACAAATCCCCTTTGCTTGCCTTCGCGACCATTGCCAGCGTTTCAATGATTTTTTTTGTTACTATCGGTTGTAGACTTTTTGGCCACGAGTTCTTATCCCCTATGCTCGGCTGGAATTTTTCTATGCTGCCGTACATGGCGATGCGCTCGGCATCATCTAGCATGGCTATACCTTCCTGTCCAAAGGGTTTCTCCTCTTGTGGTTATGATAGAATCGCCTTCTGCGGGTATGGCGGAATTGGCAGACGCGCCAGCTTCAGGAGCTGGTGGGCGCAAGCTCGTGGTGGTTCGAGTCCACTTACCCGCACCATTTATCTTCGGCCTGTACCTTCACGCTTCAATCCTGTTGAGACAAATTCCTCCAATACAGCACGCGGGATGATGATCCGCTTTCCAAACCGCTTGTAGCTGAGTTTACCGGCATAGATCGCGCGGCGAATGGCTGCCCACAGCGTGGCCGAGAGAAAACGTGCTGCTCCCTGAATGTCAAAACTGATTGGAGGTACTACAGGTGGAACTTCTTGATGCGGTGCTTGCCACCACGATGCAGCTACCTTCGAGAAATGCCGCGCGGCCCATGGTTTGTCAACGAAGCACAGCGGGTGACGGGAATCTTGACCCATGAGCGCACGACGCTTAGAGTTGGTGCTGCGGCCTGCGAACCGAGGAGCAAATTATGGCATCCGCCCGCGCGATGATCGAGCGTCGCCGCTCAAGCCGCGTCTTGATACGAATCCCCGTGCAGGTTTTTAGTGATGGCAGCTTTGGGCAACCTCTAGATACGCCGGCCGAAGCGATTACGGTCAGCCGCTTCGGCGCGCTGCTCCGCGCCCCCTTTTCCCCCGCACTGGGGTCTCGTATTGAGGTGCTGAATAGAGTTTCTCAGGAAACTCAGGAATTTCGCGTTATTCGGGTGCAGGTTACAGATGACGGTACTTTCGAGTTGGGCATTGAAATCCTATATCCGGTGAAGAACTTCTGGCACCTACATTTCCCGGACGAACAGTTCGCCTAACCCTTCCCATTCCGTGTAGTGCTATAATCCCGCCAACACCACTTCCGATATGGGCCCGCTTGGCCGGCTCATTCTTCGCTTCACGCCGCCTTCGGCGGGCACGGGGAGATAACCATGGAGGAGCTCGGAACCACGCTTTTCAGTCTGCTGGTCGGTTGGGCTGTCGTTACCACCGTGCTGATCTGTATGCTGATTTATCGCGCGATGCTGGGAGCTCACGAAGACGATCAAATCTTCCTCGACAAGGCAGGGGATTCCATGGCTCAGGAACAGCGCCTGATTGTCGCTCGAATCGAGAGGCTGGGCACCCCTATCAAGTTGTTGTTTACAGCCTCGATTGTGCTGCTGTTGATCATTGCCGGGATATGGCTCTGGCGAGGATATAAGAACTTCTGAAGCCGCAAAGTTACTTTCGCTGAAGCGAGGCAACGCTGTCCGCATGCAATCGGTTTCTTTTACTGCTTCGGAGCTGCTGTCGGAGAAGTCGGAGTAACCGGGCCCGGAGTCGTCGGCGGTTGCTGCCCGCCTGCTGATTGTTCACAAAGCTGCGACGTATGGTTGTGAACGATCAGCCAATTGTCTCCTACTTTATTCAGCACGAGCGTCGTCTGACCGCGGATTCCATAAGGTTTCCCGCGAAAGACGGAGCTGAATTCCCATTGATAAGATGCCCACGCTACGTCCGCATGCACAAAGATATTCGTGTTGCGTCGGATCAGCTGCATGCCCTGAAACGCCGCGCGTTGCTGTTGATAGCCAGTTACGTAATTCTGCCAGCCTAATATCGGCGGCCCGTAAGTTCCGCTGACAAACGTCACATTGTCCGAATAATATTTGTGCATGGCCTCGACATTTCCCACCTGAAACGCGCCCAACATTTCTCCGATGTCATGATCGATTTGGTCGGAAACAGGAAGAGGAATTCCTTGGATCGGCGTGGTGTCCGGCTTCTTATTCTTGTTTTTCTGGCCCCAGGCCCCCGAGGAAATGATCAGAATTAAGGCAGTTCCGGCGAGAAGCCGAAGTCCGCTCCTGGAAGCCTTGCGTGCGCACGATTTCCAATTCTCCCGAAAAATCATTCCGGTTCACCACATTCAAACTTCCGTTGTGAGTTCTTCATAAGTCCTTCTCCAGTCCGACAGGGAGAATATCACGAAGAAAAATTATGCGGTGGCCCGACATTCCAGAGTGTGCTCATAACCGAGCACTCGGCGGCGAAAATTTACTTATTTAGTTGGTGGCTCGCAGGCAACACGAAATCCGTAATCGGCGTACTGAAAGTCAGGCGGAATGCTTGACCGCGCGGAGCAACGCGACACCTTAGTGAAGTGCCGCCACGAACCACCTCGCGACGAACGTCGCGCCGGCTGTCTCGATTCGCCCGGCGCAATATCCGGCCCCCGAGGATTTCGTTCTGCCGACACTCGGTAGTAATCTGCGTCAAACCAGTCCGCGCACCACTCGTGAATGTTTGCGCCAATATCACAAAGGCCATAACCGTTTTTTTCCGCGCGTCCTACCGGTTCTGGCCCCGTCTTCCAGCGAGCAGCATAGTTTGCCAGAGATTCGGGAGGTTCATCTCCCCACGGGAATAATTTCTGCTCCAGACCGCCGCGTGCGGCGTATTCCCATTCCGCTTCCGTCGGTAAGCGAAAACGCTTCTGCGTCATCCCGCGGAGCCATGAGCAATACTCCATGGCATCAAACCAAGACGGTGCTACGACCGGTTGTAAAGGCGCGGAGAAATTTGGATCGTCCCAATGTAGAGGTTTGCGATGCTGCGTTGCGGAAAGGAATTGCGCGTACTCGGCGTTCGTAACCTGACAAGCGCCCAAGCAGAAGGAGTCTATCCAAACGCGATGTACGGGCCGCTCATTATCCTGGCCCGCATCGCTGCCCATCAGGAAGCAGCCCGCGGGAATCTGGATCGTGCGCGGAGCTATGAATTCGTCGCGCACTCCTGTTTGGATCAGGTCAGTTTTTTGCTGCTGCATGAGGGGTTTGGCTCAGCAAATTAATGAATAGCCGGTAAGCACCCGGCACTCCCGCCGGAAGCTCGCGGAAAAACGACAGACCGGTGTAAATGTACAAGCCTTTTCCCGCTCGAGCTGTCACGAGCGCCCCGCTCACCTCCGGCTCGTTAAAGTCTTTCAGCCCCAGAAGCGCCTGATAACGTGGATCAAAGGTGCCCCAAAAGTATAAGCCGCGCTCCTGTTCCCATCCCTGGAAATCCGCGGGGGTAATTTTATTCGGCGTATTCATCAGCGGGCTGTCCGGCGCAAGAAATCGCACGGGAGAATTCGGGTCGGTCACCCGCGCAACTTTGTCTCCCATCTTGGCGGGGTACGGCGCCGGCAGCTCCTTGTCCCAGGCAAAATCCCGTTGGTATTGCACTAGAAGTGTTCCACCTCGATCCACATAGTCCAGCAACCGTTGATTGGCGCGCATCAGATCGGGACGAAGCTCGTAAGCGCGGATGCCTACGGTAACCGCGTCGTACTGGTTTAGATCGCCGAAGGCCAGAGCTACCTCGTCGAGCAAATCCAGTTGAAGACCCAGCTGCCGCAGGATTTCGGGAAGCGGATCATTTTCCGCTGCGATGTATCCGACTCGCAGGTTCGCGGGAACACTTAGATCCAGCACATGCACGGTAGCATCCGACGGCTCGCTCCAATTCCGGGTGGGAAGCGTTGGAATGGGCTCCAGCGAGGTTCCCAATGTTTTTCCTCCCGTTCGCGCGTAAGGATGCAGAGCATAAGCCCCAGGGAGTGTTTGAGCCGGCGGCGCCACGATGAAACGGATCAATTGGTCGCCAGTGGAGGGAAAATCCAGCGGCGCAATTGGCTGCGCCTTCCATCCGTCCGGCGCATCCGCTCCCACATCCACTTTTGCCGGTTTCGTCCCGTGATAGCGAATGCGGGCGAGCAGCTTCACCGGCTCTGTTGCCCGCTGCACGGGAACCATCACTTGCTGCGGCTCGACGGTGAGCGTCACCGCCGGAACAAGCTCGAGTGGGTATGTTGCGACGCCGGTAGTCGTCGCCTGCACGGACTGCACTGGCTTCTCGATCGCAAATCGATACGAACTCCAAACCGCGGTTAAGGCTACCCGTACAAGCGGCGGCGGAAACGGACGGATAGCGTCTTCTGGCGAACTAGGCGCTTTGGCATCAGGCGGAATTGTAATCTTGAAATTTTCGCTTTCGCTATCGTGCTTGGTTTCTTCTTTCGCGGCAGTCCAGCCCGTGGGCACTTCCAGGCTGTTTATATCGAGAGTCCATTTCACAGGGACGATCGGTTTTCCAACGGTGACCTGCACAGACAAATCCTCACCGGCCACTAGTTCGTGGCGGTCCGCTTGGGCTTCGAACGGAAGCGCAACGTCTTCCGCCAATGCTCGATCGATCCGTTCGCTCGCGCGCTGCAACTCCCACAACGCGGGCGAAGTCACTTGGTTGGCTCGATCTGCCATCGCATTTCTGGAAATCTCGTTCCTTAAAGCTCCAATTTGCAGTCCGGCCTGGGCCAGAGAAGTGGCGGCATCGGTACGCTGCATTGAACGAACCGCTGCAAGCGCCGCTTTCAAGTCTGCGTCGGCCGCCGTGAGCCGCGTAGCCATGGACGCTTGCAGCGAGGGAAACCTCGCGCTGAGCGAGGTGAGAGGCTCTGCTAGCAGCCTAGCGTCGAACTTCCCGGCCGTTCCTTTCTCGTTTTCTGCAATCAGATAAATAGGGCGGCGGAAAAATGCGTTTCCGAAAAATGCCGGCGTGCCCTGCGAGCGGTGCAGCGAATGTCCTTCCATACCCATCTCGGTATAGCTCTTGCCCCACAGCGGCGAAACATCGCCAACGGGGAGCTCCACGGCATCAGGTGTTTTTTCTCGCGCCAGCCGAACTTCCAGGGTTACCTTCCACGGAGCCAGCCCTTCTGAGATTTGGTCGGGAAACATTTTGGGATCGGCGGCCGCGGCCACCGCCTGCGGAGTTAGCATGCCGCTCGCTTGATGCTGGCCATGTCCGGAATGCACGCCGCCCCATCCGTTGATCACCACGCGCGGCCGGTACGTGCGAATGGCCCGCACCATATCTTCCAGCGCGATGTTGTCCCAGATTTTCATGGTTTGGTCGGCGCTCTTCGAAAAACCGAAGTCCGGCGCACGTGTGAAGAATTGATGCACACCATAATGCTCTCCCGCGGCAAGCAATTCTTCCGTACGAATCACTCCCAGCGCGCCGCCTTGTTCCGAACCGATCGCATTCTGTCCGCCTTGGCCACGAGTAAGGGTTAGCAGTCCAACGTCGGCGTTGAGCCCGCGCGAAAGGTAGGTCAAAAGGCTGGACCATTCGTCATCAGGATGCGCGGTCACGAACAGAATTCGGGTGGTCACTCGCGATTTATTGATGGCCTCGATGGTATCGGCCAGCGACTGGCCCGTTGCCCGCGGACTTGTAGAAAGTGCGGCGACCGCCGCCCAGATTACTACCGGCAAAGTTGTTCGCCACCGGGTCATCCCACAACCTCCTGAAATGGCCATTGCCGCAAATGCCTCGCTCGGCCAAGGTATACAAGGATACCTGCTGACATTGCCGCCAGCGAGGCAAGCATCGGCGTTCGACCGGTTGAAACAAAAATTGCAATCCAGCCCGCTATCGCGATTATTACCGGAACGGGATACCACCACATTCGAAAAGGCCAGCGCTCTGCCTTCCATCGCCGGTGAAGCAATAGCAGTCCAAATGCCTGCCCAACAAATTGGATGAGGCAACGCATCGCCAGGATGGCGCGGATCACCGAGAAAAGATTGAAAAACAAGCAGATGAAGATCGATGCTGCGCCCAACGCCAGCAGCGAAATGTGCGGAAAGTGCTTCGTAGGATGCACTCGCGCGAAAACCGAAAAGAAATTTCCGTCTAACGCCGCGGCATATGGTACCCGTGAGTATCCAAGCGTGGCTGAAAAAATCGACCCGAATGCCAAAACTAAAATCAGCGCGGTCGCAAAAGTAGCCCAGTGCATTCCAAACGTTCGTTCCACAAATAGGCTCACAACGAAGCCCGAATTCTGCGCTTCTTGCCACGGAATCACGGCCAAAATGCTGGTTTGCATCAGAAGATAAAGAATTGCGATCCCGAATATCGATAGAAATATTGCTCGCGGAATATTCCTTCCGGGATCCTTCATTTCTCCGCCCAGATTGCAGACGTTGTAATAACCGAGATAGCTGTAAACCGTCTGGACCGACGCATGACCGAGCCCGGCGAAGAAAATCCAGGAAAAACTCCAGGTACCGGTGGGATATGTAAACACCCGGCTGGCATTGAAATGCGTGGCGCCGCCGTAGATCAGCCAAAAAATCGTTCCCAGTACAATCACCCAAAGCACCGTCGAAATCTTTCCGATCGTCGTAATGCGCCGGTAAAGCAACGCCACAGCAGCCACAATCAGTAAGAGCGCCACGGTTCTGTTGTAATTCGCCAGCGCCTCGCCGGCTCGTCCGGTGTTCGCGTCCAGCCAGGACGTAACCACCGGGATCTTGACGGTCAAATACTTTGAATAGTCCGCGAAGCCCAGCGCACCTGATG
>Ga0307477_10001428_pt1 | contig 20210 bp, 15 predicted proteins | sample atmos_gasesECM2C_FD_203316 | JGI IMG/M metagenome (GOLD analysis project Ga0307477, IMG submission 203316) | Hardwood forest soil microbial communities from Morgan-Monroe State Forest, Indiana, United States - atmos_gasesECM2C_515 | ecosystem: Environmental > Terrestrial > Soil > Temperate...
CCTGGAAGAGGATTTAGTGGATCAGCTCTTTAACTCCAGCGAGAAACGTCTGGCGCGTACACTTTTGTTGCTCGCTCGTTACGGAGAGCAGGACCAGCCGCAAAAGTTGATAGCCAAAGTATCGCACGAGATGCTGGCGGAAATGGTCGGCACCACGCGCTCTCGCGTCAATGTTTTTATGAATAAATTCAAGAGACTGGGATTTATTCAATACGACGGTGGACTCCACATCAACCCGTCACTTCTAAACGTTGTCCTGCACGACTAAATGTTCGCGCAGCTCCATCCGCGCGATGTTTTTGAGTTTTGAATTTCTGCCTTTTGAGCCTCACTCGCGCCATGCTTCCGCCCTGGAGTCTCCGCCTCCACGAAGTGGCCGGAACAGAGCGGGCCAGCCAGGGCCAAAACAGGGCTCCCGGGTTGACGGTTAGTCGAGCCCGGGAGATCAAACCGGGGCCACGAACTGGCCGGAACAAATATCCGCTAATCGGCGGGATGAGGGGTCGCTTTCCCCGAGAATGTAATGGTGATCAGGAAGCCATTTGTTCCTTTGTAGTCGAACTCATGGCCCTGTCCGGAATAGTTTTCCTCTTTCGTTTTCCACATGCGAAAACCGTTGTTGGATTGCGCCTGCCAATACTGCAGGTTGGGAATCACCACCTCCTGGTTCGGATTCGTTCCTGCAACGCGTTCCAGTATTACCTCTGCTTTCCCATTGTTCATTTTGGCGTGCGCCACACCCGTTTTCTCGTCCACGTTCCAGGAAAAAGCTGCCGTGTCGGTCGCCGCCTTTTCCCACTTGAAGGGATATAGCTGACCAAGAATATCGGTGAGGGCCGCCTTCTGTTCCGGCGTGTCGCTGGGATCAAACGTCATGACCACCCAGGAATCCTTTCCGGTGCTCCAATTGCTGCCCAGATCGGTTGAGACCCACACCTTTGCGCCATCGAGCTTGGTGGACTTGTAATAGCCCGTGTCCACCTTCAGCACCAGATTGGCCCTGCAGAATTGCATGTCGCCGTGCATGGTGGAGTGACTGTTGAAGTAGCAGGGGCAGAACATGTCGCAGCTGCAGGCTTCTATGTAAGAAGCAGTCATCGAGAAGTCAGGTTTCGCCGGCTGCGATGCATCTGCAGGTTTCGCGGGTTGGTCGTATTGCGCGAGAGTGGCACTCGAGAAGGCACAGCAGAGAGTGAACAAGAAGAATACTTTTCGCATCGGCTCCTCCTTCGCAGGTGGTACGTCGATTGGAAGCAGTGCCGGAATTGTAATCCTCAAGGCTGCTAGCCGCAAGCGCGCGTGAAGCGAAGGATGCGGCACACATAGATGTAGACTGTGCCGAGAATCGACATGCTGTGTAGTTGACCCGTCGGCTATCCGCCAGACAGGTTTTATTCGGCGGCAGGTAACCGTTTGCGGAAGGTCGAAACCAGGTCTGCATACTCGCGACCGATTTCCCTGACTTCGATTTCTTGATCATCGGATAGTCTGTCCCACAAGTCGCGAGCGCCTAAGCGGGACATCGACTGGATTAAACGCGCCACCGGCAGGAAGATAATTATTCACCGCCTCAAAATTCCGTAGACTGAACGTGCCGAAATAGAATCACACGCACAGGTCCTTCCAAACAACTCCTCTTCGTGCTAGCGTAATTCTGGCGCTATGATGATGGAGCACAGAAGACCGGCAAGCGAGGATAGTTCGACAAAAGGGCGCTCCATCCCCGCCCACCACCACCCGATCCCGCGAGCCGCTCTCAACCCAAAAAGCTCACCAAGTTCGTCCACATTTTGGCGCGGGTCTAGACCACTTCTCACCGGTTCTCGACCACAAAGGGAATTCGACGTAACTCGCTCAGAACAAAGGACCGGGGAAATTCGAACCGGGGCCGGAATGCACATTGGGATTTTTGAGATCTGGCCAAAATCCAGCCGAAGTCTTGCGTCGGTAAATCGGCAAAACACGCCCGGATTCGCGATACCGGGAGCCATGCCAACCGAAACTGCACAACAACCGGAAACCGCCGTAAACCACTCAAAACAAATGCCGGGCGAAATTCTAACCGGAAATCGAATCGCATCTTTGGCTCACCGCAAATCATCGAAATATCACCGCGAAATTATCGGAGGATGCGCATGGCTACTGCAGTAGCGCCAAAAACTTTCAAGAATTACATCAATGGGGAGTGGGTGGAGACGCGCGGGGGGAAAGCAATCGAGAATCGCAACCCAGCGAACACCAACGATCTGGTGGGGATTTTCCCGGCGTCCACGGAAGCCGATGTGGCGGCGGCGATTGAGGCGGCCAGCAACGCGTTTGAGAAATGGCGGCTGACGCCGGCGCCCAAGCGCGGCGAGATTCTCTATCGCGCGGCGGAAATCCTGACCCAGCGCAAAGAGGATTTTGCGCGCGACATGACCCGCGAAATGGGCAAAGTGTTGGAAGAAACGCGCGGCGACGTGCAGGAAGCCATCGACATGACCTATCTGATGGCCGGAGAAGGCCGGCGGCAGTTTGGGCAGACCACTCCTTCCGAGCTCCCGAACAAATTTGCGATGTCGGTGCGCACGCCGGTGGGCGTGAACGGATTTATTACACCTTGGAATTTTCCGATGGCCATTCCGTCATGGAAAATCATGCCTGCGTTGATTTGCGGGAACACGGTGGTGATCAAGCCGGCGGAAGACACTCCGCTATCGACCTACAACCTGATTCACGTGATGGCGGAAGCCGGGCTGCCGCCGGGCGTGTTGAACATAGTGGCGGGGAAAGGCACGGTGGTAGGCACCGCGATTCTGCAAAGCGCAGGAACGCAACTGATCAGCTTTACAGGGTCCACGGAAGTAGGGCGGATTATCAGCGAGGCGTGCGCGCCCACATTTAAGAAATGCCATCTGGAGATGGGCGGGAAAAACATCATCGTCGTGATGGACGACGCGAACCTGGACTTGGCGGTGGATGGCGCGATATGGGGCGGATTTGGAACGAGCGGGCAGCGTTGTACGGCGGCGAGCCGCGTGGCCGTCCACAAGAAAGTTTACGGCGAGTTTGTGGCGAAATTTACGGAGCGCGCGAAATCGCTGCGGGTTGGGGATGGGCTGGATGCCGCGACCGACATGGGTCCGTGCGTCAGCGAACAGCAACTGAAGACGGTGATGAGCTACGTCGAGATTGGGAAGAATGAAGGAGCGAAGCTGGGAGCGGGCGGAAAACGCATTGAGGATGGAGATTTGGGGCGTGGATGGTTCCACCAGCCGACTGTGTTTACCGATTGCGACCCGAAGATGCGTATCTGCCAGGAAGAAATTTTCGGGCCGGTGGTCAGCGTGATTCCGTTTGACACGTTTGATGATGCGCTCGCGATTGCGAACGGCGTGCAATATGGCTTGTCCGCCGCGATTTACACGCGCAACGTGAACAACGCCTTCCGCGCGCAACGCGACCTGCAAACCGGGATCGTGTACGTCAACGCGCCGACGATTGGCGCCGAAACGCATCTACCCTTCGGCGGAATCAAGAACACGGGCAACGGCCACCGTGAGTCGGGCGAAGCCGCGTTGGATTTTTACTCCGAGTGGAAGACCATCTACATCGACTACAGCGACCGCCTGCAGCGCGCCCAAATCGACAACGCGGAATGAAAGCGACAGCGTAAGACAATTCTGAAGCCCGGCGCGTTAGGAAGGCTCTGCGATGCGTCGCCACAGCGCGAGCGCGTCGCCTGTGGTGCATATCGCGAGACTCGCCGGTATGTTTGGTGATGTTGGAGGAAAGAAGTCGCCGTTGTCGAGCGACTACCATCGAATTGACGTGGAAAGATGTCCGGTTTAGAGGAAGCAACGGCGGAGGAACGAGAGATTGAGAGACCGCTGGCTACGAGAGCTGGTGCAGCGGCGAACAGCTGCTGAGACAGCAACTCCAGCGGCTAGCGCAAGTCGCCTGGCGGAATTCCGCCGTGGCGCGCGTTGTCTTCAACAGTATTGATTTGGCGCTGAATTTCGTTCTGCGCTTTATTGAGCTGCTTCAAGTAATCCGCAGTAAAACCTCCGCCATATTTATTTTCCGGAAGCAGCGTGACTTTTTGCGCGGCGGCTTGTTGATGCATGGCGGTTTCCGTGTCGCGGACTTCTGCTAGGTCAGCTTGCAGACGGCCCAACTCCCCGCGCGTGGTGATCAATTGCTCGCGTGCATCGAGCGGCGCAATGTTCTCCGCGCCCTCGGCGATCTGCGAGGCGTTGCGCAACACCTCCGGCGCAATGCCGTTGGTGCGGCTGCGATCTTCCAGCTCGGACATTTGGGACTGGATCGCGGCGCGCTGCGTCAGAAGCTGCTGGATTTGAACGTCGGTGGAGATACCGCCGTCAGTGGGCGCGTAAATATTCAGCCCCACGGTGAATTCCGGAGCCGAAGTGCTGGGCGCCACAGGGGCCGCGCGGAAGTTGCGAAGGCGCTCCACTTCATTGTCGATGTCGGCGATCCGCGCGTTCAAGGCGACGTACTGCTGCGCGTAGAACACGGGGTCTTTCTCCGGCGCAAGCGGCACGGTTACCCTTGGTTGCGCGATTAGGATTCTTTGGCCAGGGACGAGAACTGCGCCGGACGCGGGCGGGTTGTCGGGGGCGGGGAAGGCGTTGCCGACTGAGGTGGCGCCATTGCGGGCGACCGCGGCGACGTCGTCATTTGTGTAGATCTTTTTCTGGCGGTCGGGCTTGGGGCGCGTTGACGCGGCATTTGCCGCTGCGACGACATTCGATGGTTTGGCGGCGCTGGCAGAGTCGCCGTCGCCAGTGGATTGCGTAACGGTGTTTGCGGAGGCGGAAGATGCCGCGCAGGGAATCGCCAGGGCGCAGAGTAGCGCCGCTGAGAAGAGAAGGCGTCCGGCGGAGCAGACTGGGTATGTAGTGCGGCGCTTCAGGCCGGCGACAAAATGTTCCGCAACTATGCGCGGGTTAGCAGTGCAATCGGAGGGGGAAGAGATCTTGGCGGCGGCCATAAAGTTCTCCTTGCGAGATGGGGCGAACCTAACCCCGGGGCTCACGGGACAGAAAGCATCGCATAAACAAGGCTTGATGTATATCGGGCGGATACCTGAAAGCTAGCTTCGGTTTTTATTCGTAGCGCAAAGCGACCATAGGGTCCACGGCAATGGCGCGGCGTGCTTCTTCCGGGTGGATGCCAGCGCGCATTTTTTCCTCCGCTAATAGATCAACGTAGGAGTGCACTTCTGCGTCGAGTTCCCGATCGCTGTGCTGTTTGGCGGAAACATTTCGCAGGAAGCTCGTCATTCGGGAAAGCGTGGGCATGTTCCCTTGGGCCTCCCAATTCCGTTCTAGTCATTTGTCATTCGTAGCGCAGCGCGACCATGGGATCCACGCGCATAGCGCGGCGCGCGGGAACGCAACAGGCGGCCCCCGCTACACAAACAAGGACGGCTGCGACGGCTAAAAATGTCAGCGGATCGTGGATGCTGACTCCAAAGAGCAAGCTGGCCATGGACCGCGCGAGCGCAGCGGCCGCGCCAAGTCCGAGAATTGCGCCGAGAAGCGCGAGCCGGGCCCCTTCCCCGAGAACGAGCCGAACGATGTCGCGCTGCTGCGCACCCAGAGCCACACGGACACCGATTTCGTGAGTGCGTTGGGTGACGGAATAGGCCACTACACCGTAAATGCCGATAGCTGCGAGGGCCAGCGCCACGGCCGCAAAAACCATCATCAGCGTAAGATTGAATTTCCGCGACGTCACGGATGCGTCCATGACGTCTTTCATGGTGAGCACGGCGGTGGGCGGGAGGCCACGGTCAAGGGCCCAGATTTGGGTTTCCACTTGTCGCGCGAGTTGGCCGGGGTCTCTGTGGCTGCGCACGGCGAGAGACATCCAGCGTTTCCAGGGCTCGTCCATTTGCGAGTAGAGATCATAAACGGCCGGTTGCTCGGGCTGGTCCAGACCGAAATGCTTGACGTCGCCGACCACACCGACAATTATTTTCCAACTTCCGGGCTTATCGCGCGACCATGCGATGCGTGCGCCGAGTGGGTCTTGATGGGGGAAGAATGTGCGGACGAAGGATTCGTTCACCACTGCGACGACCGGAGTATCTTCGCGGTCTTGTCCGGAGAGCTCGCGTCCGCGAAGCAGCGGGATGCCCATGACCGAAAAGTAATCGCCCAGGATTGTGCGAGTCTGGACTTCTGGTTCTTCTCCAGGCTTTACCGGCCGGCCTTCGATGGAAAGATCGTGGGTGAGGTAGTCGCCGCTCAAGGGCAGCTCGCTGATCATGGCTGCCTGAACGCCAGGGAGCGAGTTCAGGGACTCCAGGAGCCGAGCGCGAAATAGCCTTTGTTTGGAGGCTTCTTCGTATCGCGCTTCGGGAAGCTCCACGCGCATGGTGAGAATGTTGTCAGGCCGGAAGCCGGGCGAAACCGAATGCATGCGCTGGAAGCTGCGGATCAACAATCCCGCACCGACGAGCAACATCATGGCCAGGACGGTTTCTGATACAACCAAGATTCGGCGCATACGGAGAGTTGTCCGGCTGCCTACTAGCGTGCGGCCCGATTCTTTCAGCCCTTCACCGAGGTTGAGCCGCGCCGCGCTCCACGCGGGAAGCAGCCCAAACACGGTGCCCGTGACAATAGAGATACCCAGCGTGAGGGCCAGAGCGCGGAAATCGATTCCGATACCGTTGAGCCGTGGCAAATTTTCGGGGGCAAGGATGAGAAGCGTTTTTACGCCAACCTGCGCCAGCAAAATTCCGGCCGCCCCACCTGCCAGCGAAAGCATGGTGCTTTCCGCCAACATTTGGGCAATCAATCGTTGCGAGCCTGCGCCGAGCGCGGCGCGAATGGCGATTTCGCGTTGACGAGACGCCCCACGCGCCAAGAGCAGATTTGCAAAATTAACGCAGGCGATCATCAGCACGAGCCCCACTGCGCCGAACAAAATAAGCAACGCAGGACGCGAGTCGCCAACCACCTTTTCGAGCAGCGGCATCAAGCGACGGTGGCGGTCCTGGTTAAAATCCGGATAGGCGCCTGCCAACGACTTGTCGATGCCATCCATTTCTGATTGTGCTTGCGCCAGGGTTACGTCCGGCTTAAGGCGAAGATATGTTCGGAGGAAATGAACGCCGCGCGCTTGTGCTGCCGCGGGATAAACTACACGCAAAGATGCATAAACGTCGCCCACCGGACCTGGTATCCAGAAATCGGCAGGCAGCACTCCCACCACCGTGTACGGATTCCCGCTCAGAGGTATGGATTTACCGATGACGGCGGGATCGGCGCCGAACTGGCGGGTCCAGAAACTGTGGCTCAGAACTACCGCCCCTGGGGCTCCGAAGCGATCGTCGCGGGCGGTGAGAAAACGGCCCAAAGCAGGTTGTGTGCGTAACGCGCGGAAGAGGTCGGAATTGCAGTTGATAGAGAACACCTGAATGGGTTCGGCACCGCCGGTGTAATCGAGGCGCTGCATGGTGGTCGCGCCCAAGGCTTCAAACGACTGGCTTTGTTTTTGAATGTCGTCCAGATCCGGGAGCGATTGGTTGGATTCGATGGTCCATAATCGCTGTGGCTCGGGATAAGGAAGCGGGCGCAGGAGCACGCCGTTGACGACCGAGAAGATTGCCGTGTTTGCGCCGATGCCGAGAGCGAGGGTGAGGACAGCGATGGCGGTGAAGCCGGGATTCTTCCGCAGCATGCGCGCGCCGTAACGCAAATGCTGCAAGAGAGCATCGAGCCAGGCGCCGGCGCGAGCTTCGCGAACGTCATGCTTAACTTGCTCGATGCCGCCGAGGTCGATTCGAGCACGGCGGCGGGCCTCGTCTGGAGCCAGGCCTTCGCGCATTTTTTCCTGAGCTAAGAGATCGGCGTAGCCGCGCACTTCAGCGTCGAGTTCTTCATCGCTGCGCGTTCTGCGAAAGAGATTTCGGGATGCGGAGCGGATCCACGCGATGATTGGCATCAGTTTTCCTCAGTCATGGCGTAGCGCAACCATGGGATCTACGCGGGTGGCCCGGCGCGCGGGAATATAGCTGGCTGCTAGCGCGACGCCGAGCAACACGATTGACACGGTGACAAATGTGACCGGATCGGCCGGGCGCACTCCGTAGAGAAAAGCGGCCAGCGTTTGCGTGACAGCTAATGCCACGGCCACGCCGATGGCAATCCCAAAAAGAGCAAGGCCCACCCCTTCGCGAAGGACCATGGCCAAGACGGCGCGGCGTTGCGCTCCGAGCGCTATGCGGATTCCGATTTCCCGGGTGCGTTGGGCGACGGAGTAGGAAATCACTCCGTACAACCCAATAGAAGCGAGCAAGAGCGCAAGTGCGGCGAACGCGCCGAGCAAAAGTACGGAAAATCGAGGTTGCGACATCGATGTGTCAACGAGAGCGTCAAGAGTGGTGACGGCGGCCAGAGGCAGGTCCGCATCAACGGAATGAATCGCGTCGCGCGCGCTGGCGGTAATGGCGGTGGGGTCGGATTTTGTGCGCAGCACAACTTGCATAGTCAGCAGGGAAGGATAGGACTTTTGCGTGAAAGGAACGTATATCTCGGGGCCGGGTTCTTCACGGAAAGAGAGATGCTTGATGTCGGCGACGACTCCAACGACGGTCATAAGCGGGTAGCGTTTGCTTCCCAGGCCTACGTGCTGGCCGACTGGATCTTGGCCGGGCCAGTATTTCCCGGCCATAGCGCTATTGATGATAGCCACCGGCGCGGACTCCAGCACGTCCGTTTCAAGGAAGTCTCTGCCGCGCAGCACCGGCGTGCGGACTGCGGAGAAAAAGCCTGGGGAGCCGACGACGAAGTTTGAGTAGGCAAGCTGCCGGCTGTCGCGGGGCGGATCCTCCGTGAATCGGATTCCGCTGCCGTCAGTAGCGCCACCCATAGGGACGGTCTTGACGATGCCGACCGCCTGCACTCCCGGGACGGATTGCAAGCGATCGAGAAGCGTTCGATAGAGTGACACGATGTGCGCGGTGTCCTGATACTTCGAATCGGGCAGCGACAATTCAAAGGTGAGAACGCGCGACGGGTTGAATCCAGGATCGACGCTCAGGAGGTGGAGGAAAGTTTGCAACAAAAGGCCTGCGGCGACTACCAGAACAACGGCTAGCGCCACTTCGGAGACGAGCAAAGTTTTGCGCAGACGTTGACCGGCACCGCTGCCAGACGATCGGAGGCCACCTTCCTTTAGCGACTCGACCAGGTCGCAGCGGCTGGCTCCCACAGCTGGAGCCAGACCGAAGAGAATTCCAGTTGCCAGAGTGATGCCAATTGCGAATGCGAGCACGCGGAAGTCAAGTCCTACTTCGGCGAGACGCGGGATATTACTGGGGCCGAAAATCTTCACTAAATAAATACCTGCTTGTGTGATGAGAATTCCAAGAAAGCCGGCGGTGGCGGCAAGCAGCAGGCTTTCGGTGAGAAGCTGGCGAATGATGCGTCTGCTGGCTGCACCGAGGGCTGCACGCACGCTAAATTCTTTCCTGCGGGCGAGCGAGCGAGTGAGAAGCAGGCTGGCTATGTTGGCGCAGGCAATCAGAAGAACCACACAAACAGCAGAGAGAATGAGGATGAGAGGACGCCGGGTGTCTCCCGCGACGACGCGCGCGAGTGGCGTAACGCGGGAATTGAACCATCCCTGGCCACCGGGATTTTGCCGCTCCTGAGTTTTAGCGAAAACATTCATTTCCGCTTGCGCTTGAGCGAGCGAGATGCCGGGTCTCAGGCGCGCGATAACGGAGAGTTCATCCGGGTCTTCGCGATGGACTTTCGTTGCGGGCAGAGCTAGGGGAACCCAGAGTTGGGACTCGCGCGGAAAGTGGAAGGCGGCGGGCATATCTTCGCCGCGCGGGAATACGAAACCGGGAGGCATGACCCCGACGACGGTGTATGCGCTGGCGTTCAGCTCCACGCTGCGTCCCAGGATGTCGGGATTGCCGCCGAAGCGATCGAGCCATAAACGATAGCTGAGTATGGTTTCGTGTTCATGACCGGGCTGATCCTCCTCGGTGGTGAAGGCGCGTCCGAGGACAGGAGCAACGCCGATAGTGGGGAAGAAACCAGCGGAGGCTCGAATGCCGTCGAGGAGAGCCGGTTCGCCCGCGCCGGTGAGGTTGAAAGAATCGTTTTTCAGGACGCCGACGGATTGAAACGCTTTCGACTGGTGGATCAGAAGCTGCGACTCCGGGAGGCCCCAGTTGAGCTCTTCATAACCAAGATTCAGACTGAGCGGAGCTAACCTTACCGGCATCACAATTGTTTCGGCATCACTGTAAGGCAGGGGCTTAAGAAGGATGGTGTTGACCAGGCTGAAGACGGCTGTGCTGGCGCCGATTCCCAGCGCTAGAGTCAGGACGGTGATTGCGGTGAAGCCTGGGTTTCTGCGGAGCATGCGCGCGGCGTAGCGCAAATCCTGCAAGAAAGAATCGAGCGAGGCTCCGGCACGGACTTCGCGGACGCCCTGTTTTACTTGCTCCACGCCGCCTAATTCGAGGATGGCTTTTCGGCGGGCTTCTTGCGGGCTCATACCTTCGCGTATATTTTCCTGCGCGAGAAGATCGGCGTAGGAGCGGACTTCGGCATCGAGGTCGCGGTCGGTCTGCTCGCGCGCCAAAACATTCCGCAAGAAATTTGTTATTCGCGAAAGCATGGACGTACGTGCTGCTCCTGGCAGCAGACAGTAACCTAGCAGGCTTCCAGGGCGCGGGCGATGGCCAGCGAAATACGGCCCCAGCGCTCGGTCTCCGATTCGAGCTGGCGACGGCCAGCTTTTGTAAGCCGGTAATATTTTGCGCGGCGATTATTTTCAGACTCGCCCCAGGAGGAGACGAGCCACCCTTCCTCTTCCATGCGGTGGAGGGCGGGGAAGAGCGAGCCGGGCTTGACTTGAAATGTGCCTTTGGTGATTTGCTCGATTCGACGCGAGATGCCGAGTCCGTGCATCTGGTCCAGGGCGAGGGATTTCAGAATCATCATGTCCAGGGTGCCCTGGAGGAGATTGGTCTGATCTTGGGTCATACTTCTCCTATAGATGTTCTGTAGGAGAATAAGTTAGTTCCTATAGAATGTCAATATCAAGATTCTGGCAGGGCAGACATTAGCGGAATCGGGCAGCCGTTGACATGGCACAGATGTGGCGGCACAATCAGCGGGCGTCATTTGCGCGCCCGCTTCCGCCAACCTAAATGGAATGTTCACGAGTTCCCAACTTCAGCGAGCGGGGTGTGAAATCCAAAACCGATTGAAAGAGGCTATCGATGATCCGACGTTTTCCAACCATTCTGATGGGCATTCTGGTTATGGTTTCCCCGCTGCGGCTTGCGGCGCAGACTGATGATCCGCGGAGCGCGCTTATAACGACTGTTGCAGGAATTCCCGCGGAAGGAGGATGCGATGTGGCTGCCGGCGCGCACGAGCAAGGGGGGCATGGATTCGATCTGGCCAATCTGGACCGCAGCGCGTCGCCGTGCGACGACTTCTTTCAATTTGCGGACGGCGGCTGGGTGAAGAACCATCCGATACCGGCCGCTTATCCGTCCTGGGGAACGTTCAACAAACTTCGCGAAGACAACGAAAACGCGTTGCGGAAGATATTGGACGAAGCGGCTGCGGACAAAAGCGCGAAGGCCGGTTCGAATTGGCAGAAGATCGGCGATTTTTACGCGAGCTGCATGGACGAATCGGCGGTGGAAACAGCGGCACTGAAGCCGGTCAAGCCGGAACTTCAGCGCATCGCGGACATTAAGGATACGGCGTCGCTGCAGGCGGAAATCGCCCATCTGCAACATCAAAACGTGAGGGCGGTATTCCGGTTTGGCGCAGAACAGGATTTCAAGAACAGCACGCTGGTGATCGCGGCGGCGCGGCAAGGCGGGCTGGGAATGCCTAACCGCGACTACTACACGAATGAAGACGAGAAATCCGAGAAGTTGCGCACGGCTTACGTGCAGCACGTGACCAATATTTTCAAGCTGTCGGGTGATGATGAAGCAACAGCGAGCGCCGAAGCGAAGACGGTAATGGCGCTGGAGACTTCTTTTGCGAAAGCTTCGATGACGCCGGTGGAGACCCGGGATCCGAACAACGTCTATCACAAAATGGAGATGGCACAGCTTCGCGAACTGACTCCGCACTTTGCGTGGACCGAGTATTTTGCGGAGGTGGGCGCGCCGGCAGTGAGCGACATGAACATCGGGCAGCCGGAGTTTTTCAAAGTTGTGGACGCTTCGTTGGCATCGGTTTCGCTTGCGGACTGGAAGACTTATCTACGCTGGCAATTGCTGCACGCTGCAGCACCCTCACTTTCGTCGCAATTTGTGGAAGAGAATTTTAACTTTTACGGAAAAACGCTACAGGGCACGCAAGAACTGCTGCCGCGATGGCGGCGTTGCGTGCAGGCGACGGATGCAAATCTGGGCGAAGCCTTGGGACAGTATTACGTGAAGGAGAATTTCCCTCCGGAAGCGAAAGCCCAAGCTGTGACCATGGTGAAGAATTTGATGGACGCGTTGCGCGACGATCTGGCGACGCTCGATTGGATGAGTCCAGAAACTCGGAAGCAGGCGGCGGTGAAGCTGGAGGCCATCATGATCAAGATCGGGTATCCGGACAAATGGCGGGACTACTCTCCGTATCAAGTGGATCGCGGGCCGTATGTGGAGAACGTACTTCGCGGCGGCCAGTTTGCGGTGGCGCACGATCTTTCCGAAATTGGGAAGCCGGTGGACCGGACGGAGTGGGGCATGACGCCGCCGACCGTGAATGCGTACTACAACCCGTCGATGAACGAGATCGTGTTTCCAGCTGGAATTCTACAGCCACCGTTTTACGATCCCAAACGCGACGATGCGATGAATTACGGAGGAATGGGCGCCGTAATCGGTCACGAGATGACGCATGGTTTTGACGATGAAGGAGCTAAGTTCGACGCCCAGGGCAATCTGAAAAACTGGTGGACAGTGGACGACTTGAAGAATTTCAAGGAACGCGGAGATTGCGTGGCGAAACAGTTTGACGGATTCGAGGTAGAAGCGGGTCTGCACGAAAACGGCAAACTGGTGGAAGGTGAAAGCATCGCGGACCTGGGCGGACTGACAATTGCATATGCCGCCCTGGAGAAATCTTTGGAAGGGAAGCCGGCGCCGGAGAAAATTGACGGATTCAGTCCGGAGCAGCGGTTTTTTCTCGCGTTCGCACAGATATGGGCAGGGAGCAACCGCGCTGAATTCGAGCGAATGATCGTGGCCACGAATCCACATCCGCTAGGACGATTCCGCGTTAAGGGACCACTTTCAAACATGCCGACGTTCGCAAAAGCGTGGAGTTGCAAGGCGGACTCTCCGATGGTTGGCACGGAACAACAGCGCTGCCGGATTTGGTGATTTTGGAAGCTTTCGAACGTCGAAGGCCTAGCGCTTTCTGCTAGGCGGTGTTTTGGCCGGCGTGGCTTTCCCGACGATGCGGGCCTTTTTGCCGGACTTGTGATTTTTTTCGACGCGCAACTGCCATGCGGTGCGTAAAGCACCGGAAAGCACGTCCTCGGTTGCAACGGCCAGCCGGATATGGGTCATGCCCATACGGCCCCATCCGCCTTGGATGGGGAGAAAAACTTCCGGAAGTTCTTCGACGAAGAGCGCTTGCTGCTCGAGCGTAAGCATTAAGTTTCCGTAGCCTTCCTTTTGCGAAGCCAGCGTGGCGAAGATTCTTCCGCCTACGCGAAAATCAGGCGCACCCATGTGCGAACTTTCTTCAGCGCCTTCCAGGCTGAGAGCAATCCGACGGAAGTCATTTGCATTCATAAACACGCTGCTCCTGGCGAGAGTTCAATTCATGGCGGTGGAATAGGGCACCGGTGCTGGTTCAGGGGATGGCGTGGGAGTGTAAGCGGGTTCGGTTACGCTTGCGGCTTGATACTGGCGATACCACAAGGCTTCGCATGCGCGCTGCCAGAGACGGGCTGCGATCCAAAAAGCAAGCATCAATTGTGTAAGCAGAAACGCCAGGGTGGTGGAGAGCGGGCTCAAGCGATACATCCAGAGATACAGTCCGAACCCGAAGACGATCCAGGCGAGCAGGCTGATTCGGAGGTAGAGCCATAATAGCGAGCCGAAGTTGTGCGCGAGCAGCGAAGCCGCGCGGCGCAGAGTGCGATGCATTCTGGTCTCGTCTTCAGCGACCGCGATTACCTGCGCCATATCGAACCACAACCGAAGGACCATAGTAAGAAGCAAAATGATCAGCGAAATGGCGATGAAAAAGAAATCGGCGGAGTACGGTGAATTGGATATTGCGTCAACGCGATGGTAGATCGATCCGCCGATGGCGGCAAGGATACCGATGGGGATGAAAGCCAACAGCAAGTAAATCACGAGGCGGAAGAACCGCCAGAAGTGGTGTCCGCAGGCTTCGAAGAACGCGGTGGTGGTCGGCTTGGCGTCGAATACATAGGTTGCAAGAATGCCGCCGGCGGCAAAAAGCATGAATATCGCGAAGATCACCGAGTAATGAAACACCGCGGGGCCGGGGTGTTCGAGCGGAGTATCGGGCTGAGCGGCAAGTTCAGCTAGCGAGAAAAGATCGAAGCCGTTTACGAGAGGCCCAGAGGCTAGGCTGTGACTGAGCGCCCAATCGGCGCGCTCGGCCATCCCTTTCGTGGCCCACAGGGCAAGGGCCAGATTGACGATGAAGATCCACCAAAGGCTTCGCTGCCAGCGCCAGACGAGCGCGGCGCCGGTTGCGAATGTTTTGGGCCTTGGCGCCAACTGCATGCGTTCAACTCCTTCGATCTTTAACTAGGATAACCAAGCCAAAAATTGCGAAAACCATTCGCTGCCAAAAATCCATATATTGTGGAGCTTGTGGATGGCGCTCTTGTCTTCCCGGACCACGAAACTGTTGTTGAAAGAAGTTCGGTCGAGCCTCACCTGATTAAGGGGATCAATTTCCGCAGACGCAAGTTTGGCTTTGCGGTCGTAGGTGTAGCGAATCCAGCGGTCGCGACCGTCCCAGTGTTCTGTGGCTGATGAGCCGTCCTCGAACTTCACTACGACGTCTACCGGAAAGATGAAGTCGCCTTTGCGGTGTACGGTGACGTACGTGCGACGTATCTCTTGGTTCGGACTTTTCCCGCGGATTTCTTTTTCCCACCAATTTAAGCGGTCGGAATGAGCGTCCCAGATGTCGTAGTCGAGAACATTGGTGCCATAAACGGCTTGATCGAAATACCACTTCAGGTCCTGGTGCGAAACGTCTTCGAGTGTCTTCAGGAAATCCTCGGTGGTCGGATGTTTGAAGCGGTAGCGCAGAAAATATTCGTGCGTGGCGCCCAGCATGGTGTCTTCGCCGATGATTTTCTCGAGTGTCAGGAGCACAGTGGCGGTCTTTCCGTATGTGACCCCGCCATAGGCATTGTCACTGATGTACTTCCAGGAAAAACGAGTCAATGGATCGGTATCCGGAAGTGAAATGTACTCCAGCCGCATCAAATCCGAACTGCCCAGAGTGGCAAACGGAAAATTGACCATCGAAGTCTTGGGTCCGTACAGCGCGTCCATGGATTTCGCTTCCACGTAGCTGTTAATGCCCTCGTCGAGCCAAGCGTCTTCGAATTCGTTGGTTGCCACCATGCCGTACCAATACTGATGGCCGAATTCGTGGTTGACGACATCCTCCGGCACGAGAAGGCCTTTGGGCATGAACCAGGTGGTCCCGGCGGTGAACAGAGTGGGGTACTCCATACCGCCGGCGTTGTCGGCGCCATGAGGTGGGTCGACGATAGTTATACGGCCGTAAGGGTATGGTCCAATCCATTTGTCGTACCAGGCGAGTGTGCCTTTCTGAGCCTGAATGTACCGGGAAGCGGAAGCCATGTTTCCGGGAGACATAAATAGGTGAATCTTGACGGGCCCGGCGCTGCCGGTCCATGAATCTTCCACGACGGTGAAGTCGGGACTGGCGGCCCAGGAAAAATCGTGCACGTCTTCGGAATGGAACTTCATCGACTTGGTGCCATCGGGATTATTGAGGGTGGAAACCAAATCGCCTGCGGCGCCGACGATTTCGTTCTGCGGGAGGGTGAGGCTCACGTCGAAGGTTCCGAAGTCAGCGAAGAATTCCGAGTCGGCGTGGAACTGGTGGCAATTCCATGCATTTTTCCACCAGACTCCGACTTTAGGGAACCACTGCCCAACCATGTAGAAATTGCGCTTGTGACCGGTGCGATACAGAACTTCGGGAAGCTCGTCGTGGAAAGTCATGTGGAATTCCACGGAGGCTCCGGGCGCGACAGGCTGGGGCAAGGTAACTTGAAAGACGGTGTGGTCGTTCGTATTGTGATCGTCAGGCTGGATGAACTGCATTTTGCCGGCGAGGTCGACGCCTTCGACTTCGAGTTTCTTTATGGTGATCGAGCCGCGATGTTTTTCGTTCCAACCGGAGTCGGCGCCAATGCCACGGGCTCCGTTGAGGCGGACTTCGGTCATCAGAGTTGATTGAGGCTGGAACGCGTTCAGATACAAATGGAACGGGAAAGTCTGCTGAGGCTGGCCGGTTAAGTTGCGATAGACGAGCGTTTCAGTCGCGTCGATGGAATGGTTCGTGGTGTTGAGATTTGCGTCGATGCTGTAGGCCACTACGCGAGTGGAAAGAGCGCCATGGGGCTCGGAGGAGCCGGGGATGGCTTGGCCATTCACCACTTGGAGCTGCGGTGCGGATACTGTTCCGCGCGTCAATAAGAGCAGAACTCCCGCCAAAACAATTGTGAAGCAGCTTCGCAATGTTCTTCCCCCGTGGAAGCGGAAGCAGTCACTGAGACCTGAAGAAAATCGAGTAAACAATATGACACGGGAGGCGGGCACGCAAGCGGGGAATCCGACGCTGGGACAAAAAGACGTGCTTATCCCGTGCAACTTGATGTTAACGGTGGTTGACGCTATTGCGTTCACCGACTAGACTAAATTATAAGGATGAGCCGCGCGCCAAATGCCGCGGCGCCCCGGAATTATCTGCTTCAAACCATGAGCCCAACGATTCTGCAGCAAAAGCGCTATCAACAGATCCTGACCGATGTGGTGCGCGCATACATCGAGACGGGCGAGCCGGTGTCTTCGCGTAGTATTTCGCGGCGCCACCTGGAGCCCTTGAGTCCTGCGACAGTGCGGAACGTGATGGCGGATCTGGAAGATGAAGGATTGCTATACCAACCGCATACGTCGGCGGGGCGGGTTCCGACAGCGGCGGCATATCGTTTTTTCGTGGAGCAAGTGGCGGCGCAGGCGACGGCTAGTCCGGAAGACCGGCAATGGATTCGTCGCGAGCTGGAAGCTGCGCAGACGCCGGAAGCGGTGATGGAGCGCGCGAGCCACGTATTGGCGGCGGTGTCGCGCGGCCTGGGAATTTTTATTTCGCCGCCGCTGGCACGCAGCGTGGTAGAGCATTTGCGATTTTTGCTCTTGCCCGACAGCCGGGTGCTGGTGGTGTTGATTTCCGGCGGCGGAGTGGCGCGGGACAAACTGATTCGTCCGGAGCGCACATTCCGGCAAGAGGATCTGGACCACATCGCGGATTACTTAAATCACCACTATACGGGTTGGACGCTGGAGGCCATGCGCATGGACCTTCGCAAGCAGCTTGACCGCGAACGCGAGCAATATAGCCGTATGGCGGATGATGCGTTGATGCTCTGCGACCCCAGCATTCTGGGTGACAACAGCGACCGAAAGATATACGTGGAAGGTGCGGCGCTGATTGCGTCTTCGCCTGACTTTACGGATCAGGCGCAATTACGCGAATTGCTCGAAGCTATTGAAGAAAAAGACAGGCTGATCGCGCTGTTGAGCGGATGCATCGAAGCGCCCGAACCTGTACACGTGGAACTCGGCCTTGATAAAATTTCGAATGGTGGAAAACACCTTGCGCTCGTTTCAGCGTCGTATTCATCTAACGATCAGGTGCAGGGAACACTTGGCATTCTCGCGCCCATGCGCATGCATTACGAACGAGTGATCACAGCGGTGGCATTCATGGCGCAATTCTTTTCAGAAAACCAGGAGGGAGGGTAGAGTTTTGGGATCGCAGAAAGATCAGGACGACAGAGAGAACTCGAAGCCGTTTGTTGCGACGAGCGGCGGCAAGCGCATGGAAGCGGAACAGGCCGCGAGCGAAGCGGCCGCCGCGGCTGCTCGCGCGTTCGAAGCGGACGGGAATCCGCAACCGGAAGAAGTCCAGAAGCTAGTGAAAGAAAAAGAAGAGTTAATGAACACGCTGGTACGGCGGCAGGCGGACTTCGACAATTACCGCAAGCGCGTGGAGAAAGAACGGCACCAGGAACGGCATCGCGGCGTTGAATTGATGGTCGAAAGCCTGTTGCCGGTGCTCGACGCGTTTGACCGCGCGCTGGCCGCGCACGATGATCCGGCGTACGCGGAATATCAAAAGGGATTTGAGCTGATCCGGCGACAGCTTTGGGAATTGCTCGCGAAGCAGGGTGTGAAGCGTATGGAAGCTACCGGAGAACGGTTCAACCCGCATTTGCACCACGCCATCGAAAGTGTGCAAAACACCGAACTGGAAGAGGGCACGGTGGTTAGCGAGATGCAGCCGGGCTATATGTTTCACGACCGCGTGCTGCGGCCGGCGATGGTTCGGGTGGCGGCGGCGAAAGAGCCTTAAACGCAAGAAAGGCATCGAATCACTATATATGCTCCGAATTTTCGATCGGTGCGAGCTTTTAATTTCCAGCTAGAGAAAAGGGAATGATGGCGGCCACGAACTCGAAAGACTTTTATGAAGTTCTCGGTGTAACACGCGAAGCCTCGGCGGAGCAAATCAAATCCGCCTATCGCAAAGCTGCGATGCAATACCATCCCGATCGCAATCCTGAAAAGAAGGAAGAGGCGGAGGTGAATTTTCGCGCAGCTAGCGAAGCCTATGCCGTGCTTTCCGATCCGCAGAAGCGGTCGATTTACGATCGCTATGGCGCTGCCGGATTGGGGAACCGCGGTTTCGACTCCGGGTTCAACTCCAGCATCTTCGAAGAATTTCAGGACATTCTCGGCGATCTTTTCGGGTTTGAAGATGTGTTGGGAGGAGGACGCCGCAGGGGCGGGCGCGCTCGCGGCCAGCGAGGCGCGGATTTGCGTTACGACATGTCGCTGACTTTCGAGGAAGCTTCTACCGGCGTAAATACGAAGATTCGCATCCCGCGACATGAAAATTGCGAAGCGTGCAAAGGCACTGGGGCCAAACCGGGAAGCGGAATGTCTGTTTGCACCACTTGCAAGGGGCACGGGCAGCTGGCTTATCAGCAGGGTTTTTTTTCGATTACGCGGACTTGCCCGGCATGCCAAGGCGCAGGAAAAGTGATTCGCGATACTTGCCTGACGTGCCGTGGGCAAGGGCGAGTGGAACGCGAACGAAATTTGGAAGTGGGGATCCCGGCGGGGGTGGATTCAGGGACGCGCCTGCGCATGACGGGTCAGGGCGAGCCCGGCACGAATGGCGGTCCAGCGGGCGACCTTTACATTTTTCTTGAGGTGAAGGATCATGCATTTTTCGAGCGCCGCGGCGCGGACCTGTATTGCACGATTCCGGTAAGCGTCTCGCAAGCAGCGCTGGGCGCGACGATTCGCGTTCCCACGTTGCAGGGAGAAGAAGACCTGGAGATTCCGGACGGTACGCAGTCGGGACAAATGTTCCGCAAGCGGTCGAAAGGCATGCCGAATCCAAACGGCGGGCGCGGAGATCTCTACATCAGCATACGGGTTGTAATTCCAGGCAAGATCTCGCGCGAACAGCGACGATTGTTGGAACAACTGGGTGCTTTGTCGAGAGTGGAAAATAAACCGGTGGAGCGGTCTTCCAGCTTTTTTGAGAAAGTGAAAGATATATTCGGGTAACGACTGGCTCGGCGCAGGGTGTTGATCGGCCGCTCGGCGCGAACGGCATTCGAGCGGCACTTTGAGTTTCCTTCAATTTGCATCCTTCCAGTGAAGTACTTCACGTTAGAATAGCGGCGTGCGACGGCGATTCTTCACCGAAGGCTTCGACTCGAAATCCGCCATATTGCGCGGCGAGACCGCCGAGCATCTGGGTCGGGTGCTGCGTGCGGAACCGGGGCAACTTTACGAGTTGAGCGACGGCGAACGCGTGTGGCTGGCGCGTATAGACAAGGTTGCGCTGTCGAAGAAGGGCGGCCATCAGATCGAATTT
>Ga0307477_10001430_pt1 | contig 20187 bp, 13 predicted proteins | sample atmos_gasesECM2C_FD_203316 | JGI IMG/M metagenome (GOLD analysis project Ga0307477, IMG submission 203316) | Hardwood forest soil microbial communities from Morgan-Monroe State Forest, Indiana, United States - atmos_gasesECM2C_515 | ecosystem: Environmental > Terrestrial > Soil > Temperate...
AGGCGAAGAGATGAAGGTCCGCGAAAGTGCGCAGTCCCGACTCATAGGTGTAGGCGGGCACGGCGAGGGTGTACTTCGCACCGGTGAAGTTGTGGCGCACGAGCGCGCTGAATATGCCGTGGTCGCCGTCGCCTTGGTCCAGCCGATGTCGGACAACCGCACGAGCTGGCACCCGGAGGATCAGCGCTCGGAAGGCTCGCCGGCGTGCCAGGCGAGGCCGCAGGCGTCGCCGTGGGTGCGGCGGAGGCGGCGGCGAAGGGAGCGGCGGCGGTCGTGAGGACAGCCGCGCTGGGGGTCGCCAGAGGACGGGCAGCGGCGCGACCGCGCCGAGTTCGGCCAGGCGGGCGCTGTACCCTCTACTTGACCCGTGACGCCGACGACTCCATCATTTCCCCCGTGGCTTTGAATAGCCGTTTAACAGACCGCCTGTCAAGCCCCCGAGAGCATGGCAAGTCACTGAGCAATAAACAACTAACGTCTCCGCCGGTGCGGCGTCAACCGGTGGTAAAAGGGCACCGGCGAACCCTTGGGAGTCTGTACTGTTGAACACTCAATCAACACTCAAGGACCTCGTACACCATAGCGGTTTGTCCCCGCGCGATGAGGGGGAGGAGGCGCGTCGAGTGCAGCTGGTCGAGGTCACCGTCGACAGTCTCGCGGAAGTCGGCTACGTCGGCACCACTCTGGCGGAAATTGCGCGCCGTGCGGGCGTGTCCGCCGGGCTGGTGGCGCATTACTTCGGCGACAAGGACGGATTACTCGAGGCGGCCTTCCGCACTCTGGCGCGCACCATCGCGGTACGCGTACGCGCGCGGCTAGGAAGAGCCGCAACGCCGCGTGGCAGGGTGCAGGCGGTGATCGATTCGAATCTCGCGCCCGAGGAATTCGACCAGCGAACCGGCACCGCGTGGCTTGCTTTCTGGGGCCAGGTGCTGCACGTCGAGGGCCTGAAGCGCGTCCAGATCGCATACCAGCGGCGCATGCTATCGAACCTGCGCAACGACCTGCGGCGCATGGTGCCGGCGGAGGACGCGCGCAACCTCGCCGCGATGATCGCCGCAATGATCGACGGCGTGTGGTTGCGCGCGGCGCTCTCAGAGTGGCAAGAGGCCGACAGCGGGAGCGCGCGGGCGCTGCTGACGGCATTCGTCGATGGGCGCCTGCGTGAGCTCGCGCAGCAGCCGACGGCGACGGCTGCGGCGGCAGCCCGCGCGAGCGCGGCCCGCGAGCCCTCGCTGCGCCATTCGGCCAATGCGCAGGAAATGCTGCGCGTGATCAATCCCGCGACCGGCATGCTGCTCGCCGAGGTCGCGGTGGACGGCACTACGCAGGTCGATGCGGCGGTGGCGAAGGCGCAGGCAGCGCAGCGGCAATGGGGCGCCATGACGGGAGCCGAGCGCGGGCGCGTGCTGTTGCGCGCCGCGCAACTCCTGCGCGCACGCAACGAGGAGCTGGCGCAGCTCGAGACGCGCAATACCGGCAAGCCGATCCAGGAGACCCTCGCGGTCGACGTGCTCTCCGGAGCCGAATGCATCGAATACTACGGCGGCCTCGCCGCGAGCCTCGCTGGGGAGCACCTCGACCTCGGGCCGAAAGCCTTCGGTTACACACGCCGTGAGCCGCTCGGCGTGGTGGCGGGCATCGGCGCGTGGAACTATCCGCTGCAGATTGCCTGCTGGAAGTCCGCGCCGGCGCTTGCGTGCGGCAATGCCATGATCTTCAAGCCCGCCGAGCTCACCCCGCTCACGGCGATCGAGCTCGAGAAGCTCTACCTTGCGGCGGGACTGCCGCCCGGGGTGTTCCAGGTCGTGCAGGGGGCGGCCGCCACGGGACAGCAGCTCGTACGTCACCCGGTCATCCGCAAGGTGTCACTCACCGGCGAGGTCGGCACCGGCAAGGCAGTCATGGCGGCTGCGGCTGCCTCGCTCAAGCAAGTGACGCTCGAGCTCGGCGGCAAGTCACCGCTCATCGTGTTCGACGATGCACGGCTCGACAATGCGGTGGCTGGCGCACTGCTCGCGAACTTCTACTCGGCGGGCGAAGTGTGCTCGAACGGCACACGCGTGTTCGTGCACCGCCGTGTGCACGCTGAGTTCGTCGCCAGGCTGTGCGCGCGCACCCGCGCAATGCGCATCGGCGACCCGCTCGATCCGGCCACGCAGGTCGGCGCCCTGATCTCCGCGGAGCACATGCATAAGGTGCTCGGCTTCATTGCGCGCGGCCGCGCCCAGGGAGCGCGCTTGCTCACCGGCGGCGAGCGCGTGACGCGCGGTGATCTGGCCAACGGCTTTTTTGTCGCGCCGACGGTGTTCGACGCCTGCCACGATGACATGGATATCGTCCGCCAGGAAATCTTCGGGCCGGTGATGGCGGTGCTCGAATTCGAGGACGAGGACGAGGTGATCGCGCGCGCCAATGCGACCGAGTTCGGCCTGGCGGCGGGCGTGTTCACCAACGACCTGACGCGAGCGCATCGCGTAATCGCCCAGCTGCAGGCGGGCACCTGCTGGATCAATCATTACAACATCACGCCCATCGAGCTGCCGTTCGGCGGTGTCAAGCTGTCCGGTCTCGGGCGCGAGAACGGCCGCGCCGCAATTGAGCACTACACGCAGCTGAAGAGCGTGTACGTCGCGATGGGCGACATCGACGCGCCGTACTAGCGCGCCGCGGCAACGGCCGAACCGTGACGCACGAAAGCTTCGACTACGTGATCGTCGGCGCAGGCTCCGCCGGCTGCGTACTGGCCGATCGGCTGAGCGCCGACGGCCGCAACAGCGTGCTGCTGCTCGAGTACGGCGGCTCCGACCGCTCGCTGTGGATTCAGATGCCCACGGCGCTGTCCATCCCGATGAACATGGCGCGCTACGACTGGCGCTATCACAGCGAGCCCGAGCCACACCTCAACGGCCGGCGGCTGCACGTTCCGCGCGGCAAGGTGCTGGGCGGATCTTCCTCGATCAACGGGCTGGTGTACGTGCGCGGCAATCCGCTCGACTTCGAGCGCTGGCAGGAGGAGGGCGCCAAGGGCTGGGGCTACGACGACGTGCTGCCGTATTTTCGTCGCGCGGAGTCCTATTCCCGTGGCGGCGACCAATACCGCGGCGCGGACGGGCCGCTCGCGACGCGCCAGGGGTTGCTGCGCAACCCGCTGTATGCCACGTGGATCGAGGCGGGCCGTCAGGCCGGCTATCCGCTCACCGCCGATATGAACGGCTTCCAGCAGGAGGGCTTCGCGCGCATGGACATGACCGTCGGCAGGGGCCGGCGCTGTAGCGCTGCGAACGCGTACCTGCGCCCGGCCATGCGGCGGCGGAATCTCACCGTGCGCACGCACGCGCTCGCGACGCGCGTCGTGTTCGAGGGCCGGCGCGCGCTCGGTGTGCGCTACCGACGCGACAATGCGTCGCACGAGGTGCAGGCGCGGCGCGAGGTGATCCTTTCCGCGGGAGCCATCAATTCCCCGCAGCTGCTCAAGCTGTCGGGTGTCGGACCGGCGGACGAGCTCAGCGCGCTCGGCATCGAGGTCGTGCACGCCCTGCCTGGAGTGGGCGAGAACCTTCAGGACCATCTCGAGTTTTATTTTCAGTTGCGCAGCCGTGAGCCAATCACGCTTTACTCCGACATATCGCTCTGGCGCCGCGCGCTCATCGGCGCCCGCTGGCTGCTGACCCATGACGGGCTCGGCGCCAGCAACCACTTCGAGAGCGGCGGCTTCATTCGCAGCCGCGCTGGCATCCGCTATCCCGACATCCAGTTCCATTTCCTGCCGCTGGCGGTGAATTACGACGGCTCGGCGCTCGCGCGCGAGCACGGTTTTCAGGCGCACGTCGGGCCGATGCGCTCGCGCAGTCAGGGATCGGTGCGCCTCAGGTCCGCCGAGGCGCTCGATCCGCCGAGGATCCTCTTCAACTACATGTCACGTCCCGAAGACTGGCTCGAGATGCGCGCCTGTGTGCGCCTCGCACGTGAGGTGTTCGCGCAGCTGGCCTTCGACCCCTATCGCGGCGCGGAGCTCCAGCCCGGGGAGGCGGTGCAGACCGACGAGCAGATCGACGCCTTCATAAGTGACAAGGCCGAAAGCGCTTTCCATCCCTCCTGTACCTGCCGGATGGGGAGTGCGGGTGATCCGCGCGCCGTGGTGGACGCGCAGACGCGCGTGATCGGCATCGAGCGGCTGCGCGTGGTGGATTCCTCCATCATGCCCTCGATCACGACCGGCAATCTCAACGCACCCACGATCATGCTGGCGGAAAAAGCCGCCGATCACATTCGCGGCTTTGCGCTGTTGCCGCGGGCGAGCGCGCCGTACTACGTGGCGTCGAACTGGGAGAGCGCGCAGCGCTAGCGCCCGCGCGCGCGGGCGCGCGCGAGCCTCACGACGCCATGATCGGGATTCTCAAACCGGCGGCGTTTGCAACCCCGCTGAGCGCGCAGCGGGTGGATCCGACCTACCGGCTTCTGCGCCGCCGGGTGTTCGCCGGGATTTTTGTCGGCTACGCCGGCTACTACCTGGTGCGCAACAACCTGGCGCTCGCCATCCCCGACATCCTGCGGGAGCACCCCGGCTACACCAAGACGGCGCTCGGCAGCGCGCTCAGCGGTTTGTCGCTCGCCTACGGCGTGTCGAAGTTTCTGATGGGCTCGGTCTCCGATCGCAGCAACCCCAAGTACTTCCTGCCGCTGGGGCTGCTATTGTCGAGCGCGCTGATGGCGGCGTTCGGACTCATTCCGGCAGTCTCCGCCTCGCTGCTCCTGATCGGCGCGATCGAGCTGCTCAACGGCTGGGTACAAGGCATGGGCTGGCCGCCGTGCGGCAAGTCCATGGTGCACTGGTTCAGCACCAGGGAGCGCGGGCGCACCGTTTCGGTGTGGAACACGGCGCACAACATCGGTGGAGCACTGGTGGCGAATTTCGCCTTCCTCGGCGTACTGCTGTTCCACGACTGGCACGCGAAGTTCTATTTCAACGCGCTGATCGCCGCGACGGTGGCGATGGGTGTGTGGTTCCTGCTCGAGGACACGCCGCAATCGCGCGGTCTGCCGCCGATCGAGGAGTACAAGAATGACTACCCGCCCGGCTACAGCGAGGCGGACGAACGCACCCTCGGCTTTGGTGAGATTCTGTTCGCCTGCGTTCTGCGCAACCGCCTGCTGTGGGCGCTCGCTGCGGCGAATGCGTTCTGCTACTTCGTGCGTTACGGCGTCGAGAACTGGATTCCAACCTATCTCGAGACGGCCAAGGGATTCTCGTTCAAGGAGTCGAGCATCGGCTGGTCGCTGTACGAGTGGGCGGCCATTCCCGGTACCATCGCCTGCGGCTGGATATCGGACACCTGGTTCAAGGGCAAGCGTGCACCGGCCACCATTTTGTTCATGGCACTGACGCTGATCGCTGTCGTGGTCTATTGGCTGAACGGCAAGGGACCACTGTGGATCGACTATGCGGCGCTGATCGCGATCGGCTTTCTCATCTATGGGCCGATCATGATCATCGGACTGCACTCGCTCGATCTCGTGCCGAAGAAGGCCGCGGGTACCGCGGCCGGCTTCACCGGCCTGTTCGGTTATGTGTTCGGCTCCGCCGTCTCGGGCACCGGCGTTGGCTGGCTCGCCGACCGCTGGGGATGGGGCGGCGTCTTCATCACCATGGTGGGCTGTTGCCTGCTGACGATCGTCTTCAGCGCGCTGACTCTTGCCCACAAGGCCGAGAGCGCCGCGCGGTGATGCCAGGCCTCGAAATGAAGCTCTGCCGGGCGCTCACACCCTGCGACCCTCGGCCAGAGCGCTAAGCGCTACCGCGACGAGAAGTTGTAGCCGAACGTACCGCCGATCACCCGCGGCCGCAACGGCGTGCGCTCGACGATGAACTGATCGGTGCTCTGGAACACGCTGGCGGTCGAATTGTTCAGGTTCTGGGCGTAGAGGTTGAAGTACCACGCGTCCTTCGCAACACCGAGGGACGCTTCGTACACCGTATACGCCGGATTCTCGAACCTTCCCCGCGAGGTCGAGAGAGCGCCGCCGGTCGTAATGAGGGGATTCGCACCAGCCTGCGTGAATGAATGGCCGGTGTGGGAGGCGCCGAACTGCACGAAGGGGAGGTATGCACCCACGCTCCAATCGTAGCGGGCGCGCGCGCTCCATTGGATCGGCGGTGCGTTGGCGGCGGGTGAGCCCTGTGCGCCGAACGGATTGACGACTTGCGGGCAAGGCAGCGTGGCAGCAAGCGGATTGCATGCGGAGGTAATCGGCTTGCCGACGTTGGGACTCGCCCGCACACCGATACTCGTCAACTGTCCGCTGTTGTTGTCGATCAGGAACGGCGAGTTCGTCTGCTCACTGTGGTTCCAGGACGCTGCGCCCTGCAGAGTCAGCCCGTTTGTCACCCGCCAGATGAGCGACTGCTCGAGGCCCTTGATGAGGAAGTCCTGGCCGTTGGTGTTGAAGAAAACGTTGCCGGTCACACCGGTATCGAAGAACGCGACCTGCACGTCCTTCCAGGTCTCCCGGTAGATGGCCCCGTTCCACTGCAGCCGATGGTTGAGGAATTCCGTCTTCCAGCCGATCTCGTTGTTCGTCAGGTCGTCCGAGTGGTACGACGTGGGGGTGAAGTACTGATAGTAGAGCCCTGGGGTGCCCACTGGCGCCGAGGCAGCGTGCGCGGTACCGCCGTTCTGGTTGAAGCCGCCCGGACGGAACCCCTGTGAGAACGTGTAGTAGACCATCACATCCGGCGTCATGTGCCAGGTCAGGTTCGCGCGGCTCCTGAAGCCCGACTCGGTGTCGTTGAGATTCTCGGCGTCGAGGTTGTAGCTATACCAGGGAAATATGGTCCCCTGCCCCAGCAACGGCGAGCCCGGATGGCAGCCCGTCGGATCCACCGGGACGGCATCGAAACAATTGAAGCTCGACAGGACGCTGCCCTTCATCGAGTTTTCGAAGCGGAAGTAGCGCGTACCTCCCGTGATCGTCAGCTTCTTCGGGATCAGGTCGAAGTCGACCGAGGCGAAAAACGCCGTCTGCTTCGTATCGCGCACCTGGTCCTGGTAAAAAGAGGTGTTGTCGTTCTGCACGCCGGGATACCGGACGGTCGAGCCAGGGAACGTGCCGACGTTCGACATGCAGGCCGCGGTGACGGTTGCTGTGCAGGGAGGAATGTGCTTGTACAGCCAGGCGGTCTGGTCGTAGAGCTTGTTGTCCTCCCAGAACGCGCCGGCGATCGCACGCAGACGCCACTCGTCGGGCGTGCTCAGGCGGATCTCGTGCTGCTGATGCTTGTTCTGCTCTTCCGAGCGCCAGATGGCGCTTGGCGAGAAGCACGTGGGTGTGAGGCCCGGCGTGAACGGTCCGGGCCCGTAGCACTGATAGTAATCGGCGTATAGGCCGCGCGCGTAGTTCGTGTAGTCGCCAATCTGGTCGACATTGCGAGTCAGGTAGCCGCCGGTATAGATGAACTTCAGATCACCGATCTTGCCGTCCACCGTCCAGGCGGTGTTCGAAAACCTGTCCTTGTTGTAGGCGTTGTTGAACAGCGTGACTTCGAGCGGCTGGAGCGGGGCGCCATCGGAGGCGTTCGGCTGGTCGTAGAAGACGCCGTGGGAGTTCATGTCCTGGTACATCTGCGAGAGCAACAGATCCCAGTTGTCGTTGAACTTGTAGAGCAATTCGACCCGAACGCCCTGATACGTCACAGGGTTGATGGCGTTCGCGGCGATGTTGTTATTGTTCAGGGACTCGCTTCCGGCTGGCACGCAGAAGCCGGTGGTGCTGGGCTGGCCGTTCCCAAGGGGGGCATTGCATATTCCGGTCACGGGGTTCGCCGGCAGAAAAGCGGAGCCGATGCCCAAATCGCTATTCTTGCGCGTGAAGGTTGCCGGGACGTTGTTGATGTAACCGCCGCGGCTGTCGGTGAACACCGCCCCACGGACGGCCATCTTGTCTTCGATCAGCGGGACGTTCAGCACCGCTGTCAGCGCGCTGTTGTTGTCGCCGTGAGCCGTGGTGCCGTAGCCGGCCGTGAAGTTTGCTTCGACCACGTTGAGCTTCGGCTGGTTGGTGATGTAGCGGATCACACCAGCCTGGGCGCCGGCACCGAACAGCGTCCCCTGTGGGCCCTCGAGAACCTCGATGCGCTCGAGATCCACGGCGTAGATGTCGAGATTCCGGTTCGGCAGCTGGCCGGACTGGTTATCGAGGTAGATGGCGACGTTCGGCCAAATGCCGGTCGAGCCGCTCCCCTGGCTCGCTTGCGACCCGGCGCTCACGCCGCGCATGAAGATCTCGTTCTGGCCGGGGCCGTTACTGGCCGCGGTCACGTTCGGCAGGAATTTCACGTAGTCGTCGAAAGTCGAGACGTTGAGCTGCCTGAGTGTCTCTGCGGTCAGCGCCTGCAGCGAGATCGGCACGTCCTGCAGGTTCTCCGAGCGCCGCTCGGCGGTGACGATGACCTCGGCCAGCGCCTCGGTGTTGGCCTCGGTAGCGCCGCCGGTGGCGGGCGCGGCAGCGGATGCTGCGTAAGAGGCGCTTCCCAGGATGGCGGCCACCGCATAGTGGATCTTCGATTTCATGGCTTGATTCCTTCTCGGAACTTTTTTAGCGGCACCATGCGCGACGCGCCCGATCCCAGTGGCGCGAGCGCGACCCCCACTACTCGAACACGCGTGCCCGAGCGGCATCGCCGTTCACGGCGCGCTGCGGCTGCAGGCGCCGGGTCGAGGGCGACAGCCCGTAGGCGTCCTTGAACTGGCGCGAGAAGTGTGCGCAATCCGCGAACCCCGCCTCGTTGGCAATGTCCGTCACGGAGCGATCGGTGTTGTCGATCAGCCAGTGCGCGTAGCGCATGCGCAACCGCCGATAGAGCGAGGCGGGGCCCATGCCGACGTGCTGGTGGCAGAGCCGCTCGAGCTGACGGGCCGACAGCCCGAGCTCCGCCGCCACCGCCGCGACCGCAATCGGTCGGGCGAGGTTCTGCTCCATCAGCAGCAGCGCGCGCCGCACGCGCGGCTCCGTCACGGTCTCCGACAGTGGCGGATGCGGCTGCACATCGCTGCCGGAGCGGGGACGGTCGAACAGCAACACCTGGCTCGCCTTTTGGGCGAGTGCGCGACCCAAATGCTGCTCAATGAGGTAGGTGGCCAGCGCCGCGGCTCCCGCGCCGCCGGCGCACGTGATGCGTGGCCCGTCCGCGAGAAACAGTCGGTCGGCGATCACTTCCTGCTGCGGGAAGGCTTCGAGAAAGTCCTGATAGTGATACCAGCTGACGCACGAGCGCCGTCCCTTCATCAACCCGGCGCGACACAGGATGAAGCTGCCGGTGCAGATGCCGATGAGCGGCACGGCGCCGGCGCCGACCTCGCGCAGATAACGTATCGTGGTTTCGTCGACTTGCGGTCCGGCGTGCAGGATGCCGCCGATCACCACCAGGTAGTCGAGCGTTTCGGCAGGCAACAGCGCGCTCGTCGGCTGAAGCATGACCCCGCAGCTCGCCGGAACCGGCTCCGTACGGCTCGCCATGATGGACCACTGCACGTGCAGCGGACGGCTGCGATCGCCCTCGTCGGCGGCGAGGCGCAGATGATCGACGAAAACGGCGAACGCAGACAGAGTGAAATGGTGAGCGAGGATGACACCCACTCGAAGCGGGGGACGTGCGCTGCGCTCTGCCTGAGAAACCCCGTGTAAGACACCCGAGTGTGGCATTGAATGCTCACTCAATCGTTATAATTATCCCTGGGAGGTATATTCCCCCAAAGCCCGCACGGTATGCAAGAAGCGCGGTTCGTCAGAGTAATTTCTAGGGATAACAACGAACTATGCATGTATGCAGTGTCGTGACGCTCCGCATCTGCGATTGAATACACGTTCAGGCAAAGAATTCCACGCGGCGACGGTGCGCGGCGAGGGCTTCGGAGTCGCGGAGCTTGATTGTGGGAGCGAGCGACTCAGCGCAGCACGGCCAGCCGCGCGAGATTCGCCTGCACGATCGGATCGTGACAGGCACTGCGCGCGTACCAGCGGCGTGCAGCCTGAAGGAGCGCACTGCAGGTCTCGGCAGTCTCGCTCGCGGGCGCTGGCAGGCTGTCGGCACGCCAGTGTGAGAAGCCACGCGGCAGCCGACGCACGTGGCGTCGCAACTGCAGGCGGCGCAGCGCGCGCATGGGCACAACCTCCGCCCCCGCAAGTTGCACGGCGCGCTCGGTGATCCGCTGTCCGAGCGCTTCGAAATCGAGCCCCTGGGCGTCGCGCTCTGCGCCCGGCGGACGGATCCATTCCTGGCACCAGGTCTTCACCAGCTCCGGCGAGCAGCGCAGCCGCGCGTCGGCGAGCGCGACGGTAACGCATGGCAGATCGAAAGCCTCGCGCTGCGCCGCCTCCCACCGCTCCTCATCGAGCAATTGCTCGATGTCACTGAGGTAGCCCGCGAACATTCGCGAGCTGGAGGGCGAGCCGGGAGTTGCAGGTGTCCCGAGCGGAACCTGCGCGCCACGAACGACGTCCGGTGCTGGTTGGTCACGCATGGAAAAATTTCCGGTGGCGCTCGGTGCCCCTCAGGCTGCCCGGTCTGACGCCGTAGCCGCGGACGCTTCCTCGGGGGCTGCACCCGACTCGCGAGACGCGGGAGCAGGCGTTGGTACGGGAACCGAGGTCGGTAACGGCGTGACGCTGCTTCTCGCCGTCGACGGCTTTGCGGTCGATGATGCGGCACGGCGCGACGGCGCCCGCGACGCTGCGACTGCCGATCGCGGTGCCCGAGCCGCTCGTGCGGCGGCGCTCTGCAGTGTTCGCCGCGCAACGGGCTTGCGCGCTGCCGCAGGGGCTCGCGGCGCGCGCCTGACCGCTGCGCGAGGTGCGTTGATCGCGCGGCGTGCCGCCGCGCGACGTCGCACGGCCGTGCGACGCCTGGCGGTCGTGCGGCGGCGACGCTTGGCGGCCGTGCGCGCCGCCTTGCCCGAGGGCTCAGCCGCAGCAGACTTCGACGGCGCATCGCGGTGCGCCCGGCGAGCGCGCTTCCAGGCTCTGCGCGTTGTTGCCGCGCGCTTGCGCGCGCGCTTGGCTTCGCGCTTGGCCTCCTTCAGGCGCTTGCGCGCGCGCTTGAGCTCTTCCTTGGCGATCCGCACACGCTGCTTGGCGACATCCGCCTGCAGTCGCACCCGTTCAACGGGCTCTGCGGGGATGTGCTGTTCGCTGCCGGTCTTCTTCATCTCTTGGGCCCGCGAAGAGAAGGAAGATCAGTCTCACACAAGCTCGGGCGTGTTTCCACCTCGGCCACTTATCCACAAAAATTGTGCATAAGTATGTGGACAGAGGCCTGTCGGCGACCCAAACGGCGAGCGCGAGCAAGGGCTTGCATCATCCTGAGCGTCTCTTCGCCACCTCGACCCGCCCGACGCCGCGCGCCGTGCCGTCCCCGAACCGCGACGTCAGTCAGTCGCTGCCGGCGTTGAACATGGTGGCGGTGACGCGGTTGCGGCCGGATCGCTTGCTGCTATAGAGCGCGGCGTCGGCGATTTTCAGGACCCGCTGCGCGAGCCGCCGCTCGCCAGCGGGCACGCGATCGAGGCCGCACAGACCGAAGCTCGCCGTCACGGTCGTGCCCTTGCCCTCGGTCGTGAAGGGTGACTGGGCGACTGCAGCACGCAGCTTGCGCGCCACCAGCAGCGCGTTATCGTAGGAAGTCTCGGGCAATATGACGGCGAACTCCTCGCCGCCGATGCGCGCCACCCAGTCGATCCCTCGTCGCAGCGCCCGCTGCAGCCGGGCGGCGAACTGGCGCAGGACCTGATCGCCGACCGCGTGACCGCGTGAATCGTTCACGTGCTTGAAGTGATCGATGTCGCACAGGATGAGAGACAGCGGGCGGCCGTAACGGGCGGCGCGCTCCATCTCCCGCGGAAAGTGCTTGCTGAAGAATCGCCGGCTGGCAACGCGGGTCAGGTCGTCCGTCGCGGACAGCTTGCGGTTCTCGGCCAGCGTCACGCGCAGCACCGCTTCCAGCTCCGCGATGCGCCGGGCGGTAGCGATGCGCGCGTCCAGCTCTTTCTCGGACGCACGCCGGCCGACGCAGTCGTCGGCCCCGGCCTCGAGCCCCGCCTGCCGTTCGCCGGACTCGTCGAGCTCGGCGATATAGAGAATGAACGGTGCGCGGTCGGCGGTCTTGCCGCGGATCTTGCGCACCACCTCCGGTGAGTCGGTCAGCACCACGGGGTAAAACGCGGCCGCAATCCGCCGCAGCGCTTCCTGCTCGTCCGGCATCGATTCGCATTCGAGCACGCCGGCCGACATGCGCCGCTCGAGCTGCTCGCGGATGGCCGGATTCTGACAGACGAGCAGCGCCTTGGACGGCGGCACGACGCGCAGCATTACCGCAATGGTGGCGGTCGTCTCCTCCTGAGTCGTCGGCGGTCGTCCCGCACGCCGCTCGAGGATGCGCTGAATAACAGTCGTGCGCCCGCCGGCTCCGGTTCGCATTGGCCTTCCGAGCTCCATTTGGTCCCTGCGGAGATTACCGGCAGGCGCGGAAAAAAGCGCGCGCCGTGCGCCGAGTTGCGACGCGCAACGCGCGTACCGTACCCCAGGTCGTCGCGGTCGCTGGTGCGCAGCAGCAGCGCGCTCTCGTGCCCCCGCGGCCTGGGCGCAACGTTATGATTGCCGCATGGAGCCACCCGGCATTACGCGCCATCGACGACCGTTCCTCGCGCCGTTGTGGGTGGGTCTGCTCGGCGGGTTGGTGATCGCCGCCGCCGCCTGGAGCTTCCTTCACGCTGCGACCACGACGGTCGTTTTCCTCGTGCGGCCGGCGGAGAAAGATCCCGGGACCATACAGGATCCGCCGCTCTCCCCGGAGGGCGAGGAGCGCGCCCAGAGACTGGCGCGCATGTTCGGTGAAGTGACGGGTGAGGGGCGGGTCGAGGCGCTTTACGAGACCGACGATCGTCGCGCTCAGCAGACCGGCGCGCCGCTCGCCGAACGACTGCACCTGACGCCCGGCGTCTTCGACGCCGCTGACGGCGGTAGCGCCGCAGCGCGCGCCTTGCGCGAGCATGCGGGCGGTACGGTGCTGATGATTGCGAGCGGCGCGGCGCAGGCGCAGATGATTCGCGAGCTCACGGGCACCGATCTGCCGAGCGCGGCGCCGGACGATCCGGATCTCATTTGCGTCGTGAGTGTGCCGAGCTTCGGCCACGCTCACCTGGCGCGCTTGAAGTTCTGAGCAACCCTTCGGGTCAGGTAGCGCCGGTACGCCGGCGCGGCGCGCCGCCGGCACTCAGCGCGACCGCCCGGCGGATGAACGCTTCGTGCAGCGCGATGCGGAAGTCGGCCAGCACAGCGGCGCGGATATAGCGCGCCTGGTCGATCTGGTACGTGGCGCGACGCACGCCGATGCCGAGCGGTCCGACGACGTCGTACATGCGGATCACGGCCTTGTCGACATCGGACAGCAGAGTGAAAGGCAGCTTGTATTTCTCGCGAAACGCGCGATGTCTGGCCGGCGATTGCGGGCTGACGCCGGCAACGTCGAGCCCCGCCTGCTGAATCTCGCTGTGCAGATCGCGGATCGAGCAAGCCTCGCGCGTGCAGCCCGGCGTGAAGTCCGCGGGATAGAAGTACAGGATGAGTGGACCGTTACGCAGCAGCGTGCTGAGCGAGACGCTCTGATCATCCTGGTTTGGCAAGGTGAACTCCGGCGCCCGGCCGCCTATGGCCAGCATGGTTGGTCTCCCATCCCGCGAATCCACCGATTCCCGAGGCTGCAAATCATAGCCGCATCCTGCCCGGATAGAGAAAACTCGATTGGACCTGATGGGTCGCGATGCTAGAATCGCGCGCCTTGCGATGGGGCGGTAGCTCAGCTGGGAGAGCGTCGCGTTCGCAATGCGAAGGTCGAGGGTTCGATCCCCTTCCGCTCCACCAGATCTTGCCGGTTCTTTGAGCGCCCTGGGCCCGCGCGGCCCCGTGGCTCCAACTTCAACGCTACGCTGTCGTGCTAGGCGATGAGGTCACGGTACGCGTGCCATGTCGCGTAGCCGAGCAGCGGGGCGACCACCACCATCCCTATGAGCAGCGTGAGAAAGCCGATGGCCGTGACCACCACGATGAGCAACGCCCACAAGATCATTGCCGGCAGATTCGTGAACGTCACGCGCAGACTCGTGCGGATCGCTTCGGAGGCACTGGCGTGCCGGTCGATGATGAGCGGCACGGAGACGACCGATACTGCAAACACGATCGCCGCGAGCACCGCACCGCACACGATGTAGGCGAGTCCCTGCGACGTCGTCAGCATGGTCGACCCGCCCCACAGCACCACGGCGAGGCTCGGCGCGGGCGCGCTGAGCACCGACTCCAGCAACACTGCAGACAACACGAACCACAGCACCGCGATCACAACCAGAATGCCGCCGAAGTGCGCGAGCGCTTCGGGGTTGCGCGTGAGTGCCTGCAGCGAGCTATCGAAGCTCAACGGCTCACGCGCCTCGCGTCGTCGGGCGAGCTCGCACGGCCCGGTAGTCATGATCGGACCGACGAGCAGGTAGCCGGTGATCGCGGCGGCTGTGAGGTAGAGGTGTGTGCTGCCGAGCACCAGCAGCACCCCGCCGAGAACGGCGATCAGTGCACCGTAGGCCAGGCCCGGCGAGCCGATCTGTTTGACGTCGTCCCACCCGCGTTCCAGCCACACCCACGCCTGGCGGCGCGGCACGCGGCGGACCTCGAGGTGCAGAGCGGTGCGACTGCCGGCACCAACGGACGTGGTCATGACTGCCTCCGTTCGGAGCTCCGCGTACGCCGGTGAGGCGTGCGCGTTGGAGCATACTACGCGCCTGCGCGGACGACGGGGATGCGGCGCCGGAACAGGGGATGGTGGGGACGCCGCACCCGCCGCTACACTGCACCCGGGCTGCGCCCCCGTAGCTCAGTGGATAGAGCGACCGCCTCCTAAGCGGTAGGTCGTCGGTTCAACTCCGGCCGGGGGCGCTCTTGTCGCCGGGTGGCCAGGCACTCGGCAACGGCGGACACCGCACTCCCGGTGCCGCCGTGCCGAACCCGCAGTCGCTCCGCCGGACTCAGTCACCGTCACCCGGCAACCTAACGGCCTGAGTGAACACGTCCTCGTCGTGGACCACGCCGTTCAACGGGAACGGGTTGGTGTTGCGCGTGTCCGACCAGATCGGATGCGCCTCGTCCTCGCGGTTGATCGCCAGCCCGCTGTAGTCGCCGTTGAAGCCCGTCTGATTGCCGTCAGGTGGCGGGAACTGCGGCGACAGCACCCGGAAGCGGAAAGGCGTCCGCGTCGCCGTGCCTCCTGCCAGCACGTAATCGGAGTTGGTTTGCTGCACACCGGGCTGGCCGGGTGCAAACACGCCGGTCGCCGAGCTGTTCTCGTTCGGCACCCGGCCGCTGCGGTAATAGCTCACACCCACGCGGTCGCGGTGCCAGGAGGGCGCGACCGCGTCCGCAGGAAAGTAGTGATCCGTGCCTGAGTCCGGGTTGACCGTCGTGCTGGCGCTCCAGGTCCGGCCGCCGTCGGTCGAGGCGGCGAGCTGGATGTCGTACTCCCCGTTGCGGTAGTCCTGCCAGCTGGCGTACAGATGGCCGCTGCCGGGATTGACGGCGACGCGCGGGAAATCATTGGTGCGCACGAATGCGCCCGGGATGCACTGCTCCGGGCCGCGCCCGAAGTCGCACAGCGGTTCGCCTACTATGACGTCGTCGCCCACTTTCACCGGCGCGTCGCAATTCAGTCGCGCCGTGCCGGCGGGCGAGCTGCCGGACGGATGGCAGACGACGCCCAACTGCTGGCCGTTGGGATTGTCCGCTGCGGTGTTACCGTTATTGAAGATGACGACCAGGTTGCCGTTCGGCTGCGGCGCCGGGTCCGAACCCTGATCGAAGTCACAGGCGTTCGGGTTGCGCGTTGGGTCGAAGAAATTGCCAAAGAAGCACAGGGTCGGCGCGACGCCGCTGATCTCCTCGGGTGTCGACCAGGTGAGACCGTGGTCGGTGGACATCGAGCCGAAGATGGCGCCGCTGCAGAAGCCGTTGCCCTGCGGGCCGCAGCTGAAGTTGAACAGCGTCCAGGTCGCGTACACGTTGTCGACGTTTGGGCTCTGGGTGAAGGTATCGCCGACGATGAAGGGCTTGTCGAGCGACGCCCGCGGATCGTTCTCCTCATCGACGATGAAGCTCCGGCCCGCGGTGTCGAGGTTGAAGAAGAATGAGCCCTGGGCCGCGGCCGGAGACTGCGTGGCGTAGATCAGAGTGGCGTTGGTGGCGACGTCGAAAGCGATGCAGGTGAAGAAGCCACGACCGTGGGCGTCGAATGCCGGCGCCGGATCGCTGTCGGCGTCGTAGGTATGGCCGGTCCCCGGGCCGCCGATGACCGTATGGCTGTTGGGATCGGAGGAAGTCGGCGTCAGCGAGCCGGGGTCGTTGATCCTTTGGCGGAAGGGCGGCAGCAGATCGCCCCAGTGCACGCCATTGTCGGTCGACCAGTCGATCCCGCACTGGTTGAAGCCGACCCGACTGTCGTTCTGGCCGGCGATGAGGTTGCTGGGATTCGACGGGTTGTAGACGATCTTCTCTTCCGCCTGGCGGCGGTAGCTGCAGTCCTGATTCACGCGCACGTTCCCGTTCGAAGTGCGGTTGCCGCAGCCGACCGTGTTCGGCGACTGCGCGCCGCCCCCGGCGGCCAGATTCGCTCCGCCGCCGTCGGCGAGTGCCTCGTCGGCGTGATCCGGGCCGGAAAGCAAGGCCAGTTCCGCTGCCCTCAGCCGCGCGGAGGAGAGAAACGGCATGGTCTTGGTGATCGGCGCCGCGTTGGGCGTAGGCCGAACCGTGATCTTTGCGGGCTTGATCTTGCCCGTGACCACGTCGCGAAGTACGTGTTTGCTTGGCTCGGCACTCGCCGTGCCAGCCAACAATCCACCGGCGGTGAGCGCGAGCGTGAGTGTGAGCGCGAGCGCCCCGTTGGTTCTTGCCATGATGTCTCCCGTGTCCGTGAATCCCGGAATGGCTCGTCCGGGCCCGAGACGATTTAAAGTGACGCCTCGACGATACCATGACCGAGGGTATGCAAGATCCGCGGACCTTCCGCGTCACGTTCCCGCCTGGTATTTCGCGGGATTGGTCCGTCGCACCGGCGCTGACACTCGCTGCAACTCTGCATTAAGCTTCAGCGTGAGGGCACGCGAAGAGGCCCGAGTCTGAAAGGGCGGGGGGCTCGCCTGAGTCGTGCATTGACGAATATCGCGACGGCGGTGTCCGCGGCGCTGCGTGCGGTCTCGATTTGCACGCCGGCCGGACTCGTTACCCCTGTCGCGCTGGCCCAGTCTCCTCAGCAGGCCGTGCTCAGCGTCGATATTCCGGCGCAGCCCCTCACCGAGGCGCTTGCCAAGTTCTCCCGGGAGACAGGCCTGCAGCTCGTCTATGTTTCCGAAGTTGTGCAAGACCAGAAATCGCACCCGGCTTCTGCCGGACTAAGCGCTGACCAAGCGCTCGCCCAGTTGCTGCAGGGTACAGGGCTGCGGTTCGAGTATCTGACGCCGCACAGCATCCGAATTCTCGCTGCCCCCGCTGTGTCATCGCCTCAGCCTGCGGAAATCGAAGTGCAACAGGTCATCGTCACTGCCAACCGCCGCGAGGAGAACCTCCAGGAGGTCCCGTTTACGGTCCAGGTGTTGACGGGCGAGACACTCGCCGCGCTGAATGCCAGGACCTTTGATGACTTCCTGAACTACCTGCCGGGCATCACGGCGCACGGCGTTGGGCCTGGTCAGAGCAACATCTATATCCGGGGTCTGGCCACGACGGTCACGGGCATACAAGGCTCCGGTGTTACCGGTACCTTTCCGAACGTCTCGGTGTACCTCGACGAGCAGTCTGTGCAGTTGCCCTCGCGCAATCTTGACGTCTACACCGCCGATCTCGAGCGCATCGAGATTCTGGAGGGCCCGCAGGGCACGTTGTTCGGCGCGGGCGCACAAGCTGGGGTGGTGCGTTATATCACCAACAAGCCGAAGCTCAACGTGACCGAAGCGATGGTTGACGCCGGCTATGCCACCACCGCCCACGGTGGTCCGAGCGCCAACTTCGATGCCACTGTCAACATTCCCCTGCTTCCCGACAAGTTCGCGGTGCGCGCCGTGGTCTACGACGAGCGGCGGGGTGGGTACATCAACAACATCCCCGCGACGTTCGCGCGTGCTGATTCCGACCTTGGCATCTCCTACGCTTACGCGCGCGGCGCGGTGCCCGTCAACAGCGTCGTCATCAATAATTCCAACATCTCTGCCAACGACATCAATACCGTCGACTACCAGGGCGTGCGCGTCGAAGCCCTTTGTAAGTTCGACGAGGATTGGAGTGCGTTGATCGCCCAGTCCTACCAGAATATTGACGTCAGCGGCGTGTTCACCGAAATGGCGGCTGACTCGCTCGGGGTGCCGCAGCCCGGGCTCACCGTGCAGCTGTTCAATCCCTCGTACAACAAGGACAGGTTCGAGAATACCGCGCTGACGATCGAAGGCCGTGTCGGTGCACTCAAGCTCCTTTATGCGGGCGCATACCTCGTGCGCAATGTCGAGCAGGTGCAGGATTACACGGCTTACGCACGCGGCGTGTTCGTGGACTACTATCAGTGCGTCAATCCCCAGCCGGGAAATCCTGCGACCGCCCAATGCTTCACGCCGAGCTCGACCTGGCAGGATGTGGAGCGCAACACTCATCAGAGCCACGAGCTGCGTCTCACGACGCCCGCCAATTGGCGGCTACGCGGCGTGGGCGGTCTCTTCTATGAGGACACCCGGATTCAGGAGCAGACCGACTGGCTCTATCTCACCGCGCTCCCCTACTTCAACCCGCTCGGGCCGCCGACGGGCTACTTCACTCTGAACGGCTCGACGGTTCAACCCAACGGCAACCCGGTCACCTGGCTCACGCCGGGCGCCGTATTGGTACCCAGGGCTGTCACTTCGATCAATCCGCACACACGACCGCCGGGCGATGGATTCTTCAATGACATCACCCGCGGCTATAAGCAAAAGGCGGGGTATGCGTCGATCGACTTCGACCTGGTTCCAAAGGCACTCACACTGACGGTCGGCACGCGCTATTTCAGTACCAATAGTGTAGAAGTCGGCTCGGACGCGGGCAGTTTCGGCTGTCGGATTCTCTTCAATGCGGCGCCGCCCAATCCCTGTGTGAATCACTCCAACTTTCAGAACCTCGATGCAAAAGGCTTTGACCGAACCTTTTCCGGCTTCCGCAGCCGCGCAAACCTCAGCTGGAAGTTCAAGGATGATGCGCTGCTTTACTACACCTGGTCGCAGGGCTTTCGCGCTGGGGGTTTCAATCGAGGAGCACCGTCTGTGGGTGGTCCACTGTTTCCGGGTCCATTCTCGTGGCAAGCGCAAGCCAATGCACACGGGGGACTATCAGTGCCCGTCGACTATGCTCCGGACAATCTCACCAACAACGAGATCGGCTGGAAGACGACGTGGGCGGGTCAGCGCATCCAATGGAATGGGGCGGTCTATCAGGAAGACTGGGACCACGTGCAAATCGGGCTGCTTGCGACCGGCTTGGTGGCGAACCTTATTGTCACTAACGGCGGTAGCTACAGGGTGCGCGGCGTTGAAACGTCCGTCGCGGCACGCATCACGAGCGGAATCACGTTAGACGCCGGCGCCGCCTGGAATCAAAGCGCGCTGGTTAAAGAGGCGACCTTCCTATGGGCGGATGGCACAGTCATCGACTTCACCACGCTGCAGACCGCGAGCCGACAAAAGCTCTCGAATCCGGCCGGCACGCTCGGCAGCCCACTCGCGGGGGCGCCCCCCTTCCAAGGCCACATCCGCTTGCGTTATGAGTTCCCGCTCGGGGGCTATGATGCGTTCGCTCAAATCGGCGCGGTGCATCAGTCACACTCCTTGTCTACGACAGATCGGCTTGGGCTCGACGTACAAGGTAACTCCACTGCCTACGACCTCCCGGCTTTCACGACCTACGACGCCGCGCTCGGAGTGGGCAGGGATGCGTGGCGGTTGCAGATTTACGCGCAGAACCTGACTGACACGCGCGCTGAACTGTATGCGAACTATGCACAGTACTTCAAAGCCGTCACGGTGAGTCGGCCCCGCACCATCGGGCTGGTCATGACCTACAAGTCAGGGCGGTAACGGCGGCAGT
>Ga0307477_10001432_pt1 | contig 20186 bp, 22 predicted proteins | sample atmos_gasesECM2C_FD_203316 | JGI IMG/M metagenome (GOLD analysis project Ga0307477, IMG submission 203316) | Hardwood forest soil microbial communities from Morgan-Monroe State Forest, Indiana, United States - atmos_gasesECM2C_515 | ecosystem: Environmental > Terrestrial > Soil > Temperate...
GCAGCGATCGAAGCCGCTCGCGCCGGAGAAGCCGGGCGCGGTTTCGCCGTCGTGGCCGACGAAGTTCGCAAACTGGCCGAGCACTCACGCAGCGCTACGAAAGACATCGCTGCACTCATCAAAGCTATTCAGGCGGAGACGAACGAAGCGGTGGTGGTCATGGAAGAAGGAACGCGAGAAGTGGAAGTGGGAGCGGGCCTCGCAGATCAAGCCGGAAAGGCGCTCGAAGCAATTTCGAGCGTGGTACGGCAATCGGCGGAGTTGGTGCAGGAAATTTCGCTCGCGTCGAAACAACAGGTACGAGGTACCGAAGGCGTAGCGAACGCCATGCAGATTATCTCGGGCATCACACGGCAGACCACGCAGGGTGCACGTCAGACAGCTTCCACCGTGGGCAACATGGTGAAGCTCTCCGAACAACTCAACGAAGCACTCGCGCAATTCCGCTCGCAATCGGGGCGGCCTTCCGAAGCGTCTGCAGCCGAAGATTTGCGGCCAACGGCTCCGGTCGGAGCGCATCGGTAATAGAGATAGGGAGGGATGAAAGAACCAGAGCCTAAGAAGCGTGCCGAAAATGAGCCACCACGTCACCGCCGCGCAGCTTACCGAGACTGAGCTCGACGAAATGCGTGCGTTGATTGAGCAGCGCTCGGCGATCTTGCTGGATTCTTCACGCGAGCGTTTTTTCTCCGCGCGCATCCGGGAACATCTCGAAGCGAATCACATCGCGAGCGGAACGGAATTGTTGCGGGCTGTGCGGGCTTCCGGCAGCGAATATGATGCCCTGCTGGAACAGTTGCTTACCCAGGAGACTTCTTTCTTCCGCTATCCCGCGGTGTATGAAGCGCTGAAGAAACGGATTCTCCCGGAAGTGCAGGAACGTAAGTTTTGGCAGAATCCCCGGACGCTGCGAATCTGGAGCGCCGGATGCTCAACCGGCGAAGAGCCCTATTCGATCGCGATTGCGCTGTGCGATGCGTTGAAATTTGCGGAAGCCTGGGAGACCGAAATTCTAGCGACCGACATCAGCAGCCGTGCGTTACGCCAGGCCGAACGCGGCGTCTATGCCAAGCGCAGCTTGCAGGAGGTCTCGATCGGCCAGATAGAGGCGCACTTTTCAGAGACGAAGCAGGGATACCAAGTGAAGCCGCGCACCCGAAAAATGATTTCATTTGTGCAAGTGAATCTTGCCGAACCGGTATACTTCGGTAAGTTCGATTGTATTTTTTGCATGAACGTACTCATGTATTTCTCCCCACAACGCAGGCTGGCGATTCTGCGCCGCTTTTACGACGCGCTGGAGCCCGGTGGATATTTTCTCTTGGGGCACTCTGAGACACTTTCGAACGTGGGCATGAAGTTCGAGTCCATCGTGGCCGGTGATTGCCTAATTTACCGTAAGCCTATTGCCGTCGAGGCCTCGCGAACGCTAGCGGCTGCCGAGGAGCGTCCGTGACCTCACCTAACCGGGAATCGGTCGAAATCTTCCTTCAGGAAGCATCCGAGCACCTTCAATACTTGCGTGAGTACTCCGGTATGCTGCAGGAACCACATACCAAGCCGGAAGACCTCGAAAAGCTCTATATCGCGGCGCACACGCTTGCGGGAACTTCGGCAAGCTACGGATTCCCACAGTTTTCGGAAGTGGCGGCAAAAATGGCCCACATTTTTCACTACGCCATGAACGCCACGCTAACCGCGGACATGCACGGGCCATTGACTGAATTCATCTCCGACGCGATCTCCGTGCTGGAATTTGACCTTCTACAGATCAGCTCGGGCGGCGCGGAAACGCTGGACGACATCACCGCATTCAAACAGCGCTATTCGTTCGCCTTTCCCGCTGCGCCTTCTGCGTCGGCATCTGCCTCCGATAACCAATACAGTTCAACCGCGGCCGGCTCCATCCCTAGGACGGATCAAGCTGCACAAGAAACGGTCCCGGCAATCTCATATACCGATCAGTTGCCGAAAGACGGCGAAGTTCCCGACGAGGTCCTAGAGTTTTTCATCCCGGAAGCCGAAGAGCACCTGCAGGTGGTGACCGAGTGTCTCCTGATGCTGGAGGCCAATTCGAAGGTGGAGGATATTAACCGCCTGTTCCGCGCGATGCATACGGTGAAAGGCTCCGCGGCTCAAGTCGGTCTTCATCGCCTTTCCGCAGTGGCTCATCGTGTGGAGGATCTAATCGGCGAATTGCGCGACGGGCATTTGCAACCGACGGCAGACATTATTGATATCTGCCTGCAATCGGTGGATGTGCTGAAGAAATTGCTGCACCGGCAATGGGAGAGCGACGCAGAAATGCGTGGCGCTATCGATCCTCTGCTAGCAAGAATTGAGGAGTTGGCACCGGAAGGAGGAGACCCAGAGCCGGCAGAATTCAGTCGCTCCCCTGCGATTAGGGAAGAATCGCGAAAAGAGCCGGTCACCGAGGCCCCCGCGGCCGCTGCACCTTCTGGCGCACCGCAAATCTTGCCACAAGCGAAATCGGTGCGCATTTCGCTCGAGCGCCTGGACCGCATGATGAACGCGGTGGGAGAACTCGTTATAAATCGCACGCGCATGCTCGGCCGTTTGTCCGAGCTTGGAAAGCTCGTCGAAATACTGAATTTTTCAAAGAGCCGGCTCTCGGGAAAGGTCGGAGACTTTCAGGAAAAGCACGAATTCAATCGTATTCGTACAACGCTGATGCCCGGCAGTCAGCCTCCCCAGAAAGATACATTCCGCGGCCATTTTTCAAATATGCCGTCGCTCATGCCCGGTGACTCGCTGGAATTCAGCGACCTCGAAATGGATCGCTACGACGATTTCAATATCTTGTCTCGTTCGCTGACCGAAATTTCTGCCGACATCACCGAAGTGTTGACGCAGCTGGACGGGTTCATGGGCCGCGTGGATTCGGACATTGACGAATTCACAAAATTGGCTCACCACCTGCAGGACGAAATCACGGCAGCGCGCATGGTGCCGATCGGTAACTTGTACACCCGCCTTTCGCGGACCGTTAGAGATGCCTCCAAAGCGGCGGGCAAACCAGTGGAGCTTCTGCTGGAAGGCGCCGAAACCGAACTCGACAACAATATTATTCAGCACATTTCCGATCCGCTGATTCATCTTGTGCGCAACGCAGTCGCGCATGGTCTCGAAAACCCAGTGGAGCGCCACAAAGCCAAAAAGCCAGAAAAGGGACAGGTGGAAGTGCGCGCGTACCATCGCGGCAATCACATTTTCATCGAGGTGGAAGACGACGGACGCGGCATCGATTACGAAAATATTCGCCGGCACGTGATGGAATCGGGAACTCTTTCGCCACTGGCCGCGGCGGAACTCAGTGAACGCGAGTTACGCGAATACCTCTTCCGGCCCGGATTTACAACCGCTGCTTCCATGACCGAGCTGGCCGGACGCGGGGTTGGCTTGGATGTAGTGCGCGCGAATGTCCATGCGCTCAACGGGGAAATCGAAGTCCGTTCAGAGCTAGGCCGGGGCGCTTGTTTTACCGTTAAGGTGCCGCTGACATTGATTATTTCGCAGGCTTTGTTTGTACGTTGCGGAACGGCCGTGTTTGCATTGCCACTCGCCGTCGTGGAAGAGATTCGCCGCTTGAAGCCAGCCGAAATAGAGGATGTAGGCGGAAAACTTCTTACCCGTGTACGCGATGTGGTCACGGAAGTGGTCCGACTCGACCTGCAGCTTGGGCTCCCGCCACTCGAACCGGTCAACGGATATTTTCATATGGTCATCGTGAAGGTGGCTGGAAAGCAGGTTGGCGTAGTCGTCGAAGAAGTGCTGGGCAAGGACGAAATCGTTATCAAAAACCTCGGCAATTATTTGCGGCGCGTCAAACTCTTCCCCGGCACCACGATTGCACCGGACGGAAGCTTGATCCTGCTCATTGACTTGAATCGACTCGTTTCGAACGATACCGCAGAGCGCAACGCGCTGCCCTCGTCTTCGCCCGCTGCGCGAGTATTCGCACCCGGCGCTGAAGCTGTAGCTGCCGGAAACATTCCCGCAGAGGCAGTCGATCCGGTAGAGACCGACCGCGTTGTGGTAGTCGCGGACGATTCTATCAGCGTCAGAAAATTTGTGGGACGCATGCTTGAAAAAGCCGGCTATCGCGTAAGGCTTGCTTCCGATGGTCTCGAAGCCTCCGAGATTATCGCGGAAGTGGGCTGCCATTTGGTGATCACCGACCTCGAAATGCCGCGGATGAACGGCTACGAATTGCTGGCCCATCTCCGGCAGGATCCCATGACCTCGCGAATCCCGGTTCTGGTAGTTACCTCCCGGGCCGGCGCGAAACATCGGGACCGCGCCATGAAGGAAGGCGCCTCCGGGTTCTTAACCAAGCCGGTGCAGGAAGATCAGTTGATTTCAACCGTCGAGAGCCTGGTGGAACCGGTTACGCCGAGGAGCCGGTTGGGGCTACGAGTACCGGTGCAGCAGGATTGAAATGACCATGCCCGCTGAAAAGAAAATTCGAGTGCTCGTCGTGGATGATTCCGCATTCATGTGCAAAGTACTTCAGGAAATCATCAACTCCGACCCTCAACTCGAGGTGGCCGGCCAGGCGCGGGACGGTCGCGATGCTGTGGCCCTTGCAGAATCTCTGCGTCCGGATGTAATCACTATGGACATCAACATGCCGCATGTGGACGGCTTGCAAGCCACCGAAATGATCATGTCGCAACATCCCCGGCCTATTGTGATCGTGAGCTCTGAATCCCGCGAAGGCGCCTCTGGCACGCTGCGTGCCCTCGAACTAGGAGCAATTGATTTCGTACCCAAACCTTCGAGTGGAATTGACTTGGATATGCGCAGCGTTCGTGACGAACTAACTCGCAAACTAAAAATGGCTGCGAAGGTTCGAGTGGTGCGCACCGCCACACGCGTGAAAGCGGCGGTCTCAGCGCCGGCTCCCTCTAATGGGAAAGCCCGCGCTCCCGTGCCCGCTCCACCAAACGGCGCAAAGTTCCCGATGGTGGTGATCGCGGCGTCAACCGGAGGTCCCGCGGCAGTGATGAAGGTTGTCGCGGGGTTACCTAGAGATTTTTCAGCGGCAGTGCTTCTTGTACTGCATATGCCCGCTGCTTTCACCAAGCAATTTACGCTGCAGCTAGCTGAAATCTCCAAGCTGCCGGTGAAAGAAGCGGAAGCGAACGAGGCGGTACAGCCCGGAATGATCTATTTGTGTCCCGGATCACACCACTTGCGGGTCTCTGCCACAGGCAAAATCATGCTTGACCCAGGACTCCGGATCGAAGGCTATCTCCCCTGCGCCAACGCAGCGCTTGAAACCGTGGCGGCATATTCGCGGTTGTTGGCCATCGCAGTCGTGCTGACTGGCATGGGCAACGATGCTGCAAAAGGTGTCAGAACTATCAAAGCGTGCGGTGGCTATGTGATCGCCCAGGACGAAGCGTCCTCGGTAATCTTCGGTATGCCCGCGGAGGCGATTAAAACGGGCGCGGTGGACGAAGTTGTGGACCTGAATGAAATCAGCGCGGCCATCGAACGGCGTGTGGTGAAATTCTCCAAGCTTGCGCCGGTCGGAGCGCAATGAAGATCGCCGCCCAAGATGTGGTCAAAGCGCGGAAGGCCCGCCGCCCGGAAGCTGTGATTTTGTTCACCGTGGCGAATCAACTTTTTGCGATTGCCGCCGAAGCGGTGCAGGAAATCCGCAGCACGGACAGCTTAGGCTCGGCTCTGGAGATCGAGCAGCAGGAGATCGCGAAGGTTCGACACACCCTTGAACGCGGCCACCGCACGTATTATGTGGTCAACGCATGCGCGCATTTCGGTTTGCGCGTCGTGCGCCCTACCTTGGTCTTGATGCTGCGACAAATTCGCGCCGCCATACTGGTAGACAAGATCGAGCGCATGGCCGAAATTTCCGGTCTTCACGCCTTGCCGCGCGCTTTCAGCGGTGCCGAACGACAATGGTATCGAGGTCTGGCGTATGTGGACGATCAGGTAATTCCGGTTGTTAATCCGCTTGGATTCTTGACTGCGGAAGAATTTGGACGCCTCGACGGCGCCATGGCCGAAGCTTCACGCCGTGATTTGGAACGGGCGGTTCAGATATGAGCGCTGCAAACGCTAAATCGTACGTCCTGCTGCGAATTGGGGATCGCCGCTTTGCTTTGCCATCCGCCGAAGTCTCAGAATTGGCGCCTCCCGTACGGTTGCATCAGTTTCCACACAACTCGCCGTTGGTGTCCGGGATTATCGTGAGGCGCGGCCGGCTTGTGCCAGTGTACGACGTCTGCCCCCTATTGACCGGCAAGAATTCTCCCTCGCACCAATTCTATCTAGTGGCCCGGCGACACTTCGGATCCGCAAGCGAGCCTGCCGCCATTCCGGTAAACGGCGACTCCGAACTCGTTACCGCCGACGCCGTGCAAGTAACCAGTCCTAAATATGTTTCGGGCAGGTTGATGATCGGCGAAGAGAGTATCGAAGTTCTGGACCTGGATTCGCTAGTGGCCCCGGAATCCCATGAAAACAATCGTCTCGATTACGCGAGGCTTGACCAATGAGCGCGCTCGCAAACCTTCCGAGGATCTTGCTGATCGATAGCAATGTGTATTTCTCGAAACGTCTGACCGATGCTTTGCGGCAGCAAGGGTTTGAGGTGGTTCTGAGCACCCAGGCCTCGTATGCGCTGACCATGCTTGAATGGAACGCGCCTGCTGCGATCATGTGCGCCACAAATCTGCGCGAAATGGGCGCGCTTGAGATGGCCCCCATTCTTCGCGCAGACGCCAAAACGGCAACCATCCCGCTAATTGCAATAGGCGGCGGGGGAGATCAGGCCCTACTCGAAGCTTTCCGCGCCGGTTGCGATGATTTTGTCGATCGCCGCCAATCGCCTTCCGACATCGCCGCACACGTTCGAAGTTTTCTCTTGAGCCGTCAGGAAGGCTTTCAGCCCACTCAAATGCTGGCCACCGCCGACACGGATCTGAGCGGCAGCCTTTCACACCTCGATCTACCGGGCGTTATTCAGATGCTCGGCCAGGCGCGTCAAACCGGTGCTCTGCACATCAATGCCTGCGAAACCGACGGAATCATTTTTTTTGAAGCTGGAGAGATTCATCACGCCGAGTGCGGCGCGCTCTTTGGGGACGAAGCCGTTACGGAAATCGTTAAGACTTGCCAGCGCGCAGCGAAAGGCGTCTATAAATTTGTGTACGGAGCGGCCGCCACGCAACGAACGGTTCTGCGCTCGGCGACCGACCTATTACTTGACGCTATGCGTGAATTCGACGAAGCCGGACACGTAGAAGTGGAGAACAAACTCCCATGAGCGAAACACACCATCCAACAGCTGTGCGAATTCCAACGGTTTACTTTATCGATGATAGCGCGACCATGCGCGAAGTAATCAAGATTGCGTTTCGTAAGGAAAACATTCAGGTCATCACCTGTGCCGATGCCGCCTCAGCGCTTGAGCAGTTCAACAAAGTCCCGCCGGACGCGGTCATCACCGACGTAATCATGCCGGATAAAGATGGCTACGAAGTTTGCAACTACATCAAACAACACTATCGTTTCGCAAAAACGCCGGTGATACTAATGTCCGGAGTCGTCAACCAGTCTGTCGCTGAACGAGCGACCGCGGTGAAAGCGGACGAACTGATACGCAAACCATTTCAGCCGCAGGATTTGATCGCTCGCGTTAAAAGTTTGTTGAATCCAGGCGGTTCTGCCACTTCACGCGGCGCGGAGGCTGATGACGGGGATGCCAGTTCAAACCGAATGGCATCCATTGCGCTGAACGGCCTGTTTAATCCGGAGACTGCACAAGCCTCCCATGCAACCCGACCTCCCGTTCCCGCAGCCGCGGCACGGCCACGAGCGACTCAAACTCTGGCGGCCGCTCCAGTCGCTCCGTCGGTTGCTTCGTTCGCTTCCTCAGCAAGAACACAGCCAGGCACGGAAACAGCGGTCACTCGTCCGCCCGTGCAATCTTCGTGGGAAATTCAGAAATTGCGCAGCGAGATTCGCCGCCTTGAGCTCTTTGTTAAGAAACTGCAGGCCGAACTCGAAGCGGAGCATCAGTATTGCGCTGCGCTCGAAGCGCACTTCAAGGCTTTACAGGAATCCGAAGAGTCCCGCTAATCTTGTGATTTAATCGAACGCTTTGGATTGCAAAAACTCCCGTGCCACTTCCGCGGTATCGCGATGCTCCCCGTCCACCGCATAGTTCATCCTTCGCATTTCCTTGTCGGAAATTTTCCCGGCCAATTCTTTGATGGCAGCTTCCATGCCGGGAAACCGATTTAGCGCATCGGGTCTGACAATGGGAACCGCTTCGTACGGCGGAAAATAATGTTTGTCATCTTCCAGAACCACCAGATCCCGTGCGGCGATTAGTCCGTCGGTTGAATTCCCGGCCACGATGTCCACTTGCTGGCTTAGCAACGCACGATATAGCAATCCCAAATCAAGAATTCGCGGAGGCGTATTGAATTGAAGCCCGTACACTTTTGCCAGGTCCTCGTAGCCGTCCGGACGTTCCATGAATTCGTACCCAAATCCAGCGCGCCATTGGGGTGTATAGCGCGCTGCGTCGTCAATGGTCTTCAGATTGAACCGTCGCGCATCCTCCCCGCGAACCACGATTGCAAACGTGTTATTGAAACCCAACGAAGGCATTACTACCAACCCGAACCGTTGTTGATATTCGTTTTTCACTCGCTCAAAAACAGCCGAGAGATTGCTTTGAATGGGATCGTGCAGGATCGCGGTTAAGGCCGTTCCCGTGTATTCCACATACGCGTCGATGCGTCCGGCGAGCAACGCTTGCTGGCAGATGTAGGATCCCGCGAGGTAAAAGCGTCTGGTTACCGGCTGATGGAGATTGTTCTCGAGATGCTGCGCCACAATTTCGGCGAGCAGCGCTTGTTCGGTGAAGTTCTTTGACCCGATAACGAGTTCGCGGCGCTGCGCGCCGCAAGACGTCAACAGGACAATCAAACATAGTACGCGCCAATCGCGGCAGGTGTTCATTGTCGCGCCGGGCGCAGACGCCGCTCTAGCAGACTCAATATGAAATCGGCGAGCAGCGCGAGCGCAGCCGCGGGAATCGCGCCTGCCAAAATCAACTGGTTATTCACCATCGCCAAGCCACGGAAAATAAATTCACCTAAGCCACCCGCTCCAACCGCAGCTGCAATCGTCGCGATGCCGATGGTCAACACGGTGGCCACGCGCACACCCGCAAGAATTGTTGGAATTGCGAGACGCAACTCGACCTGCCATAGAATTTGATTTTGCGTCATTCCCATACCGTAGGCAGCTTGTCGCACGGCCACCTCAATGCCTTCGATGCCAGTAGACGTATTGCGAATGATTGGCAGCAATGCATATGACGTCAGCGCCACAATCACCAGCCGGTCCGCACGCTCCCCCAACCACGGCAGGGGCAAAAGAAACCCAAAGCGCCAGGCTTGGAATTGTTTCGGCTATGTTGGCGCCACCGAGAATCGGTTTTGAAAGCCAAGGGTGACGCGTAACGGTTATTCCCAGCGGAACGCCAACCAGCACTGCCAACAACATGGCTACGCCCACCAACCAAATATGTTGAACCGTAGCCTGGAGTATTTCGTTCTGGTGGCGAACAAAGAAATTAACGATGTTCATTCGCCCTCACAGCCTCTTGATACATTCGAAAATTTGCTACATAGGCTGCCGCCATAGGCTCCTTCGCGGCTAAAAATTCTCGGGGCGAATAAATTCCGGTGAGTTTGCCGTCTTCAAGCAGTGCGATTTGCGTAGCCAGCAAAAGAGATTCGCCAACATCGTGAGTTACCATCACCACTGTTTTTCCAAGCCGGCGTTGCAACTCTTGAAACTCTTTTTGCAAATCGCCACGGGTCAGCGGATCGAGCCCGCCGAATGGCTCGTCCATCAGTAAAATTGGCGGGTCCGCTGCCAACGCCCGCGCGATGCCAACGCGCTGTCGCTGCCCCCCTGAAAGCTCGTGAGGATACCGTTTGGCAAATTTATCGAAATTCAAATCGACAGTTTCGAGCAATTCCTTCACACGGGCGCGCGTCCGCTCAGCCGGCCATTGTTCAAGCCGAGGCACCAGAGAAATATTCTGCTCGATAGTGAAATGTGGAAATAAACCGACATCTTGTATCACGTAGCCGATGTGCCGCCGCAGCGCAATCGCATTCCAACTGACCGTGGCCTTGCCCTCTACTAGTACATTTCCTTCGCTGGGATCGAGCATGCGATTGATCATCTTCATTGCGGTGGTCTTTCCTGCGCCGCTACGTCCGAGCAAGGCCAGCGTTTCTCCGCGCCCCACAGTGAACGTGAGATCATGCAAAAGAGTTGGCCCACTCGACAAACGGTAACCGGCGTTCTGGAATTCTATGACGGGCTCGCGCGGGGGTTCTCGATCGGTTTCCGGGGTCATAGGGCGATAAGAAGCACGTTGTTCTCGCGAGGCTAGCAAGCCCTACAGTGTGCTGTCAAACAGACGCGCCGTTTGTCTGTTAAAACCGCTCACTTGCCGCCAAGAGATTCCCGGATTGCAAGCAGTACATCGACCATCATTGATTCCGTGAGCTTGCCAGTGAACGTATTCTGTTGGCTGGGATGAAACGAGATAAATAGGCGCGGAAGCCCCTCTGGCAGATCGTAACGTGCGCCGTGACGAAACGGGTATGTTGCAAATCTCTTGATTTGCCCATCGGCCTTGAGTAAGCCCAAGTAGGTGCGCATCGCGATACCGCCTAATGCAAGGATGGCTCGCGGCCGGATCAGTTCCAGCTCGCGTTCGAAGTACGCCAGGCAATTCGACATTTCCGAAGGCAGCGGCTTGTTACCAGGAGGCGCGCATCGCACCGCTGCTGCGACGTACGCATTCTTTAACTTCAGCCCGTCGCCTCGATATGTGGAGGTTGGTTGATTCGCAAAACCAGTCTCATAGAGCGCCTTATAGAGAAAATCCCCCGATCGGTCCCCAGTAAAAACCCGGCCGGTTCGATTTCCACCATGAGCCGCTGGAGCCAGGCCTAATATAAGTAACTTCGCGCGCGGGTCCCCAAAACCAGGAACCGGCTTGCCCCAATAGTCAGAAGCCAAAAAGCTGCGGCGTTTTTCGAGCGCAACTTTTTCGCGGTAGCGGACCAGGCGTGGACACTTGCGACAGCGAATAATCGTCTGGTTTAATCGGTCTAGCGCTTCCGCATTTTTATCGATCGACAAATTGTTTGAACCCTGTAAACCGTTGCCAGCGTCTATTCTATATGGAGGAGCGCGTTTGCGCGCCCTTATGCCTTCATCATTTTCTTTTGCCGGAACCTCTGGAGAAATGCCTTAAAATGCCGGACACGGATAACCCGCGCGAACAAATTGTCATCGTTGACCAAGATCCAGCCGAACGGGAAACGCTTCGGGCCATATTGGACACCTCCGGCTATGACGCCGCTATATTCAACACTGCTGCGGAAGGGCTTGAAGCCATCCACAGCGGTGAAGTAAATCTCCTTTTGATGGGCGCAGATGTTCGCCAAGCGCCGGAACCAAGCGGCTCGATCGCGCGAGATATCATTGCTACCATTCGCGGCTCCGCAGCCACAGAGATGATTCGCGTAATTCTGCTCGTCGGTTCCGCACCCGGACAGCGTATCGAAGCCTTGAATCTTGGCGCCGATGACGCCGTATCACGGCCGTATGATTCAGGCGAGTTGCTGGCTCGAGTCCGCACGCAATTACGCGTTTTCCGGGAGCAGGAACGGTTGCGCGACAAGACACGCATCGCCATTGAGGGCCAACAGATTGCCCATACCGCCTTTGAAGCGATCGCTGTCACAGAGAAAATGACGAATGACGCAGTCACGCTCGACCGCAGCCTCAAGGTTGGTCTGGTCGGTATTCTGGTTACCGCCGTTGTGATGGCTGGAATTTATTTCCTCTTTGTCCGCACGGCGCAAAAGGAAACCAAGCAAGGTAATGCGATAATCGCCCGAATCGAAGGCGGCCTTCTTCGGCAACAAAGCTTAGTTGCCGAAGCGCGCAAGCTGCGCACGCAGCAGGGCACGGCAACCACTGCTGCGCCGTCGAAGGAAGAACTTCAGAGGCAGGCGGCCGATCTTAAATCGAAAATGGCGAGCGCCCCTTCCGATGACGTAGTTACATTGCGGAAACGGCTGGAGGACACCAACCTTCGCCTGGCACGCATCGAGAAAGAAGGACAAGGTGCGCAGACCCTGATTCCCGCCGACGTGCAAAGCGTTTGCTTGTTGCATGTCTCGGTAGCGTTCCGCGACAAAAATAACGGTCAGCGTTTGCGCTACGCAGGACTCAATCAGCAAGGCGAGCCTTTGCAAGATAGCGAAAACAATCCTATCCTCACATTAGAAGGGCGCGGCCCCGAAGTGAAGCTCGATGTTTTCGGCACGGGTTTTATCGCCGGCTCGAATGGACGCCTCGTCACCAATCGCCACGTGGCCGAACCGTGGTGGAAAGACGACGAACTCAAAGCGCTTACCGATCAGGGCTTCCAGCCGGAAATATCAACTATTCGTGCTTATTTCCCTGGAGACCCACGGGCATTTCACGCGGAGATTCAGCGAATTTCCCAGGAAACGGACCTCGCCACGATCAAGGTGGACCTGCAGGACCTGAAGCGTTCCATCCTTCTAGTCGATTGGGAAAAGGGTGCGGCTGTCACAGGCCAGCCGGTGGTCTTGATGGGCTACGCCACCGGGCTCGCCGCGATCCTGGCGCGCGCGGACGAAGAAACCGCGCAACAGATTCTCCTTCGCAGCGGAACGGACGTCTCAAAGGTTCTCGACGAATTGGCCCGCCGTAACCTAATTCGTCCGCTGATTACTCAGGGGCATATCGGCGATATTCTTCCGGACAAAATTGTTTTCGACGCGCAGACCACCTCCGGCGGCTCGGGCGGACCTCTGTTCAACCGACAGGGAAAAGTGATCGGCGTCACCTATGCCGTGCTCAAGGGTTTTGGAGGATCGAATTTTGGCATCCCGATTAAGTTCACCGAGCCTTTGCTCGAAAATCAGCCCTCCGCGCCTTAGTTTCTGTTCATTCCGTGGACCTTTCTGCTCTGATCGAAGGGACATAAATTGACATCCTCAAGCCGCGCATCTAGCATATTCAAAGCGATTTTACCTTCGGGGTTCACCGCAAGGTGTATTCCGCCTCATCATCAAGTTGGTGTAAATTTGCCCTATGGAAATCAGTGCTCGCCCTAAGAACATTTTGGACCGGATTGTCGAAGCACGCCGCGAGTCGGTTTCTCGTCGCAAGCGTGTGCTCCCAGAAGCGGCCCTAAGGATGGCGGTGGATAAGAAAGTGCCGCCTCCCCGTGGTTTTGCGTCCGCGCTCACCGGTCCAGGTGTTCGCGTTATTGCTGAGCTGAAAAAGGCTTCTCCTTCTCGTGGTTTGATACGTACGGAGTTTGCTCCTGCATCGCTCGCCGCAAGTCTCGAAGAAGCAGGCGCGGCAGCCCTCTCTGTCCTCACCGAGGAAGATTTCTTTTCCGGCTCCCTGGCAGATTTGAAGGAAGCCAGCCGCGTGACTAAGATTCCAATCTTGCGAAAGGATTTCATCATCGATTCGTGGCAGGTGTGGGAAGCGCGCGCGGCAGGCGCCGACTCTTTTCTTCTCATTGCGGCCGTCTTGGAGGAAGGACTTCTTCGAGAACTACTGGCCCTGGGGCGTTCCCTCAAAATGGAGCCCTTAGTCGAGGTGCACTCTGGACCGGAACTGGACCGCGTCCTGGTTGCCGGCGCGCAAATAATCGGAGTCAACAATCGTGACCTGCAGGATTTCAGCGTGCGTTTGAAGACGTCGCTCGATCTGATCCATGAAATACCGGATGAATGTACCGCCGTCAGCGAATCCGGCTTGAGCACACGGGAGGGCATCGAACGATTACGCGATGGCGGATTCGACGCTTTTCTCATTGGCGAGCATCTGATGCAGCAGGATGATCCTGCACAGGCTCTGATCGCGTTGATCGGATCGTCTGACCCGGAAAATTTGGCTGGATAAGCGCTGGATTAAATGGTGAGAGTAAAAATATGCGGTATCACGAATCTGAAGGATGCGCGCCAAGCTCTGGAATCAGGGGCCAGTTTTATAGGATTCAACTTTTATAGGCGCAGTCCGCGCTATATCACTCCAAGCGCAGCTCGGCGGATTCTGCAGCGCTTGCCGGCAAAAGTTAAGTCCGTAGGAGTATTTGTGAACGAATCGGAAGACAAAGTGTTAACCATCGCACGTCACGTCGGCCTCCACTGTCTTCAGCTGCACGGCGAGGAATCTCCTGGCACTGTCAGACGCCTGAAGAGAACGTTGCCGGTCATCAAGGCCATTCGCGTACGCGGTTCGTTTTCCACAGGTCAGCTCGCTCCCTACAAGCACGCAACTGCATTTTTGCTCGATGGATTCGATCGCCGCCGGCATGGCGGAAGCGGCAAGACTTTTCGATGGGACATCGCGCGTCGCGCCGGACGCGCCGGCCGCATATTTCTAGCCGGCGGTCTCACACCGGACAATATTGGCGCAGCGATACGCTCTGGCAAACCATACGCGGTGGATGTTTGTAGCGGCGTAGAAGCAAAACCCGGCAAGAAAGACCCTGTACTGGTGAAAGATTTCATGCGAGCCGTGCGCCAGGCGCAGAAAACGATATGAGCAGTGCGAGGCCTCAACCGATGCCGGACCCGCGCGGACGCTATGGGCCCTTCGGTGGCCGCTACGTTCCGGAAACACTGGTGGCACCGCTGGAAGAACTTGAGCGAGCATATTCGGAAGCCCGCGCGGACGCGAGCTTTCAAAAAGAGCTCGACGACCTTCTTCGTAATTTTGCCGGCAGACCGACGCCCCTGCAATTTGCCCTGCGCCTCACCGAAAAGCTCGACGGCCCGCGGATCTATCTAAAACGCGAAGATCTCCTCCACACCGGCGCTCACAAAATAAATAACGCTCTGGGCCAGGGCCTTCTGGCCTTGCGTATGGGGAAAAAGCGCATCATCGCGGAAACCGGCGCCGGCCAACATGGCGTGGCGACCGCTACCGTCGCCGCTCGCCTCGGCCTCACCTGCACGGTTTATATGGGCACCGAGGACATGGAACGCCAGCGCCTGAATGTCTTCCGAATGCGACTTCTCGGAGCAGAAGTGATCGGCGTCGATTCTGGTAGCCGAACCCTGAAAGACGCCATTAACGAGGCTATGCGTGATTGGGTGACCAATGTGCGAACATCGCACTATCTCCTCGGCTCGGTCCTCGGCGCCCATCCTTATCCCCAAATCGTGCGCGATTTCCAGAAAATTATCGGCGAAGAGGCTCGCGAACAAATTCTCCGCGCCGAAGGATGCCTCCCCGATCATCTGATTGCCTGCGTAGGTGGCGGGTCAAATGCCATCGGTCTGTTCTACGCGTTTCTAGGTGACCTCAACGTAAAAATGCTTGGTGTAGAAGCCGGTGGACGCGGCAAGTCTCTTGGAGAGCATGCCGCGCGCCTCGCCGCGACCGCAGGATTTGACGGCGCGCGGCCCGGCGTCCTGCAAGGCACCTACACGTATTTGTTGCAGAACTCCGATGGCCAAGTCGCGACAACGCATTCGGTGTCCGCTGGACTTGATTATCCCGCCGTGGGCCCCGAGCATGCTTGGCTCGCTCATCAGCGCCGCGCGGAATACACCGCCGCCAGCGATGAGGATGCGGTGGCAGCCGTTCGCACGCTGGCACGCGTCGAAGGAATTATTCCCGCGCTTGAATCCGCCCACGCCTTAGCAGAGCTGATTCATCGCGCGCCTCAAATGAAAAAGGATGCAGTAGTAATCCTGAATCTTTCCGGCCGTGGCGACAAAGACATGGAAATCCTTTCTCGTTATGCCTAATCCTCCCGCATCAAAACTTTCTGCTCCGGACGATTCTGGCGCCGGGCTAGGCCACCGACCTTTGCCCGAAAAGCTTGCCGGTAGAATCCAGCGAAAATTCCGTACGCTTGCCGAAGCCGGCGAACTTGGGCTGATCGCCTACATCACGGCCGGCGATCCTTCTCTCGAGGCCAGCGCAAGAATCGTCGTCGCTGCCGCTGAAGCCGGCGCCGACATCATTGAACTCGGCGTTCCCTTCAGCGATCCCGTCGCGGATGGCCCGGTAATCCAGCGCGCCAGCGAGCGCGCCTTACGCAGCGGAACCACTCTCGCGGGTGTGCTCGAGCTCGTCCGCAACCTGCGTTCGCACACCGAAGTCCCGCTAGTCCTGTTCAGCTACTTCAATCCCATCCTGCAAATGGGCCTGCAGAAATTTGCGGAATCCGCAGCATCCGCTGGGGCCGACGGCGTTTTAATCACCGATCTCACGCCCGAGGAAGCAGATGAATACCGTGCCACCGTCCGGGCGCAGGGGCTCGACGCGATATTCCTCGCAGCTCCTACTTCCACCGACCAACGTCTCGCGCGAATCGCAGCAGCCTCCACTGGTTTCCTGTACTTAGTCTCGCGCACAGGCGTAACCGGCGAGCGCGAAGCATTGCCGGAGGGTCTTCCTGCGCTGGTTCGTCGCATCCGCAATTTCGCTACTTTGCCGATCGCCGTGGGATTTGGTATTTCTCTCCCCAGCCATGTAAGTGTACTGGGCGGCATCGCGGACGCAGCCGTGGTTGGCTCCGCGCTGATGGCTGCAGTGGAAAACGCTGATTCTGTTGACGCCGCAGTCGCAGCAGTGGCATCACGCGTTCGCACTTTGAAAAACGCTGCTCGCTCAGGCCTCAGCCAACGAAGTAGCACTCTGGACGTTCCCACCGTCGAATGAGTTGTACGAATTCACGCCGGTTTTGCAGTAAACTTCCCCGCGCAACGAACCAAGGCATCCACTCGTTCAGGAGAGGTAATGGATAAGCGTGTTGTGGGCGCGGAAGCCGCCATCGCCGATATGAAGGACGGAGCCACGATTCTTCTAGGAGGCTTTGGTCTGTGCGGTATTCCCGAGAATCTGATTGCAGCGCTGCGCAAGAAAGGCACAAAACACCTCACTCTCGTTTCCAATAACGCGGGAATTGACGATTTTGGCATCGGCCTGTTGCTCCAAAGCAAACAAGTAAAGAAGATGATCGCTAGTTACGTGGGTGAAAATAAAACGTTCGAGCAACTCGCCATGAAAAAGGAGATTGAAGTGGAATTGAACCCGCAGGGCACGCTGGCCGAGCGCATTCGTTGCGGAGGTGCGGGCATCCCAGCATTTTTCACGCCCACCGGCTATGGCACGATGGCGGCTGAGGGAAAAGAAGTGCGCGACTTCAACGGCCGCCCGCACGTCCTGGTGCCATCGCTGCGCGGCGATTTTGCTTTCATCAAGGCCCACCAAGGCGACCGCTGGGGAAACCTCGTATTTCGCAAGACTGCTCGAAACTACAACGCGATAATGGCTACCGCCGCGAATTACTGCATCGCGGAAGTGGAAGAAATCGTCGAGCTGGGCCAACTGAATCCGGATTGCATTCATACGCCTGGAATTTTTGTTGACGCCATTTTCCAGGGTACGAATTACGTCAAGCGCATCGAGCGCCGCACCGTCCGCAAACGTTAGGAGTGACTATGCCAGCCGAAATTGACAAGCGCGAAATCATCGCTCGACGTGTCGCCCACGAACTTCACGACGGATATTACGTGAACCTCGGCATCGGCCTGCCCACCTTGATTCCGAGCTTCTTGCCGCCGGGTGTGGAAGTGATTCTGCAATCGGAAAATGGAATGCTCGGCATCGGCCCCTATCCTTACGAAGGAGAGGAAGATCCCGATTTAATTAATGCCGGCAAGGAAACCATTACCGAAATCCCGGGCTGCTGTTATTTTTCCAGCGCGGATTCTTTCGGAATGATTCGCGGCGGACGTGTCAACGTAACCGTTCTCGGCGCCTTGCAAGTGGACGAAAAAGGAAATCTAGCCAACTGGGCCATTCCGGGAAAAATGTTGAAGGGTATGGGCGGCGCTATGGATCTTGTGGCCGGCGCCAGGCGCGTGATCATCGCCATGGAGCACACCACCAAAGAAGGCCAGGCCAAAATTGTAAAAGCGTGCACCCTCCCCTTAACTGGCGTTGGCGTAGTGAATATGATCGTCACCGAGCTCGCCGTTATTGAAATCACTCCGCAAGGTCTCGTTTTGTGCGAGGTCGCCCCGGGGGTTTCACCCGAAGCTGTTCAGCAAGTTACCGAGCCTACACTACGGCTGGCGCCAGACATGAAAGTGATGCCGAGTTAAGCGGCTCGCCGCAAAAGATAACTCTTGCGCGTCGTTCGCGAGCCATCCGTTCCGTAGGTTGGGATAACATAGCCTTTAGGGTTTGCTAGGAGAGGCAATGGAGCCGCATTCGATCGTCGTTATCAGTCTGCAAAATCCCAAGGAAAAAGTCTGGGGCGAGCTCGTTGACCTTACGAATGCGGGCACCACCATCCGCGGGATAGACCTCAGCTCGTTTGACGATTTTGTGAGCCAGGTTCTTCACCCCGACGGCGACCGCATGGGCTTGCCTACTTTATTTTTTCCCATGCTTAGGATCGAGCGCATCGCGCTGGACGAACCGCGTGGTTCCATCCCTTCACTCGCGGATGTGTTCGAGAAAAAAACGGGCCGCTCTTTGGCGAGCTATTTGGAGCAATTTGCCTGAACAAAACTGCTGGTTCCCTTAGCCGGATAACTTCATGAACAGCCGAATCCTCACCGTCCCCAATCAGCTCACGTTCCTGCGCTTGGCTTTCCTTCCCGTCTTCATCATCACCATTCATTACGAAAGATATGGTTGGGCCATGGCGATTTTGATAGTTGCCGGTCTTACGGATGCATTGGATGGTTTTCTCGCTCGCGGACTGAATCAAAAAACTCCGCTCGGCGCCTATCTTGATCCCATCGCAGACAAGCTCTTGGTTTCCTCATCCTATGTGGTCCTGGCTTTCCATGGAAGGATCGCGTGGTGGCTTGCGATTCTTGTTATCGGAAGAGACATATCGCTTCTGGTCGCCAGCGCCGTAGTTCTAGTCACCGTAGGTTATATTTCCCTGCCGCCAAGTATCTATGGCAAGGCGACCACGTTTTTTGAACTACTTCTTATTTTCCTGGTCCTACTGTTGGCCATTTGGAATAACCACGCGCTGGAGATTGTGCGGGAACTTTGCGGATACTGCGTAGCGGTTTTTGTCTGTATTTCAGGATTGCATTACAGCATCGTGGTGTCGCGCCGACTTCACGCCGGAAGTTGAAGGGCTGCTCCCCGCCTCACTTTCATTTTTTCAACTTACACGGAATAGCTGAAAAGCCACCACACCCAGGCTTGCGATTACGATAATCGCTGTTGCCCATCCCAGCAGATCCGCGCGGGCACGTTCTTGCTGCGACATAGGAGGCCGATCATCCATAATTTTTCCCAGCGCAAATCCGCCAAGGAAGCCCCCCAGATGCGCAAAATTATCGATGCCTCCAAACACGAATCCCATGATCGCGATATAAATCAACCATTTGATCAGCTGGCTTCGCAACATTTGCATGGCGGCGTTCTTTCGGTTGAACGTAAGCGCCAACAGCAACCCTATAAGCCCCAGTAAGGCTGCCGATCCCCCCACACTGAAGTGTCCCACCAGCCCGCTCAAGACATAGCCCCCGATGCCCGTTACAACGTAGATGAAAAAAAATCGCGCTGAGCCATAAAGCTCTTCGATTTGCGGCCCGATATCCATCAGCACCCACATATTGAAACCGATGTGCATCAGGCTTCCGTGAAGAAAAGTCGCCATGATGAATCTCCACGGTTGCAGCAAATCAATAGGCCAAGGTAACGAGGCGCCAAACCTTTGAAGGACCGCTCCGTTGATGGCCCCAAAACTGAAGATGCCAGACAATCCGCCGCCCGGCGCTTGAAATCCGCTTCCTCGGATCGTCGCCACTAGACTCACCGCATAAAGCAGACAGCTCAAGCTCAAAATCCCGTAAGTAGCAGGCGAAGTCGTCGGCAAGAGCCGGCTGAGCGAACGACTCGCAGCCGCCATGCCAAAATTCATGCTCGCGCCGCACTGGTGGCATCGCGCGGCACTTGCTCCTACCAGCGTACCGCACGATGGACATAGCCTCGGACGCGGTGGTTCCCGCTCGCCGCCCCCCATAAGGCCGCTGATTTGTTCGCGG
>Ga0307477_10001433_pt1 | contig 20181 bp, 21 predicted proteins | sample atmos_gasesECM2C_FD_203316 | JGI IMG/M metagenome (GOLD analysis project Ga0307477, IMG submission 203316) | Hardwood forest soil microbial communities from Morgan-Monroe State Forest, Indiana, United States - atmos_gasesECM2C_515 | ecosystem: Environmental > Terrestrial > Soil > Temperate...
CGTTCATAACTCCTAGTGACATGACACTACGTGCCCGTCGCGGTGCTGGTGGTCGCCCACACATGGATGATCTGGCTCGAGAACCCGGTCGTCAGAAGCGTCTTGGGAACTTCGAGCACGATCGAGAGAACGTTGAAGCCGGGCGGTGCGAACTGCGTGAGTGCGTTCTGGGAAGCCGCGGTGCTGCATGCGTAACCGCCGCCGCCGCCGCCGGCCGCGCCGCCCGACGTGTCGCCGGCGTTGAAACCGTTAAAAGTCGGCTGGGCGCTTCCGAGCGTGTCGCCGGTGCGCGGGTTCGAGTAAAGCCGGTCCGGCAAGACCTTGAAGAACTGGAACAGATCGAAGAAGAACGGGTCGGCGCGCGGACCCACGAACGCCTTGACGCCGTTGGCGAGCGTCGTCCCGGCGGTTTGATTGAACGCGAACGAACCGCTGGACGCGACGAAGGTCGAGGTCGTCCCGGTCGAGTTCGGTGCGGCCGGCCCGTACAACGTGATCGACTGCGTCGCGGGAGTCGTGCCGCCGGCGCTCAGTTGGATGACTTGATCTTCGGGGGCCGTCGTGCCGACCGCGCCATGGACGATCTTGAATTGATACATCACCGCCGGATCGAGGATTTCGTTGGGCGCGACGGCCGGCGTCAACAACGGATCGACGTTCATGATGAAGACGACCTTGGTTGCATCCGTCGGCGACGGAAAGACGTAGACGTCGGTGATGTCGGCGCGCGGGCGGCTGACGACCGTCGGCGAGTCTTGGTGGTCCGAACCTCGAACCGGGTGTGCGTTGTAGAGGAACGCGGCCGCCGCTAACGCTACGAGCGCCAGAGCCGACCCCGCTATCCGCTTGAGTCTCATGGAATGGTCTCCTCAGAGAGAGCGTGGGGAGGGAGGATGGGGACGAGACGAACGTGGCGCGTGCTCGCGAACACGTAGACGAAGACGGCCAGGAGCGCGCCGACGATGGCAGCGCTGACCGTGAGATCGGACAGCGGAAGAGGCCATCCGACGAGTTGGGTGAGTTGATAGCCCGCGACCGCGAGCGCGACGATCGTTACGGACCAGATCCAGACGCGCATCGTCTGCGGTCGGCGGGAGGATCGGTCGGAGACGAGGCGATGCACGAGCACGCTGTCGAGCGTATCGGTCAGCAGCATGCCCAGGCAAAACATCGCGCCGACGAACAGCGCGCCGAGAACGCCGGAGTTTGCGCCGAAAGCGATCGCGTAGGTTGCGACTTGACTCGACGTCTCGAAGCCGAAGCCGAAGAGCAATCCGACCGGGACGGCGAGCCAAGGGCTCGTGCCGTCGCGAAGGGCTTTGGGAAGCAGACGGGTCTTCATCCCTGCGATGCCGGCGTCGCCGCCTCGACGGAGTTGCCGTAAATTCGCGAGCGCGATGAGGACGAGCACTGCGACGCTGATCCAAGTCCCGATCGTCTCGATCAATTGACCGTGTCCGCCGATGCGCGTTCCCACTAAGCCGACGATGGCGGCTATCGACAGCACCATCACCGAGTGGCTGCCCGCAAAAAGCGTGCCGACGAAACGGCTCGCCAGCGGACGTTTCTCGAACGAATTGCGCGTGAGGTTGTCGATAGCGGCCAGATGGTCGGGGTCGGCACCGTGACGCATTCCGAGCGCGAAGACCGCTAAGGCGCTGACACCGATCATGCCGCCTGCTCCCTATGGGCGTGACCGAATGGGTGGGAGAAAACGTAACCGGCGATTGCTACGGCCACGAGCGCGCTGACCAGCAAGGGCGAGGTTTGGAAGCCCTGCTGTACCGCGCCCTGCCCGACCATGAGCGCGCCGATCGTCGCGATGACCAGCGCCGAAGCGAGCGGTCCGTAGCGCGCGACGCGGTCGAATTGCGGGCGATTCTGGAGCCACGCTGCTCCGCGCACGACCGCGATGCCGGTTGCGGTCAGCGTGACCGCCAGTCCGAAACTGAACGCGACGATGACGAGGATACCGTAGCCGACGCGATCGAGCGCGATTGCGGCCAACAGCACGACCAGCGCGGCAGGGCAAGGTGCGATGCCCCCGCTCATCGCGGCCCAAACGGTCGAGCCGAATCGCAGCGGTGCGCTGCCGGGGATTGCGTGGAGTCGAGCGTGCTCGAGATCGGCGTGCGCGTCGCCGTGCTCGTGCGGGTGATGAACGTGGTCGTGCGCGTGAGGATGCGCGTGCGGATGCGAGTGAGCGTGGCTGTGAGCGAAGGGCTGACGCAGCTGGATTTGGCGCTGGACCGCGCGCGCTCCGATCAGCACGATGACGATGCCCGACAGGAGCGTGATCCACGGGTAGATCGTCTCCGGGACGAAGTAGCCTTTGAAGACGTTGATCGCGACGCCTAGCGCCAAGACGCCGGCCGTGTGCGCGACGGTCAAGGCGCCTGCCAAAATCGATGCTTGCCGAACGGTGGCTCGCGCGCCGACGAGTGAGACGGCGAGCAAGGTTTTGCCGTGGCCGGGTTCGAGTGCATGCAGGGCGCCGAGTCCGATCGCAACGAGCAACGTTACGAACACGATCCAGGGGTCGCCGGTGCCCCGCGCGAGCATCTCCGAGAGCGCGTTCGAACGGACCACCGACGAGACGGGAGTCGCGCTCGTCGTTACGACGCCGGCCTCAGGCTGGGCGGCCACCGACGTTCCGTTCACGTCGATTCGGACGGCCGTCAAATTGCGTGGCGAGCTGAGTTGCGCGTTCGGGTACAACGTCAACTCCCGGGTCGGTTCGGTAGCGGGCGCGACGGCGATATCTTTCCAGCCGATCCGGCCGGCGAAGGTACCGTCGAAGTAGTTCAGCCGGCGGACGCCGCTCGGTTGGACCGGCAGCGCAGCGCGGTACTCGGCGACGAAATAGAGGATCGGAAGACCGCCGGCGCCGGGACGCAGCCGGGCGCTTGCGCCGGCCGCAGCGAGCGGTACGCTAGTAGCGCCCTCGTGAAGTTCGAGTTGCGGACGAAGCGTCGCGCTTTCGGCCTTCGCCCACGCTGCCAGTTGAGCGGGAGCGGCTCTGCCGGCCGCATCGATTTGACGCAGCGTCGCGTAGGTCGGAATCTCGGCCATGTCGAGGACGTAGCGCACTCGGACTTGCCGCCCGTCGATGCTGAGCTTCGAGAGATGGTTGATCGTGAAGTTGCCGAGCGGATGCGCCGCCGCCGGAAGTGCGGCCGCCAGGCTGAGCAGAAGCCCGGCCGCGATACGCGCAGCCAAAGAGCGAAGCGTTTTCATACTCTACGCTTTCAACGAGCATAGGCAGAATCCGGATTGGCGTGCCCGCACGGCTTCGGTGGCGCGCGGGTTAGACGGTCGTGGTCGCTTCGGCCGTGGCGCGGACTCGGGCGGCGACGTTCTCGCCCGACAATCCGAAGGTAGCCCGCTGGTTCGGCTGTTTGTCGTGCTGGATGAGGACGTTCGGGACGCCGATACGCTCGATCGGGACGTGCAGGCCGCGATCGGAGTAGAACTCAACCACCGCGGACCCAAAACCGGCCATCAGCGAATGTTCTTCGAGCGTTATGAAGCGCTCGTGCGTCTGCGCCAACTCGAGCAAGAGCGCCTCGTCGAGGGGACGGACGAAACGCATGTTGACGACCGTCGGGCGCGACGACTCGGGCGTGATGAGATCGTAGGCATCGAGCGCGACATCGCAGGTGTTGCCGAGGGCGAGGATCGCGACGCGTTCGCCGCGACGCAGTACCTCTGCACGCCCGTGGACGATCGGAGCCGGCGGCTCCAGATGGTTCCCTTGAGAGTTGCCGCGCGGGTAGCGGATCGCGACGGGTGTGTTCAAACTCAGCGCGTGCTCGAGCATCGGCAGCAGCTCGTCTTCGATTCGCGGCGCCATGATCGTCATGAAGGGCAGCGTCCGCATGTAGGCGATGTCGTAGAGGCCCATGTGGGTCGGCCCGTCGTCGCCGGCGACGCCGGCACGGTCCATGCAGAAGACGACCGGCAGCGACTGAATGACGACGTCGTGGACGATCTGGTCGTAGGCGCGCTGTAAGAAGGTCGAATAGATCGCGACGACCGGTTTGAGCCCCGCCGTCGCCGCGCCGGCCGCGAAGCAAACGGCGTGCGCCTCGGCGATCCCGACGTCGTAGTAACGGTCGGGATGCTTCTTGGCGAATTTCGAGAGCTTCGTCCCGTCGGGCATCGCGCCGGTGATCGCGATGATGCGCTTGTCGCGCTCGGCGAGCATCGTGAGCGCCTCTCCGAAGGCTTCGGAGAACGTCGGGCGGCCGCTGGATTTGAATTCGATCTTGCCGTTCTCGAGTTCGAACGGTCCGACGCCGTGCCAGGTGCGCTTGTCGTGCTCGGCGGGTTCGAAACCCTTGCCCTTCGTCGTCTTGACGTGCAGCACCACGGGGCCGTGGAATTGGCGCAGGTTCGAGATCAGGTCGACGAGTTCGTCGTAGTCGTGGCCGTCGACGGGTCCGATGTAGCGGAATCCTAGTTCTTCGAATATGACGGTCGCTTTCGGCTCGCTCGAAGCAAAACGCAGTGCCGCTTCTTCCCACGTCGAGAACGCCTTGCGCGCGGTCCCGCCGAACGGAATGTGGCCGAGGATGTCCTTGGCCTTGTCGCGGGCGGCGTTGAACAGCGGCTGGGCGCGCAGGTGGCCGAGGTAACGATCGATGGCTCCGACGTTGGGCGCGATCGACATCTCGTTGTCGTTGAGGATGACGATGAAATTGCATTTCAACTGGCCCGCGTTGTTGAGCGCTTCGTATGCCAGCCCGCCCGTTAGGGCTCCATCCCCGATCACCGCGACGATCGTCTCGTCGGTTCCCGCCAGTTCGCGAGCCTGCACCATCCCGAGCGCCGCCGAGATCGACGTCGAAGCGTGACCCGCTCCGAAGCAGTCGTATTCGGATTCACTGCGCATCGCGAAACCTGACAGCCCACCACCCTTGCGGATCGTGTCGATACGATCGCGACGGCCGGTGAGCATCTTTTGGACGTACACCTGATGGCTCACGTCCCAGACGATCTTGTCCTTCGGCGCGTTGAGGACGCGATGCAGCGCCAGGGTCAGTTCGACCACGCCGAGGTTGGGGCCGAGGTGGCCGCCGTTCTTGGCGCAGGCGTCGATGAGGGCGCTGCGAATCTCGCGGGCCAGGACGTCGATCTCGGGACGCGAGAGACGCTTGAGATCGCGCGGTGAGTCGATACGCTCGAGTACCATGCGAGCCTGTTAGACGGACACCCAGCTTAAGGCCTGTTAAGGCCGGTCCGCGACCTTTGGCTCGGAGCAAGCAAGGAGCCTAACGCCGCGGCACCGGAAGCCCAACTTTGTGCTGAGCGAAGCGCCGCGCGCGGCCCCAGTCCGCCTCAGCCGGCGGCGCCGGGTCCTGACCGATCTGGCGCGCATCTTTTCCACGACCTGCAACCCGTTCGTCACGGCGCTGGCCTTGTTCGTCGTGCTCTCGCACGCGGTCGCCAAAGACACGCCGACGTTCTGGGGCTTCCTGTTCACGAGCACGTTCTTCACGTCGCTCGGCCCGATGCTTTACATTCTGTGGCTTTATGCGAGCGACCGGATCGCCGATCTCGACCTCTCGGTCCGCAGCGAACGTGAGGCGGTCTTCAGCACGTTCGTCATCTTTTATACGCTCGGAACGGCGACGCTGTGGTTGATTGGGGCGCCGCGACTGCTGATCGCCACAATGGCCGGCTATGCGGTGGCGTCGCTCGTCGTCGGTTACATCACTCGCTACTGGAAGATCTCGACGCACGCGCTGGGCATATCAGCTTCGATGGTCGCGCTCACGTATGTCTACCACCAGCAGCCGCTGCCGTTCCTCGTGTTGATCCCGATCGTCGGATGGTCGCGCGTCTATCTCAAAGCGCATACCGTCGCTCAGGTCCTCGCGGGGATTGCGCTAGGCGCGACATCGGTCATCGTCGTCTATCACTTTTTCAAGTTGCTTTAAGACGTCCCCGATCGCTCGGGGATTTCTTCTTTTCAGACGAGCGACTTTGGCGCAATGCGCTCCACGGCATCGTTTGTGCCGGGAGAACCGCACACCAAGGTCACAGCTCGCTGAAAAGGTTCCAACGCGCCGCTCGTGACGTAAAAGGTTCGGCCGGTCCCCTTCTCTCCGCCTCGCTCAGCGACGAAGCCGGCGGCGCGCTCGGCTTGTGCAAGCGCCGGATCGATGCGCGTGACGCCGGCAGCGAGAACGGCCTCGAAGTGGGCGTCGAGCAGCGGATAGTGCGTGCAGGCGAGGATTATCGCGTCGAGAGGTAGTTCGAAGCTCGCGCAAGCGGTCGCGACGGCGTCGCGCACAACCGGACCTTCGAGCGTCCCGGCTTCGACAAGCGGCACGAGCGCGGGCGCGGCGACTTCTTGGATTTCGATCGCCGCTTCCGGCCCGTTAACGTTCGCGTGGCGTGCACGGATAGCGTCGCCGTATGCGCCGGAACGCGCCGTCGCGGTCGTAGCGATGACTCCGATGCGCCGTGCGCCCGAGGCGAGCACGGTTTCCGCCGCCGCGTCGATTAGGTCGAAAATGCGCATCGTCGTAGCCGGCCAACCGTAGCGCGCCGCAACAGCGCAGGACGTATTGCAACCCATGACGACCGCGTCGGCGCCCTGCGCTGCCAAAAATGCGAAGTTGTCGGCGAGAAAGCCGCGCAACTCATCAGGCGGCCGATCGCCGTACGGCACGTGCGCCTGATCGGCGAAATACACGACGTCCTCACGCGGCAAGCGCGCTCGAACTTGGCACAAGACTGTCAGGCCACCGACACCCGAGTCGAAGATTCCGAGAATGAGCTTCCTTCCGTTGAGCTTGGGGTAAATTCATTCTGCAAAATGCGGGAAACGTCCCGGCAACAAGGAACCGGCATGCTCCCGGCATGGAAAAGCCAAAAAAGAAGCGCCTGACGCTCGCAGATGTCTACGACGGCCTCATGGAACTCAAGGCCGCCGTCGAGCACGGCTACGCGAAACACGAAGTCCGTTTCGCCAAGCTCGACGATTATCTGGAGCGTCGATTCAGTTCGATCGACACTCGATTCGATGAGATCGATCAGCGATTCAAAGAGATGGACGCAAAGTTCGATTCGCGATTCAATCAGATGGAAGCAAAGTTTGATTCGCGATTCGACCGTTTAGAAGGTCGCGTCGGTGCCTTGGAGCTACGACCCGCAAGGTAACCACAATCCCGTCGGCGCTTCGACTCCGCTCGCTCCGCTCGCTGCGCTCAGCGTGACAATACGCTCCGCTCGCTGCGCTCAGCGTGACAAGGACAGAGGCTACGAGCCGGGGGGCGAGGGGAGCGAGGTCGTGTTCAGCGGGTTGTTCGCGGCGTACTCACCCAACCCGTCGGCGATCGCCGCCGCGACCTTCTGCAGAAACTCCGGCGATTTCAACAACGCGGCGTCTCCGGCATTCGAAAGGAAGGCGGTTTCGACCAGCGTCGCCGGCATCGTCGTGTGGTGGATGACGTAGAAAGACTCCTTGCGTACGCCTTTATCGGCGGTTCCAAGACCAGTTAGGCGGCGGTGGACCGCGTCGGCGAGCGCGCGATCCGAATCTTTGTAGAAATACGTCGTCGTCCCGTTGAGCGAGCTGCTGGTGTAACTGTTGATGTGGACGCTGACGAACATGCGCGCGCCCGCGTTGTTCGCGACGTCGCAGCGCGCTTGCAGTTCGTCGTGCGCCGAGGCGTTGGGCGCAGAAACGTCGGCGTCGGTCTCGCGCGTCATCTTCACCTGCCAACCGCGAGCGACCAGAATCGAGCGGAGACGCATGGAGATGTCCAAGTTGAGGACTTTTTCGGTCAGCCCGTTGTGCGCGGCCCCGGTGTCGCTGCCGCCGTGCCCGGGGTCGATGACGATCAACTTCGGATTGGTCGGCACGGTCCCGTGTGACAACCCGGGAGTCGACCAGAGGTCGCCCGGACTCGCCAGCGGCGCCGATGAGATCAGCGTTCCGCCGGCGACGCGCCCGGCGCCGACGCGCGGTCCATCGAGATCGTCGCCGCCTGCGATCGCGATCGTGAAACCGCTGTCGTTCGCGACGACGTCGACCTGACGTGACGAAGCGAGCGTGAAGGCGATGCGAACGGTCGGATCCGGATCGCCGGCGAGTTGCTTGACGCGAAGTCCGGTCGCTGCCGTGCCCGGCGGCTGTTCGTCTCGGCCCGGGATGCCCAGCGTCGCGTCTTTTAAATCGACGTACCACCGGTTGTCGCCGAGCCGGTGCCACTCGTAGCGTACCGGTCCGCTGACGCCGACGCGCACGTTGAGGCCGGAATCGGTAGCTGCGAGATCGAGCGACGTAACGACGACGGGTGCGACGAGCGCCGGCGGCGGAATCGCCGCTTCCGCCGGAACTTCGGCACCGGCCGGTGCGTATTCGGCTGTGGGCGTCGCGATCGTTTGGGGCGGAGCCGTGGCGACGATCGAGGCGGCGTCGCCCGAATCGGGTATCGGCGTACCGTTCAAGGCGACGCCGTTTCTTGCGAATGCGATCGCGACGACGTTCGGCGAATCGGCGTTCGCGAGCGCATAGACGGTCAGTGGTGACGCATCGAAGACGATCGTCGTCGTCGGGTTGCGGGCGGAACCCGACGTTTTGATCGAGACGCCGTGAAGCTCCGCGCTGCCGGCTACGCGCCGTTTCGCTTCGAGGGTCGATGAAACTCCGCTGAATGCGAGCGTCAAACGCTCGCTCGCCGCGGAAGAGAGGCGCTTGAAGCGCAGGGGAGCGGCGCTCGAAAACGTTACGGTCGTGACGCGGTCGCGGGTCCGCACGTCCAGGCCGCCGATCTGCGGCTGGAGGACGATCGTCTGCGCATCGAAGACCGGGACGACGTACAGCGCCTTCGCAAGCGTCAGAAACGGGACGTATGCCGTCCCGCCGGCGAGATAGGGTGCAAAAGGCGCGCGTCCGCGCGCGCTTCCGTTCGTGAAGCCCTTGTCGCCCAGCGTGAAGGTGATGACGCGGCGGTCGCCGCTGGTCACGATGATCAGCCGTTGCGCCGGATCGTAAGCGACCGTTGCGTTCAGTTTGATGAGGAAGCGCGTGAAGCCGGGGTCGTCGATGGCGACGGCGACTTCACCGGCACGGCTCTGCGTCTTGCTGAAGACCAAATTCGTCCCAGCAAACCAATAGCTCGCAGTCGCCGCCGACGCCGGCTGTTGCGCGAGCGCGAAGGAGAACGCGGCCGCCAGCGCGGTGCTAAAAGTTCGAACGCGCCAGCGGTTGTTCGAGCTCAAGATGCCCTCCGGGAAGCGACGCGACCTTCGAACCGTCGATCTCGACCTGTACCGCGGTGACGCTGGGGAGCGCGGTCAGCGTCCAGACCAGCGCCTTGAACTCGCCGCCCTCGGCAAAGCTGCCGCCCGTCGAATGCGCGATCGTCCCACCCAAGTCGACGATCGCGGTCGAACCCGCGAGCGTGACCGAATGGACCACCGTTCCGATTGGGAAACGGATCGCTTCGACCGACGCCGGCGGGCCCGCCAAAGTCTGGGCCGCAGCATAGAATGCGACGCTTTTGCGATATTCCGCGCCGCTCTCGTGGGCTAACGGCTGCCTGAGGCTCACCTTCCACGGTAAAAGCGTCTCTCCGTCGGTCTTACAATAGTAGACGGTGATAGTATCGGCAGTATGCCGGGGAGGCTGCAGCAGGTACCGGTAGGCGAGGTAAGCGGCGACGACCAGCACCGCCGCGACGACGACCGCGCGCAGTCCCTTCATTGAATAGAGCGAGTTCGCGAGCGCGGCGCCGCGCTACTGCAGATCGACTGTCAAGCTATCGTATAACTACGAAGACCGAATCTGCGTCGTCGTCGTGACGGTTTGCTGCGTGCCCGCGCCCGGCGGCGCGAAACCGTGTTCGACGATCGCGACGAGCTGATTGAAGGCGGCCCATGCGAACGGGAGTTGCGCCTGCAAGCCGTATCCGAATGGAGAGAACGTATCGACGTGCGTCCCTCCGCTCACCAGATACTGCCAGTATTTCCCGCCGTTGCCCGAGCCGTTCACCGCCGCAAGATAGGGCGTAGCGTTGTTCGCCGCGGTGATGAACATGTCGGAGGTACCGGCGATCGAGACGAGCGGCTTTCCGATGCGACCGGTGTGCGCGAACGTTGCGATCGTCGCCTGCGCCGCGGCGGACTGAGTGTACGCCGCACGCGGCGCCGGCTGCGCGAGCCCGGTCGCCGTCGTCGACGTCCCGGGAAGATGGACCGGATCGGTGACGTTGGGCGTGAACGCACCCGCGAGAGCGGCCGCCGTCGAATCGAGGAAGAGCGAATACGCGAACAGTGTCAGATCCGAATAAAACGACGACTGATTGCTGTAGTACTCTTCCCACAGCGATGGGTGCGCGGCGTTCCCCGACTGAACGACGTCGGCAGGGTAGCCCGCGGCCTGAATCGCGGCCGCAGCAACCGCGCTGGTGTAGCCGCTGGCGATGTAAGCCGGCATGTTGGCCAAGAATTTCGGCATATAGGTCAGGATGTTGAGGCTCGGCGTCCAGAAGACGCCGGACCAATCGACGCCGCCGTCGACGAGGCTCGGGTAATTCTCGACCAGCGAGCGCACCTGCGCGCCGCCGTTCGAGAGGCCGACCGCGTACGTCTTGGTCGGAAACCGCCCGAAGTATTGCGCCAGGAAGTTCTGCGCCGAGAGCGTCAGAATCGCGAAATCGGTATTCCAGTTGGCGATATTTCCCGTTTGATTGAGGACGCCGAAACGGAATGAGAATCCGCCTGCTTCGAGGCCGGCGAGGTTGAAGGGGATCGGATAATTGTGAGCAGGCGACGGGCTGGCAGCTAGAGTCTCAACGATCGCGTTGTAGAGAACACCCTTGTTGCTGCACGCAAACGCGTAGCCGTTGGCGAGCGCGAAGTCGCCCCAGATGAAGTCGTTGGCGAATTCAGAGCGGAACGCAGGCGTCCCCGCGACCATCAACTTGCCGTTCCACGCCGCCGGGACTTTGATGACGTATCGCTCGTTGGTCGCATATGACCCGGTCGCGAGCGTTCCGGGGACGGCGGCCGTGGCCGGCGACGTGGTACCGGCAACGAACAACGCAGCGGCGTCGCCCGCGGGGGCGTACCCCGGGAAGAGTGGCGGCGTCGCCGTCGGAATCGTGTTCGGATAACGCAGATCTGCGGCTGCAGTGCCGGCCGCGAGCGGAACCCAGGGCACGACAGGAGCGGCCGGTAACGGAACGACGCCGATCGAGTTCGTCGAACAAGCTGCGAGAGCCGGAACCGATGCGGTCAGTGCAAGAAAACTGCGGCGGTCGAGACGAGGACGGCGATCCATAAGCTATCTGGGCCTTTCTAACTTAGAAGCGGCGACGATTCGAGAGTGCGTCGTACCTGGCGCCCTGAGTAATTCCCTGTCCCGTGTCGCAATTCGGCGCACGAGAAAGGGCGCCGTTGGTGGGAACGGCGCCCCTTTTTTCGCGACGGTCCTCGAGAAGGCTATCGCTCTGCGAGTCAACCGGTGCGCTCGTGGCCTGGACGTCGAGGCTGCCCAGGCCGAGTTTTGGGAGGCGGCACCCCCCTCAAATAAAGGGTAAGCCGGCTAGCGTCTCGCGCACATACTCAAAACCGGGTAGGCGCTTGTCACGCTGAGCGCAGCGAGCGGAGCGAGCGAAGTCGAAGCGCCGCCGAGAGAACCTCTTGCGACGGTTCCCTAGAGTCCGGCGGTACCTAGCGGCGTGCCGAGCCCCGTCGCCGGATCGTATGGCGCGGCTGCTAGCCGGCTAAACGCCGAGCGATGCTGGTACGCATACGCCGGGCCTTGCGGGTTCGCCGAGAGTGCGTACGCGGCAGCCACTAGGGGCGCACCGACGCTGGTCCCGCCCGCCACGAGCCATCCGCCGGCCTGCGCGTCGAACATCGCGACTCCGCTTTGCGGATCGGCGACGACCGCAAAATCGACGGCAGCGCGCCCGTTGCAATGGGCGATGCCTTGCCAGTCTGGTCGTGCGATGTACGCGCTGCAGCCGTGGCCCGCGTACTTCCACGCGCTTTGCGACCAGCCGGAGCCGTTGCGCGACAGCGTCGTCCCGCCAACCGCGGTCACATATTCTGAGGCCGCAGGATACGACGTCCGGCCGATGTCGCCCGAACTGACGGTGATTGCGACGCCGCGATGATTGTAGTGGACGTCCTCGTCGCGCTCGTTCGCCCATTCGGTGGCGTAGTAGCTGTTGCTGACGACGCGCGCGCCGAGCGCGACGGCCATGTCGACGCCGGCGCCGAGGTCATCCATCAACGAAGAGTCGGTTTCGACCAGCAGAATCGAACAGCCGGGGCAGATCGCCGAGACCATCTCAACGTCGAGCGCGGTCTCTTCCGACCACCCGCTGCTCGGCGCTGGATAATTGGCGCTTTCGCCGCGCTGGTTGATCTTGCTGAAGCACCCGTTCGCGCTCGTGCACGAGCCAAGACCGAAAGCTTTTCGGTAAACTGCGAGGTCGGCTTCAACCGAAGGATCGTCGTATGCGTCGACGATCGCGACGCGCGTCCCCGCGCCCGTCGAAGGTAGTCCGTAGATGCTCGTAAGATCGCTGGGGTGCAGTCCCGCGATCGTCGTCGCGGGCGCGTTCGGTGCGGACACCGGTGGCGCGTTGGTATTGATGGCGAGGGTGCAACGCGCCTGACCCGGCTGCGACGGCGGCGGGCAGGCGAAATTCGCGCCGGGGAGACCGGTCGCCGTGTCGCCGGGCATTCCCGTCGCCGTGTCGCCCGGCATGCCCGTCGCAGTATCGCCCGGCATACCGGTCGCCGTATCGGCAGCTGTCCGTACGAGCGTCGACGCCGGCAGCAACAACGCGCTGTGCTGGGCGGCGCACGCCGCCAGCAGGCACAGGCTGATCAGGGAGACCGCACGGTGGAGAAGTTTCAAATTCGCCTCGACACTCCGCTCGCTTAGTCGCTCAACGAGGAATGTTGTACCCAGCCTCCTCCGCCGTTTAACGCGAGGTGTTCTCGATAGCTACATCTTCTGCGCCTTGCCTTGCGCGTTGAGATGGTAGGCTGCCGCGAGGTCTTTCATCGCGGTTGTCAGGATCGCGTGGTACTGGGCATCGATCGTGAGGTTATATTTCTTGTCGATGTCAAGCATGACTTGAAGATGAATCGGGTGAGACACGGCTCGATCGAGCATCACCTCTACGTTGTAACCCTCACCGCTTTGCCCCGCCGCCCAAAGCGCGCCCGCGAGAGCTGCGCCGTCTTTCGGATCTGGATTTGGCTGGCTGGGCAGCGCGACTTTCTTCTGCGTAACGATCTTGAGCGAATCGTTGACGACGAAGTCGAACGTCTTGAGAAACTGGCCGACCTGATCCTTGCCGTATTGCTTTGTCAACTTCGCGACTTCGGCGTCGAATAATTTCCCGGTCAGCGTCTTGAGGAGCTTCGCCGTGTCGAAGTTTTTCGGGCCACCTCCGGCGACAATCATCGAGAGCGTTACCTGCAGCGCTGGGGGACCCGTGTACACGCAGCACGCTCCGCTGAAGCGCGTCGGTTTATCGACGACGTTCGGCAGCAATTTTGCTATCGCCATGCCGGTACCGGCGATGGCGAGCGCTACGGCGAGGGAGATGACGGTGCGCATGTTTTTCATCGATTATCCCTTTCTGCGTAAAAAAGAACGACGGCGGACACCGAAAAACCAAACCGGCCGGCGCCTGCCCCGTCAGTGTATCACAGGGGAACGCTCCCCAGCGGCGATCCGATTCATGATGGCTAAAGAGGCCCCGGAGTTTGCTCGGCAGCCTCTCTGTAGATGCGGATGTCGGGGCGCTTACGTCCGAAGAACCCGGTGACTCGACGCTGTCTCGGAGGACTGCGACACGAGTCCGGTGACGATCGCCAAGACGCCGAGCACGACATTACTCCACAGCATGGCGGCATTGCCGGACACGAACGTAATGGAGATCAAGAGCCAAACGCCCAGTAGCGCGTTCAAGATCGGCAAGTAGTTCTTCCCGTGAATGCTCATTGCGATGATGGCGATGATGGCGATCACGATGCCGGTAATCGTCATGTCCCAACGCGCCGTCGTCGACGTTGGACTCACCCAGGGCGATATCAGCGCCAGAACGCCAACCGCGAGGTTAATCAGCGGGACCCGATTATGGACTGCTGCATCCGCAGGTTGTGTCATTAGTGCGTTACCTCCAACGAAATACTAGCAGCAGCCGTCGCGAGTAGCGCCGACTCAGGTCGTTAGTTCTCTCAAAGCATGCGACGTGCGTGGGCTAGGTGGGGCAGACAACATGCTCCACTTAAAAGCGCGACCGAAGGAGAGAAGACGACCTGGGTCGGCGAGTTCCGGCGACAGACGGCTAAGATTGAGCGAGGAGGGCATCGGAGCGATGGAAGTTCGGGACGCGAGATTACATGGTGGCGCTCGGTTTAGCCGCGAGAACCTCGGGAGGGTCTCCATTCTCCACGTCGCCGGTTATCTGCGCAAGTCGGCCGAGGAAGAATTCGAACGCGCCTTGTCCCAGTCGTTTGACGGAAGCCCAAACTTAGCGTTGATCGTTTCTCTGTTGGAGTGCGGCGATGTAGACGACGAGTGCGTAGCGACTCTTCGGCGGCTCGCCGTCTTGCCGACCAATCGAGTGCACATCGTTGCGGCGCCCAACAGCCACCCGTGGAGAATGCTCCAATTAGGAGGTTGTCCGTTCTTCATCATCCACGCCGGCTTTCAGGAAGCATTCGTCTCGATCTCTTCAGAGTCGCCGCAGACCGTTGCCGATCGCCGGGCAGCCGAAGCCACCACTGCTTGAGGCCTCGACGACCTGGGTCGATGACAAATAGCTCGGGACGTTGGAAGATTACATCACCTGTGATGGACCAAAGCGCAGCCAGCTCTGAGTGGCGACTCGGCATCGTCGGCGCTTTTATGAGCGTGAAACCTGCGTTCGATGCCATCCATGAGCTGCACGTCGTAGGCCTCAGCCGTACCTGGCTGGGCTTTTTTCAACTCTCGACAAACACAGGAGGCACGGCCACTCTCGACGCCGAGTGGGAGGGCGACCCGTTGGACGCCGAGGGCGTGTTCACGATGCGCAACGGCTTGCAGCATCCGCTTTCCGATAGCTTGCGACGCCGGGGGGTGCCCGCCGCCGCGGCTTTCCGCTTTACTCGCTACGGGCCGCCTCAAGGCATCGTCGTCGTCGTTGATGCGAAAGATCGAGTCGACGAGGCGACGGGGATCTTGGCGCGGCACGGCGGCCGTTTGGCATCGGCATAGACATACGCCGGCCCCGGGTTTAGGGTATGATTGGTTCGAGCGAGGAGGGGCACAAACGGAACTCGCGACGCGGCCGGACCTCGACGTTCGGCCTCTCACAACCGCGCAGCGATACGAGCGAGTTTCGGCTGCCTTTGGCGAGCTCGGCGTGGACGCGGTCCTGCGAATTATCGTCGACCACGAGCCCCGAGCTCTCCGCCTGCGACTGAGCGAGCTGCACGGCGGCCACTACGTTTGGACGCAGCGAAACCTCGGCGAAAACTACTGGGAAGCAACCATCCTACGAACGGCCCCGCTGGGTGCCGACGCCACGCCGGGCGAGGCGGTACTCCATTCATCATGGCTTTGTAACGGTCTCGAGCCGTCAGCCCGTAAGAGAATGGCGGCGGCGGCCGCAATCCGGCACTTTCTTACTGGCATGGCAATAAGCGAGCAGGGAGAGAGATGGCCGTATCTCGGGCTTGTCAGCCATGGCAGCGTAGTGGCGACGGTCTGTACGGATTCCGGACGCGACTATTGCCTCTTTGAGGCGTCGCCTTTCGACGTTTTCGGCGAACTCCAAGCGCTCGATACCGGCGTCACGATCGCTCGCTACGATGCCGGTGCTAGCGATACCGAAGTCATGTTGCTTCCGCGCGACATCGTCCTCGAAACGGCAGACGCAGACGGCCGGTTTGCACGCAGGCTGGCGACCATTTGCGCCCAGCGCGGCAGGCTGCTTCACGAAATGTTATATGCGCGCATCGCCAAGCCGACCATCGCGCGCCTCGCGGCCATCATTTTACCATACGCAACACGAACCGACGGTTTCGGAGCCGCGCTAGCACCCTTGACCAGCATGACGCAAAGCCAGCTCGCGCGCGCCGCGGGTACCGTCAAAGACGTGACCGGGCGCGATCTTGCCATACTGCATGCCGCCGGCGCAATCAAGCTGCGCGCCGGAAGAATTTCGCAGATCGACGAGGCGCGGCTGCGAGCGTTTCTGTAGATATCGACCTGGGTCGGCGAACCGCAAACCACCAGCGGGCTAGCATTGAGCACCGGAGGTGGCATAACTTGAAGGCTTGGACCGCTACAGCGTACCATCGCGTTCGGCTAAACCGGGAGCGACTCGGCCGGGTTTCGATTCTGTACGTGGTCGGTGACCTAGATTCCGCGGCGAAGGAAAGGTTCGAAAGTGCCTTGTCCGACGCGTGCGACGAGAGCCCCGGCTCGGCATTGATCGTTTGCCTTCTCGAATGTAGCAGCATCGACGTCGCATGCGTCGAGACGCTTGAACAGCTCACCCTCAAATCGACAAACCACGTGCACATCATCGCGGCGCCGAATAGCGCCGCCCGACAAGCGCTTGTTTTAGGAAGGCGGAGTTTCTGGAGCGTGCACGATGATTTTCGGGAGGCATTCGGTTCGATCTCCACCGGTCGAGGCTGACCGGAAACAATGGTCGAGGGCAAGTGCGGCGTCGATCGCCTGTATCGCGACTCCAGGCGGCGGTCTTGGGTGATGACCCTTTCAAACCCGGGTTACGTCTCTAGCGTCACCGGCCCGAAAATAAAGCGAGAGCTTGGACCGCGTATGGAGATTGCGGAGAGCGCAACGACCGAGGGGTGGGCCGACGCTCTTGTCGCGCTCGTAGGCGTCGCTGCACTTGCGGGCGCCACGATCTTCTTCCACTAACCAACTTTCGCGCCGTGTCGCGGTGTGATTAACGAGCTAGGGCGCCGGCACGGGCGGCCCGGTGATCGGCGCGCTCGAGCGCTGGTGGAAGTTCGTTGCGATCGGGATGACCGTCGTGCCGAAGGCGCCGGGGTTATCGAGCATGCCCTTGAACGTCGGAACATTGACGAAGCCCGTCGCTGGAAAGCCGGGGTTGTAGGCGTGCCCGTGCTTGTTGAGGCTCGCAACTTGCTTTTCCAGAGTGTCGATCCGAGTCTCCAGGCCGGCGATTTTGAGTTGCGTGGGATCGGGAATCGTGATGCGCTCGTTCGGGATGGCGAGCGCGGGCGTTGCCGAACGGCCGGCGATGTACCCTCCAAACCCCGCGGCTAGCAAGATCAGCGCGCCCATCAGTAAACGTCGAAACACGGGAGCCTCCCTACCGCCTGCAGCGGCAAACGATCAGCGATTATCATGCGTAACGGGACGTCGTCCAGAATCGTTCGCTTCGACAAGGCGGCGACGACACGCTTTTGATTGCCCTGCCGACTGCCGTGTTCCGGGCCTGCCGCGCGACGTGCCTAACTTAATCAAATGAATGACGCAGCGCAGTCGCGCCGAAAACAGCCGCGCATCCTGAAAGGCGGATCAATGAAGCGAGCCTTGGTCTCACTGGCCCTCACCATCCTGGTGGCTACGGTCGTTCCGGCACGAACCGAGGCCGACCCCAGCACGCAGGCTGTTCGCGACACATCGTACACTACCCAGACCGGCGAGCGCGTCTTGCGCATCGAGACGGTGGTGCCGGTGCCGGTCGCCCGAGTTTGGGAAGCGTGGACGACGCCGGCCGGCTTAAAGCAGTGGATCGCGCCGGTCGCCGCAATCGACCTCAGAGTCGGTGGAACGATCTCTACCAACTACGACCGGAATGCCAGGATCGGCGATTCAGGTACGATTCGACTACCGATCATCAACTATGTTGAGAAACAGTTGATCACTCTCAAAGTCGAACTCAACGACAAGTTTCCAAAGAGAATCCGCGACGAAGACCAGAATCTACAGGAGATCGTGCAGATCGTCGACATGGGGGGCGAAAGAACAAAGATCGTATCTTCGATGGTCGGTTGGGGTACGGGCGCTGATTGGGACAAGACGTACAACTTCTTTGCCCGCGGGAATCAGTGGACGTACGAACAGTTAGCAAAGTACCTTTCACCGTAGAAGCCAAACAGCCACGCCACAACGCGACTGACGCCCGATCGTTATTGACTCCTGCGAATCAAAGGCGCTTCGTAAAGTCTGCCGGAACCTGGAAGATAGCATCGTCGCTGCGAATGGCCGCGACGTGGGCCCGCTGCAAGGTAACGGCAGAACTGGCGCCTTGACCGCTAGAGCCCTGACTGTTTTTGGTCCAGGTAAACAAGATCAACGTCAACATCGAGAAACGATTCGGTAATGCCGGGCCCGAATTGCTCACCGTAAAATGCGGGTCTGCCCCGTTCAAAGCGCGCATCAGGTAAGCGGTTTCGCCAAAACCTATCAATGACCAGAAATCGGCTAAGCTCACATCACGACCGCAGGTCAAATGCACGATTGGGACTTGCGGCATCTTTGCGAGGTACACGGTCAGTGCCATGTTGCTCGGGCCGCCGTACTTGACGGATCGCCCCCCGACGTAAATCCCGTTCGGCGCGCCCATCGCGACGTTCGACTGATATCCATCTGTCGGGATGCTCGCGATGTTCCGCGGCCCCAGTGCCCGGTTCGTGAGCGCGAGTGACACCTTATGCAAGTTTTCGGTTTCGGTCGGCGGACGCATCGGCATCGCCCCGATTGCATACGTCTTGTTTTTGAGGTCCAGAAATGTGAGGGTCCGCGCGCTGCAGTCGGTAATCGACGCCGTCTGCCTCGCCGGCTCGTCGACGCGTTCTTTCGGCCAGTCAATGTAATGACGCGTTGCGACCATGACCGCAGCCATCCCGCGGCCGGCGGCTGGGAAGTTCGCACCAGGCATCGGCGGCGGCTTGGGTTGTGAAGCCGTCTGGAAATCCGAATCGAAGTCGCCCGGCTGCAAATTCGACGCATCACCGCCCATCGAGACTTTTAGGGCCACGACCTCGTCGTACGAAATGCCGGTCGCCGGTGAGGTGCCGGCCGGCACAACACCGAGCAGGGCTGTGACAGCAACGAAACCGATTAGGCGCATCATCGAACCAACCTTACGAACAAAGCTGTGCGTCGAAGAGCGGGCTATTCCCGCCAGGCCGGGGTGCGTGCAGGGCTATCTGTGGACTGCTTCGGGCGCAAACGCCGGTCGGCCCCGATACCGACACCCTCCCGATCCGCGCCGATCCATTACGCTACGCGCCTAGCGCGAATCAAAATCTGCCGGAACCTGGAAGATCGCATCGTCGCTGCGCACCGATGCGATGTGACCCCGCTGACCCTGTGCGTTGATCACCGACTGCGACGCGCGAATTTCCACACAGCTGCCGGCGCCGGCGTTGCGGGCTATCTGAGAGCGATCGTGGCGCGGAGCGTAAGGTTGGGGGACCTCGCGCAGGAATATCAGGGCGATTCTACGTTGATGCGCGTCGCGTGAGTCGTAATGTCGGCCGTCTGCACCACCGCTCCTTGCGCATCAAACAGATCGGTCTTTCCCGTGCCGGCGATCTCGTCGTACGTTGCGTTGAGCGTCAATTTCAAGCGGACTTTCTGTGTCCCTATGAACTCGCCGGCTGGGTCGCGCCGGGAGTAGAGGAAAGTCTCGGTCACCGTGCGGTCGCCCGTACTCATCCAGCCTCCGTGGCCGCCGCTTGACGATCCTCTTGGACCTGACCACAGGACGTTTCCATCCGACGTAAACGTGACGAGAGATGGCGTTCCCGGCGCGCGGCCGGGGGCACCCGTCGGGATGAAAACCCAGGACCCTACTACGCTCTGTGGACTTGACGGAGCACCCAACAGGCCAGAGCGACTGCCGATACCTAAGACCATAAGAGCTGCGCTCACGACGACTGCCAGAGCCAGCAGTACTCTGCTTCCGAGCATTCGTGTTCTCCTAACTGTTGTCTAAAATACCAATCGCACAGCAAAATCGAACGCGTGTGATTGGTGTGAAGATGTTACCGTCGCCCTCAACCCAAGTCCTAGTTAAGACGATTACTAGCGGCGCTTACCGCGGTCAAAGTCGAACTCAACGACAAGTTTCCAAAGAGAATCCGCGACGAAGACCAGAATCTACAGGAGATCGTGCAGATCGTCGACATGGGGGG
>Ga0307477_10001434_pt1 | contig 20179 bp, 18 predicted proteins | sample atmos_gasesECM2C_FD_203316 | JGI IMG/M metagenome (GOLD analysis project Ga0307477, IMG submission 203316) | Hardwood forest soil microbial communities from Morgan-Monroe State Forest, Indiana, United States - atmos_gasesECM2C_515 | ecosystem: Environmental > Terrestrial > Soil > Temperate...
TCGTGGCCTCGACGCTGGAAAGCTCGAAAACCGTGGCCGCATCAAGCATGTCCCAGGCTGAGGCCGAAACCGAACTTCGGTCGGGCGACATCGCCGGATACGTCCTGCTGCCATCCGACTTCACTGCCCAGGTCCAGCAACACCGAATCGTCGCCCCCGACGTGCACCTCGAGGGAAGCCAGCCCGGGCTTTCGCAAACCATTGTTCAGTCCGTCAGCCAGTCGTTCGTCGCGCTCGCCGGCCAGGCCGGCGACGTCCAGTTCGCGCCCCGGATCACCTTTCTCTATGGCGGACCAGGTTTCGACACGCTCGACTATTTTGGCGCCGCCTTTATCGGCCTTGTCGTCTTTTTCCTGGTCTTTGTTATCACCGCGGTCGCGTTCCTCCGCGAGCGCGGCCAGGGAACGCTCGAGCGCCTGATGGCGAGCCCGCTGCGGCGGGCGGAGATCGTACTCGGCTACATGCTGGGCTTCACCGTGCTGGCGCTGGTGCAATCCGCCGAGGTGCTGGCGTTCAGTTTGCTCGTGCTTCACGTCCACAACGTCGGCAATGTCGCCCTGATCTTCCTGCTCGAAGCCCTGATGGCGATCGCCGCCGTCAACCTCGGCATCTTCCTGAGCATGTTCGCCCGCACCGAATTCCAGGCCGTGCAGTTCATTCCGCTGGTGATTGTTCCGCAGATGCTGCTGGCCGGCATCATCTTCCCCATTAGCACCGAGCCCGGACCACTCCAGGCCCTCTCTCGAGTCCTGCCGCTGACCTACGCTGTCGAAGGGCTGCGCAACATCATGATCAAGGGCGCCGACCTGAGCTGGTCATCATTGCAGCTCGACATCGGCGTGGTACTTGGCTTCTGCGTCCTCGTCATCCTTGCCGGTGCCGCGACGCTACGTCGCCGCGTCGCCTGACCGCACCCGAACTAGACTGGCCGAATGAAGCCACTGATTTCGGGCGCGCACGTGATCATCTACAGCCGGGACGCCGAGGCCGACCGCGCGTTCTTCAAGGATGTGCTTGGTCTCGAGTCCGTGGATTCGGGCGGCGGCTGGCTCATCTTCGCGCTTCCTCCGGCGGAGGTCGCCTTCCATCCGACCGAGGAGGAGGGCCGTCACGAGCTCTACCTGCTTTGCGACGACATCGAGGCAACCGCCAAGGAACTGGAACGAAAAGGGGTCCCGCTCAAGCGCCCATTCGATGAGGCGCGGTGGGGACGTGTGACGGAGCTCACCCTGCCGGGGGGCGGCCGGGTTGGCCTGTATCAACCGAAACATGCGCTCGCGCATCAGCGGTAATTCCGCGAAGTCGGGAAGACATCTTCCTCGGGAAGTGATGGCGCGGCCTCGACGTGGTCGACCAGCACGCTCAGCACCCCGTCCTGCTTCTGCAGCCGTCCGTCCATGATCAGGATCGGTTCCAGGTTGGCCACCTGCCGGTAGCGCTGGTAGATCGGCGGTCGCAGGATGACGTCGACGTGGCCGAACTCGTCGGCCAGCGTGAAGAACTTGAACTCCTTTCCGGTGGAGGGTGACTGGCGGGTGATGACCAGACCGCCGACCCGCACCTTGGCGCCATCGCGGACACTCTCGCGGATCGTCTTCGAGTCGATGACCCGGAGCTGATTGAACTGCGGCCGGTAGAAATGGATCAGGTGATCCGTTGTCGAGAGCGAGAGCAGCCGGTAGTCGGTCGCGACCCGCTCGCGGTGCGTCATCGGCGCAAGGCTTACGGATTCCGATGGCTCGGCGAGCATGGGTGAACGCTGCCACTCGTCGGCGCGCTCGTTGAATCGCCAGACCGCTTCGCGGCGGTTCGGCTCGAGCGCATCGAAGGCGCCGGCCAGCACCAGATTCTGCACCTGCGCTTTGGTGAGCCCGTTGCGGGATTGCGTGGTCAGCCGGATCCGGCGGCAGAACTCCTCGAGTGAGCTGACCGGTCCCTTCAGTTGCGCTTCCTCGAGGACCTCGAGCGCCTTGTCGCCCACGCCGTGCACATAGTTGAAGCCCAGCCGCAGCGCGCCGCTCTCCACGGTGCAGCGCACGTAGCTCTTGTTGATGTCGACCGGCAGGATCTTGACGCCGTGGTGCTTAGCGTCCTCGACGAGCACGTGCGGGTGATAGAAGCCCATCGGCTGGTTGTTGAGCAACCCGGCATAGAGCGCGGGCGCGTGATGCAGCTTGAGCCAGGCGGTCTCGTAGCAGGTGCGGGCGAAGGCGGCCGCGTGGGACTTGGTGAAGCCGAACTCGGCGAACGCCGCCAGCTTGGTGAAGATCTCCTCGGCGGCCGCTTGCGGGATCTCGTTCGCGCTGCAGCCACTGAGGAACCGGTCGCGGATCGCGGCCATCAGGTCGTGTGAGCGATGGTTGCCCATGGCCCTGCGAAAGCGATCGGCCTCGCTGCTGCTGAAGCCGGCGCAATCCATCGAGATCTTGAGGATCTGCTCCTGGTAGAGCACGACGCCGAGCGTTTCCTCGAGGATCGGCTTGAGGCGCGGGTGGATGTACATCACCGGCTCCCTGCCCTGCTTGCGCCTTAAGTAAGGATGCACGGCATCGCCCTGGATCGGTCCGGGGCGGATGATCGCGACCTCGACGACGAGATCGTTGAAGGTCTCCGGGCGTGAGCGCGGCAGCGTCTGCATCTGCGCCCGGCTCTCGATCTGAAAGACGCCGATGGTGTCCGCCTCGGTGCAAAGGTCGTAGACTTCCTGGTCCTTCAGGTCGAGCGCGTCGAGGTCGGGACGCTCGCCGGTATCGGCCTCGATCAGGTCGAGCGCCTCGGCCACCACCGACAGCATCCGCAGGCCGAGCATGTCCATCTTGATCAGGCCCAGCTCCTCGACGTCATCCTTGTTGAACTGCACCACCATCCGGCCCGGCATGGTGGCGCGCTCGACCGGCACGATATCGATCAGGGGCTCGCCGGTGACCAGCATCCCGCCGACATGGATCGAGAGATGACGGGGAAAATCGAGGATCTGGGTGGCGAGGTCGAACAATTGCTGCCAGGGCTTCGCGACGTTCGCCGTCGGGTAGCCGGCCGCCTGCGCGATCGTCTCGGGACTTTCGGGGTGCCAGGCCGAGGCCGATTTCGCGAGGTGATCGATCGTCTCCTCCTTGAAGCCGAGCACCTTGCCCACTTCGCGGATCGCCGAGCGCTGGCGATAGGTGACGACATTGCAGACCATGCCGGTGCGCTCCGGCCCGTATTTGTCGTAGATGTACTGGATCACCTGCTCGCGGTGTGCGGTCGAGAAGTCGATGTCGATGTCGGGCGTGGTCGTCATCTCTTCGTGCAGGAAGCGCTCGAACAGCAGGTTGTGCTCGATCGGATCGACCCGGGTGATGCCCAGCAGGTAGGCGACGATACTGTCCGCGGCCGAGCCGCGCCCCTGTCCCGGGATGCCGTGGGACTTGGCGAAGCGCATCAGGTCCCAGTTGATGAGGAAGAACTCGGAAAACCCGGTCTTGTTGATAACGTCGAGCTCCTTCTGCAGGCGAGCCGCCACCTCCGAGGTCACCGGGCGATATTTATCGCGCACCGCGTCGTGGCACAGTTTGTAAAGGAAGGAGTAGGGCGTCTCCCCCGCCGGTACCGGAAAGCCGGGAAAGCGCGCGCTCACCAGGTCGAAGCTGAAGCGGCAACGCTGCCCGATCTCCGCGGCGTGCGCCATCCCCTCATCGACCACCTGCCGCGGGTAGCGGCTGAAGACCTGGCGCAGCTCGGCGCCGGACTTGAGGTAGTGCTCGGCGTTGGGATGCAGATAGCGCTGCGCCTCATCGAGCGTGGTGCGATGACGGATCGCGGTCAGGACGTCGTGGAGCTTGTGCCGATCCGATGTCGCATAGAAGACCTCGTTGGTGATGACCAGCGGCGCGTCGTGCCGCTCGGCCAGGTCGAGCAGCGCCTGGTTGCGCGAGCGGTCGTCGGGAGCGAGGTGGTCGTGCAATTCGATGAAGACCCGGTCGCGGCCGAAGACCTCCTGGTAGAAGGGCAGCCGATCTTTCGGATCGGCGACCAGCGCGATCAGATGGTTGCTCAACTCTGCAAGTTTGTCTGGAGCTAGCCTTGCCATGCCTTTGGCGTTGGGCATCTGCGCCATGCTGATCAGGCGGCAGAGGTTCATGTAACCAACCTTGTCTTCCGCGAGCAGGAGCAGCCGGTCCCCCCAGCCGTCGTAATCCACCCGGTCCTTGGGCGGTTTACTGCCGTCGTCGATCGTCAACTCGGTGCCCACGATCGGCTGGATGCCGGCGCGCTGCGCCGCGCCGAAGAACTTGACCGCGCCGTAGAAGCCGTTGCGGTCGGTGATGGCGAGCGCCGGCATCTCCAGGTCGCGGGCGCGCGCCACCAGCTCGTCGGGATGTGAGGCGCCCTCGAGGAAGGAGTAGTTGGAGTGACAGTGCAGCTCGACGTAGCCGCTAGTCATAGACCCGCTCGACGAACCACTCGGCGCTGGCGCGGTTGCAGTAGCACTCGAGCGCCAGGTCGTCGTCGATCAATAACCGCCAGTACTCGCGCGAGACCGGGCTGCGCCACCAGTCGCAGTCGATCCGCCAGCGATTGAGCACGCGCGTCACCGGCTGCCACCCAGCCGCCGACTCGAGGTGGGTCGGGACGCCATCCCCATCGACGCGCACCCTGACCGGATGTGCCGGCGCCAGCAGCTCGGTCACGCGGGCCTCCAGAGGATCCGGTGATCGGGCAACGGCGCGGCATTGCTGCGCACCTCGGCGCGCTGGACCAGCGACGGTCCGTACTCCTCCTGCAGGCGCGCAACCGCGTCGGCGATCGATTCCTTGAAACCATCGCGCCGCACCAGCAACCCGGGCTGGCGGATATAGGCGGGCTCGAGCCGGCCGGCGCGCAGCGTGATCCGCTCCAGCGGCGCCGTGATCGACGCGCGCAACAGGCGTGAACGAATCCCATCGAAGATTTCTCCGGCCGTCGTCACCGGGTAGGCAAAGCGCGCCTCAACCGCCAGCGCCGGCGCCGACTCCTGGTTGAGGGTGATGCGGATGGCGCGCGTCCCGAGTCCTTGCGACAGTAGCGAGGCGCTCACCTGCTCGGCCAGTGCGCGCGCGATGAATTGCAGCGCTTCCGTGTTGTCGACCGGTGGCTCGAGTGGCTCGCTCGCTTCGATCCGGACGGCCGGCCGCCATGCACGCAGCCGGCGCCGGTCCGTCCCTATGGCCAGGTCATAGATGTCGAGCGCTTTCAATCCGAACTGGCGGCGAAAGGCGGGGCGCGAGATGGCCTGCAATCGACCGATCGTCTTGAGCCCGAGCAGCTCGAGATACTCGCGCAGGTCGTCATCGAGCGGCAGCACGCCGATCGGCAGCCGCGCTAGGAAGGCGCGCGTCTGTTCTGGCTCGACCGTCACGGGTGCGCCGGCCGTCGCGCGGTCGGCGGCGACCCTGCTGACGAACATCGACGATGCGACGCCGATCGCCGGTCTGACGCGGATGGCGGCGTGGGTAGCACGGCTGATGGCGACCAGCAATTGCGTCCGCTCTGGCCAGCGCAGGGCCAGCCGGTCGAGACGGAGGAAGGCACAGCCAGGGTCTTCACCGGCAGCCACGTCGGGGGTGAAGTGGTGCAGGGTCAGGAGCAGGGACTGGCGGACCCTGGCTGTGGCCTCCTCGTCGACCGGTTGGAACGTCGCGTCCGGCGCAAACTGTTGAGCCTGGTTGAGACTCATCCCTTCGACCACGCCCAGCGCTCGTGCTTCGATCGACGCCGTGGTCACCGAACCGCGCTCATGCGCGAGTCCACCAAGAATCAACGGCCGGCCGCGCAACGCCGGCGTCTGGAGCCAGGCCGCAACAATCGATGGATGCGGGGTGCGAACGCAGCAGATCATGGGATGGGATAGGGAACGATCCACTGTTTCTTGAGACCCGGAGGCGCCAGCCGGTTCTTGACGACGGCGGCATCGACGCGCAGCCCCTCGAGGTCACCGTCGCGGCGGAAGATCCAGGCGCTGCGCTCGAAGCTCAGGATCAGGCTGGCGTAATAACGGATCGCGTCGTCGGCCTCGGCGTCGTGCACCAGCAGTAAGGTGCAGTCGGCTTCGGCGACACGGTGCAGCAGATGTGGTAGCTCGGCATCGAGTCCCGCGGATCGGGTGCGCGAAAGGTCGATGCAGATCAGGTCGACGCCGGCGCGCGCCAGCACGCGAACGCTCGCCATCCCTTCCCGCAACGACGTCGGTCGGACGACGAGCAGCTGGTCCAGCCGGGCGTCGAAGTGACTGAGAAACTCGGGATCGAGCCGGCTCGGAAAGTCGACGTAGGCGACCATGCCATCGCGGCTGGCGGCGGCAACGCTGCGCTGGGCCAGCGTCCGTTTGCCGCAGCCACGGGGCCCGGCCAGCAAGCTCAACCTGCCCACCGGCCACCCACCGATGCCCGTCAGCGCATCGAGCTCCGGGATCCCGGAGGGCCTGGCCGGACACGGCGGTGCCGCCGGGCGAGGTGCGGCACTCCCGAAGCGGGTCTGGAGGACCGTGATGGCTTGTTGGAGACGATCCGGCATCTGAGCAGCCCCATAGGAGAGATGACGACAACCGCCGCGACATCAGGCCTCCCCGGGGACGCAGGAGCAGATCGCTGAGGCTGGTCAGATCTTATCGAACAAATGTTCGTTCGTCAAGACGATAGCCGCAGCAAAAAAGCGGAGGCGGAGCGCCGCCTCCACTTCCCCATGGACGGGCTAGCTGAAACGAATTTCTCGGCTTTCTAGTGCTTTCCGCAGGCGGTGGTTGCCGCCGCCTGGATGGACTTGCCTACGTTTACTCCCAGATCCTTCGCAGCGCCACCCAAGCCATCGTGTGTTGACAGCTGCCAACCATGCGTCGCCGTCGACACGATTGCCCCGACACAACCCTGGGCATTTGATGGGATCGGTGGAGCCGCCGGTACATTCGCCACGACGGCGGGATTTGCCGCCTGGGTCGATGTGGTTGCTGCCGGCGCCTTGGCTGTTGAGCCAGAGCTGATCACGCTCGCCGGAGCGGAGCTCGGCGATGCATTCGGAGCAGCCGAGACGATGGCTCCCGCAAACAACGCACCAGCTGCACCTAACGCAATCAAGAGTCGCTTCATCGATGTCCTCCTTTTGGCGATCACAGAAATGATCTGCTCACACCAACCAGGACGTATCGCAGGGGCAAGATTTGACAGCGTGCATGGGCGAAAATAGGGCAGGGCCTATCCCACCGTCACGCGATCGCCGGCTCGAGTCCGGTGTTAGCGGGCTTCCTGGAGTCCGACGCTGAACATCGCTTCGAGGTCGTGCTTCGAATAGACCTTGAAGGCGACGTGGGTGTGGGTCTTCACGATCCCGGGGACCTGCGAGAGCTTTGAGGTGACGATGTCGGCGATCTCTTCGTGGTCCTTAACGCGGAGGATGGCCACGAGGTCGAAGTCGCCGGTCACGGAGTAGACCTCGGCCACGCCAGGCACGTCGGCCAGGGCGGGCCCGAGCTTGCCGATGGCGGAACGCTCCGCCTCGATCAGCACGATGGCGGTGACCACGAAGGGGATTCTCTCACCTCGTCGGCCGCCGTCAAAGTCCTTGACACTACGAACATATGTTCGTATAATGTACTCGTGAAGATGGGGGTTGGGGGGATGTCGACCAGGCGGAAGATGTGGCGGACCTCGCCGCTCTTTTGCAAGACCCCATGAGCGCCGTCGCCGCCACGGAACCCAGCAACCTGGCTCCACTGGCCGTCTCCGTCCTCATCGATGAATTCGGGGAGGCGGTTGTCGGGGACCTGGCCGACGATGACCTCACGGGCCGGCTCGCGCGGCGCCAGTACGTGATCGATCGCCTCAAGCTCGATTTCTCCAGAGACGCCGCCCGCCTAGCCGCCACGTTTGCAAATGAGAACGCCGGAGACCTTTTGGACGCACCGACTGCGGGTGAATGGATCCGGCACAACTGCAAGACGACGGGCAGCGTCGCCTATGACGCCATCAATGTTGGCGAGCAACTCCACCGACTCCCGCAATGTGCCGATGCACTTGCCGCTGGCGCGATCGGCTTCGCACATCTGTCTGTCATCGCGCGGACAGCAAAGGCCCTTGATGGGCTGAGGACTGAGCCAGCCTTTTCAGAAGACGAACTACTAGAGCGCGCTAAAGAGTCATCAGCGGGCCGTCTCTGGCACTACTGCATGCGGCTGCGCCATGCGCTCGATCCAGAGGGCGTGGCACAGGAGCAGCGCATCGCCGTCGAGGAGCGCCGGCTCCAGTTCAGCGTCTGGGACGATGGATCGGTTCTTATCAGTGGCCGGCTCGACCCGGTCGGTGGCGCGGCGGTGCGCACCGCACTCGAGCCGCTTGCACAGCCGATGGGCGAGGGCGACGATCGCTGCCTCGAGCGGCGCCAGGGCGATGCGATCGTCGAGCTGTCGCTTCATTCGCTCGATGCTGGGCTGGTGCCCCAGCACGCGAGCCAGCGGCCACACCTCCAGGTCACCACGACGCTCGAAACGCTCCAGGGATTACCGGGTTCGCCCGCAGCCGACATGGAGTTCTCGACGCCGATCTCGTCGATCACGGTGCAGCGACTCGCCTGTGATGGCAACATCGCCCGAGTCGTGTTCGGTCCGGACTCGGTGGTGGTCGACGTCGGCAGGGCGGCGCGAGTGGTTTCAGGCGCGGCCCGCCGAGCGCTGAATGCCCGCGACGAGCACTGCCGCTGGCCCGGTTGCGAACGGACGGCCTCCTGGAGTGCCGCTCATCACGTGGTTCACTGGACGCAGGGCGGCAAGACCGATCTATCGAATCTGCTTTTGCTCTGTCATCGGCACCATTGGATGGTGCACGAGGGTGGATGGAAACTGGCCCGCTCCGATGACGACCAGGTGCTGGCAATTCCACCGACATACGACTACTGGCGGTCCGCCCAACTCCAACGCTCTTCCCGAGAATGATCGTGAGTGGCAGGCGATATCCGCATCGGATGTTCGGGCTGGTCGTACCCACACTGGAAAAGCGTGTTCTACCCGGAGAAGCTGCCGGCGGGAGACCAGCTTGCCTTCTACGCTCAGCATTTCAGCACGGTCGAGCTCAATAACTCCTTCTATCGGCAGCCGACGCGCGAGCGCTTCATCGCTTGGGCCGAGCAGGCGCCGCCCGGATTCCTGTTTGCCGTCAAAGGAAGCCGCTACGTCACCCACATCAAGCGGCTGGCCGTCGAACCGAAGTCGATCGACCTGGTCGTCGATGCCGCCCGCGGCCTCGGCGACAAGCTCGGCCCCATCCTCTTTCAGCTCCAGGCGAACTTCCATCTGGATCTCGAGCGCCTGGAGCGGTTCGTCGACATGCTGCCGGTCGACCTGCGCTTCACCATCGAGTTCCGGCACGACTCCTGGCTCGTGCCGGAGGTCTTCGACCTGCTTCGATCGCACCGTATCGCCCTCTGTATTCCTGACGACCCCAAGATGCCGAAGTCGTTCGAGATCACAAGCGACTTCACATATGTAAGGATGCACCGGCCTGCGCACGGCCTCGGTTATGGCGAGCGGACACTGGAGCCGTGGGGGCGACGAGTCTTCGAGTGGACACGCCAGAGCCTCGACGTCTTCGTCTACTTCAACAACGACATGGAGGGGCATGCGATCAAAGACGCTCGTTCGCTCATCTCGATGGTCGCTGGTATAAGTGAGTCGTGAACGAACCGCTGACCATCGCGCCTTTCTATGAAGGATGGCGATTCACGAATGAGCGCCTTGTCGAGAGGATTCGCGAGCTTTCGCTCGAGCAGCTCGAGCTGAGGGCCGGACCCGACCTCTGGCCGATCTGGGCCATCGCGGCGCACCTCGCCGGCGCCCGGGTGTACTGGTTGTGCTCGATTTTCAAGGAGCCCGGCGCCGAACGCGCGCCATTTGTCGATGCGGCCGGATATGGGTGGGAAGACGACCCGGCCCATCCGCGTGGGCCGAGCGAGCTGACGTTCGCGCTCGACGCGTCCTGGTCAATCGTCGAGGGGTGTCTTGAACGGTGGACGCCGGAGATGCTTCAGGAGGAATTCCGTCGAGAGTCCGCCGGCAAGATCCAGATTCATACCCGCCAGGCGGTGCTGATGCGTCTGCTCACGCACGACGCGTACCACGGTGGCGAGATCTCACAGACGCTCGGAATGAACGGGCTGAAAGAGCTCGACCTCTGGGCCGCTCGGGCTACGACAACCGCAACGCCGTAGTAATCGCAACGCCGTAGTAATCGCAACGCCGCAGTAATGGCGGGAAGGCCGGGATTCGAACCCGGGGAGCGGAAACACCCGCTCAAGCGCTTAGCAGGCGCTCGCATTCGACCACTCTGCCACCTCCCCGCGGAGGCGGTAGCCAGTTTACCCTGTTTCCATGAATGCTTCAGTCGACGCGCAATGGGAGCGTTACGGTCGGGCGCTCATCAGCTCCATGAGCGAGGTACTCGACGAAACGCCGGACCAAATCCACTCGAACCTGCTCGAAACCGCCGACTACTGGCTCTCGCTCGGCCTGGTGCTCGGACTGCGCGAGCCAGAGCAGGCGCAGCAGCTGCTCCAGGTGATCGAGGCCTACGAGGCCGAGCGCGGCGAGTTGGCGCGTGACGCGAAGATGCTGATCGGCCAGGTCTTCGAGTGAGGCGCCGCGGGCTGGTCTCGCAGATGTACGCCGCGGCCCGCCTGGCGAACGACGTCTCGACCCTCGCGTCCGGTGATCCCCGCCGCATCGCGCGCCGCGCGAAGAACAAGATCGTGGGGCGGGCCCTCGGTCGCGCTGGCCTCTGGCGCTTGCTCTTCCGCTGAGCTTGCGCAAGATCCGAAAGCACGGCAATTCGAACGCCGTTAGACTGTCGACACATGTCCGACCCTTCGACTCCCGTTCGGCTTGCCCCAACCAAGGATGGCGGGCCGGTGGGGCCGGTCATGGTCATCGGCGGCGCCGAGGACAAGCTGGGCGAGCGGGTCATCCTGTCACGCTTCGTGGAGCTTGCCGGAGGCGACCAGGCGGACATCGTCGTGATCAGTACCGCCTCATCCCTCGGCGAGGCCGCGACCGATCTTTACCGTCATATCTTTTCCAGGCTGGGGGTCAAAACGGTCACGGGGCTTCGGCCCGAGACCCGCGAAGAGGCCAATGATGCGTCGACCGTCGACGCGCTGAAGAGCGCGACCGGCATCTTCATGACGGGTGGCAACCAGCTCCGCCTCTCCTCCGTCATCGGCGGCACCAAGCTAGGCAGTGCGATTCTCGACGCCCACGGCCGCGGCATCGTCGTCGCCGGCACCTCCGCCGGCGCCAGCGCGGTCGCCACCCACATGATGGCGTTCGGCAGCTCCGGCGCCACCCCCAAGAATCGGATGGCGCACGTCTCGGTCGGGCTCGGATTGCTCGTCAACGTCGTCGTCGATCAACACTTCGAGCAGCGGACGCGCCTCGGCCGCCTGCTCGCGGTGGTCGCGCAATCGCCGTCGCTGATTGGCCTCGGGCTCGACGAGGACACCGCGGCGGTCATCGATGCCCATGACATCCTCGAGGTCATCGGGCGTGGCGCCGTCACCATCGTCGACGGCTCCGATGTCATCACCGACGCGTTTCAGACCAGCGGCCACAAGCCGATCATGGTCTCCAACGCGCGGCTCCACTCGCTGCCCTCCGGTTACCAATTCGACCTCCGGGCGCGTCGCGTGCTGCCCCGCGTCAACGAAAAGAACGAGCGCATCGCGCAACTGGCGCAGGGCCGCGTGGCGAAGATGGTGCGCCAGAGCGCGGCCGAGGGCGCCAACGATCGGGCATTGGAGCGCCGCCGCCGGCGCGAAGAGGAGCGAAAGGCCTCGGAGTGAGCGAATCGCGCGCGGACACGCATGTCCAGTCGTCAGGGTCGCGGGATTTCCCGCGGGTCGAGCGCGACGAGGACGCCAAGCACGAGCCCGTCGCCAACAAACCGCCTGCCAAACCCGATCTCAAGATCCTCGAAAGCCAGGTTCTGCGCGGGCCCAACTTCTGGTCCTACGAGCCGACCATCCGGCTGCTCGTCGACCTGGGATCGCTCGAGCACTGGCCATCGAACACGCTGCCGGCCTTCACCGATGCGCTGATCGACCTGATGCCGGGGCTGCACGATCACGGCTGCTCCCTCCACCGGCCGGGCGGCTTCATCGAGCGGCTGCGGGAGGGAACCTGGCTGGGTCACGTGGCCGAGCACGTCGCCCTCGAGCTACAGCGGGAGACCGGCGCGACCACGACCCGCGGCAAGACGCGGCGCGCCGGAACCCCCGGCACCTACAACGTCGTGTACGGCTACAACGAGGAGCAGGTCGGGCTGGCGGCCGGCAAGCTCGCGGTCCGTCTGCTCAACCACCTGGTCCAGCCCAATCCCACCTTCGACTTCATCGGCGAGCTGGAGAGCCTGGTGCTGCTCGCCGACCGTGCCGCCTTCGGACCGTCGACCCAGGCGATCCTCGACGAGGCCGCGCGTCGCGACATCCCGTACATCCGGCTGAACGACCAGTCATTCGTCCAGCTGGGCCAGGGCAAATACCAGCAGCGGATCCGCGCCACCATGACCTCGCGCACCTCGGCGCTCGGGGTCGACATCGCCGGCGACAAGAAACTGACCACCTCGCTGCTCGCCTCGGCCGGCCTGCCCGTGCCCAGGAGCGACATGGTGCGGTCCGCTGACGAGGCCGTCTCAGCGGCCGTGCGCATCGGGTACCCCGTCGTCACCAAGCCGCTTGACGGCAACCACGGGCGCGGCGTCGGACTCGACCTGCGCACCGAAGAGGACGTTCGGCGCGGCTTCGAGCGCGCCATCCGGCAAACGCGCAGTGAAATCGTGGTGGTCGAGAGCTTCATCCAGGGCAACGATTACCGCGTGCTCGTCATCGACGGTCACATGGTCGCGGTGGCCGAACGGGTGCCGGCGCACGTGATCGGCGATGGGGAGCACACGGTGCGCCAGCTGGTCGACATCACCAACAAGGATCCTCGACGCGGCATCGGTCATGAAAAGGTGCTGACCCGCATCAAGATCGACGAGGCGGCCGAGGAGCTGGTCAAGAAACAGGGCTTCGGCCTCGACCTGGTGCCCGCCAAGGATGCGGTCGTCAAGCTGGCGGCGACCGCCAACATGTCGACCGGCGGCATCTCGATCGATCGCACCTTCGAGGCGGACCACGACAACGTCGAGATCGCGGAGGAGGCCGCCCGGGTGGTTGGCCTCGACGTGGCCGGCATCGACTTCCTCACGCCGGACATCTCGCAGCCGGTCCGCGAAACCGGTGGCGCGATCGTCGAAGTCAACGCCGCGCCGGGGTTCCGCATGCACACCAACCCGACCGAGGGCGAGCCGCAGTACGTCGCCAAGGCGGTGATCGACATGCTCTTTCCGCAGGGCACGCCGGTGCGCATCCCGATCATCGCGGTCACCGGCTCCAACGGGAAGACGACGACCGCCCGCATGATCGCCCACATCGTGAAGGGCCTCGGGCACAAGGTTGGGATGACGACCACCGACGGCATCTACATCGACGGCCGCCTGGTCAAGCAATCGGACGCCAGCGGCCCGCGATCGGCCCGTATGGTGCTCCAGAATCCCCGGGTCGACTTCGCCGTCTTCGAGGTGGCCCGCGGCGGCATCCTCCGCGAGGGCCTCGGCTACAGCGCCAACGACGTCGCCGTCGTGCTCAACGTCACCGGCGACCACCTCGGCCTCAAAGAGGTCAATTCGTTGCGCCAGCTCGCCGCCATCAAGCGCGTCGTGGTTGAGGCGGTTCCCCGCAGCGGCACCGCCGTCCTCAATGCCGACGACGAGCTGGTGGCGGAGATGCGGAGCCATTGCAGCGGCTCGGTCATCTTTTTCTCGATGCGCGAGGACAATCCGCTCATCGACCGCTGGGTCCGGCGCGGCCGGACGGCCTTCGTCATCGAAGCGCAACCGGGTGGCGGCGAGATGATGGTCCTGCACGAAGGGCGGCGCACAACCCAGATCGCCTCGGTCCACCTGATCCCGGCAACCTTCGAAGGCCGGGCCCGCGCCAACGTCCAGAACGCACTGGCGGCCGCCGCCGCCGCGCATGCCGCGGGGGCCCACCTCCACGATATCCGGCAGGGCCTGCGCAGCTTCCATCCCTCGTTCCACGAAGCGCCCGGCCGTCTCAACATGTTCGAGCTTCACGGTGTGAAGGTGATCGTCGACTATGCCCACAACCCCGCCGGCCTCCAGATGGCGGGCGACTTCGTCGAGCGGCTGACGGCGCCCGGCGTCACCGGACCCGGCCCCGAGCCAGGACGGCGGATCGCGGTGATCGCCACGCCCGGCGATCGGCGCGACGAGGATATGCGCGAGCTCGGCCGGGTGGCGGCCCGGGTCTTCGACATCCTGATCGTCCGCGAGGACGCCAACCCGCGCGGCCGCCAGCGTGGCGAGATCGCCAAGCACGTGATGGAGGGAATCAAGGCGACGCAGGACAGCCGGGTCGAGAGCGCCGAGATCGTCATCGATGAGCGTCCCGCCATCGACGCCGCGCTCAGCCGCGCCCGCCCCGGTGACGTCGTCCTTCTCTGCGTCGACAAACCCGCCGACACCTGGCGCGACCTCGAGGCCCGTCGCGCCCTTCCATTGTCGCCGGCGAACTAACGCCGAGCCCGCTGCACCAGTTCGCGCAGACGCGCCGGCCCGACGGCCTCCGCGCCTTTCGATCGCAGCAGCTCGAAGATCTCGCGCCGCTGACCAAGGGCGGTGATCGCCACCACCTCGTTGGGCGACGACTCGGCGAGCATCCAGGTGAGCGCCGCGACCTCGTTGGGAAACACCGGCGCCGCTGGCTTGCCGCCATCGTGCAGCCCGGCCTGCAGCCGCTCCACGAGATCCTGCGGATCGCGCCCGCGCAGATAGCGATGCAGCTCCGCGATGGCGGGCCGGTCGGCGCCGCGGGCCGCGGCGTACGCCAGCCGGTGCAGGATGACGTTGGTTCGGTCCCCCGCGCTGCCAAAGGCGAGGAAGATGCGGGCTGACCCGGATCGAAGTCCCTGGCAGATCTCGAGCAGGCCGCGCATACCGTCCTCGTTGTGGGCGTAATCGATGACGACCACCCGCCCCTCCAGCTCGAAGAGGTTGGCGCGGCCCGGATTGCTGTCCGGGTCGAGCACAAACGACCGCAGTCCCTCGGCGACAGCCTCCTCCGAGACGCCAGCTCCCAGGGCAGCCGCGGCGGCCGCCATCGCGTTACGAAGGTAGGGACTGGAAATTCCGGCCAGCGCCACCGGAATGTCCTCGAGCGGGAGCAGCTGGTGCACCTGCTGGCGCGACGTCATCACCACGAGCACGCGATCGAGAACGGAGATGGCGCGGCCACCCTCGGCCAGCGTCGTGCGGATCGCCGGATGGTCGGCATCGAGGGAAAAAAGCCAGGGTCGTCCGCTCGCCAGGCGGCGCATCGCCAGGACTCGCGGGTCGTCGGCGTTGAGCACATCCCAACCGTCGGGGCGGGTGATGCGCGTGATGACGCCCTTGACCTCGGCCAGCTGGTCGATGGTGCGGATCCCGTACTGGTCGAGATGGTCCTCGGTGACGTTGGTCACGACCGCGACGTCGTTGTGGTCGGTGCCGATGCCGCGCAGCAGGATGCCGCCGCGCGCTGTTTCGAGCACGGCGAAATCGATCCCGGGCTGGGCCAGCGCCTTGGCGGCCCCACTGAACCCTGAGTAGTCGCCCTCCTCGACCAGTTCCTGATCGCGATAGACCCCGTCGGTCGTCGTGTACGCGACCGTGTGGCCCGCCGCCCGCGCCAGGTGCGCGATCAAGCGCACGGTGGTCGTCTTTCCGTTGGTGCCGGTGACCGCGATCACGGGGATGGTCGGGCTCAGCGTCGTCGGCGGCGCCCCGGCCGGGACGGTTTCCAAACGTTTCGCCGCGGCCGCAATGGCGCGATCCATCGAGCGCCGGCCGTCGAGCCCGACGCTGAGCAGCGGCGCCAGTTCGTGGGCAAAGGCCTCAGCCGCGCCCCGGCGGCGCCAGGGAAATGCGATCACGATCTGCTCGGGTACCGGCCCTAGTCGCCCCCGGACCGCGAGGTGCGTCCCGCTGGCGTCCGCCAGGGTGCGCGTCACGTGGACCATAAAGCGCGCGATGTAGCGGCGCCGCTGGTCGCTTTCCGGCTGGCCGGCGCTCGCCGAGGCGGTGAAGGCGGTGCGACGGGTCAACTGCTCGACGCGGGCCTGCGGCAGCACCAACCACCGGGACACGTCGAGCGTCAGCTTGATCGCGGCGCGCGTGAAATAGAGGTTTGGCCCGTCGAGCACGCGCAGCTCGACCATGCCGGTTAGGGCTGGTTCAGGTTCTTTCCAGCGTCCTCGAGGTGCTCGTGCGCTTCGGCCACCGTGTCATGGAGGCGCTCGAGCAGAACGCGGTAGTCCGTCATCAGCTGCCGGGTACGCTCGCGTACCTCGCGGTACTCGGTGATCGGCGGCCGGGCCACTTCCCCGAAGGGCTGGAGCATGGTGCCGAGCTCGCGGGCCTTTCCCGCCATCACTCGCAGGATCATCGCCCGAAGCTCCGGGGAGACGCCCTCCAGGATGTCCGCGTACCCCTGCAACAGCGACAGGTGTCCACGGACCGTGAACGCCATCCCCGCGCCCTCCTCATTGGCGCCCGCCTTGCCGCGCCGCGGAAGCCGGATGATCTTTGGGGCCCGCTGCGGGAGGGCACTCATATGGTGAAGACCAGCCCGTATCCACGACGGGACTCGCTGACCAGCCGGGCGGGAACCCCGCTCGTCGCCAGGTGGCGTCGCAGGCGGACCACGTACGTACGGAGTTGCTCCGGAGACAAATCGGGCGCGGCCCAGGCAAGGCTGACGAGCTGGGATGCCGAGTAAAACTGGCCCGGTCGCCGCGCCAGGAACGCCAGCAACTCCGCCTCCCTCCGCGTCAGGATGATGCGTTTTCCCGCGTAGGTCAGGACCCGGTGCCGGACGTCGAGATCAAGGCCGGCGAGGTCCCAGAGCCGGCGCTCCCAGAACTCCAGCCTCGACTGCAGCCGGCGCAGGTGGGTCTCCATCACCCGCTCGTCCGCATCGCCGACTCCGCTGCGCAGCCGGCTCAGCGTTCGCTGCGAGAACGTGACCAACTCGCGATAGATGCTGACCCACTGGCGAGCGTCCTCGAGGTCATTGGTCTCGGGGACCTCGCCTGGCAGCAAATACAGGTCGACGGCAGGCTGGCGTGAAACGCTGAGGCGGGCCATCAAGCCGATACTACGCTGAACTGACCCAGTTGTAGCATGGATCAGGAGGGGAGCTTTGGTATATCAGGGGCGGCCGTCACCCGAGCCGGATGAGGTCGAGCTGCCGTCAAAGGCCCGATCGTTTACCGGTGCCGCCTTCGACGTGGTCGCCCTCGCGTCGTCGGCTGGGGGCATTGCCGCGCTGAGCGAGATCCTGGGCAGTCTGCCGGGGAACTTTCCCGCGGCCATCGTCGTCGTCCAGCACCTCGACCCGCGACACCGCAGCCTGATGGCCGACATTCTCCGCCGGCGGACGGCGCTCGCCGTGGTGCAGGCCGCCGAAGGCGACCACATCCGGCCCGGAACGGCCTACATCGCGCCCCCGGATCGCCACCTGCTGGTCAATCCCGACGGCACCCTCTCGCTGTCGCACTCGGAGCTGGTTCATTTCGTTCGACCCAGCGCCGATCTCCTCTTCGAGTCGGTGGCCGCCAGCTACAAGCAGCGGGCGATCGCGGTCGTGCTCACCGGGACCGGCAGCGACGGATCGATGGGAATCGGCGCCATCAAGAAGATGGGCGGGACGGTCGTCGCCCAGGACCAGGCATCGGCGGAGTTCAGCGGCATGCCGGGTGCGGCGATCAGGTCGGGCAATGCCGATTTCATCCTCCCGCTCGACGAGATCGCGTCGGCCCTCGTGACCCTTGTGATGAAAGAGTTGGCGACGTGACCGACGAGCCGGAGGGCCCCGATTTCGAGCGTTTGCTGCAGTATCTGCGAGAGACGCGCGGCTTCGATTTCAGCGGCTACAAGCGAACCACGCTTCTTCGCCGCATCGCAAAGCGAATGACGCACGTCCACGTCAGCGATCACGGGGCCTACCTCGACCACCTGCAGGCGAATCCCGACGAGTTCGCCGCGCTCTTCAACACCATCCTGATCAACGTCACCAGCTACTTTCGAGATGCCGAAGCCTGGGACTATCTGCGAACGGAGATCCTGCCCAAGATCATCGATGGCAAAGCCCCCTACGAGCCGATCCGGGTGTGGAGTGCTGGGGTCGCGTCCGGCGAGGAAGCGTACAGCGTCGCCATGCTGCTCTGTGAGGTGCTCGGAGCCTCCGAGTACCGCGAGCGGGCGAAGATTTACGCCACCGACGTCGATGAGGATGCGCTCACCCACGCACGCCAGGGCAGGGCGACGGAGAAGGACCTGGAAGAGGTCCCAGCGGACCTCCGGGAAAAATATTTCGAGCGCGAAGGCGACGACCACTACGTCCTTCGTAGCGAGCTGCGGCGCTCGATCATTTTCGGGCGCCATGACCTGGTGCAGGACGCGCCGATTTCCCGCATCGACCTGCTGGTCTGTCGCAACACCCTGATGTATTTCGAGCCAGAGGCCCAGGCGCGGATCCTGGCCCGCCTGCATTACGCCTTGAGCGAAAAGGGCTACCTGTTCCTGGGCAAGGCCGAGATGCTGCTTCGGCGTGACACCCTTTTCGTTCCGGCCGACCTGAAGCAGCGGATCTTCCTCAAGATTTCCCGGCCCGGGCCACGCGACCAGCGGATCGGCGCCGCCCAGGCCAGTCCCGACCCTGCCAGCCAGTCACCGCGTCAGGGTCGTCTCCGCGAGCTGATGGTCGATGCTCTGCCGGTCGCGCAACTCGTGGTTGACCCGGCCGGCATCGTAATCGCCATCAACGAGCGCGCGCGTTCCCTCTTCGGCCTCGTTCCCGCCGACCTCGGGCGGCCGCTACAGGATCTCGAGGTCTCGTACCGTCCGATCGAGCTGCGCTCGCTGATCGAGCAGGCCTATCGCGACCGCCGCCCGATCGAGGCACGCGACGTCGCACGACGGACGTCGAATGGTGACACCGAGTACTTCGACGCGAAGGTGGTGCAACTGATCGACAAAGATGGCAACTCGCTGGGAGCGAGCATCGCCTTCACCGACGTGACGAGCTACAACCGCGTCAATCGTGAGCTGGAACGCTCCAAGCAGGAACTGGAGACCACCTCGGAAGAGCTGCAGGCCACCAATGAGGAGCTGGAGACGACCAACGAGGAGCTGCAGTCAACGGTGGAGGAACTGGAGACCACCAACGAGGAGCTGCAGTCGAGCAACGAGGAACTCGAGACCATGAACGAGGAGCTCGAGTCGACGAACACCGAACTGGAGACGATCAACACGGAAATGCAGCAGCGCGGAACACAGCTGGACCACATCAACGTCTTCATGCAAGAGATCCTGGCCAACGTCAAGACGGGCGTCGCCGTCCTCGACAAGGACCTCCGCGTTCAGCTCTGGAACCATCAGTCGGAGGAGCTCTGGGGCGTGCGTGCCAGCGAGACGGTTGGCCAGCCGTTGCTCGCCCTCGATATCGGATTGCCGGTGAGCCAGCTGGTGACCCCGATCAATGAGGCGATCAAGAATGCCGACGGCTTTCGGGAGGTGACGGTCGACGCCACCAACCGGCGCGGCAAGCGCTTCATGTGCCGCGTGCAATGCAGCGCGATGGCCGCGGTCGACGGCGGCCGCGGCGCCATCCTGCTGATGGAAGCGGTCGAGCCCCAGAAAACGCCTTAGCGACGACGCACGGTAGATGACGCCGCAATCGCCCGGACATGCTCGGGAGACGTGCCGCAGCAGCCGCCGACCACCTGGGCGCCGGCCTCGATGAAGCGAGCCGCAAATTCGCCCATCTCCGATGGGCCCATGTCGTAGCGGGCGATGTCGCCGACCATGCTCGGCAACCCGGCGTTTGGCTTGATCCAAAGGGGAATGCCGGCGCTGAGCGCGGCGAACTCGTGGACGACGCGTTCCATGTCCTCGAGCGACCGCCCACAATTGGCTCCGATCGCGGCGACCTCGAGCGGGCCGATCGACTCGATGACCTGGGTCGGACTCAGGCCCATCATGGTGCGGGTTCCCCGATCGAAGCTGAAGGAGACGACCAGCGG
>Ga0307477_10001435_pt1 | contig 20177 bp, 15 predicted proteins | sample atmos_gasesECM2C_FD_203316 | JGI IMG/M metagenome (GOLD analysis project Ga0307477, IMG submission 203316) | Hardwood forest soil microbial communities from Morgan-Monroe State Forest, Indiana, United States - atmos_gasesECM2C_515 | ecosystem: Environmental > Terrestrial > Soil > Temperate...
CAAGCACCGCATCAAGTCCTGAATACCGTGTAACGAAGCCCAAGCCCAGCATGAACGAGATGGCCACCATGGCGAGGCGCATACGCACCAATGTGCGCCAAAACGTCCTCATCAGCGCCAGGGGGCTCATACCTAGAAGCAACCCGGAAACGAGGGCAGCGAGAAAGCAACCGCTGCCTGTGGCCGAAAGCCAGTTGAAGTCGTAACGCGCTCCTTCGGGAGTGGGTTTCGCGACCACTGGAGTGGAGCGCGAAATAAGGTTGTGCAGATATGGCCAGTTCCATCCTGGTGGACCGGGGCGGACTTTCCCGTCGGCTTGCACCACGTGAAAGGCGGGAGTAGTCGCCTGGTTGATGGCGAGTTTTACCTTTGGCAGGCCCCAAAGCAGAACGAATAAGGACAAAATCGCGAACGGCATCCAGGCTTTGAGCGTTACACCCGTAGGATAGCTCTTCGCCGCGACGTGACCGTCATATTCCTTGGCGGGCCATTTGCCGCCCATGTCGTCAGCAACTTCCGCTGCAGGCATGGCACCGGCCGGAGCAGATTCAGTTTTGTCGTAATCGAAGCGCCAGATCCTTTTCGGCCTCCAGAAGCGCAGGAACACAATAGTCACGACGATAGAGACGACGGCGGAGGCGATATCGACCAGGTTGCTGTCCACGTGGTTCGACCAGAAGTATTGCGTTAGGGCGAATGAAACTCCGACCACGAGGATGGCTGGAAGCACTTCCAGGGTTTCTTGCCAGTTCACCATCGTTCGCACAAGCCACACAGGCACGATAACCGCCGTAAACGGCAGGATGCGGCCAACCATCGCGCTGAGGTCGGATTCAGGCAGGCCGGAAACGGCGGCCAGGGCATGAACGGGCGTTCCGATGGCGCCCCATGCAACCGGAGCGGTATTCGCGATCAGGTTAAGCGCGGCCGCATGGAACGGGCGGAATCCGAGTCCGATCATGAATGCGCCGGCAATTGCCACCGGCGCCCCGAAGCCCGCAGCCCCCTCAATGAACGCGCCAAAACAGAAGGCCACGAGCAGCACTTGCAGGCGGCGGTCGGGCGTAATCCCGGCAATCGATTCCTTCATGATTTCAAACTGGCCAGTTTCCACAGAGATGTCGTACAGGTATACCGCGGCCAGAACGATCCATGCGATCTTCAAAATGCCGTAGGCCACGCCGTAGGTGAACGCAGATGCCGCAAGGACCGGAGGCATGTGGAAGACCAGGATGCCAACGAACATCGCCGTGCCGGCACCGGCGATCGCGCACCAGTGCGGCTTAACTCGTAGGCCCGCAAGTAACGAGAAAAGCACGATAATGGGCAACGCGGCAACCAGCGTGGATAACCACCAGTGGCCAAGAGGATCGTAAACTTGGGTCCAGTTCATCACGGGCTCCTTCCGCTAGCCGTTCGCACCGCGCTGCGCTCGTATATCCTTGGAAATGAGAAATGTCAAGACGAAGGTCGAAACAGACGAAGGTCGAAAGAGTAGAGTCCTAATTTGACGCTTTTGGCAGTCTTGTTGCATAAAGGAGAGCAGAGGAGAGCTTTGTGGGCGCAAAAGAAAAAATGAACTCGATTGGCCAGCCAGTGCCGGAGTTGCCGGTCGCTGATGTCGAACGCGCACAAGAGCATTACCGGGATGCACTCGGCTTTGAGATTGGATGGCTTTACCCAGGCAAAGAGATTGGAGCCGTGTCACGCGGTGGTGTGGCGATATTTTTTCGGAAGAGGAGGCCGCCGTTTGAACCCGCCGTTCACTGGGTGTTCGCTGAAGATATCGATGCGTCGTACCAGGAACTGAAGTCGTTAGGTGCGAACATCGTGGATCCTCTGGAAAAAAAGCCTTGGGGATTACGGCAGTTCACCGTAAAGGATTTGGACGGGAACCTCTTCTATTTCCACCATGACTAACCGAACGTCGCTCAAAGGGACCGGCAGCGGATAAAGGCTTGTAATAGAAACGTTGCTAGAGAGCGAGTGGCAGCCGAATTTGGAAGCAGGAACCCTTGGCAAGTTCACTCTCCACGGTGATATCGCCGCCATGTGATTGTGCGATCCATCGCCCGATCGCTAGTCCCAGGCCGCGACCACCATTGTCGCGGGAACGAGACGGATCGGCTTGATAGAAGCGTTCGAAGATATGCGAAATATCCTTCGCAGCGATTCCGATGCCGGTGTCGCGAATCTCGGCTATGGCAGTACGATCCAGCGAACTCAGCTGCACTTCTACGGCACCGCCCGAAGGTGTGTACTTCACGGCATTCTCGAGGAAAATCAAAAAAAGCCTTTCCAGGGCGGCTGCATCACCTTGCACCCACACGGGCTCCTTGGGAATCTGGGCTGTGATTTTCAGTTGTTTGGACTCGGCGAGAACGCGAGCTTGCCGATAGGCTTTCTCGAGGGGTTCGCTCAGGTTGGCGCGAACCATGGCCAGAGCCGCAGACCCGGAATCGGCCCGCGCGAGATCCAGAAGCTGTTCCACCAGACGCGAAAGGTTCTCGGCCTCAACCAGGATCCCCGAAAGAGCCTCGCGATATTCACTTTCCGTGCGAGGCTTTCGCAGTGTAATTTCGGCATTGGTTCGCATCACAGAAATAGGTGTGCGAAGTTCGTGAGACGCGTCTGCGGTAAATTGAATCACGCGCTGGTAGGACGCATCCAAGCGGGCGAGCATTTCGTTCAGCGTTTCAGCCAGGCTTTCCAGCTCGTCGCCCGTGCGCGAAACGGTGAGCCGCTCGGAAAAACTCGTAACTCCGATCCGGCGCGCATCCCCGATAATTTTCTCTACCGGCGCTAGCGCGCGCCTGCTGATCCAATAGCCGCCCAAAGCAGCGAATAGGAGAAACGCCGGTGCAATCGAATACAAAACCCGGCGGAAGCGGTCAGTAGCCCGGTCGAAATCTTCCGTATAAGTGGCCACCTGTAAGTCGTAGGTCTTTCCGTCCACTTTAATGGGTTCTCCGAGCACCCGGAATTCTTCGTCATGCAAGTTCGCATAGAATGGTTTCGCCGATTTGGCACGCCGGTCCGACGCGCTAAGAGCTGCCATACCCGCCGAGGCGTAGATCAAACCGCCATCCTCGTCGATAACGCGAACCAGGCCGCGGCCTCCTTGACCTTCGTCATATTCCATCAACTCATCGACGAGGGCAGCTTTACCCTGAGGAGCAGTTCGGACAATGATGGTGCGAATCCCATCGAGCCGCTGCCGCAGACCTGCGTCGATAGCCGCGTTGATGCTGTGACTCATCGCAAAGTAAGCGATGCTGCCAGAAACGCCGAGGCAAAGCGCCAGGATAAGCGAATACCACGCTGTTAGGCGCACGCGGATCGGCAGCGATTTCATTCTTCTTCTCTGGCTCTGACGCAATAGCCGAAACCTCGAACCGTTTGAATGAGTTTCACCTGGTGCGGTTGGTCCACTTTTTTACGCAGCAATCGAACGAATGCGTCCAGCGTGTTTTCTTCCACTTCCGATTCGAGCCCCCAGACGGCTTCGACGATCGCCTGCCGCGAGGCCACGCGCCCGGTGCGGCGAACAAGAAATTCGAGCAGTTTGTATTCCGTGGGAGTCAATTGGAGTTCGCGGTCACCGCGAAACACCTGGTGCGTAGCCGGGTCCATCACCAAATCGTCCACCTCAAGTTGCTTTACGTGAGAAACAGTGTTCGGCCGACGCGCGAGCGCCCGGAGCCGCGCCAGGAATTCCGCAAAGGAAAATGGCTTGGTGAGGTAGTCATCCGCGCCGCTATCGAGGCCTTTCACGATATCCGGCATGGTATCTCGGGCGGTCAGCATAAGGATGGGCGTGAAATTTCCAGCTTTTCGCAGGCGCCGCATCACTTCGACGCCATCCATCACGGGAAGCATCCAGTCGAGAATGATCACGTCGAACTCATACGATTTGGCAAGATCCAGACCAGAGGGTCCGTCGAATGCAGCGCTGACGACCTGGTTTTCCTCTTCGAGGCCCTTCTTTAGAAGCGCCGCCATGCTCCGATCGTCTTCCACAATTAGAACTCTCATCGTTTTTCGCGTTGTGCCGAGGATACGCTCAGCCGCGGAAATATATACGAAAAATGGCCCGACAGCGTTCGATCGGCAACTACGCCCGGCGCGGTAGCGCAAGAACACCGCCGATCGCTAGGAGGCTCCACGCTTTTCGCGTGTGAGATAAAACTGAACTGCGGGCGTGATAATCAATGACAGAACCATGGAGATGAAAATTCCCCCGATCACGGCAATCGCCAGCGGCTGCAACATTTGCGAACCGGCGCCCCAAGCCAAAGCCAATGGGATCATGCCCGCTACAGCCGCCATGGCCGTTATCAGAATCGGCCGCAGTCTTCGCCGGCCGGCTTGAATCAGCGCTTCTTCACCCGAGAATCCCACGGAGCGGAATTTTTGGTTTGCGTCGAGCAGGAGAATCCCGTTTTTGGCAACGATGCCTACCACCATGATGAGTCCCATGAACGACGAGATGTTAAAGGTGGTTCGCGTGATCAGCAGCGCGAAGAAAACCCCGGAGCTCGCCAGAACGGCCGAAGACAGAATGGCAACCGGCGCGCTGAAAGTGCCGAATTCAAACAGCAGCACCAGAAAAATCAACACGACTGCCAACAGCAGAACGACCACAAGATCGTGAAAGGATTTCTGCTGCTCTTGATACGTTCCGCCATACTGGACTTGGATGGATGACGGCAAATGCAAAGTACGAATGGTTGCCTTTGCCGCAAGGACGCCGCTTCCCAAGTCCAATCCTTCCAAGCGTGCCGTGACTTCCACATCACGTTGCAGATTTTCGCGACGGATTTCAGTTTGCCCGGCCACTTCGGTGACCGTGGCGAGCGATCCCAACGTTGCCGTGCCACCCGATGAATTCACCAGGGGCGTATTGCTCATGGCTTCGAGAGAAGCGCGGTTGCTATTGGGAAAACGCACGCGCAGTATGTAGGGCCGGTCGTTGACGATCACCGGAGTGGAGGCAGGCTCGCCGTCCACGATCGCAGACGCCGCAACGGCGAGTTGATCTGTTGTAAATCCCGCTTTCGATGCTGCCTGCGGATTTACGGCGAACACCAGGGCAGGACCGCTAGTGGTGTTTTCAATTCCATTCTGGATGTCGACCACTGGTTTCTTTCCGTTCACGGTGATGCCGCTCAGCGCGTCCGCCACTTTCGGCGCCCAGGTCGCAAGCAGATTGGCATGGGGCGAAAAGAGTTTCACCACGATCGGTTGAGGCGCACCCGTCAAGTCGCCGATCATATCCTGTAGCTTCTGAACAAAGTCGACGTCCAGGACCGGTTCTTCTTTCTTCACCTGAGCGCGAATTTCTCCCATGATTTCGTCAATGTTGCGGCTGCGCTTGTCTTTCAGCTTTACGGAAATGTCTCCGGTGTTTGGTTCGGTCACCGCCGCGAGTCCGAGCTGCAAGCCAGTTCGCCGCGACGTACTCTCTACCTCCGGGACCGCTCGGATGATTTTCTCCACATGCGTGATGACGCGATTTGTTTCCTCCAGCGAGCTACCCGGGGGCATCACATAGTCGAGAATGAATCCGCCCTCGTCCATCGTGGGGAGCAAGTCGCTGCCGAGCTGCTTGTAGCAAACGTAGGAGACGACCACCAACAGCGCGCACAGACCGACGAGTAAGGCGGGATGCCGTAGGGCCGAGCGCATCCACTTCTCGTAAAACTTCATGATGCGTTCGAACAGTCCTCCGCGCAGGGAAGCTTCTTCGGCAGCCATGATGCGCCGCAGTTCGTCCGCTGGGGCCTGCTTGCCGGACTCTGCCGACCCCAGTTCTTGAGAAACACTTAGCTCTTCGGGTTTCGTTGCGTCGGTGTCAGTTGATGGCGTGGTCTGCTTGCGACGGATCAGAAAGGTTCCTAAGTTTGTGGTCCAGCCGAGGGCCAGCACAAGCGAAGTGAGCAACGACATGCTCATGGCCACGGCCAGCGCGCGAAAGAAGGAACCCGTCACGCCGGTGATCGAGATCAAAGGAATGAATACAACAATGGGCGTCAGTGTCGAGCCAATCAGTGGAATCGTTAGTTCTTTCAAGGCCTTGCTGGTAGCTTCTAAAGGCGCTTCACCGGCATCTCGGTGCAGCACAATGTTTTCGACTACCACAATCGCGTCGTCGATCACCAACCCGCCGGCCGCGGCAAGTCCCCCGAGCGTCATCATGTTGAAACTCTGCCCCATGATCTTGAGGGCCAAGAAGGTGATGCAGATGGTCACCGGAACAACCACCCCGGCCATGACCGCAGTTCCCCAATCGCGCAGGAACAGCCAGATGGTAATTCCAGTGAGAATTAGCCCGATGATGATGGCGTCGCGCACGCTGCCGATAGAAGCTTGCACGATATTTGACTGGTCGTAGAAAACCGCCAGCTCGATTCCTGGCGGGAGCGTGGGGCGAATCCTCTCAATTTCCTGGTGAACTTCGTCAGCAACCTGGACGGTGTTGCTGTCCGGCTGCCGATTGATGTTCAGCAAAACGGCCGGTTTGCCGTTCGCGGTGACGACTGTGTGGACCGGCTTGGCGGAAGGAGTCACCGAGCCTACATCCTGAATTCGCACCGGCACGTCGTTTACGTTCTTGATCACGATGTTGCCGATTTCTTCCGGCGTGCTTGCTTGCGCGGTCACCAGACCGAGATACAGCTGGTGGTTTTGGCTGAGCAGGCCGGGTGAATCAATGAGGTTTGTGTGATTCACGGCGTCCAAGATGTCCTGCAACGTAACTTTAGATCGCTGCATGCGCGCCACGTCGGGAACGATCTGAAATTCCGGCTCCTGTCCTCCTTGCACCAGCACGGACGACACCCCGTTGAGCCGGTTCAGGCGAGGGCGCAATTCATAGGTGGCGATTTCCCAGAGTTGCGTTTGCGGAATTTTGTTGGACGTGAGGCTGTATCCCAGGATAGGGAAGCTCGCGAAATCGAGCCTATTTGCTTGGAGTTGCGCGGCGGGAGGAAGCGTCGCCTGCACTCGGCCAAGAGCGGCATTGACGAGCAGAAGCGTCTGTGCCATGTCCACGTTCCAGTTGAAAAAAAGATCTACTTCCGCCGAGCCGCGACTGGTTGTGGAGCGAACATCTTCAAGACCGGGAACGCTGTTCACTGCTTCCTCGATCGGGCGCGTGATGGTCACTTCCATCTGGTCGATGGGCATCACCCCGTTATCGACGCCGATAATGATCCGCGGAAAATTGGTGGCAGGGAAGACGGCGATTGGAATCGAAAGCGCTTCATAGATGCCCGCGATGGCCAGAACGATGACGACAAGAATGATCGACTTAGAATACCGCGCGAACCAATATTGCGAAGAGACTTCGTAGGAGGAGGCTTTGCCGCTGCGATCCGCGCCGGTCATTCCTTCTCTCCGCCTTCACCCGCGGCTGGCTTGGACGGCTCGATCTGAATTTTCGTTTTGGCCAAGACGGCTTCGTCTTCCTTGTCGAGTTCGAAGGCGCCCACGGTGACGACGCGGTCGCCTTCCCTTAGTCCCTCGATGATTTGTGCGTCGGTAACGTTTCGTATACCGAGCTTCACCGCTTGCTTGTGCGGTTTGTTCGAGGAATCGAGCATGATCACCGACGTGGGCCCTTCCGAACTGCTCAACAGCGACACAACCGGCACGACAACGGCGTCGGGCACCGTTTCGCTGACGATGCTCACGCGCACGCTGCTCCCAGCCTTCAATTTGTTCTGCGGATTTGCGGCCTGCACCCACACTTCAACAGTTGTGCTATTGGCATCGAGCGCCGGGCTCACCAGGCTCACCTGGCCTGGGATTTGCAGATCTTGTCCGGGCACGGAAATTTTGGCTGCGTCGCCAATTTTCAGCTCAGCCGCTTCCTGTTGGGCCAGGTGGGTGCGCGCAATCACTTGCGACAGATCCATCACGGTAAGAATCGGCGAGCCGGCAGGCACCGTTTCTCCGGGATAAAACGGGCGGTCGGTTACCACGCCATTGATCGGGCTTACGATTCTCGTGTAACTCAACTGCGCCGCTGCGCTGGCGTTTTTTCCTTTTGCGGCAGTCAGCTGGCCCTCCGCGGCTTTCAAGTCGTACTGTTTCTGCGCCGCTTCGTATTGCCCCTGCACTTGAGTGAGCGCGATCTGCGCATCGGAAACATCCTTGGCGGATACCGCGCCCTGTTTATAGAGCGCTTGGCGGCTCTCGTAGATTTTCTTCTGCTCGTTGAATTGTTGTTTCGCGACTTCCGCGTCTTGGCGTGCTTTTGCGACAGCGGTGCTGTATGCGGCTTCGGCCTGCTGGTAGCCGCCCTGGTTCTCCGTGAAGGCGCCTTGCAAATCCTTGTCTTCGAGTTCGGCGAGCAATTGCCCAGCGCGCACGCGGGTACCTTTATCCACGTAAAACTTTTTCACCGGCGCGCTGATCCTGGGCACCAGAGCCGCTTGATCTCGCGGGTACAGGGTGGCGTCGCCGTCCACAGTGCTTTGGATTGCTTTCTTTTGTGCGGTGGCGGCTTGCACCGTAACGGTCGGTTCAGGCTCGCTTTCTTTTGTTGAGGAGCATCCGCCGAGCGTGAGCAAAATCGGAATCAGAATGGCTGCGACGAAAGGTGTTGGTCGAATCGTACGAATCATTATGCCGTTACCTTCTTGCATGATTTAGAACCTTCCCGTGAGCGTCTGCAGATTGGCCAGCGCCACGCGATAGCGCGCTTCCGCATCGTCGTACAAGCCTCGCGCGGCTATGAAAGTGTTTTGGGCATCCACGGCTTCGAGCGCCGTCGATTCGCCGCCCTGATAGCGCAAATTGATCAACCGCAAACTCTCCGCGGCCAAATCCGAAGTGTGCCGCGCCCTCTCCACCGTTTCACGCGCCACCGCCGCCTCGTTGTAATAGGAATATAGATTGTTCAACATCTGCCGCTGAGCCTGGCTTAGTTCCGCGTGAGCTTGCTCGTCTTTGTACTTCGCCTGGTGCAACTTGCTGCGGAGCGTACCCCAATCCCAAACGGGCAAATTAAAACTGGCGGTAAGAAAGTAGCCCAGATTAGGTACTGGGCCTTTCGTCGCGTCCGCCTTCTCCACGCTACGCAGGGCAAAATCATTCGCCTCGATCCCGTAATCAACGTCGATGCTCATAGTTGGAAGGAAAGCGGCCTTGGCTGCCATTACCTCGTAATGCGTTTGGCGCTCGGCCTGGATCGCCGCGCGCATATCCGGATTGTCCTTTTCAGTCATGCTCTTGACCTCTTCAAATGAAGGCAGCGTGGCGCTGGAGTTCAAATCGTCCACCACTTCAAAATAGTCAGTGAAGGCGGGGAAGAGCACGACGGCAAGGTCAAGGCGTGCATTCTGCAATGCCAAACGCGATTCCTCAAACGATTGTTGCTGCTGGTTGTATTGAATCTCTGCTTTGATCACGTCGCTGTGCGCCGCTTGCCCCAGCCGCTCCGTTTCTTGCGCAATGTCAAAGAAGCGCCTCCCTTGGGCCAGCGTCTGCTGGCTGGTAGCGTACTTGCGTTGCGCTACCACGAGCGCGTAGTACAGTTTTGTAACGGTTACGGTCAGGCCGCGCCGTGCGATTTCAGCCTTTGCGCTGGCCACCGCTTGTGCCGCATCCGCGCGATGAAGACCGGTCGCTAAGTAAGTGGACGGCGAAAGATCCTGGTGAAATACCCCCCACGCGCGATAAACATGTACTCCATCGTTCGTGACGAAGCGTCCGCTCGGTGTTTTGCCGTTCCCCTGCGTGTTCAGGTATTGTGTGGTAGCGCTTACCTGAGGGAGCATGGCATTGCGCGCCTGGACGCGGTCTTCGTGCGAAATCCTCGCTTCCGTTTGCACCGTCAGAAATTGAGTGTCCAAATGGCGCGCTCGATCCAGCGCATCTTGCAGCGTCACCGTAACCGGCGGAGCCGTGTTGTCAGGCCTGCTTGGCTGCACGAATTGGACACCCGCGTAGCCAGGCGGTTGCGTCTTGGCCAACTGGGAATCCTGAACGGTCAGCTCCTTGCCGCGGGATTCTGCCTCTTGCGCCGCAGTGAGCTGCGGGCAAACGCCGATCGCAAATATCAGGGTCCCGAGAATTATGGAAATGCCAGCTGTACTCGAAGCGGCTCGCCCGATTCCGCCGAAAAATAATCTTTCTGCGCCAAAGGCTGTAGAGTTTGTAAAAAAACATTTTCGCATGTGCGCTCCAAACCTTTCCGCCACGTTCCTTACCCCAGCGAGAATCCGCCGCAGACGTAAGGATCATGACAATAAAACATGAAGATTATCTGAAAGCCTCGCGAGTGACGGCTTAATTCGGATTCACGAGCCCGTCCGGTTTGCGCCGCCCATCATACCGGATACAAATCGGCGATGCGCAAGCCGTGAACTCGAAGTCGCGCTCGGCAGAACCAGACTCACATCCAATCGCAGACCGTCCGTCGGAGAAAGTAAATCGCAACAGATGTTTTTCAAACCTTCTTGCCCCAACATAAAATCGTGCTTGTCTTGAGAAATTCTTAACATTCGATTTACCAAGCGTTCCTCCGCTGCGGTATTCACTCCGCTAAAGTTGCGCGCCGACCGTCATTAAAGCTCTCGGCTTCGATCCCAACCAGCCTCCAGGCAGTGCAACAGAACAAATCGAAGTTCTTCCGTTCCTGTTCAACGCCTCGGGCATCCGGCAACATCTCACGAGCGGCCCGTCCGTATCTCCGGCGGTAATTTCCAGCCATCGCTTTGCGCAGATTGACTTACTCTGTCTCGCATCCTACTATTTCGACTCCCCCGTATGTATTTAGCGGACGCGCGTTTATCTAGCCGCGCAGGAGGCGCTCGTGGAGGATTGGCAGTACGCACAGGCTAACCCCGCAGAGGAGCTGGCTCAGCTGCATCACTTCATAATGATCAAGCATCAGGACGGCCGCGACATTCCGTTCTCGATTACTGTAAAAGAATTTGCAGTATCCCCGAAGGGACAGCATTTGCGCTTCTTCGCCGAAGCCGACAAGCCGGTGAACCAGAAGACCGCGCCCTTTGTCCCCTCCGGCTGGGGAGATTCGACACTGAAAGCGCTCGCTGACTGCATGCGATTGATCCGCCAATTTCCATTTGAAGATTAGGTATCGTAATTGTGAAATGCAGCCCACATTCCTGCTGACCTGTCTTGCCGTTGCGTATGTCGCCTGTTAGACTGAGTTTCCCCGCATCAAAAGCAACTGTTACGACACTATGAATATCCGACGTTGTGGAAACTTTCGCTAAGGAACGGTGTTTTTATCGTTTGGAGGCAATCAAATGTCGTCAAATCCCGTCTTGGTTCTCCGGATTCTTATTTTCTGCAATATCTTAGCGCTCTTGCCTGGGCTCTCTGCGGCTCAAAGCCAGCCACCCACCCTAACCCAGGTTTGCACGCCCAAGGTCACCGGCAACGTCGTGGTCGCATCGGCGAAGCAGCGGTTCGACGCTGGTCAGAGAGCGCAGCCTCCGATTACCGACACGTTCAGCGGCTTCGCCTGGCCCGACACGCCCATAGGCGTCCTAAAGACTGCAAACGGCTACGAATTTTTCGCCAGCGATGGCGGCTCACACTCTCGTCAGCTGTGGCGGGGTCAATACGTTGGTAACAACAAGTCGGGATCGGTTGTCACCACCTTCGGTACACTCGACAATCCGCTCGGCTCAGGCGATCCCCAGGACGTCAGCGTCTCGCCGAATCCCGATCCCGCCGTCAGTTCGAACTATCCCAGCTACGGCTACATGGGCGGTGGTCCGGTCTTTCAAGTTCCCGCCGGCATGACCGGCGCCGGCAACTTGCTCGTTACCTATCACGCCGAACTTCCCAATGACGCACTCTACGCGGCCCTCGGGCTCGCCTCGTCCTCGGATAGCGGTCTGCACTGGACTGACTTGGGCGAAATTATTCGCTTGAACCAGTCCTACGCGGTCGGTCTAGACGGCTTTGAAATTGGTGATGGTCCGCTCGTGCTCTCGCCCGACGGCAAGTATTTCTATCTATATTTTCCAGATTGGATCCCGAACGGCACGCTTCACAGCACTGTTAATAATGTCTCGACGACTACCAACGTTTCTGTTGCGCGTGCACCGGTTGCCTCCGTGCTTGACGCCGCATTCGGCTCGTCGCATCCGCACGCCGTGCCGTTCGAAAAGTTTTATCAGGGCAATTGGCATGTGCAACCCGCAATCGGCGGAGCCTCCACCGACCTAGTTCCAGGTTCCGGGTTCCAGGGTTACATCGATATCCATTTCAATAGCGCGATTCAGCGCTACGCGATGATCATTTCCAACGACACTGCGTTTGGCTACGCCGAATCCGTCGACGCCCTGCATTGGACTTTGCCCACATTGCTTGGGAGTTTCGGCCCTATCGCGGCCTATCCCACCGCCGTCGGAGTTGGAGACGATCCTCATATTCTCGGCAATAATTTTTACGTTTACTTCACCTATTTGCCGAGCGATGGGTGGGCGGGGGGCTTGCTGCGGCGGCTTAGCGTCACCTGTCAGTAGAAAGTTCACAATACCATCGGGTTTAGCTCGTTTATATCGCTGAAAAGAGTTTTTGCGTATACTTCCTTCCGCCGAGCGATGGTTGACGGCGGATTACCGCGGCAGCTCACCGTCATCTGTTAGTATCGTTTCTCAAGACTCGCAAAAATGGTCGCAAGCGAGGTGTGAAGCCCCGTGATGATGAAGAAGAAGGAAATCAAGCCGGGAATCTGGGTATTCGAAATGAGCGGACGCGTCCAGATGGGCGCCGATTGCAAGCGAGTCGACCAGGAAGTGGACGGCCACATCGAGAAAAAAGAAACGCGCATTATATTCGACATGCATGATGTGGACCACATCGACAGCGCTTTCGTGGGCCAAATTGTGAAATCGTTCACGCGACTTTCGAAATCCGGCGGCACTCTGCGTCTGGCAGCGGTGAGAGGCATGGTTGAAGGCGTCTTGAATATGACCCAAGTAAATCGGGTCATCCAGATCTACCCCACCGCCGAAGCCGCCTCCGAAAACTTCCCCGCGCAAAAATAATTCCTGCATGTTACTGGGTTTTGTACGGATGCTTTGAGCCTGCCTTGTCAGCAAACTGGGATGTTCGCTCTGGTCCTAGGCCAACATCTTCGCACTTGCGATTCGTCTGCCAACCGCCGGCGCGATCACTCTCACCTCGTCCATGAGCTGGGCAAATTGCTCTGGATAGATCGACTGCGCTCCGTCGGACAGCGCGCGCTCGGGATCTTGGTGGACTTCAATCAGCAAGCCATCGGCACCAGCAGCCACCGCGGCTCGAGCCATGGGCGGAACTTTATCGCGGCGCCCGGTGCCGTGCGAAGGGTCTGCCATCACCGGCAAATGCGAGAGCTGTTTGATCACCGGAATCGCGGCGATATCCATGGTGTTGCGCATGTATGTATCAAACGTGCGAATTCCGCGTTCGCATAGAATCACGTTGTAATTCCCACCCGACATAATGTATTCGGCGCTCAGCAGCAGTTCTTCAATGGTGGCCGACATTCCTCGCTTCAGCAGTACGGGTTTGCTGCTTTCTCCGAGCGCACGGAGCAAATGATAATTCTGCATGTTGCGCGCCCCCACTTGCATCACGTCTACATAGGGAAGCATCAGTTCAATCTGTGACGGGTCCATCACCTCGCTGACCAGCAGCAAGCCGTTCTTGTCCGCGGCTTCACGCAGCAGCTTCAGTCCCTTCTCGCCTAAACCTTGAAAGGAATACGGGGAACTACGCGGCTTGAACGCGCCTCCGCGCAGTAATTTTGCGCCGGCCCGCGCCACGCCCTGCGCGATTTCGTTAATTTGTTCCGCCGATTCCACCGCGCATGGGCCGGCCCCCACGATTACTTCTGTTCCGCCAATCGATACACCCTTGCCCAGTTCAACGATCGAGCCGTCCGGCCGGAAGTTGCGCGACGCCAGCTTGAACGGATGACTGATCCGTATGATTTCCTCCACGCCGGGAGCGGCCACCAAAGCTTCAAGTTCGCTCTGATGTTGTTCGCTTCTTCCCACCACACCGATCACGGTTCTTTCCTCGCCACGGCTCATGTGCGCCTGGCAGCCACACTCTTTGATCCGTTCCACGACGTGATTGATTTGTTCTTCGGTTGCGCCCTGCGCCATGTTGACGATCATGATTGCTCCCCCAAGTTACGATGTGTTGCTGTTTTCAGTCTTTGCTGAAACGTAAGAACCCAAAATCCGCACATCCACTGCGAGTTTTTGCAGTTCTCCAAGCGCTGCTTTGACCTCTGGATCGCTCGGAGACGACTGCAGATCCAGATAAAAACGGTATTGCCACGGAAGTCCGCGAACCGGACGGCTTTCAACTTTCATCAAATTGATTTTTCGTCGGGCGAACGGTTCCAGGGCATAAAAGAGTGCACCGGGAACGTGAGCCAGCCTGAAAACCAGAGAGATTTTGTCAGCTCCTTCCGGCGACGCTTCCGTAGCAGACGCAAGAAGCACGAATCGCGTGTAGTTTTCGGGATCGTCTTCCAAATGCTCTCGGAGAATGTGTCCACCATAGATTTGAGAGGCGCGTTTACCGGCGATGGCCGCCCGTTTACGGTCTGCAGCTTGCACGACTTCGCGAACGCTTCCCGCGGTATCGTCGGTAGCAATCCTTTTCAGAAATGGCCGCGAGGTGAAAAATTGTTCGCACTGCGCCAACGCCACCGGATGTGATTCCACAATTCTGACTTCGTCGAATATTGCTCCCGGCGGCCCGATCAAATTGTGCTGTACGCGAATAATCACCTCGCCCACGATCGTCAGCGCGCTCTCCACAAGCAAGTCCAAGGATCTCTGCACTGGGCCGGCCAAGCTATTTTCGATAGGCGCCAAAATATAGTCCGCAGTGCCTTGGGCAATTGCGCCGAAAGCAGCGTCAAACGTCGGAAGCGGCACGAGAGAGATTTCGCCGCCAAGCAGCTTCACCGCCGCCTCTTCGCTGAACGCACCGCGCTCGCCTTGAAACGCTACGCGCATATCGCTCGCAATTCTCATGCAACGCTCGGCCTGCGCCGCCTTACACGCTTCTGCGCCGTTCGGGGCTGTTCTGCACTTGCACGCGCCTGATTATGCTTAAAACCTCCCGCCGTTCCGTAACCGTAGCTTTCTTGAATGCGAATCGATTCGTTCAGAATCAACTGGTAGATTTTTTCCACCGCCTCGCCGTCCAGCGGGCCCGGATTCAGCTTTTTCATGCGCAACAGGATCTCTTTCTCTCGGGCGGGGACGCGCAGCAGCATGCCGGCCTCGCCCTTCAGCTTTCCCACCTCTAAGGCAAACGCCGCGCGCACGTTTAACAGATGCAGCAGCGTCGTGTCGATCGCGTCAATCTTCGTGCGCCAGTCTCCGATCTTCAGTCCTCGCATCCCGCCTCCTCCCGGTCTCGTTAGCACCGACAGCCAAGATGTTGTCGTCTGGTATCTGGTTGCGCTCGCGTCGCAGAATCTCGCGCAGAAAATCTTACGTAAAACAAAAAAGGCCGCGTCCTCGATGAAGGGGCGCGGCCGGCGTTTCAAGACTTCTGCGGTTTGTGGCTATTTTCTTAAGTCATCCGCGCGCGTCTCGCCGACCCTTCCCCCGTATAAGGGAAGCGGTAAGTAAAAGCGAAACAGTAATAAAACAATTGCATGCGCGTTCCAATTTCCTTTCGAACGGGCGCTCTCACGCCGCCGAGTTGACACTATAACCAATGCCTCGCAAACGCGTCAAGGGCTCGATTGTTTAAATTCGCGTAATTCTTTCGCAAATCGCGATGGGATTACGAAGATCCATTTGCGGTTCGTTCGCTCCACGCAAGCTCCTAGATCCAGTGCTTTCAAGCGCCGGCTCTGCGCATTTGGCTCATGTCCAACTCGATCTCATCGATGTAGCACCAGCCCCAATTTTCGCCGGGCTGGAACGACTTCATGATGGGGTGCTTGGTGTGATGAAAATGCTTGGTTGCATGCTTGTTTTTCGACGAATCGCAACAACCCACATGCCCGCATTCCAAACACAGGCGCAAATGAACCCAGGTGTCGCCCATTTTCAAGCATTCCTCGCAGCCATTGGGTGTGCCGGGCGTGACCGCCCTAATCTGATTCAGATGTGTGCAAGCCGCCATATAGTCCTCCTTTACCGTCGACCCAAAATCTTCTGACAACTAAGTTTGCGCCAAATAACGGTGCACAAACGCAACCGCCATAGCGCCCTCGCCCACCGCCGAGGCGCATCGTTTCACCGAGCCGTGCCGCACGTCGCCTGCGGCGAAAAGGCCGGGAGCGCTTGTTTCCAAATAGAAAGGAGGCCGCTCGAGCGGCCAGTTATTAGGATACTGGCCGCCCTGAGCCAGGTCCGGCCCGGTCACAAGATAGCCTTCGGAGTCGCGACAAATTCCAAGATCTCTAGCCCAGTTGGTCTGCGGTTCGCCGCCCAAACACAAGAAGAGCCAGCGCGTGTCGAAGGTTTTTTCCTCACGCGTTTGATTGTTTCGGAGGGTGAGGGCCTGCAACATGTGTTCGCCGTGCAAAGCAATCACTTCGGTTTTCGGCAATACCTCAATGTTCACAGCTGCATGGATCCGATCCACCAGATATTGCGACAGCGTGCGGCGCAAACAATCGCCGCGAATCACAACGGTGACCTTTTTTGCGAACCTCGAAAAATACATGGCCGCTTGCCCCGCGGAGTTGCCTCCGCCCACCACGACAACGTGCTCGTTTTTGCACAGTTCAGCTTCGCTGGCGCCCGCGCCGTAATAGACGCCAACGCCTTGGAAGGCGTCCTCTTTGTCCAGGCCCAGCTTGCGGTATTTCACTCCGGTCGCGCAGATGGTCGCGTGCGCCACAATCTTCGTGCCATCGGCGAGATAACCTGTGCCTTTGCCCGGCTCAAATTCGCCGCGCACTCCCTCGCGCAGCATGAGGATCTCGGTCCCAAAGCGGCAAGCCTGCTCGCGCGCGCGTTTGGCGAGATCTGCGCCGCTGATTCCGTCTGGAAATCCCAAGTAATTCTCTATCTTCGAACTCGTCCCGGCCTGGCCACCTACGACGGAGCGCTCGATCAGCACCGTCTTCAAACCTTCCGAAGAGCCGTAAACCGCCGCGCTTAGCCCGGCAGGGCCGGCGCCGTAAATGGCCAGGTCATATTCCGCCTTCGACGGATTGTGGTACCAACCCAACCGCTCGGCAATCTGCCGTATGGTGGGGTTCTCCATTCGCGTTCCATCCGGACAAATGCTGATCGGCAGCCTCGGGTCATTCAGTCCATTCACCCCAAAGCGGCGAGCCTGCTCGTCCGTTTTCAGTTCTACCCATTCGAAAGGCATGTCGCCGCGATTCAGGAAGTCGCGAATGGCGTAGGCCTTGGCGGATTCACTCCGCCCCACAATTTGAATGATCGGCAGCTTCTGTTGCTGTTCCTCGCTCATGCTTCCTCGAATGACCCATTCACAGGTTCGGTCGCAATCTCAACCGAAGTTACAACTATTTAGATGCACCAGGCTTGATCAAGTCGTCCAGATAATCGGGCTTACTGTCGACGCGTTGGAGATGCGGATAGCGCTCGCCGTCATGGTAATCGATGGAGCAGGTTTTGTAATAGTCGTCGACGATCACCAGTAAGACGATTGGATTTTTGGAGCCTTTGCTGGCTTTGATGGCGTCTTCCAGAAGGTCGTGAGTGTAGACGCGCCCATTCACTGCAACAACTTTCATCCCTGATGTGATACCGGCATTGAACGCCAGGCCGCCGGCGATGGAGTCAGTGACTGCGCCGTCTTCGCCAACTTGAAGGCCAATGCTGTAGGCATCTCCGGCGCCGCCGCGGCGCCCCGGCACCTTCGAGGGCTTCTCGTTGTAAACAACCTTCCATCCGGCATTTTCGATTCCTCCGACAGGCGCATCGGGAGAAGTTGACGTGAGTTTCTCGCGGAAATAACCGGCCCAATCGTATGGTGCAATGCTGTTTAACGCGGAGACGCCCTCTTCGAAAGTATAAGTTTTTATTTCCGGGCCGTTGTTAGCGCCGCCGTGAAAAAGATGAGCGAAATCGTCGATTGTTTTTCTGCCGTGGCTCTCGCGATTGATGATGGTGGCGACTTCGAGCCAGATCAGATCGCCTTCGTCGTAGTAATCACTGCCACGACGCCAATTCAGCCAGCCTCGCCCGGATCTGAGCTGTCCAACGGCGGTGTCGAGAAGCGGACGCCAGGTCCTGCCGGGGCGGCCTGGACCGAGCGCGGCAGAGATAGAGGCGAGAACGTCGTGGTATTGCTCGGGAGTCCACAGTCCGCTGCGGGCTGCGAGCATAGGGCCAAAATAATCCGTGAGGCCTTCGTAAACCCAGAGCAAATCGGTCTTCATGGGCACTTCGTAATCAGGAGTGGTCAAGTCAGCCGGGCGTCGAAATTTTCCATTCCAGGAGTGCACGAATTCGTGCGCGAGCAAGCCTCCGACGGAGAAAGCGCCGGTGGGCTCCAACATGACGCGCTCGGGCAAGCGACTGTCGTTTGATTCATGATGTTCGAGACCAAAGTGCGCGACGTGATCACTGAGTGTGAGCAGGAAATGATAATCGCGGTAATGCCGCGAGCCGAAAAGCTTACCCGATTCAGCCACCAGATTGATCAAGCCGGTCTTGATCTCAGCTGGCATGGCGAGTGCAGCTTCGCTGTCGGCAGCCAAATCGATTTCGTGATGAATAGGTTCACCGGGAGGAGTGATGTCGATCGCACGATAATATTCGCCGGCGATTACCGGCGAATCCACCAGACGCTCGAGCGACACAGGCTGGAAGGCAGCTTGATTGCCCGATTGATTTGCGATGGGGAGGGCGGTGCCGAATTTCCATCCATTCGGTAGGATAAGTTTTGCTTCGTAGACGAGCTGATCGGCTGGGGTTCCGGCGGGATACAGCACATTCTGGTTCCAGCTGATGACGTCGAGCTTGGCTGTGGCTGAAGCGCCGGCGGTGAAGGCGCCGGAACCGGCAGGCTCGATGTAGTCAAATCCGATATCGAGACCCTTCGCACCGCTTGGAACGTCCACATGGAAGGTAAAAAGATCGAGAAGATCACGTTGCCACGGAATCGTTTTGCCGTTCGCGGAAAATTTCAGACCGCTAAGACTTGCGACCGGGCCGTTTGGGCCATGTTCGCCAGGAATCCATTTTGGGTAGTAGAGAGTCAGAGGGCCGGGCTTCACCGGCATCACGATATGGGAGTGGACGAGCTTTATGGGGGCTTGGGTGGCGTCCACGGTGAGCGAAATCACTTGGCTTGATTGGGCCACAAGGGCCGGGGCGGCCAGTGTGATGAGTATGGTGAAAGCGAGTGCGGAGCGTAGAAATTTTCGCGGCACTGTATCCTCCCCAGAATTTGCCGGCCTCGAGTGGGCCCCTGACCGCGGTTCGCGCGCCAGCATGGCGCAGCGTTTTGGCGGGTTCAACGCAGAGCATATTACTAGAGGACGCGCGATTGAATCCGCAATTTTTGAAAAATGACGATGTGACTGACATGCAGTTCTGGCCCCGGGTAGATAACTTGGATCCCCAGATAATTTAGAAGTTGAAGGAGGCCTGGAGGTAGATTTGGCGATTGGCTGCGTTCGACGAAAAGGGGCCTCCGGCCAAGGCGTTGGATACTCCAAAGAACCTCGAAAAGGACGCTGGTGGCGATTCTGGCGTCGGCGGACTGAGTACGGCGCTGGGAGTGGCTAGATTTACGTCGTTGAAGACATTGCGTGCGTTGACGCTCATGGTGATGCTGTAGCGCTTCGTCGTTCCCGCGCCGCCTCCAGCGCCGCCCGGGCCACCGCCGCCAAACGGGTTCATGCCCCCTCGGGCACCACCGCCGCCACCGCCGCCGCGTCCCCCACCTCCGCCGCCGACATTTGCTCCCTGCCCCTTGGTCTCGGGACCGAAACCGAACGTTTTCGCCAAGCGGAGATTCAGCGTGAAGCGACTGGGGCCGGTAAGCGAATTGATGGGGATGAGTTTCGCGCCGGCCTGTGGAACGGTGTCGAAAGTACCGAATCCCGGGACGGTAACGATACATTGCGGAAAAGCCGCCGGGCACGTACTGGAAGCAGTAGCGAAAGACGGGCGTTGATTGAACTGGGCACTGCCGATCAGGTCCTGGCTCAACGTGATGTTATATGGCGATCC
>Ga0307477_10001436_pt1 | contig 20175 bp, 21 predicted proteins | sample atmos_gasesECM2C_FD_203316 | JGI IMG/M metagenome (GOLD analysis project Ga0307477, IMG submission 203316) | Hardwood forest soil microbial communities from Morgan-Monroe State Forest, Indiana, United States - atmos_gasesECM2C_515 | ecosystem: Environmental > Terrestrial > Soil > Temperate...
GTGACCGTTGGTCTCTACGAAGACGGGCTGCCGGGTGAGGTCTTCATCCGAATGGCCAAAAAGGGCTCGACCGTTTCCGGCCTCACGGACTCGTTCGCAACTGCGGTGTCGCTTGCTCTGCAATACGGAGTGCCGTTGCAAATCCTGTGTGACAAGTTCAGCCACACACGATTTGAGCCAAGCGGTTGGTCGGGAAATCCGAAGATTGGCTATGCCAAGTCACTCATCGATTATCTATTCCGGTGGCTCGAACTGCGCTTCCTCAAGGGCGAGCAAGGAATCCTGTTCGAGCGACAGAGTTCAGGCGAACTGCAGCATGAGCGAAGCAGCATTAAGGCAGTTGGCCAGGTCGTCGAGTTAGGAGATGCACCGACCTGCCAGTTTTGCGGCTCGTTGATGGTGAGAAACGGTTCCTGCTATCGCAGCCTCGAATGTGGCAGCACGAGCGGATGCTCGTAGAGCAAAGCAATGGGGGGACGACATGGCGAAAAGCGTGAACAAGGTCATTTTGGTCGGCAACGTGGGCCAGGACCCAGAGGTGAAGTACACGCCGAGCGGCGTTCCCGTCGCACGGGTTAGTCTCGCCACGAACGAACGCTTCAAGGACGGGAACGATCAATGGCAAGACAGAACCGAATGGCACAGCATTGTGGCGTGGCAGCGGTTGGCGGAGATTGTAGGCGAGTACGTCCGGAAAGGAACGAAGCTCTACATTGAAGGCAAGCTGCAGACCACGAGTTGGCAAGACCGGCAGAGCGGAGAAAAGAAATATCGCACCGAGATTGTCGTTCGCGATCTTGTCCTGCTCGGGTCCCGCGAGAACGGGCAGAACGCCGCAGCGCAGGCTGCCGGCCACGGATAGGGACAGGCGCACTCCGCGTCCTACTCACCCCCATCCCCACGCGGTGCGCGCCTGTCCCGGCGCTCTCGGAATTTTCAATTCGCGATTTCATTGCACCTGGAACATCAAGGAGGAAAACGTGTTCGTTGAACTCATGCCTTTGCTCAAAGGCCGAACGCTCTTGCTTACGATCGCCCGAGTTGGCGAGAAAGTGAAGGTGAACGTCATTCCTGCCAAAGCAAGAGAAGGTGAAGACCAAGCTCTAACGACTCCCCTAAGCTACACGGCCGCACCGGAGGAATTGGATGCGGAACTTGGCAAACACCTTGCCAGCTATGTTGACACGCATGTTGCGCTCGGCAGCACCTTGGCCGAAGCAAAGGCTGAGATGGACGCGGCGGCGAAGGCCGCACGGCAAAGAGCCAAAACGACACAGGCTCCGAAGACCGATGCCGCCATCGCCAAGAAGGCGGAAACCCCAACGTCACCAAGCACGACAGAGGCAACGCCAAGTCTGTTTTCGGCGCCGCATTCGACAGAATCTCCCGCGTCTTCGTCCGGAGGAGAAAGGAAAGAATCATGATCGATGCAAAAGTATTGGCTCGCAATTTCAACTACAACGGTGTGAAGCTTCCCGACCCTGATCCGAAGATGGCGCCCGAAGAGGTCAAAGCCGCCTACAGCCATCAATATCCCGAACTGGCCACAGCCGCCATCACGGGGCCGGAAGCGAGTGGAGAACACTTGGTTTACAGCTTCGTCAGAGCGATCGGAACGAAAGGGTAAACTGAAAGATCGATGACTGTATTGACCGTGTGCGCACAGCATTGTATACTCAATGTGCGTACAACTGGGAGGCACCGATGCGTGGAGCGGCAACCAAGCCCTACAAAACCCGCGGCGAGAACATCAATCTACGGGTAAGCCGTGGACAAAAATCACTGATCGATCGCGCGGCACATGCTCTGGGCCGCAACCGATCGGATTTTATGCTGGAGACCGCGTGCCGGGAGGCCGAAAGCATTCTGCTAGACCGCCGCTACTTTATCTTGCCTGAGGAGCAATTCACGCGTTTTACAGCCATGCTCGATAAACCTCCGGCCAGCAACCCGCGGTTGGCCCGCCTACTCAAGACCAGAGCGCCATGGGACAAATGAGTGCCGGTAAGGGTCTAATCAGTTCACCAGAAAAGCTATCCTCCGAGCATGATTTGTCGCAATTCCAGTGCGGGGAACCGACGCTCGATGACTGGCTGAGGAGGCGGGCCCTCCAAAACGAGGAGAGTGGTGCCTCCCGGACATACGTGGCTTGCATAGAAAAGCGAGTTGTGGGCTACTACGCCCTCGCCGTCGGTGCCGTAGCTCACGCGGAGTCTCCAGGGCGAATCCGACGCAATATGCCGGACCCGGTACCGGTGATGGTGATCGGGCGCCTTGCAGTCGACCAGACAACTCAGGGGAAGGCGCTCGGCCCGGCCCTACTGCGCGACGCCGTACTACGGACAGTACAGGCCGCCGAGATTGCAGGCATTCGCGCCATTTTAGTGCATGCCATTTCAGAACGTGCCAAGCGCTTCTATGAGAAGTGGGGTTTCATTGCTTCTCCGGTTGAGCCGATGACTCTAATGATTACCGTGGCCGAGGCCAGAAAGGCTCTGGATGACAAATCCGGCTAGACAGTGACTGTACTTCACTCATCCTGGCGACGACGTCGAAGCACCAGACCCGGGAATCACGGGCATCCGTGCAGCGAAAGTCGTCACGCTTGCAGCCGCGGCCCTGCCCCCTCGAACCGGTAAACCTACGACACGCGGGCTGATCGCCAATCGAAGCGTGCTCGAACCACACGGTCAATCTCGTCGTAGAGTTCCGTGATTTTCTCCGAGCGAGCGTGGTACTCAGTCAGCGCCGAATCGCTCAGACGGCCTTCCTGTCGAAGGATTTCGATCTGCGATTCGACCAACTGAAACACTTGACGTTTGATAGCGGTGGCTGGATCCGTCATCATAAAAATTCCTCAACGAAATTGTAGCCGCCAGTCGACGGTCGTGCCAGCTCGCAAAACGCCTCTTTCAGGGCAATCTGTGGAAATTATGGGTGCAAAGGGTAAGAAGTCGCGCGCGCCCAATACTCCGCGCGACGAAGTCAAGAGAGCAGTTGTGCGTGCCCTGCACGCGTTGAAGCAGGAGCGAAAATCCCGTCTCGAAACCGTACTTGGGAGATTTCTCGAATGTCAGGAATTGCAAATGTCCTCGGCGCTGGTGGCGAGGGCCGTCGAGCAATGCTCACGATGGCGAGCAGGGAGACGCCTCTTGCCGCCCGGAGGATCTCTGCCGCCGACAAGTTGATGGGAGCGCCCTGCGGCATAGTCTTGCCCTGCTTATCGGGGGTACCGACTGAACAACGTTTCTCTGCTGATGACAAAGAGGTCGTTGCGTTGGCCGAGATTCTGGTGAACTCCGATATCGCAGTACCGGACGATTGGGAGAGAAGCGGTCGAGACGCGACGAAGTATCTTTTGCTGACTCTCGAACGATGGATTCGGATGCATTGCGGCCCAGCAATTGACCGCCGCTTCGATCTGGATCTCACACTGAGCGATCGATTGGTGGATTATTCGGACGAGCGAGGGCCGGAAGGCACCCTCTACCTCATCCTCGATCCCGAGAGTGCAGCGTTTGTGCTCCTGACTCCGACCATCGACCTTCTTGAGAAAGCACATCCGCGCCTGCCGGCAACCTTCTACCGCCATTTTGCTGGAGCACTCAACCGATGGGTCCGCGTGTACGACTATCACGACGCCGAAGAGCGCGTCGGGATGCTGCACGAGTGGTACGAAGGCGAGGAGAATGCGGGCCAGTACGAGATACCGGATGTGGAGGGGTGTACGCCGAAGTCCCTGAAGGAAACGCCTCTGAATCTGTGCGAACTGAAGAATCTTAACGAAGAGGTTCGGGACCCCCAAGTGAAAGCTCTGATCACAGGTCTGCTGGAATTGTGTCGGATTTCGAAACAGGCCACACGGCCAGAGTTCACCGAGGACATGGGAGAACAACTCATGGACTCGAACCCTGCATTGCCCTGTTTGCTTGCAGCATTTTCATCGGGCGACGCAGTGGTTGGGTGCTTTGACGATGAGGCGCAGACGGCGATGGAGGTGACGCCTCAACCGAACGTCATTATCCCTCTGAAAATTGGCGATCCGCTCTGCGTACGGCAGGGCTTCCGAACCGTTGCGGTTCTGTGCGAAGCGCTCGCTGCGGTGACCCGATTGATTGACCTGATGCCAGGGAATGAAGAGGGCGTGATTTGCCGCGAAGGATAGATATGGATGTCCACGTGCGAATCGGGGATAACGATTTTTCGTCCTAAAACAAGCCGTGCTGATCTATCAGGAGGGCAATCGAGCATTCGCCACGTTGCACGAGGTGAAGAGCCGGCCTGACGGACCATCGTATTTGTGTGCCGGCCAGTCGGTCACGACAGGGTTTCTCGAAACGCTCGCGAAAGGCCTCGGCGCAAGCATGGCAGCCGAGGTTCTGCCGGAGAATGTTTTGGCCAGAACGCCCGGACTGATCGCCTGGTGGAGCCGGGCACAAGCGCGGCTGATGTTCTTCGGTGATGGTGATTCGAAGACCAGACACCTGAATGGAAAGAATTACCCCCATCCCGCGCTCGTGTTCATGATCCGTGGCCGGGAGTTGTTCGTCCGCGCACTCAGCGAGAATCGCCGGCCGAAATCTGATACGCGCCTCATGAATGCGCCCTACTGGAACACCGACGCGCAGGGCCGAGTGTGTCTCGGCAGTATGCGTGTTCCGGAGGAGGTGAGCGCCTCGTCCCTGCGAGGCTGGGAAAATGCTTATTTCGCCAGCGAATTCACCCACCCAAGTGGTGCGGTGCGATTGACAACTCATTCCGGCGGCTTCGCTGGGCTTTGGTCGTCTCTGGCCGGGCAAAAGCGTCCGTTCCCGGTGAAGTTCCTCACGGACAGCAGGCAAACGCTTCAAGATTTTGTCCAGGGACAGCGAGACAGGTGACCGTATGATCTTGATTGCCGGTTGCGTGGATCATGGCTCTCGCTTCCCTGGAAGGTGCTTTTGCGGACCCTGATTCAGGAATGAGCCTCACTGTCCGGATCGCCGACAAACCTTCCCAACGCCGTTCTTCGCCAATAGCACCACGACGACGCTTCACCGGCCCGGTTCGCAACATTCACCCCAGATACCTCAGTCCGTGCGCAGCGCTTTCATTGGGTTCGTCGAAGCAGCTCGATGCGCCGGGAGAATACTGGCGACCGCGGCGCAAGCACCGAGCGCAAGAATTGAAAACCCAAACACATGCGGATCCCAGCTGCGTATTTCGAATAGCTGCGCGGCCATGAGACGTCCCGCACCGATGGCTAGAGGAATTCCAATGAATAACCCGATAGCCACCAGCAGAAATGCTCCCCGCAGGACAAATCGCACAATGTTCAGGCGATCGGCTCCCAGAGCCATGCGCACTCCAATCTCGCTGGTTCGGCAGGCAACTGTATAGGTCGTTAGCCCATAGAGGCCGATGGCTGCCAGCAACATGGCGATGAGGCCGAATATGCCCGCCAACTGCGCGACCATGCGCTGCTGGTCAAAATTTGAGGCCACCTGCTCGTTCATGCTTTGCACCGTGATAATCGTAAGGTTGGGATCGATATCGGCGAGAGCTTTACGAAGCTGCGGCTCGAGGTTGAGCGCATTGCCGCGTACCAGCAGCTGGATACTGCGTACGAAATGCGAATGTATTTCGCCACGCTCCATCAGATCGTCGGGATAACGGACACTCTGCTCCAGCGGCACAAAAAACATGGGCTTTGCAGGCTGGTCTGGATCGTTGTACTTGGCGTCACGCGCTACGCCGACGATCTCATACGTGCCCGCATATCGGGAGTTGTCCAGGCCAAAGTGCTTTCCGATGGGATCTTCGCTGGGGAAGTATTTCCTGACTAGCGATTCATTCACAATTGCCACTGGTCGCGAGATGGCGGAATCACTCTCCGCGAAATCGCGCCCGCGCACGATGCGCTGGCCGATCGTCGAAAAATACTGACGGCTCACTCGGTCCCACGATACACCTTCCGCCAAGTTAGCCTTTGGATCCCCTCTGCCTTCTACCGCTATCATTTCACCCCAATTATTGCCGCTAAGCGGACTCCAGGCCGCCAGGCTTGCGCTCTGCACATTGGGCAACCGCAGCAGCCCATCTTCGATTGCACGGTATAGCGCGTCGAGGTGTTCGGGTGTGTAATTGTCCAGAGGCGGATTGATCTCTACACTCATGCGATTTTCGACGTCAAAACCAAAATCCTGACGCTCAAGGTTCCGCAAGCTCATCGTCAGCAATCCCGCGCAGGCCAGCAGAACCAGGGAAAGCGCCGCCTGGCTGACCACCAATATTTTTTGCGGCATGGACGCCCCGGGACGAGTGCCGCGGCCTGCTCCGTGCAGGGCCTTTGCCGGATCGGAACGCGAAGTCAGCCATGCCGGCACCACGCCAAACAGCACACCGGTGAGGAGCGAAAGTGAAACCGCAAATCCCAGAACCGGCAGTGAAGGTGCCGCACTGATGGGCGTAAAGGTGGCGCTGCGAAACGCCAGGGCCAGCATCAGACGCGCTCCGGCGTAGGAAACGCCTAATCCTGCGATGCCGCCTAGTACCGACAGCAGCACCGCCTCCGTCAACTGCTGGCGAATCAGTCTCGTTCGCGCAGCTCCCAGGGCCAGGCGTACTGCCGTCTCGGCGCGGCGAGCGGCTCCGCGCGCCAGCAGAAGATTGGCGAGGTTGGCGCACGCGATGAGAAGTAATGTTCCACAAACCATCAGGAGAATACGCAGACTGTCGCCATAGTTCTCCCTTAAGGATGTGACACCCGCTCCGGCCGGAGCGAGCCGGATGTATTTTTGAGGAATCGTAGGGTCAATCTGGGGCTTGAATTCGGCGGGCATCTGATCTTCGTCACGGAGCCACCTTTGGAGCACTGGCGTGAGCCGTGCGGGAAGTGCTTGCACGCTCGCACCCGGCTTCAACCTGCCAATGGCATACAGCCACTGGGGCTGGTTCGTTCTCATATACGCATTCTGCCCGTCGAATAAAATCTCCTGTTGCAGGGGCAGCCAAAAGTCTGGTGGATCGCTTCGCAGTGTCTCGCCAAAAAATCCCGGAGGCGTAATCCCAATCAACGTGACGGGCTGTCCTTGCACGAAGAATGTGGAACCGACGATCCCCGCGTCTGAGCCATAAGCCTGCTGCCAGGTGCGATAGCTGATCATCGCCACCGGTGCGGCTGACTGTTGATCGTCCGAGTTGTTGATCACCCGTCCGGCAAAGGCCCCGAGGCCAAAAACATGGAAGTAACTCCCGCTCACGTACTCGGCCCGCAAGGGACGTGGCTCGCGGTCTTTGGCTTCCTGCCGAATACTGTAGATCCCAGGCGCGGCCTGAAAGGCGGTGGTTTCCTCGAACTCGGGTGCCGCCGCCGCGAGACGCTGGTAGAGAGGATACGAGAATAGGCTCCAGTCATCCTCCTCCCACCCCTCGACACAGCACTCCCCGCTGTCGCCAATGCGATACAGCTGGGCAGGATCGGCGACCGGCAATGACTTCAACATGATGGCCTGCGTCAGGGTGAAAATTGCGGTGGTCGCGCCGATGCCGATGGCCAGGGTAAGTAATGCAGTCAACGTAAACGTAGGAGCAAGGCGCAGCTGCCGGAGAGCGTAGCGAAGGTCTTGCAGAAGGGTTTGCACACGGGTATCCTCCGGCGGATTATACGTCGACCGAGAAGTTTTGGTTCCAAGGGTAACGTTTTCAACTTGCTCCACTGCTGGAGAAACCCCCTGATTAGGCCCATCGACAGCGCTACGATTTTGTTTCGACGGGCCAGAGGTCGGCTTTCGGTAAGCCGTCAGCATTGACGTTGGCCGTATGACGGGCAATCCGTAAGTTGAGATCCGGCATCACCCTGAACCCCACCCCAAGCCTCAAACGCCAAGCGTCGACCCCCACACTTATGAAATCACACCATATTCATCCCGAATTGCTGAAACATAAAGTGCGGGTGCTGGTCGTCGGGTGCGGCGGCAACGGAAGCGCCGTTGCGGCCGGGTTACCGTACTTGCACCAGGCCTTGCTAGCATGCGGACATCCGGAAGGCCTCCATGTGACACTGCTCGATCCAGACATCATTTCGCCGACAAATTACGTGCGCCAGCCCTTCAGTCAATCTGAAATTGGTCTCTATAAAACTGTGGTTCTCGCTAACCGGTTAAATTTGTTCTGGGGTCTGGATTGGGACGGGATTCCGGAACGACTGGACCCCAAACGAAGACTGGACGGAGTGGATATTGTCATCGGCTGTGTCGACACGCGGAAGGCGCGTGCGGCGATCGCGAAGTGCGCGGAGCATTGGAGTGAAGTTGATTACTGGCTGGACCTTGGCAACAACGCCGATAGCGGACAGTTTGTGCTCGGAGAACCGCTGAATCGGAGAAACCGCCGGCACAGACTACGGCTGCGTACGGTTTCCGAACTCTTCCCGGAAGCGATTCAGCCTGACCTTGATCGAGATGGTCTCCCGAGCTGTAGCGCAGCCGAGGCTCTTGATCGTCAGGAACCATTCGTCAATCCGACACTGGCCAATCACGCGCTCGCCCTACTGGCGAGACTGTTTCGCTACGGAACAATCAACTATCACGGCGCATTTATCGGTCTTGGATCGATTGGCAGTGTACAGCCGTTGCGGGTGGACCCGAAGGTGTGGCGACGACTCAATCAGAAATGTAAGGTCGCTAAATGTAGGCCCCGCCCGATCACCAGCAGTCTCCCAGTTCCAGCAGGCTCTGGGAATCCCACTCGCCAGTCGCACCAAGATCCCTGAGGAGTACTCGACGATGTCAGGTCCCAAACGGTCATGCAGAAGCGAATGATTCACCTGTTCCGAACCCCCTTACCGCAGCTCCAAATGTTCCTTCGGCGAGTCCGTTCACACCCGAGAAGGTGAAAGAGTTCGTTGCAGCGTTGGAGGTTCCTTTCGATCCATCGCAGATCGAATGGCGCGTGATGAACACAACGAAGAACGGACAAGCGCTCCGCGGACAAGTCGTCCCCTATGCGGATCAGAGAGCGTACACGGACCGATTGAATGCGCTCTTTACCCCGGCAGGGTGGACGCGCAAGTACACGATCCACACCAGCGCGAGTTTCGAGCGCAGCAAAGACCAGAAGATCGTTGCGAAAATCCTGGTCACCTGCGAACTGACGATCTTTGGATTGGGCTCGCACTCGGCCACCGGCGAAGAGTGGGCCGATAACGACAATGCCGGGACTGCGGCGGAAACGCTTGGCTTCCGTCACATCGGAGTCGGCCACGACGAGTACGCGGTGTCACCGGATGGCATGAAGGCATTCGGTGTCCTCGATCTCGCAACCGAGATGGAAGGATGCCGCTTTTCCATCGGGCTTCGCAACTCGCATGACAAGAGCATGCGTCTGGCGATGACCTGCGGCTATCGCTAATCGTCAGCTGATGATTAGCGATATTATCCGCAGCAAAGAATTATGCGGAGTTTGCCAGTCAAGCCAGCGCGGAGTGGAGTTCCAAGGATCAGATTCCTCCACATAAATAGCGAGATCCCAGGCTGCCCCCAAGATCTCGCGGTCTCAAGGTACTAAAGAGAATCCAGCCACGCCATCAGACCGGGATTCTGCTTCCATGCTTTTCGCCTGCTGCCAGGAGTTTTGAGTTCCAGTTGTTGCAGCGCTCTGCGCTTCGTCTCCAGATTGGCGCGAGCATAGATGTAGGTGCTGTCTAAACTGGCGTGGCCAAGCCAATCCTTCACGACGGCGACATCCACGCCGCTGTCCAGCAGATGGACCGCGGCTGTGTGCCTAAAGCTGTGCGGAGTGATACGCTTCGCAGCTAATCTTGGTGCTTTCTGAGTGGCGGAGGCCAGATATGCTCGCAGGCGAAACCGTACGCCAGAAGCGCTCAGTGGCTCCCCATAGCGGTTACGAAAAATGGCTTCGTTAGGTGCAAGCTTTTGTTGGCTGAGAAGCACTCTCAGCAGGTGAACGGTCTCCGGCCACAGAGGGCATAAGCGTTCTTTGCGGCCTTTGCCGAACAGCCTGACCTGAAAGGGCGATTCCAAGCGCAGGTCGTGCATCGAGACGGCAAGTACCTCGGAGATACGAGCTCCGGTGTTATAGAAAAAGGCAAGCAGGGCGCGGTCGCGTATACCGAGTTCACTCGCGTGATCCGGCTGCGCAAGAACCGCCTCAGTTTCGTCGCGATCCATGGAACATGGCTCCCTTTTAGGGCCACGCTTCATCGGGATGCGCAACACAGCTGCGCAGTGCGCTCCCCAAGTGGGATCTTTGTCTGCCAGGAAGCTAAAAAAGCCTTTGATCGCCGCCAGTCGGCAGTTCCGAGTGGCGATCTTGACCTTGCGGGTTCGCTCAGCATCATCGAGGAATTCGATGACCCTTTGCTCAGTCAGGTCCGCAGTGTCGAGTTTGGCTACCTCTCGCTGGAGCAACTGCGCGACGAAGCGAAGAAACAGACGCCAGCTATCGCGGTAGGAAATGATCGTGTAGTGCGATACGTTGCGCTGGTTTGCAAGCCAATGTCGGAAATACGATTGCAGAAGCTCTGGAAGAAGACCGGATCGCTTCATGCTGGGCCTCCATTCCCCTGCAACAGGCCGGCGCCGAGCTTGCGAAAGCGCTCGCTGGCTTCTTGAAGCAGTTCTTGGGTAACCGTCAAGTAGACGATGGTGGAATGGAGATCGCGGTGACCGAGATAGGTCCACAGATACGGCAACTTGGCCTGGACATCGACGCCCTCCCGATACCACGCCAGCATTCGATGAACAACGAATGTGTGACGTAAGTCGTGAATGCGCGGTCCAACACGACCGGCTTTCGGCTTCAGACCTGCTTTACGCAGAACACGGCGCAACAGGTGGTTGGCAGTAATGTACGCGTAGCCGTTCTTGTTATGCCAGAAGAGAGGAGAATCGACGGCGGTGTTTGCCCCGGCCAGCATCCTAGCACGCAAGTATGCTCGCAAGGCTTCCACAACGCTGGAGGTTAGGGGAAGTCTGCGAGACTTGAAGAACTTCGTAACCCGGATCTCGATCAGACCTTCTTCCAGCCGCACGTCGCCAATAACGAGATGGACGATCTCGCCCATGCGCAAACCTGCGCAGTAGGCCAGCACTAGCATCGTATAGAGTGTCAGCGGTCTCAGTGGCGCTTTGGGAGAGGAGAAAGACAACGCTGCCGCAAGCAACTGCTGGACCTCTTCCTGTGTGAAGATGTACGGCTTGCATCTCTCCCGCAGCATTGCAGCTACGATGAGACGATCCCGTCTCGGCATCTCTACGGGCTCCCCATGCCGGCGCAAAGAATCGAGAATCATCCGGCCGACCTTCAGCCGTTCAAGGTGGGCCGATGCGGTTCGGGCTGATTCAGCATATTCCTGAACCAGCCGGTGGACCGGGCAGGTAGCGGCTCCCGTTCGCTGTTGGAGAAAGCGGTCGAATCGGAGAAACCTGTCCTCCCTGTATCGGCAGCCCAGTTGCTGCATTCGTTCAACATGGCTCCGAATCGCAGGTCCCAGATGGCTTCCGTACGCAGGCGGCGTCCTTAGAGCGGCGAGAACAGTCTGCGAATTTTCGCTGACGAGCGCTCGAACTACTGCAGCGGTCGATTCGCGTGAGCAGTACTTCTGGCGCAACTCGCGAAGTGGGTTGGACTGCAAAGCACGCTGTTCCACCAACCAATCCAGGAAGCGCGTGACTAGCTGAGCGCGACGAACCGCTTGCTTCAAGGATCCGACTCGGACGATCTGCCTAAGCCAATCCGAAATAGCTCCAACTGATAACGGTCGGCTTGGCGCCTTGCTCATGACGTAGAGCTGAAATCGGCGCAGTACCGATGCATGGGAACGACCGAACTCGTGTTTCTCTACGTAGAGGCGCATCAAGGAGAGGCTGCTATCGGGCCAAGTTCTCATCGCGCACCTCCGGGAACTTCCAGGGCGACAGACCGAAGGTCGTTGGTTGCCAGCTTCTGATAGCCAGCAGTCGAAGTGGACGAACGATGCCCGAGCAAGTCCCCGATGGTCTTGAACGGAACCTGAGCACGCAGCAAGTTAACCGCGTGCGCGTACCGGAACGCGTGGGTGCCGCGCCGACCGTCAACTCGAATAGCGGCCTGTTGCAGCCGCCTTTGAATCATAGAACCGAGGCTTGAAGCACTGCGAAACGGCCCTTGTGGAGCACGCGATCTGAGAAACACCTCGCGCGCTTTCGTGTGTGGTCTTCCGCGGCGAAGGTGGCGAAGAAAGGCATTGCCAACCTCGATTGAGAGTGGCAGTCGCAGCGGCAAATGCGACTTCGATTGGATGACACAGAACTCTTCACGCTTCCAGTCGATGTCTTCGAGCCGCAGGCGGGCAATCTCGCCGGCACGCAATCCGTAGGTTGCTAGCAGAAGTGCGATGGCGTAGTCGCGAAGCCCGACCGGAGTCTTGTCCTTATATATGTGCTCAAGGACTGCCCTGACCTGATCAGGTCTGAGTGCCTTGGGCACGTCCTCGAACCGGTACAACGTGACGCGTGGGACTGCGGAAGCAAGATCGCGTTCCAGATAACCCTTGTGACGTAAAAAGCGAAGAAAATCACGGAGACAATGAACGACCCCCGAGCGCGTCGCTCGCCGGAGTTTGGGAGTGCGCCACGCCAGGAACCGATCAATGGTGAGCACCGTAAGCTCTGGTAGTTTCTCCATGCGCGATGCATCTCCCAACCATTCGAGAAAAACGTGCGCAGCGTGGCTGTTCTTCCGGACAGTCGGCTGAGAGAGACCGCGAAGATCGATCATCCAGGCCGTGTAAGCAGACAAGATCTCGCCGTGCGACAACCCAAGCGCATTAGCCGCGGGCCGAACCGGCGGCCACTGCCCCTGCACCATACGCAGCAGCCGATGAATCGAACCGGTTTGTCCGTGGCGCCAACCTGCGAGGTCCTGCGGCATGCGTCCATTGCGTTGACGATAGAGTGCGACCCGGGCATTCAAATAGCGGGACACATCCTCCGGTTCCACCGATGCCAGGGTCTTTCTGCGCTCCTTCAGATAGCGCAGAAAGCAGCGAATATCCGAAAGCTGACTTGGGATTACCGCTGTGCTGAAACCTTGCGCAACGAGGTGCCGGCGAAACTCTTCAATGATCGGATCTGGTTCTGAGCCGGGCGGCCACACGCCGAAGACATGACGCAACAGTCGATTTATGGGTGCGGTGATCAGCGTCATCCATTGCCGTTCGTTCAGCGGACGCCGTCCATGCTTATTGCAAAATGTTGTGAGTTGCCTCAACCGATAAGCCCCGACGTCGGAAGGCGTCACTTGCTCGATGGCCATGCCTCGCGACCCCAGATACCTGAGAAAATGACGTGCGCGAAACAGATAGCGAACGACCGTGCGAGGAGCGAAATCGTCTTTCTTCAGTTGATTCGCAAGCTCCTTAATCTGAGGATGTGGCAAGGCCGGGGGTGGCCAAACGCCGCGAACCTTCCTGAGAAGTAAGTGAATGGGAGGGGTTAAGCCACACCGCCAATCCACGACTCGTCGAGGCAATCGATGGTGCCGTAGTTGGTATCGCTGCAGTTCTCGATCGATGAATCCTGAAACGTGTGAGGGCTGAACATCGTGAAGATCGACGCCTTTTCGATGCAGGTGGTCGAGAAAGTCACGCGAAATGCGCACGTAGGTGCTGATGGTGGATGGGCTGTGCTCCGCTGCCTTGAGCTCTCTTGCGAACCACTGAACTCGCGCGTCCACGTGCGAAATGGGAGGCCACACTCCCTGAGCCAGCGTGAGCAGTTTGTGAATCGGCGCTAAGAGATGCCAACGCCACTCGTTCATGGTTCCGGGATCCCGTCCGTGCTTGCGGCGATAACGAGTCAGTTCTAGACGTAGGTATCCGGCCACACAATCAGGCTGCACAGACTCGATTGAAATCCCGCGGCTTTCGATGCAGCGCAGAAATCGCTTGGCAACGATACTGTAGTTCTTGATCGCCTGCCGGCTGTAATCGTGGTCGGTGAGGAAGTTTCTAAATGTTGTGATCCAAGAATACCTTCCAGTGTGTCGTGCCATAGAAGCACCTCCGGGGTGATTCTCCAGGGTGCTGTCAAGTTATGGTCAGTTCAAAGGCAGGAGAAACCAACAGCAGCGGCTTTTCGACGCAATACTCCACATAATTCGCTGGTGCAGATAATATCGCTAATCGTCAGCTGATGATTAGCGATAGCCACAGGTCATGGCCAGACGCATGCTCTTGTCATGCGAATTCCTTAGGCCGATGGAGAAGCGACACCCTTCCATTTCGGTGGCGAGATCGAGCACGCCGAACACTTTCATGCCGTCCGGCGAGACTGCATACTCGTCATGGACGATTCCGATGTGGCGAAAACCGAGGGTTTCAACCAATGCCTGCACGATTTCGTGATGTGGGATCGGGCGATGCGTTTCGGTCGCCGGCGGTGTCGGTACCAGCGCCAGTTCTTCGCGGCCGATCGTCCGGCCGTTATAGCCAATGAGCGTACTTGTTTCTGACATACTGCTTTCCTCCTATTTGGGTTGAAATTAGAATTCTGCTGACACAATCAGATCGCGAAAGACAGGCGCGCGGTCTTTGACGTAGCGTTACGAACCGATAAACTTGGATGTGGGTCCCACAGACAAGAAAAACCTCCGCCGGGGGTACTCGAATTCCTTGCGAGATCCCGATCACCCTTACCGTCCTCGATCCGGCTCAGCCTTTTTCCGGCGCGTGCTTGGTCATTCTGGTCAATTCCCAGGGATGCGCTGCACGCTTCGCTCGGCCGCTGGAGATCGGAGCCGAAGTGCGCTTGGAGGGACTCGGGTAGTGAACTGCATTTCGATTGGGCAGTATGAAAAGCTGTGGCTGTTAGGATTGGTGCTCGATGAACCGGGCAACGTATGGGGCGTCCAAGAGTCCCACTTCTCCTGGTTCCATCATCCCAAGTTGAATAGCGATGCCTGCTCCGGGACAGCCCTGCTGCGCGGCTTTCTGCCCGTCAGGGACCCCGGTCGATGTCCGAATATGAAGACCGAATGCCCAGCAATGGCTTCGCCGAGAAGACTCGCAGGGTCAGATTGAGTCTCAGGCAGGACCTGCGAGGCATCCATTGGCGAAACATCTTGGTTTGAACCAGACGTCGCGGGGAAGAGTTTCTCATGTTCTGCGTTCAGGGCTTTCCAAACCGCGTCAGCCGTCTCCCCAATCCCATTCCTCTCGACCAGTTCCCGCGCCATGGCCGACAGCATGTCATCGTCCTCGTCGATGTTCTGCAAGCCTTCGCCAGCGAACTTGCCTTCCATGGTGAGCGCCACCAGCAGTTTCTTTCCCATCAAACGCAAACATGCTGTCTGCATCGTCCCCTCATAGCAAAGGAACTTCACTCGCACCGGCTTTCTCTGTCCAATGCGCCAAGAACGGCGGCTGGCCTGGCGCAACGTGTGCAGCGAATACCCCGACTCGTAGAAGATGATGGTTGGGAAATCGAGCAGGTCTAGACCGGTTTCGACGAGCTTCGGATGGGAGATGACGACCTGCACCTCTTCCTTGATCTGCCGCGCATACCAGGCCTCCCGTTTCGAGGTGTCCACGCTTGCGCGCAGAACAGCGGTACGAATTCCTTCTTTGCTCAAAATTCCCTGCAGCCGGGCAGTAACGTCATGCTTCCGCGTGTACCCAGCAAATATCTGGCAACGGCGCCCTTCGGCTAGCTCGTTGCGAATCTCTTCGATAAGCCTTCTTTCCTTCGAATAGAGTTGCTCTTCAGGAAGATCCCGCGTTTCGGCGATCACGAAGCGAACATTGCGCTTAAGCTTCGGATCAAACTCCGCTCCGTATAGAGTTTCCAAGCCATACGGGTGGTCCGGATAAAGCAACAAAGTGTTTAGCATCGTGCTCAACACCGACCGATTGCCCCTGTGCTCTTTCAATGCCTGGCGAATGGCGTCTTCCAGTTCTCGATACGCTGGCAGCATCAGTTGGTCCATCGGTACGCTGAGGTAGGTCTCCTCGTAGGGCGGAAGTTCCCGCGAGATGTCCTCCAGAAAGACGAAGGCACACAGCCGCATCAGAAACTCGCCAAAGAGCAAAGGCGAAGCCCCAGGTTTTCGGCGAACCGTGCTGGTAGTCTTGGCTTTCGAGCACCGGTTCTCGGCCGGCTCGACTCTCGTGATGGTTTCAAGAACACCGTAATCTTGAGTGAAGGAAGTCCGTCCCGTCGTGCCCCATTCGTAGCCATGCTCCTTCATCCTTCTAGCTTCGAGACGGAAGAGAGTGTTAAACAGATCATCCGCATAGCCCCCGAGCAGTGTGCCGGTCAGGCCGACGATCCGGTTGGTGCATGACGCTAGTGTGCCCCGGGCATTTCCTTGCGCGGTGTCGCCCGCCAGTTGGTGAATCTCGTCGCAAATCGCATAGTCAAACCATTCCGGCATGTAGCGCCCAATGAACTCGATCGGGGCCATACGGCGGATCTTGTCCGAGTACTTGGGAAGAAATGTGCGCGCGAACGTCGTTTTGCCGACGCCATTCGGCCTGCAATGATGTAAAGCTCCATGAGGTTTCCATCCTACCGAATCTCAATGCCTTCGTCCCGACTAACGCGGGAGATTCGGAAAAATAAGCAGCGCACCACCAAGTGGCGTAATCATCTATTCTTCAGTGACAAACGGGAAAAATCCCAGCTTGGTTTGTCCATGTGGTCTCATCTCGTCATCCCATTGAGCGCCTCTGCGACGAGGTCGCTAACTCGGTCTGAATCAGGTATCTCGCTCGCGGCGATGAACGAACAGAGGCCGTTCACAGGGATCGGCCGCTCATCTTCAATTCGGTAGCCGCGCTGGATATGTTGTGGTTTTCGTTTCTCAAACAAGTCGGCTCTGGTGGTCACACGAATCCTCATGGCCATCCTCATTTCTCAACCATTGGCGATCAGGTGGAAGTCCGCGTCATGCGGTGTAAAGAAAGATCACATACAGCGACTCGCAGCCATCACAATGCTTGGGTTGCGGCCGGCCGTCACTCTCCGGGTTGTAGCGAGGATGCACGTTGCATCGGCCGTCGAAGCGAAATCGAATCTTGAGCGACATGAAGGTCTCCCGAGTTGGCGTAGGCAGCGGGTGATAGGAGTGGCGGGGAACTCCTCACTCATCTATGGGTTCGCACGGTAGTCCAGAATATCCGGAACAGGTCTTCTTTCACTGCGATGAACGAACACAAACCATTCACCGGAACGGGTTGCTCGTCTTCAATTCAGTAACCGAGCTCAGTGTGCTGCTGTTTGCGTAGTTCGAACGTTTCGCGCTTGGTAGTAACACGAATTCTCAAAGCCACGTTGGTTGGCTCCTGCAATGGACGAATGTCGGGCACCCGCGACACAAGGGGCCGCAGATTCTTTAACTTGCTGTCTTGTGGCCAGCTGAAGAGGGACGGGCTTTATATCGAGGGAATTGCCGCAGCGTGACCCGCGGCGTGTGCAGCAATAACGGGAAGGGGCTTAAGGGGGTATTGCGGTCAGGCGACCGAAGGCGCTGCTATTTATAGAAAAGAACGCTGCCAGCGGGATCAAGCTGCTCGAGCAGGTCGAAATCAATCACGTTACGTGTCAGCACCACGCATCCATGCTTCCGGGCGGTTGCGAAGAGCAGGGCGTCATTCAAGGCCCGGCGCCGATGGTCTTTCCCATACCCTTGCAAGCGGGCGAGAATGCCTGACAGGATTCCAGCTTCCCGCCATATCTCAGAGTCTGGCACGATTGTTCTGTACCTGGGGCGCCGTTCGATCACGGCTGCGATCTGCTCGACGATCTCACGCATTTCTGAGTGCGCCGGATCGAGTAGACCGATCGCCGCCGCCAGTTCCGCTTCGGTCACAGGCGAATGCCAGGCTTCGGCTGCCCGGAGCATCAGTTCGCCGGTTTGCGGAAATCGGTTCTGCAGGATGTCGATGTAAACGGTGGTGTCGTAGAGCAGCTTTCGGGGCTTATTGCTGGTGGTCTCAATGAACTCGAGTTCTGATTCGCCTCGCGGCTTGAGCTGCGCTCGACGCTTTTCCGGTTTGAGTCGTCTGAGAGTGGCCTGAAATTCAGAAGTCAAGCTCGGCCTCGCGACTCACGGCGCCGCGGCGGGAGAGCAACCAGTCTGCGTAATCGTCTTCCACGGCTACGTTCGCGAGCGCCAGTTCAATGAGGTCCGTGTCAGAATTGATCCCAGTGCGCTTCTTCGCCCGCGCCACCAGGGCCTCAGGCATTCTTCCTCTGACCACCTGGGTTCGTTCCCCCCGCAACAAGCCTTCCTGTTCGGCGATGACCATGACGTCGCGCAGCTTGGACGCATGTACGCCTGCTTGTGTCTTTCGTCGCGAGGAACTCACTTGGGCGGCACGCTTCATGGTTGTCTCCCTGAACCGGCTTTCTGTAGCACAATGCAAGCATTATTGTAGCACAAGACGCGATCGCCATGATCGGCGATAACTAATGTCGTGCCCTCCCTGCGGGTCTCTGACTTTTTCTCCAATCTCCTGAGTCGGTTTGCCGGTTCGGGCAGCCGTCCATGCTTTGTTTATGGCGATTGTTACTGAGGGCAGCGGCGCGCCATCCATGCGAGCGAACGCGATGAGTTGGCCGTGCGCATCCGTTACGGCCACCACTGCTGCTTTTTGTACCTCGGCAGCCTTTTCGACACTGAAGTCGATGATCCTTTGGGCTTCGGCGTTATCAATCACGCTCATGGTTCTCATGCAGGTTAGAGGATCTCCAGATAATTTTCAGAAGCCCAAGTGTAGCAAGGACTGTCGCTTCGGCAAGCAGCACATTTGACCACCAAAAACCGGATTGAGCGTATTGGCCCAATCCGGCTCTCGCGAGGTTATGTCAGAACACAAACTTCAACGCGAACTGAACCAGGCGCTCTGGCGAAGCAACGCCGCCTTGGATGGTTGATGTGATTGTGCCGAAACCGTTTCCGGTTGTTGTGCCGGCGTAACCGGTTGCGGGCTGCGAGAAATACGGATGGTTGAAGATGTTGAAGAATTCCGTGCGGAACTCAACCCCCATTCTTTCTCCAATGTCGGTTCGCTTGAAGATCGCGAAGTCAAAGTTGTTGATGCCAGGGCCGCGGAGGCTTGCATCGACTCGCGATTCAGAGCCATAGCCCCACTGCGGCGGTGGTGCGAAACAACTCGTGTTGAAGTATTCGGTCAGCTTGGAGCCGCCAGCTTTCTTGTCGCATCCGGGAACGGCATCGGGTCTGATGTTGGCCACCCCGAAACTGCCGCTTTCCAAGGAAGTTGAAGCGCCAGCCCAGCTAATCTTCAGCGGGAAGCCGCGCTGGAAAGTGGTGATGCCATCCACGCCCCAGCCAGAGACCACGCCGTTGGCAACTCCGCTCAGGCTGTTGGCGAACGCCTTGCCTTTCCCGAAAGGAAAATCGAGAACATAGCTGATGACCAGGCGCTGTGAGATGTCCTGAGCCGAGAGGGACCTTTCTCCCTTGAGGTTGTTCCAGTCCTGAACACCCGGAACACCACCGGTTGGGCCTTCCAGCCAGCTGGTGAGCGTGTCGGTATTGCTCATCAGTTTAGCGTTGGTATAAGCCACCAGCAGGGTGCCGCCACCTTGGAAACGGCGCGTTACGGACACTTGCAGCGAGTGGTAGCTGCTGCCGCAGCAACCGTACCCCGCCAAGCTCATCCCGAGGTATTCCGGATACGGACGGTCGAGTTGCCCTTGGTTCGTAAGCATCGGGGTTGTCGTATTGTTAAGAGTGGGATTGGGGCTGCCGACCAGCGGATTGGCGATCGGTTGGTTGATGGTCACAGCCGCGTTCGCGCAGGCGATTGGGTTCGGGTTGGAGGCACAAGCCGGAGCCGCAGCATTGTATTGGCTTGCTGCCTGGGCAACGAAGGAATCGCCGATCTGGTTGATGTTGGTTGAGTACTGCTGCAGATGCACACCGTGGGAACCGGCATACGCGACATCCGCGAAGAAGCCGGCGGGCAACTGACGCTGGATGTCGAAATTCCACTGCTGGACGTATCCGTATCGTGGATCGCTATGCCCAGTCGTTCCAAGATAAGGAGCCAAGGTTGGACCGTTTTGCGATGCAACGAAGCTCGAAACGTTGGGTGTGGCGACACCGGCGGAGGTAGGAGGTAGCCCCGAGAAGTTTCGGCCGGGAGGCGCGATGATGCCACCGGAC